>Ga0272441_10002772_pt1 | contig 34894 bp, 33 predicted proteins | sample SSMProp6N_FD_193582 | JGI IMG/M metagenome (GOLD analysis project Ga0272441, IMG submission 193582) | Marine sediment archaeal communities from Little Sippewissett salt marsh, Falmouth, MA, United States - SSM-Prop-6N | ecosystem: Environmental > Aquatic > Marine > Wetlands > Sediment ... | reverse complement strand
TAGTTTTCTCTTTTCAAGTTAATTTGTTACATCTTTACCATAGCATAAGCTATGGATGGATGTAAGAGGTTAACTTGTTAGGTTTCCTTAACCTACTGGTTTAGTATAGCCAGGACTAATCAAATTTTAATTATGTTTTCAAAGAAAATAGCTATTGACCTCGGGACTACCAACACCTTGGTATATGTGCCCGGAAAGGGGATTATAATCAACGAGCCTTCAGTAGTGGCCTATTCTTTATTAGACAAGGCTGTTTTAGCTGTTGGCGATGAAGCTAAGCAGATGATCGGACGCACCCCAGATACCATTGTTGCTTCCAGGCCACTAAAAGACGGAGTAATCGCTGATTATAAGACTACCGAAGCTATGTTGCGTTATTTTGTAAACAAAGCCGTCGGCACTATTAGAATTTTTCGTCCCGAAGTTATGGTTGCTGTCCCGGCCGGTATTACTTCCACTGAACGCCGCGCTGTCATTGACGCCACCATAGCCGCTGGCGCTAAAGCTGCTTATATAATTAAAGAACCGATTGCAGCCGCCATCGGAGCTGATATTCCTATTGGATCTGCATCTGGCCACATGGTGATTGATATGGGCGGTGGCACTTCTGAAATAGCCGTCATATCACTTGGCGGAATTGTAACTTCAAATTCAGTCCGTATTGGAGGCAACAAATTTGACCATGCTATCCAGGATTTCGTTAAAAAAAAGTATAATCTGGCCATTGGCGAACGCAGTGCTGAAACTATGAAAATAAAAGTAGGCTCAGCGCTTTATCTGGATAAAAAAATAAAAATAGATATCAAGGGCCGTGACATGATAACTGGATTGCCTCGGATTGTTACTGTTAGCTCTGACGACGTTACTGATGCTCTTCAGGATGAACTTGGCGGTATAATATCAGCCGTAAAACAAGTATTATATAATACACCCCCTGAATTGTCAGCTGATATTATGGATAAAGGTATGGTGCTTTCAGGTGGAAGCTCACTATTGCGGAATATGGATGAATTATTATCCCAGGCTATTGGTGTGCCTGCATATAACGCCGATGAGTCACTCCTATGCGTTGTTCGCGGCACTGGAGTTGCACTTGAAAACCTGGAATCATACAAAAGATCAATCCTAGCTACTAAATAAAAAACAGCAAACCCAATCTAATCCATTATGAAGACTTTGATTATCCATGATTATTTTAAATTTCGCGGCGGGGCTGAACGCACCGTGCTTATAATGGCTCAAGCCCTTAATGCGGATATATTATGTTCTTTTTGGTCCGATAAAAATAGCTATCCCAAAACCGAAGCTCCGGCCAAGGTTTTTACTCTCCTAGACCATGAACCAGGCCGCACTGGCTGGCGTTATTTTGTTTATCAATATTGTTTCTATTTTAAAACCGCCATCGCTAAAAAATATGATCGGATTATTTTTTCCGGAAATAATTGTCTTTCCGCCGCTCATAATGCCCCCAGAGCTGTAAAAATATTCTATTGCCACACTCCAGTTCGTTATGCTTATGATTTACGCTCGTATTATCTCAAGCAAAAATCATGGTGGAAAAAACCATTATTAGCAGTTTTTATTATTTTAGCCCGGATTGTTTATAAATATGGCTTTAATCACATGGATAAAATACTGGCCAACTCTGAAAATGTGCGCTCCAGAATAAAAAAATATTTGAACAAACAGTCCACGGTTGTTTATCCTCCGATTGAAATTGAAAAATTCCGTTGGATTTGCCAACAAGATTTTTATTTATCTTACGGCCGTGTCGACGAGCTTAAAAGAATAGAGTTGATTGCCCGCGCTTTTACTAGCATGCCCCAAAAGAATTTAGTAATTGCTTCTTCTGGGCCTAATATTGAAAATATAACAAGAATTGCCAAGGGACATAAAAATATAAAAATTGTCGGCTGGGTAAACGACAGCCAGCTAGCCCGGCTGGTTGGCAGTTGTATTGCTACTATTTATATTCCCATAGATGAAGATGCTGGCATGACCCCGATTGAGTCCATGTCAGCCGGTAAGCCCTGCATTGGAGTCAATGAGGGTGGCCTTAAGGAAAGTATTATTCCGAATAAAACCGGATTATTAATCCCAAGCCAGTGCCAGCTTCAGGATTTAATCAAAGCTGTCAATAAAATGGATTCGAACACTGCTCTTAATATGAAAACAGATTGTATTATCCAGGCCCGCCGGTTTTCCAAGCAAAAATTTATTCAAAAATTAAAACAGGAAATTAATCATATTAATTTATACCAGACTAATTAATCCAATTCTGGCAAAATACGATTAAAAATAATTAACATCAACTATTAATTAAAATTATGTTAGTAGCCATTGATGCCTCGCGTTCAGTTGACGCCATATCTAAAACCGGGGTTGAGATTGTTAGCGATAATCTGATTAAAAATTTAATCAGTCAGATTAAAGCCAGACCCGAATTTAAGAAAAATATTAAATTCATTTTTATGACCCCTAAAAAAATATCTTGGTTGGAAAAAATTGGTGTCCCGGTCTTTAGTCAAAAATTAAGCCAGCTAGTTAAGTATGAAAATAAACAGATAATACAGTATGTTTTTGGCAAAAGCAGGCTATGGACTGTTTTATCGCTGTCTTTAAAAATATTACTTTTAAGACCTGATATTTTATTTATTCCAGTCCATGTCTTGCCCTTTTTTTGTCCTAGAAAAACGTATAAAATAATACATGATGCCGCCTTTTTACATCGGCCCCAAGATTATTCTTTTCTAGGCAGGCTGTATTTGAAGTTTGACCTTTGGCGCTGCCGGCATTATTGTAGCCAAGTGATTGTCCCTACCCCAAAAGTAAAACAAGATTTAATCCAGCTAGGTCATTTTAATCCAAATCGGGTAGAAGTGATTCCTTGGGGATACAGCCCGAAGAATAAAACATCTAATACTGATGCTAAGCCTCGCCAATCCCAAATATTATATATTGGCCGGCTGGAGTCCAAAAAAAATATTTCCACCCTAATTAAATCTTTTGTTATTTTTAATCAAAAGTATCCTGAATACAAATTGATTTTAGCCGGCAAACCTTGCAAGGGGTTTAATTCAGATAAATATCAATCGGACAATATCAAATTTTTAGGTTATATCAGCGAACAAAAAAAACATCAACTACTGTCACAATCAACTGCATTAGTCTTAGTATCACATCAGGAAGGTTTTGGTTTCCCAGTGTTAGAAGGATTTGATTTTAATATTCCGGTATTGGCATCTGACATAAAAACCCTGCGTTTTGTCGGCCAAAGCGCTTGTTTATATACTGATATTTCTAATCCTAAAGAAATAGCCCGTAATATGGAAACAATATGTAATGACTTAAAACTAAGACAGCAATTAATACAAGCCGGTAAACAGCGGTTGAAATCATTTAGTTGGGGAAAAACCACTGCTAGTATAATCAAACTTTTTACCCTAAAACAGTTTATAAATCAAACCAGCCCGATTGACCATGACTAACAGTAATGATAAACTATTATTATAGCTACCGAATATTTATTTGGTTAATTTTATTGTATTTTTAAAATATGCCTAATAATAACTTTAACTGGCCCGTGCCCGGCAATGAAAAAATTATTAATTATTTAAACCAAATAATTAAAAATAATAATTTAGGCCATGGTTACCTTTTTTATGGCCCGCCCGGACTAGGTAAAAGCAAAATAGCCCATTATTTTATCAGTTCTATTTTTTGCTTGTCTGAGCAAAATAAGCCCTGTGGCACTTGTAGCCATTGCCAGCAAATACAGAAAAATATCCATCCTGATATTATAATAATTAAACCCAATGAGGATAAAAAAAATATTACCATTGAACAAATAAGGCAAATGAGATCCCAGGTGCAGACAGGTTCTTTTATGAATTCTTATCGGGCGGTGATTGTGAGATCGGCCAATTCTCTTTCTACCTCTGCTAGCAATGCTATGCTGAAAATTTTAGAGCAGCCTTTGGCTAAAACTGTTTTTGTATTTATTGCGGATTCTTTAACTAATATTCCGGCTACTGTTATCTCTCGTCTCCAGTTGATAAAATTTAATCCAATCCCAGTTAAAATTATTAGGCAGGATTTAATTAATCAGGGGATTGAGTCCGAACAAGCTTTTGAGCTGGCCAGTTTAAGTGCCGGTTTTCCCGGTCGTATTTCTAAATTTATATCAACCCCATCGAACCTTGATAATTATAAACAAAAAATATCAGATATATTAGATGCTATTTCCGGAAATATTAATTCACGCTTTTTAATTATAGAAAAAATTGCATCCCAAAATAAATCCCATCAAAGCCGGCTTGACGCTGATGATTTTTTGGATAATTTGCTGTCCATTATCCGTGATTTTTTGATGATTAAATCAATGTCAGCCGCACATATAAGTAATAAATGGGCGCAGATAAGATTATCTTCTATTCAGTCTGCTTTTTCTACCAAAAAATTAATTAATATTTCGGAAAAAATTAATACCACCAAAAAGCACATTAAACAAAATGTAAATTTAAGGCTTGCTTTGGAAAATTTAATGCTTAAATTCTGATAAAATTATTTTTTTATTGTTTAACTGTCTAACTAAAATATATGCCTAAAAAATATATATTTATAATTATAATAATATTTTGTTTATTATTTTTACCTGCTTGTTCTATTCTGCCCGGTGGCGGTGGCGGTGGTGGATTTAATAGTTCTAGCCCTTTATACAAGAGCGAAGACAGGGGACTGAATTGGTATGAAAATAATAGTCTTCAAAACAGCCAGGATAAAATAAGCCGCGCCAGCATAAATAAAATGATTTTTAGCCCATATGATAGCCGAGTTATTTATGTTAGCACCACCAAAGGACTTTACTTCAGTGACAATAGTGGTGTTAACTGGCAGCTAATTTCTCCCGAGTTAAACGTAAATGATTTTTGCCTAAATCCAAAAACTAAAGGGATTATCTATATTTTAAGTGGCAATCAGGTCACCAAGAGCACTGACAACGGCCAGAACTGGAATTTTATTTATCGCGAAACCAGGCCCAATATTTCTTTAACTAGTGTGAATATCAGTCCGTTTGATACCAGTATGGTTTATTTATTATCGAGCGATGGCAACCTGCTTCTAAGCACTGATTGGGGAGACAGATGGAAGTCAATTTATAATTTTGATGCCACTGTTAACCGCATGCTAATAGATTATTCTAATAGCCAGAATATATATGTATTAACCAATAATAATATTTTTCGTTCGTTGGATCAGGCAGTCAGCTGGGAGCAGATTTTAGGCGACAATATAAAAGATTTTCCCCAAGCAAATCAGGTTAAGAGTTTGAAAATAGATAAAGCTGGCAACTTGTTTTACTGCTCGGGCTATGGTATTTTAATTAGTTCTGACAATGGATCCACCTGGAGGCCTCTAGGGTTAATATCTCCAGCTGGTTCAGTTAATATCCTTGAGTTTGGTTTTAATCCCAATAATAATAATGAAATATATTACATTGTTGAAGATATTTTATATCACACCCAGGATAACGGCCGCAATTGGAAAACAAAATTGCTCCCAACTAAAAATACCCGGCATTTATTGATAGATTATTTTAACCCTAGCAATTTATATATTGGTTTGAGCAATTAATCCGGATTTATTATAAACAAAGTATTTATATTAAAAAATAAAATTATTATATAAATAATTGATGTTACGCAAAATAATTTAACTATTAAAAACAAGACACAAAATGCGTAACACCAGTAAGTTATTAATTAAATCAAAATTTATGGATTTAGACCAATTCAAACCCAAATTTGAAAAAACAATTGAACATTTAAAACAAGATATTTCATCTATTCGCACCAACCGAGCCACTCCAGCTATGCTCGAAAATCTCAAAGCAGATGTCTATGGCGCGAAGACTCCTTTAATCCAGCTTGCTAGTATTCAGTCTCCGGAGCCAAGGATGCTTACAGTTGAACCTTGGGATAAGAATAATATTAAAAGCATTGAAAAAGCGATTCAAACCGCTAGCTTAGGTTTAAATGTCGTTAATGAAGGCGCTTTTTTGCGGATTACAGTTGCTCCTATGACTGATGAAACCAGAAAAGAGCTGGTGAAAATGCTGAACCAAAAATTAGAAAATTGCCGCAATTCTATCCGTGGAGTCCGAGATGAGGTCAAAGAAGCCATTATTAATTTTGAAAAAAGTAAAGATATATCAGAAGACGAAAAATTTAAATTAATTGAAGATCTAGACAAAATGACCAGGGAGTATAATGATCAAGTCAAGCAGGTCGGGGATAAAAAAGAGTCTGAAATTAAACTATGACCCTAATATAATAGATATTATATATTTTTTATTGAATTAATTATTAGTTATGTTTATAACCATTATTACTTTTGTAGTTATCTTGGGTGTCCTGATTTTAATCCATGAAATGGGACATTTTTTAAGCGCGCGCGCCTTTGGAGTTAAGGCCGAGGAATTTGGCTTTGGCTATCCCCCGCGCATATTCGGCTACGTTAAAGGCAATGACAATAAATGGAAGCGAGTGGGGAAAAAAGAAGACGCGGCTGATTATAAAAATACTGTTTGGTCTTTAAATTGGCTGCCATTAGGGGGCTTTGTCCGTATTAAAGGAGAAGACGGTCAGGACAAAGATAGTCCCGATCATGACAGTTTTAGCTCCCGGCCGGTTTATCAGCGTTTTATTATGCTTTTTGCCGGCGTGTTTATGAATTTTTTGTTTTGTTTTTTGCTACTTACAATTGGTTTTACCAGCGGAATACCCACCATGGTTGATGATAATCCCGACCCCTCAATGAAAATTGAAAATCAAAAAGTTGTTATTATGTCGGTTGAGCCTGATTCACCAGCCTTTGAAGCTGGTTTGATCCCCGGAGATCGGATATTTCAGATTAATGGCACTGACATTACTGCTGTCAGTCAGACTCAGGACTTAATCTCCCAAAGCCAGGACAACCCAATGGAAATAGTTGTCTTTAGGGGCGAGACCATGATTGATCGTGAACTGACCCCGGTTTTAGATGAAGATCGTAACCGCGCTTTAATTGGAATTGGTTTAGTAAAAACAGCCACAGTCAGATACAAATGGTATCAGTCTATTTACAAAGCCGGCCAGAATACGGTCGGATTGACCGTGGCGATTATAACTGGATTTGGGCGCATTATCAGTGATTTATTTAGTGGAAATAAAGTATCAGCCGAAGTCGCCGGCCCAATCGGGATCGCGGTTTTAACTGGTCAGGTAGTTCAACTGGGCTGGATATATATTCTTCAGTTTGCCGCCTTACTCTCGCTAAATTTAGCCATTATAAACCTGCTCCCAATACCAGCTCTTGACGGCGGCCGGATATTATTTATTATTATTGAAAAAATAAAAGGCAGTCCAGTCAGGCAAAGCCTGGAAGCCAGAATCCACCAATATGGATTTTTGTTTATTTTGGTTTTAATGGCAGTGGTAATATTTAATGATGTCCGCAATTATGGCGCTAAGATTTGGGGGGCAATCTCATCCCTTTTTTCTTAAATATACCAGTTATAAAATCATAAAGTTAAAAAATTAAAATATTACTTATGCGTCAATCAAAACTTTTTACTAAAACCCGCAAGCAGTTTGCCAAAGATGAGGCCTCGATCAACGCTAGGTTATTAATCAGGGCTGGTTATATTGATAAATTAATGGCCGGTGCTTATACTTATTTGCCTTTAGGTCTGCGTGTTTTAAGGAAAATAGAGCAGGTTATTCGCCAAAATATGAATAAAATCGGAGGCCAGGAAATTTTTATGCCCGCCTTGCAGCCAAAAGAGAATTGGCAGGCCACTGGCCGTTGGCGTGGCTTTGATGTCTTGTTCAGGCTGAAAGGCAATGGCGGTCGTGAATATGCCCTCGGGCCTACGCACGAAGAAGTGGTTACCCCGCTAGCTTCGCAGTTTGTTTTTTCATATAAGGATTTACCCCAGGCTGTTTATCAGTTCCAGGATAAATTCAGGGATGAGCCCAGGGCAAAATCAGGCCTGCTTCGGGGCCGTGAATTCAGGATGAAAGATTTATATTCATTTCATACTGATGAAAAAGATTTGGATGTTTACTATAATAAAGCCGCTAAAGCTTATGAAGATATCTGGCATCAGCTTGGTATTGGCAACAAAACTTTTAAAACCTTAGCTGCCGGCGGAACTTTTTCTAAATATTCGCATGAATACCAAACTATCTGCCAGCATGGCGAAGACGTGGTTTTTCAACTTCCGAACTCGTTCCAAACATATAATCGTGAAATTGCCCCTTGCCGTGCTCCAAAATTTGAGCAAAACGAAGAAGAAAAAGAAAAAAAAGACATTTTAGGCAAAGGTATCATTGGCGTAAAAGAGCTGGCTGAATTTTTAAATATACCAGTGGAAAAAACAACCAAAACTATTTTATTTCAAAACGAAAAAAAACAGATTATTGCTGCTGCTGTCAGGGGAGATTATGATATTAATGAGTTTAAGCTAAGAGATGTTTCCGGTTCAGAACAGTTAGAGCTTGCCAGCGAAGAAGCGGTCAGACAGCTTACTGGCGCCGAGCTGGGTTATGCCGGTATAATAGATCTGCCCAAGCAAATACAAATATTTATGGATGATTCTATCGCAGACAGGGTTAATTTTGAGATCGGAGCTAATCGCACTAATTATCATACAATTAATGTTAATTTTGGCCGCGATCTGCCTTTGCCGGAAAAATTTTATGATATCAAACTGGCTAAGCCCGGTGACTTGCATCCTGACAGCGGCCAGAAATATAAAGTATTAAAATCAATTGAAGTCGGTAATATTTTTAAATTGAAGACTAAATATTCAGATGCTTTTAGTTTGAACTACCAGGATAAAGACGGAAAGATAAAACCGGTTCAGATGGGATGTTATGGTATTGGGCCTGGCCGGGTTATGGGCTCCATTGTTGAGGTTTCGCATGACGACAAGGGTATCATCTGGCCTGAAAATATTGCTCCGTATAAATACCACTTGATTAATTTGTCCAAAGATGACAAAGTAACAGCGCAAGTTGAAAATATGTATAAACAATTAACTAAAACAGGCCATGAGGTTCTGTATGATGACCGCGACAGTCAAAGCCCGGGAGAAAAACTTAAAGACGCCGATCTTATTGGCATCCCTTATCGCTTGGTTGTGTCTGATAAAACCAGCGGCCAAATAGAACTTAAGGCCAGGAATAAAACTAAAACAGAATTAGTTAATTTTAAAAAGTTTATTTCTTCAATATAGTTTGGATGATAATAATTATCCCTAGTTAAATGTTCAAAAAATTTTTCCCCAATTTAAAAAAAGATTTAAGCATTGATCTTGGTACTTCCAGTACCTTGATTTATGTTAAGGATAAAGGCATTGTGGTCAATGAGCCTTCAGTAGTAGCGATTAACACTCGGACTGACGAAATTGTAGCCATTGGTGATGAGGCCAAAAAAATGGTCGGGAAAACCCCTAAGCATATTGAAGCCGTAAAACCGCTACATGAAGGTATTATATCCGATTTTGAAGTTACTGAAAAAATGCTTAAATATTTTATGGAAAAATTATTGTCTGATAAGTTAAATATTTTAAGTTCAAAACCAAGAGTGATTATCGGTATTCCTCTTGACGTTACTGAAGTCGAGCGTAAGGCAGTTGAAGACGCTGCTCTCGGTGCTGGCGCCAGAGAAGTTTTTTTAGTGGAAGAGCCGATGGCAGCTGCTATTGGATCCCGTATGCCAGTCCAGGAGTCAACCGGAAATCTTATTGTTGATCTTGGCGGTGGCACTACCCAGATAGCGGTCATATCTCTTGCCGGAGTTGTAACTTCAAAGTCAATTAGAGTAGCAGGGGATAGTATGAATAAAAATATTATCCAATATGTCAGGGAGAATTTTAACTTACTCATAGGTGACATCAGCGCTGAAAATATTAAAATAAAAATAGGTTCAGTTTTCCCCCAAGAGAAACCGATAGAGTTCCCAGTCAGCGGTCGAGATTTAATTACTGGTTTGCCCAAAGAAATTATTGTTACTGACGCTGAAATCAGAGATGCCATCATCAGGCCGGTAAAAAATATAGTTGCCAATATAAAAGCTGTAATCGAATCAACCCCGCCCGAATTAGTTTCTGATATATATAAGCGAGGCATAGTTTTGTCCGGTGGCGGAGCACTGCTACGCGGTATCGGAGATATTGTCCGCCAGGAAACCAAAATACCGGTAACAATTATAGATGATCCATTGACAACAGTTGTTCGCGGTGCTGGTATTATTCTAGAAGACATTGATAATCTCGAGGATGTATTAATACCCTCTTAGTTTTTTATTTTATAGTTTAACAATCAAGCGTTTTAAATAGCGCTGTTTTTTGATATTTTGAATTTATGCCTAATTCTGTTAAAATGTTATCACAAAGCTACTTGTTTTATAGACTCAAATAAAATAATACCTAATGATTTTTTATGGCTAAAATTAAGAAAAATTTTAAAATAACCATTTTTTTAATAATATTAGTTTTAATTCTATCCGGCTGTTATTATCTGGGCGCATCTAAATATAGCCTCGGTTATATCTCCGCAGGTTTAAATCCAATATTTAAGTTTTTTTATAGTTCCAGTAATTCATTGGCTGAATGGATTAGTTTGCATTTATCGTGTTCAAAGCTGGCAGTTGTTAACGAGTCTTTGCGCCAGGACATCGTAAATCTTAAACTTGAGTCAATTGAATTGGCTTTACTTAAAGATGAGAATAAATCCTTAAGGCAAGAGCTCGAATTTAAAAGTGACAGCCAAAGCAAACACATTATAGCCCGTTCACTCGGACGCAATTTAAATTTTGAAGGCAATAATATTATCATAAACCGTGGTTTTGCCCATGGTCTTTATCCCGGCCTGGCCGCCACAGTTAATCAAGGCGTAATTATAGGTAAAATATCACGAGTAAACACTAATTCATCTCAAATTAGGCTTTTGAATGACAGCCAAAGCAGTCTGGCTTGCTATGTCGCCAACAAAGAATCATCCCTTGCCCTCGGCTTAATAAAAGGAGAACATAATATAAATTTAAGTTTGGAAATGATACCTAAAGATATTGGCTTAAATCCCGGTGATCTAGTAACCACTTCAGGACATGAAAAAAATATACCTCCTGGTTTACTTGTTGGTTCAGTATCTCAAATCGACAATAAAAGCAGTCGCATATGGCAACAGGCGGTTGTTGCTCCTCCGGTTGATTACAGTCAGGTTCGGTTCATTACTATAATCATACCCGGGGATTAAAATAATAATATGAAGAAAACTATTATATACTTTTTAATTTTAGTCATAATAACCGCAGTTCAATTTTCTTTTCTGCCGGGCTTTAGCCCTCTTTTGCCGGTATTAATTAATTTGCCCCTGTTTTTTTGGGTTTTTATTATATATTTTGAAGATAAAAGCCAGTCGTTTAATTTAGCTATTATTGCAGGCTTGTTAGTTGATATTTACGCCTTTAGTTTTTTTGGTTTCTTCATAATCCTGTTTGTATTGGAATTTTTTATTATAAATTTTTTGATTAACAGAATTTTACGTAATAAAAATTTTGTCTCCCTTATTATTGCCCAGATCAGCGCTTTAGTTGGCTGGCATCTGATATACTTTTCATTTCTGGCCGTAAGCTCAAGTTTTTCCCAGATAGTTATTAGGGATTTTACCAGGTATAATTATCTATATATAGTCATATTTCAGATTATAACCCATCTTGTATTGACTTTTTTAATTTACATTATATTTCCATCAATACGCCGTCGTTTAAATGTTTCTTTGATTAATTAATATTGTTTGTTTTGAATCTGTCTAGGTATAATTAATGCAGGTTTTAAAATTTATGTCCCCCAAAAAAGATCCGTTTAAAATTAAAAATAGTTTAGGCACAGTTCCTGGCTTTAATGAAATCCACGAACAAGGCAATAATTTTTTTACTGTTAAACCCAAAGAACAAATAGCCCGACCAGTCAGTCGTTCTAAAGCAAGATTGATATCTATCGTAGTTGTTATGGCTTTATTGAGCTTGGGTTTAAGACTTTTTTGGCTTCAGATTATTAATAAATCAGATTATCAAGCTTTTGCTGAAGGAAACAGGATAAGAGTAGAGCGCATCACTGCCGAGCGCGGTATTATTTATGATCGTTTTGGCACCGCTTTAGTCCAAAATGTGCCTGCTTTATCAGTTTATTTCACCCCAGCTTATTTACCGCAAGAGAAAGACAAATTGTCCGAGTTGGCATCCCAGTTATCAGTTATAATAGGCAAAAGTAGTAGTGACATCCTATCTTTATTTAGCCAATATGAAAATAATCCCTACGAAAATATTTTAATTTGTGAGAATTTATCCCATGATCAGGCTGTTTTATTAGAACTATTATCAGTTAATGCCGGTTCGATTAAGTTAGTGGTCGAACCCTCTAGGAAATACCTCGAACACAGTAGTTTGTCCCATATATTGGGCTATGTTGGCCGTATTAATGCGGTTGAGTTTAAGAGCTTAGAAGACCAAGATTACAACCGCAATGATTATATTGGCAAAGACGGAATTGAGCTTTTTTATGAGCACCTGCTTAAGGGCGTACATGGTATCAGGGAAATTGAAGTTGATTCTCTTGGCCGTCAGAAAAAAGTTTTAAATCAAAAAACACCTCTAGTCGGCAGTGATATATATTTGACTATTGATATTGATTTACAGCAAAAAATCGCTGAAAGCTTGTCCCAAGCAATTAAATCCGCTCCTGACAGCCGTGGCGGTGTTGCTATTGCGATTGACCCATTAAGCGGTGAAATTTTAGCTCTAGTCAGTCAGCCTGATTTTGATAATAATTTTTTCAGCGCCGGCATAGACCCCGAAGCTTATCAAAAATATATTAATGATCCAGGTAAGCCTTTATTTAACCGCGCTGTTTCAGGTTCATATCCCCCCGGATCTATTTTTAAACCCATAGTCGGTGCTGCTGCCTTAGAGCAGGGGATTATCGACCAGTCAAAAACTTTTTTATCCACTGGTGGTATTAGGGTCGGTCAATGGTTTTTTCCTGATTGGAAATACGGCGGCCATGGCAGGATAAATATAATTACTGCTATCGCTGAATCAGTTAATACTTTTTTTTATTATATTGGTGGCGGTTACAATCAGTTTGACGGCCTGGGCGTTGATACTATATCTGATTATGCTTCCAGGTTTAATCTCGGCCATAAAACAGGAGTTGACCTTCCCGGTGAATCCAATGGTTTTATACCTAGTAAGTCATGGAAACAGGAGCACAAAGGAGAGTCCTGGTATATTGGCGACACTTACCATCTGGCTATCGGACAAGGAGATATTTTAGTTACCCCGATTCAAGTGGCTGCTTATTTATCGGTTTTTGCTAACAAAGGCAATCTATATCAGCCTCATCTGCTGAAACAAGTTCAAAATACAGATAATCCCACTATAGTTGATATTCAAGAAGACTATGTCATTAATCCCGAAGTAATTTCGCCTGAAAATATAGACATTATCCGTCAAGGTATGCGCGCTGCTGTTACTCGGGGATCAGCTACTTCTCTTAGCTGGCTTAGCACTACCTCTGCTGGTAAAACCGGCACTGCCCAAGTAGGAGGAGATAAAGATCCGCATGCTTGGTTTATTGGATTTGCTCCTTATGAAAATCCAAAAATTGCTCTGGTAGTTTTGATAGAAAACGGCGGCGAAGGCAGCTCTGCTGCCACCCCGGTATTTAAACAAGTAATTGACTGGTATTTTTCCGAAACAAAATAATTTTTTTGACAGTTATTATTTTTTAGCTTAAAATTAAATTGTGTATAAGTAAACTAAAATATACTAATTTTATAAACAAACAAATATATAAATAAAAATAAAAATATGAATAATAGCAAAAAAATTATTGAACTTAAAAATTTAGTCGAAGGCGCTGAAATTTCGTTGCAACAAGCCAGAAAAATATTAGATAATTTGGCTGGTAATCAAGAAAAAATATCATTAAACTCCGAAGCAAAAACCAGCGGCAGTATAAGTTCTGACGAGAAAGGTCAAATAATAGAAGGTATTTTTGACGGCCAAAATATGGTTGGCCCTGATGGTAAAAAATATTCAGTCCCGGCTAATTATGCCTCTAAGTCAAAATTAGTTGAAGGTGACGGCTTAAAATTAACTATTACTCCTGACGGTTCTTTTGTTTACAAGCAGGTCAACCCGCTTGAACGCGACCGCCTTAACGGCAAGCTTATTATTGACGACGAAACCGGAGATTACAAGGTGCTAGCCCAGGGAAAGTCATATAAAATATTAACTGCTTCAGTTACATATTTTAAAGGTGAACCTGGGAATAACGCCACTATTTTAATCCCTAAAGGCAAGGACACCACCTGGGCCGCCGTTGAAAATATATTTGATGTGGCCGATACTCCGGTTGAAACTGCAGAATCTGAAATTGAGCCGATACAGCCAAGCGAAGAGCATAATACAACTGTGGCTGAAACAGCACAAAGTAATGATTTAACTGCCGAAGAGCCAGCAGAAAATAAACCTCTGCCTGATATCACAAGTTCAAATCATATTAATCCCAGTGAAAATTCAAATTCTAATCTAAACTCAAATCAGGAAGAATTTTTATCTCCCGATAATCAGGACAATACTACCCCAGAGCATTCTGATCAGGATAAAAATATAACTGAAGATAAAAACCAAGAATCAGTATTGGATAAATATGACCGCGATTCAGCCGAAGTTGAACATCAAGTAGAGGCTAATAATCAGCCTCAAGATATATTCAGTGCCTCTAATAAAACTAACACCGATGATGTTGATTTAAGGCCCAAACCAGAAATTGATACTACTCCGAGTCCAAGCAATAACAATATGGGCGACAATAATATTGACGATTTAGACAAAAAAGATTATCAAGGCCTTGAAGAAATATAATTTTATTTAATTTAGATACCTTATTTACCCCGGCCATACTAGGTTGGGGTTTGCTTTTGACAATTTAATCTGTTAATATGTATTCTAGGATTAGTTTTAAACCGCTTTTTTAAATTTAATCCGAATTATTTATAAATAACCCAATTTAAATTATCTATATGGTTATATACCGTAAATACCGCCCCAAAACTTTTACAGACATGGTCGGCCAGTCCAGTATCAAGCTAACGCTTCAAAATGAAATTGAGCAGGATAATTTTGTTCACGCTTATCTTTTTTGCGGTCCCAGGGGTTTGGGAAAAACCACTGCCGCCAGACTGTTTGCCAAAGCAATCAATTGCACCAACAGAAAAAAAGGTGATTCAGAGCCATGTAATAAATGTGATTCGTGTAATGATATTAACCAATCTAAATCTTTGGATTTAATGGAGATAGACGCCGCCTCTCATACCGGAGTTGATAATGTCCGTGCAAATATTATTGAAAATACTCGTTTTGCTCCGCATAAGTCAAAATACAAAGTTTTTATCATAGACGAGGTTCATATGTTATCTATTTCAGCTTTTAATGCTCTGTTGAAAACACTGGAAGAACCGCCGTCTCACGCCATTTTTATTTTATGCACTACTGAATTGCATAAAATTCCAGAAACAATTATTTCCCGCTGCCAGCGGTTTGACTTTAAAAAAGTAACTGCTCCGGAACAGATCAAGCGGCTTGAAAAGATAGCTAAGACAGAAGGAGTTTCCCTAGAGCCTAAAATATATCAGGTGATTGCCTCTCGTTCAGAGGGTTGTATGCGCGATGCCGAAACCATGCTCGGCCAGGTGCTTTCGCTCGGAGATAAAAAAATAACCTTTGAGCAGGCATCTTTAGTATTGCCAACCACAGAGATTAGGCTAATAATTGAATTTGTGTCTTTAATCAGTCGCAGTAATAATTCTGACGCTCTTGATTTTATTAATAACCTAATTGAGCAGGGGATTGATCTCGAGATTTTTGCTCGGGAGCTGGTTGAATTTTTGCGCAAATTAATGCTAATTAAATCCAATACCTCTAAATCAAAAATGTTTGAATTTGATTCTGGCACTGAAAAAGACATTAAGCAGATTTTAACTGTTCTAAATATTGACGATTTATTGGATTTTATTAGAATATTTTTACAGGCAGGTTTTGAAATTAAATCAAGCCCTATTCCGCAATTACCCTTGGAGCTTGCAGTTATAAAAATATGCTCTAGTCAGGAAGATAGCAAGCCGGTTGCATCTTTTACTAATTCAACTAAATTCAGAAATCCCGCCATAACAAATCAGGATAAAAACCAAACAGAGCCGATCCCCATAGAAAATAACCGCGAATCAACCAAAGGCATTAAAAGTAAGCAACAACATAAAAGTATTAACCAAAAAAATAACTCAAATCAAGACAGCTCGGCTAAGCTTAGAAAAATTAAACAGCACTGGCATCAAATTATACAGTCAGGCCACCAAAACAGCCGTGATCTTTTATTTGTAACTGAAAAAATGGTATTTCCAGTCAGTATAAATAATAGCCAGCTCACAGTTGGATTTAAATACGATCTGCACAAAAGCAGGTTTGACAGCAATGGGAACAAAGAAATTTTTGAAAAAGTAATTAGTGATATTACGCAAGAAAAATTAACTGTAATGTCAAAAACTTTAAAACCAAGCGAGTTGGCGGAATTAGAAATAGCAGAATTTGAACAAAACCCAACTGATAAAAATCTAAATAATACTAAGGTAACTGAAGATAATATCATTGAACAAGTATTAGATTCTTTTGGCGGCGAAATAGTTGCTTAGTTTATTAATTGGTTTTAGGTTTTTAAAATAATTGCTATTTTAGTTATCGTAATTTTGGATTGTCTAATAGCCCATCTGTATTATTATGCGAGCGAGTTGGCTTGCCTAGAATTGTAAGCGGATAGGATTATTAATTCATATGAAGTTTTATTGCATAAATAAATATTCCGAGGTCGTCTAATGGTAGGACACGAGATTCTGGCTCTCGCAATCGGGGTTCAACTCCCTGCCTCGGAGAAAATAAAACCAGCCATAAGGCTGGTTTTATTTTTTTGGCCATAATAATAGCTAAAATTTCAAGGCTGGTTTTTTAAAAATAAATTAACAGATTATTAATTAATTTAAATTTGACATTAAAAAAACTATTTGCTATACTGTTAATAACTGAATATTTTAGCCGCAGACAGCGGGTATTTTGGCTATAAGTTAGCCAAATATAAAACCTGCCCAGGTATATAGTCGAAATAACGCGAACAACAATCGCGTATATGTATAAATACACACAGTCTGCGCCAAAACCGCAGTTTTTTAAGTATAAAATAGTATATATTGTTTACGGATTTATCCAAATATTAAAAAGCTACCAAGCTAATAAGCTAAACATATGCCTAAAACCAGATCCCAAAAAGAACAAGTGCTTGAAGATTTAATTAATGACATCAAACAGGCCAAGTCAGCCGCCATCGCTTCTTTTTTATCCATGCCAGTCAACTTAGACCAGCAATTTCGCCAACAGATGTATGAAAATGATGTCAGCTATCATGTAATTAAGAAAACATTAATTAAAAAAGCATTTGGCCAACTTGGTTTTGACAATAAAAACATAGATGGGCTTCATGGTAATATATCTGTAGCCGCTTCAAAACAGGACGAAGTCAGTCCGGCTAAAATAATTAAAAAATTCACCAAAGAAAACGAGAGCCTATCAATTGTCGGCGGTATTTTAGAGCAAGAATGGATTGGAAAAGAAAAAGTAGAGCATCTGGCCAGCCTGCCAACTAAAGATGAATTAATTGCCACTACAGTAAGGACAATTAAAGCCCCGTTAAATGGATTTGCAAATGTATTGGCGGGGAATTTAAGGGGACTCATTAATGTGCTGGTAGCAGTTAAAGAGTCGAAATCACAGTAGTATTCTAACTAACATTCTAACATTCTAACATTTTAACATGTTAACATTGGAACATATATGGAATTATTAATAATTGTTCTAATGTTATAATGTTCCCATGTTCTAATGATATGAAATTAATTATTAATTAAATTTGTATATTTATGTCTGATGATAAAACCATAAAGCCCGAGGAAGTTAAAACTGAACCAGCTCCAAAGGCTGAAGAAAAAACTGAAGAAAAATCAGCAGAAACCAAAACTGACGACAAGCCGGTTGAAGTTCCGGCCAAGTTTAAATCAATCGTTGAAGAGATTGAAAAAATGTCAGTGCTTGATTTATCTGAATTAGTCAAAATTTTGGAAGACAAATTTGGTGTTTCTGCCGCTGCACCCATGGCCATGGCTGCTGCTCCCGGAGCGGCTGCCGGCGCTGAAGCCGCTGAAGAAAAATCCCAGTTTGATGTCGAGCTGACTGGAGCTGGCGACAATAAGATCGGCGTGATCAAAGCTATTCGCGAGATCACTGATAAAGGCTTAAAAGACGCCAAAGATATGGCTGAAGGCGCCCCAGTAGTGGTCAAGGCCGGGGTTAAAAAAGAAGAAGCTGAAGAAGCTAAGAAAAAACTGGAAGCCGCCGGCGCTCAAGTAACCCTAAAATAAATCAAGGTTTTAGTTTATTTTTTAAAACTATAATTTAAAACCCCACCTTTTACCAAAATAGGTGGGGTTTTGGTTTTAATTATAATTTTAAATAAATCAATCAATAATTTTTTCTTATATATTGATCAAGCCCTGTTTTAAGCACATTCATTGCTTTTTTGAGCTCGCTGGTTTTAAGCACATAAGCCAGTCTGATTTCATTTCTGCCCATCCCCGCAGTAATATAAAAGTCTTCAGCCGGAGTCATCATTACTGTCTGGCCTTTATAATTAAAATCATTCAGCATAAATCGGACTAAATCTTCCGCGTTTTTAAGCCTTAGCCGGGCAATGATATAAAAAGCAGCTTGCGGCTGGCAGCACTCGACTCCAGGCATTGATTTCAGGCTGTTATAGACCACATCCCGCCTGCGCTTGTATTCAGCTTTAATTTTTTTTATATACGCATGCGGATGGTTTAGAATCGGCACTAATCCATATTGCTCCAGGCTTGGCACTGACAGCCTGGCTTGCGCCATTCGTAATATCGCTGCCATAATATCTTCATTATAGCTGGCAATACATCCGACCCTAGCTCCTGGCATTGAAAACCTTTTTGAGGCGCTGTCTACCAGTATTCCGTTTTTTTTCATACCGCTTATATTAAAAATACTGATTGGTTGGCCGCTGAATATTATCTCGCGGTAAGTTTCATCTGATATAATAAATATATTTTTTTTGTTGGCTAATCGGCCTAATTGTTTTAGTTTTTCAGGTGCGAACATAGTCCCAGTCGGGTTATTTGGATTTATGATTGCAATTGCTTTTGTTTTTTTAGTTATTCTTTTCTCTATCTGTGCTATTTCAGGCAAATTAAAATTGTTTTCCATTCTCAGTCTGATTGGAACCAGCTTTATATTCAGCATTGCGGCGAAATTTTTATAACTGGCATACAAAGGCTCAAACACGATAATTTCATCCCCAGGATCAGCCACTGCCGCCATTGCAAATATTATTGCTTCGCTGGCTCCCACAGTCGGGATAATATTTTTTTTATTGAACTTAATCTTAAAATTACTGAAAAATTTTATCCAAGCCTTGGTATGGCTTTCAATCCCAGGTGACGGCGCATAACCAAGGTTGCCCCCGCTGTTTTTTCTGATTTGATTAAAAAATACCGCCGGTGGTTTTATATCAGGATCACCCACATTTAATTTATATATTTTTATACCTCGTTTTTGGGCTGACTCCAACAGGGGTAAAAATTTTCTGATTGGAGAGGCAGTAATGTCATTGGCTCTGTTTGATATTTTAAGCATATGTTTATTTAGATTTAATTTTCTCTAATACTCCATTTTTTCTAACGTATTTACGATTTTGATTTATTTTAATTTTTTTTAAAATTTCTTTCTCTAGATCTAGTTTTAATATTTCCGACAGCCCTAGCAAATAAATTACTACGTCTGCCAGCTCTTCACCGATATTGGGCAATTTTTTATAATAAGCCCGATTTGCTTCTGCTAGTTCTTCATATATATAGCAGAATTCCTTATGAATATTTGTTATGTTAAAACCTTTGTCAATTTTATTTTCATACACTATTTTTTGTATTTTTTTCAAATCAATCATAATTTTTATCCCGAATTATTTATTAATAAAACTGATTTATATTTCCATCTGATATATATTTTCATCAGTCATTATATAAATTAGATTTTCACCTTCATTTGGCGTTAGTGATACCACCGGCCCGATATTTTCAGTAGTTATTTGGGATTTGACTTCACCTTGCTTGGTCGCAATAATTATTTTCTTATTATTATTATCTATTATATATAAATAATTCATTTGCTCACTGGTATTTATTTTAGTTTCGGTTGATATTGGCTCAAGTAGCCCGGATAGTTTAAAAATTTCCTTTTTGCCTTTAAATAATTTAGTTATTTCACTGTTAGCAGCCCCGAGCCAGATATTACCGTCAACTGAAATTGATGTATTTTCGCTAAGGTCAATTTCCTGCTCCAGCCATTTTACCCCGCTTCCCAAAGAGGCGCTACTTTTATTGTAGCTGAATTTGTATATCTGGCTGTCATAAGAATCCAGCATATACATTCTGGTCCCATAAGTGCCCCAGTCTACCATTTTACTTTCCGCATTCGGGAGTTCTATGTTGATTTTTCGAGTCGAATTATTGTTTGGATCAAACAAATATATTTGCCCTCCATCTTTCGCATAAAGCAGGGCTAGATTATCATTAAAGGAAATTATTTTGTCTATAGTGTTTTCCACTCGAGCCATCTCAGTTTCACTGCCATCAGCCGGATTTATTTTATAAATAGCACTTCCTTTGGCTGTATATAAATTATTTTTAATTTGAATTATATCTGCAGTTGGATTTTGGGCTACTTCTAGGCCGACTACTTGAGTTGCAGTATTATCCGTTTTAATATTATAAATTTTATTTATTTTTGCTTCGACTTCATCTTTTAACTCTTGGTAATTATATTTTTGCTCATCTGTCTGCTGCGGCAGATTCATAAGCAATGAATTTGCTTCAGCCAGCAGATCTCTGGCTTTATTTTCATCTTTATAAATCAAAGCGGCTTCCGAAGCATTGATTTTTTCGTTTATAGTATTAATAACTGTCTGCATTTCCATGTTTTCTTTTTCTATGTCTTTTTTATTGTTAACCCAGAATAAACTCCCCGCGAAAATAATCGCAATTATGCCAATAGCTATTTTTAGTCTATGTTTTGCCAGTGGGGATTGGTTTAATAGTTCACTGGGCATTTTATTTTTATCTTTATCTGTCCTATCCAGTTCAGTTTCTGTCTCCTGTTTTGCTTGTTCATTTTTTTTATCCCTTCTCCATAATGCATTTTTGGTTTTATTTGCCCGTTGTTTCACTGCTTGGCTTAGCCCAGTCCAGATCTTTCCAGCTGTTTGTTTTGATTTGCCAGCTATGATCGCAATCATTTTATTTTTTTCAGCTTGTTTTAGTTTATCCTGGTCTTCCTCCCGGGACAATACATTGTTGCTTGAAACAGTTGTATCTACGGCTTGTTTTTTAGTTTTATCAAATTTAATTACAATTGTATTAAAATCAACCGCAGTTTTATTATCAGCTAAAGTATTTTTAAAAAAAGCACAGCACTGGCTCGGACCTAATTGTAAAACAGTTTGTTTTATCTTATCGTAAGAAAAATAATCAAACAAAGTAGTATTAGTCATCATAATCGCATCTCCGTTCTCTAACTGCCCCGATATGATATGGGATAATATTTTTTTTGATTTTTTCTTCTTTGATTCTTCTTTGGCTTCATTTATATTGTGCATTTTACCGGCTCGAAACAGCCATAGCTGGATATTGTTCAAGCCACTCATAACTAATTTGTCTTCCTGCACTGCCGCCAGCGCAATATTAAATTTTTCTCTGACCCACTTAATATCCTTGCGTGCAATGTCGCATATATTCTCGTTGAAGTATTGCGAAGTAGTTTCCAGTGCCGCTTCAGCATTTTTGGTCGGGGAGTGATAATAATATTCCTTAAGCTCATTTATAGTTTGCTCCAATATAGCCGGAACATTTTTTTCCTTGGATTTTATCTCTGCAACAATAAATAAATATCCAAGACCGGAGTTTTTGGCTTTTTTTTCAGAAGTAATATATATAGCTGACTGCATCAGACTTTTTTTATTTTGCGGCCCGAGTTTATCAGCTTTAATTGAATATGACATATTTTTTGATTAAATGGATTAAATATTTGTTAAATCCCAAAAAGCACAAACAGGCCTATATTAGGTTATTAATATAATATATTCAATATAATGGCTAAATTTATTATAACAGCAAATTAATTTTACAACAAGAATATTATATATTATACTTAATTATAATCTGATATAGACTAAAAAAGTTTCAGTTTTGATTTTAGGCCCGATTGAACAAAGAAAATATCAAGGCTTTAATTCTCTTAGGGCTAGGTTGATAAGGATAAATGGGTTCAGGTCTTGCATCTAGGCTTAAACCCCTTTCTTCTTTGAATTATTATTTTAAATTAATTCTAACTCTATGCTGGAAAATTTATTTGGGTCAAAAACCAGGGTAAAACTGTTAAATCTTTTTTTTGAAAATCCGGACAACTGTTTTTACGTTCGCGAAATAGTCCGTAAATTAAAAGAAAACATCAATTCAGTCAGGCGAGAGATTATAAATCTAGAAAAAATCGGGGTTATTGCCATTGTTCCTTGGGATATGCTTAATAGCGAGGATGAAGAAGTTCAAAAAGGAAAGAAAGAAAAGCGCAAATATTATCAAATCAATAAAGAATTTATTGTTTTTGACGAACTTAGAAGTTTAATTTCAAAATCAAAACTTCTACTAGACAAAACTAGCTTAGAAAAATTGAAGCATATTAAAGGTATTAAACTGCTGGTTTTATCCGGCATATTTGTAGATGATCGTCGCGCCAGAACAGATATGCTTATTGTCGGTACTGTTAAGCGAGAAACAATCAAACGTATTATAAGCCGGATGGAAAGGAGCTTTGACCACCCGCTTAGATATTCAATTATGACCCAAAGGGAATACAATTATCGCAATGGCATGACTGACCGTTTTTTATTTGAGGTTATGGAAGGTAAAAAAATAGTCATTGTCGATAAAATAAATCAGTAAATATTTAAATATTTATGAAACCTAAACAAATATTAGATTTTATCCATTATGCCGAAGGCCTTAAAAAGGTGCTGCGCCATGAGTGGCTTTCTAACGGCGAGCAAGTCGATGTGGCCGAACATTGCTGGCGAGCTTCTTTGCTCTTACTCCTGCTTTACCCTTATTTAGAGCATAAAGTCGATTTGCTCAAGTGTCTTAAAATGATTGTAATCCACGACATCAATGAAGTCACAGTCGGTGATACCCCTGCTTTTTTACGGCCATACAAAGAAGAACAGTGCAAGCTAGAAAGGAAAAACATGGAAGATTTGAAACAAAAATATAACTCGCCGCTTATGGATGAATTTTTTAATCTTTGGGATGAATATGAACAGCTAAAGACAAAAGAGGCAAAGTTTGTCAGGGCAGTTGACAAACTAGAGGCTTGGATCCAACATAATGAATCTGATATTAAAACCTGGAACGATATTGAATACCCCCGCAGCCAATATATACATAATGAGTATTGCAAGCATGATAAATTCCTAACCTTATTTAAAAATTTAGTTTCAGCTGAATCAAAACAGAAAATTTTAGATGAGTCAGATAAAGATTTTGAAGATATTAAGCGCCAGGTAAAAGCTTTTACCGAAGATAATTAGTTTTGGTAAATTCAAATAAATTCTGTATGCATTTACCGCCATCAAATAAAATCGTGATTCAAAAAGTGATTTCCAGCTCCGGGCTGATGTCACGTCGCCAAGCTGAAACCGCAGTTCGTTCCGGTCAGGTTAAAGTAAACGGAGTTAAAGCTCGACTTGGCGATAGAGTAGACCTAAACAAAGACGTAGTCAAAGTTAAATCCAAAACCATCAAGCCCGAGCGTCAAAAAATATATTATTTAGTTAATAAGCCGGTTGGTTATACCTGCACCCTAAAAGATCGTTATGCTTCTAAAAAAATTATTGATTTAGTGCCGTCCAAGCCCAAGGTCTGGCCAGTCGGCCGCTTGGATAAAAACAGTTCAGGTTTGATTATAATGACTAATGATGGTGATTTTACCCATAAGATGACCCATCCGAGCTACAATCACCAGAAAGAATATATTGTTACCTTAAATAAAAATATATCACCCCAGCTTTTAAACAGGCTTAAAGGCGGCATTAAGCTCAAGCAGGGGATAGCTAAGGCCGATTCAGTTAAAAAAATCTCTGCCAAAAAATTAAATATTATTATTCACCAGGGTTGGAAGCGACAAATTAGGTTGATGCTAGCTGGCTGTGGCTATCAGGCGGTTGACTTGTTGCGAGTTCGTATTCAAAATTATAAATTGGGCGGCTTGAAGCCAGGAAAATATTATTCCTTTAAACTTAAACAGCCCCAAAAGTCATAACAGTCTTATAATTTTACGGCTTTTACAGCTCATATATTTTTACTGCTGTCTAATATATGTATTTATTTATTAATACCGCCAGTATTGAAAAAATAATTTTAGCCCTAGTTAATAGGCAGGGTAATATATTGGCCCGAAAAAAAATTAAAGCTAAATACCAGCAATCAGAAAAGTTATTAATTAATATTGATAAATTAATTAAATCAGACCGAAATAAAATTAAAGGCATTATAGTTGTATCCGGCCCCGGCAGTTTTACTGGCTTGCGCATTGGGGTCACTACTGCCAATGCCCTTAGTTTTGCTTGGAACATACCAGTGGTTGCAGTCAAGCAGTCTGATTTTGGGAAAATGACTGAAATCGGAGTTAAAAAATTAAACCAAGTTAAAACTATTGAGTATGTTATGCCTGCATATGGGCAAGAGCCAAATATTTCAAAACCAGCCATAAATACCTAAACACCCAAAGCCTTTATAGTTTTTGTTGCTCTTACAGCTTATATCTGGGCTGTTTTTTTATATTCGACCCGTTTTATTCATAAATAGTAATTAGTATAAAGCTTATTATAATATTTAGCCGTTAATACTAATTTTTGTATTTCACCTAATGGGTGAAAATACAAAATTAAGCCAAATCAATCTACAAAGGCAAATAACATTATTCATGAATAATTCGGGTTCGAGTTTATCCACATATTAAAGTGTTGTCTATTAGCTCAAAGTGGTATATAATAAAATTAAGGTGGGGAAAAGTGGGAAATTGTGGAAAAATATTAATTAATAGGCTATGGATGTTCATCCCTAGTTTTTAATTTTGTCTTTTTAAAACCACAATTTAGCTAAAATCCGCTAATATAACCATAATTAATGTTATATATTAGTTTACTAATTTGGGTTTAACCTGTTTATATCTTCAGGTTATAGATAAAATTATGTTTTTAGGCGAATACTCGCATACAGTTGATAATAAAAATAGGCTGGCCATACCAGCCAAATTCAGGGGTGAGCTCAAGACCGGGTCTGTTATTACTAGGGGATTGGATAACTGTTTATTTATATTTACTGAAAAAGACTGGAAATCTTTAGTAGATAAAATATCCAAGCTTCCCTTGAGCCAATCAAGCGCTAGAAGTTTTAGCCGCATGATGTTGACCGGAGCCATGGAAATCAAGCTCGATAAATTGGGCCGGATATTAATCCCGGAATATTTAAAAAAATACGCTGGTTTAAGCAAAAAAGTTGTTATCGGCGGAGTTCTTAATCGAATCGAAGTTTGGGATCAGGCAACCTGGAACCGTTATAAATCTAATTCAGAAAAAAATGTCGCCCAAACAGCTGAAAGCATGGCCGAACTTGGGATATAAGTTACCGAAAAATGAAACAATCTAACCATAAAAAAAACAAACCGTTTCATATCCCTGTTTTATTGGATGAAGTACTGGAATATCTAAATCCCAAACCTAATCAAAATTTTATTGACTGCACTTTTGGGGCTGGTGGTCATGCAGTTAAAATTATGGAGCGCACTGCCCCAAACGGAAAAATCCTTGCCATTGACGCTAATCCAGATACAAAACATTTAATATCAAATTGGAATCCAAAATTCAAAGAAAGGTTAATATTAATAAATGATAATTTTCAAAATTTAAAAAAAATATATGAACAATATTTTCGTCATCCAGTTAGCGGTGTTTTATTTGACCTTGGCTTATCTACAATGGAGCTAGAATCTTCCGGCCGCGGTTTTAGCTTTTCCAGTCTGGAACCGCTTGATATGAGATTTAATTCATTAACCCAACGATTAACCGCCGCTGAAATTTTGAACCGTTATTCATATAAAAAATTAGTTCATATTTTTAAACAATACGGCGATATTAGCGACAACAACGCTAAAAATATTTCCAAGCAAATTATTTTAACCCGTCGCCGTCATAAGTTTGAAACCACCAAAGATCTGACTGATTTAATCATTGAAAAAATAAAATTCAATCGAAAAAAGAAAATTCATCCGGCGACATTATTTTTTCAATCATTACGACTTGAAGTTAACCAAGAACTGGACGCATTGGTTGCGGGTTTAAGCCAAGCCGTCGAGATATTAGCACCCGGATCCAGGTTGGCAGTGATAAGTTTTCATTCAGCCGAAGACAGAATAGTTAAAAAATATTTTAAAGCCATCGGGCCGGAAGCAGAACATCCTGTTGTAAAAATAATTACCAAAAAACCAATTCGGCCTTCAATTGAAGAAATTAATCTGAACCCGAGGTCAAGAAGCGCTAAAATGCGATTGGCCGAGAAGGTCTAAAATCTAAAAAATTACAAAAGTATGTCTAACAATCAGCGAAAATTTATTAAAAAAGGATGTAGTGCTCATAAAAAACCCTGCTCTAAAATTAGGAATAAAATCTTTCCGGTCATAATCGCTATTTTTATGATTATATTTACTGCTTCTTGTTTTTATTATTTACTGCTGATAAATAAAAATGCCACTAACACTTATGTAATTGATGATTTGGAAACCAAAGCAGAGCAGCTAAAAACTACCCGCCAAAAATTAGAGCTTACAGTTATGGAATTAGGTCAGATTAATAATATTGAAGATAAAGCCAGGACACAGCTTAAAATGGTTGTCGCTGATAATATCGATTATTTAAAAGTATATAATCATTCAGTTGCGATGAGGTAGTATTTTTAAATCAATAATATGACCAAGCCTTCAGACAAAACCACTGATTACCGTCTCAAGCTACTTTTGGTAGTTTTTTTTGTTATTGGATTTATATTCAGTGTCCGTCTTTTTCAAATACAGATATTAAAGCACGACTATTATACCAACATTGCTTCTGGCCAGCATAATTTTGATAAAGAAATTATCCAAAACAGAGGCGAAATTTTTATGCATGGATTTAAGGACGAAGACTTAGTCCCCGTAGTCACCAATAGGCAGTTAAGTCTAGTATATGCCGTGCCGAGTCAGGTTGATCGCCCGCAGAATATCGCTGAAACCATGGCGCGTTTATTTGAAACTGATGAAGAAAAAATAGAGTTATTACAACAGCAAATATATGAAAAAGTAAAAAAAGAGAACGATCCTTATGAACCCTTGCAGCATAAAGTTGATTATAAAACAGTTGAGCAGATACAACTGCACAATTTCAATGGCATTTATTTTGAAGACCAATGGGAGCGTTATTATCCGGAGAAAGAGGCTTGCGCCCATATCAGTGGTTTTTGGGGATATGGCCAGCAAGGCCGTTTGGGTCAATATGGTATTGAGGGTTTATTTGACCGCGAACTTCAGGGTAGAAAGGGTTTTCTTAGCGCCGCCAAAGATATATACGGCCGTATTATTCCGATTGATATTGGTTCGCAAACAGAGGCCGAAGACGGCAATAATATTGTGCTCACCATAGATAAAGTGATTCAGTCAAAAGCATACGAAATTATCAAGCAAGCAACAGTAGATTATGGTGCTGTTGACGGCAGTATTATAGTTATGAATCCAATAACCGGAGCTGTTAAAGCCATGGCGAATTTTCCTAGTTTTGATCCTAATAATTATGGCGATATTGATTCTATAGAAATATTATCTGATAAAAATATCAGCCTAAGCTACGAGCCCGGATCTGTATTTAAAATAATTACTATGGCCGCTGGCCTTGACTCAGAAGCTGTTGAAGTTGATGATACTTTTTTTGATGCCGGGTCAATAAAAATAGGGGAGCATACCATCAGAAATGCCGACAATGAAAAATTTGGTAAAATTAATATGACTGAAATTTTAGAAAATTCAGTCAATACCGGTGCTGTTAATATCGCCCTTAAAACCGGCCGTAAAACTTTTTTGGATTATGTTACTGAATTTGGCTTTGGTCAGGCTATTGGACATGGATTTTTTAATCAATCAGCTGGTGATATAAGCTCACTCAATAATAGGGGAGATATATATCTAGCCACGGCTTCCTATGGTCAAGGCATAACTATTACACCGCTACAGATGGCCACTGCAATGTCAACAGTAGTAAATGGCGGTTATAGCGTCACCCCGAGCTTAATAGAATATATTGAAACTCCGGATAAACAGCGATTATATATGGCGCCAGAACCAACTAAAAATGTAATCAGCCCTGACACGTCTATGGTTTTAAAAGCAATGCTGGTTTCAGTGGTAAAAAATGGACACGGCTCCCAAGCTCAAGTCCCCGGATATTATATTGGAGGCAAAACCGGGACTGCCGAGATTGCTCATCCCGATAGCCCCGGTTATTCAGATGAAAATATCCATTCATTTGCCGGTTTCGGGCCCATGAGCTCACCTAAGTTTGTAATTATGGTAAAGTTAACCAAGCCTAAATGGGGTCGCTTTTCAGCTGTTACAGCTGCGCCTACATTTGCCAAAATGGCCTCATTTTTGCTACAGTATTATCAGATACCACCAGAATATTAATTTATAATTACTATCCGTCCCAGCCAGTAAGGTGGCCTGCCGGGCTAGGGAATATTTATTGGCCCCAATCCATTTTATTATTAAAATACCCGGTTTAAATATGAAAAAAATTGTTACCTATATTTTAAAAAAATTATCCCAGTTAATATTATATAAATACAACCCGGAAATAATAGCGATTACCGGCAGTGTAGGCAAAACATCAACTCGCAACGCTATTGTTCATTTACTAAAACCAGATTTTAAAATCAGAACCGGTGAAAAAAACTATAATACTGAAATTGGCATGCCGCTTGCAATTATTGGCGCTGAAAATCCTGAAAAATCATTTTTAGGCTGGCTGGTGGTATTTTTCCAGGCCCTAGGCCTTATTGTTAAAAAACAATCCAGTTATCCCGATATTTTAGTGCTCGAAATGGCGGCTGATCATCCCGGCGATATAGAATATCTAGCTAAAATCGCACGGCCTAAAGTAGCAGTGATTACCTCTGTAGCTGAAACCCATTTGGAGTTTTTCGGTAATGTTGATAATGTTTTAGCTGAAAAAAGCAGTTTGATTAAATATCTAAAACCGGGCGGAGTTGCTGTTTTAAATTTTGACGATTTCCGCCTAAAAGCTTTATCTAAAAAAATAAATAATAAACTGTTTAGTTTTGCCGTCAATGAGCCAGCTTCAATCAAGGCCAGTAATATAAAGCTGGATAAAGAAAAAGGCGGCTTGAATTTTCAATTGGAATACAATTCTTCTTATGTGCCGGTTAGATTAGATAATATCCTCGGAGTGCCCGGAGTCTATGCTGCCCTGGCAGCTGCCAGCATAGCTGTGTTTTACGGCATTAATATTCATCAGATTAGAGAACGGCTAAAAGATATACAGCCAATCGCCGGCAGATTACAGCTTTTGCCCGGCATAAAAGATACTGTTATTATTGATGATAGTTATAACTCATCGCCCTTAGCTGTTAAAGTTGCACTCGATGTTTTATCCCATCTTAGTTGCGCTGGTCATAAATTTGCCGTTTTGGGGGATATGCTCGAACTTGGAGACCATACCAAACCGGCCCATGAGCGGGTTGGAGAATATACCGCCAAACTAGGGATTGATTATCTGATTACAGTCGGCCAAGCATCACACTATACTGCCACCGCGGCCAGTGAATATGGTATGAATCCGGATCGTATTTTCAGCTTTGACCATTCAGCTGAAGCCGGCCGTTTTTTACAGGATAAAATAGCTAGCGGTGATATGATTTTAGTCAAAGGGTCAGAAAGTGTCAGAACCGAAAAAATAGTTAAAGAGGTTATGGCTGAACCAGTCCGGGCCAAAGAGTTACTGGTTCGGCAATACGGGCATTGGCTCGACTCTTAATAGATTGGGTCCTTATTTAATAATTTAAAATTTAAAATTATAAATTTCACCCGTCCCATTCGCATAATGATTAACCCCTCGTTTTTTGCCGCGTTCGTCTAATGGTCAGGACGCCAGGTTCTCATCCTGGTAATATGGGTTCGATTCCCGTACGCGGTAAAAAAAGCGGGATTATATTGCTAACTTCGGTTTTATACCCTTATGGTCTAATCAGTATAAATATTAAAACTGACAATATGACTATATATTTTTCTGCTATACCTCAAGCGGGTGTAGTATAGTGGTAATACGCTAGCTTCCCAAGCTAGAATCGGCGGTTCAATTCCGCTCACCCGCTCCAAAAAGCACCTACGTAGATAGGCGTTGGCTCAATTTAAAAAATTTGGGCATAAAAACTAATACTAAACTAAGAATTTTAATTTATAACTATAGTGTCCGCAATACATATCTCAATTGATTATTTTTAAATATGCCGGTTAATCAAGCACCCCACATCCACCAAAATATTATTTGCGCTAATGTTTTTATTAAAAAAGCAGATAAATACCTTTTAATGAAGCGTTCTTCCGATAAGAAATTTGCCCCTAATTACATTCACCCTTTTGGGGGTAAATTAAATACCGATGAAAATCCATACCAGGGCGCCATTAGGGAAATAAAAGAGGAAACTAATCTTTGTTTAAAAAACATTAAACTAGAAGCAGTAGTATTGGAGATTTTGCCTGACACGAAAATTACTAAATGCAATTGGCTCATATTCCATTTTAGCGCTAATTACCAATCAGGCCAGCTTAAAGTCAATGAAGAAGGCGAGGCTGTATGGTTGTCAGCATCGCAGATTTTGAGCCTTGATACAAAATTATTCCCTTCAGTTAGAAATTTAGCTAAACATATTCTAAATCCAAATGACGGTGTTATTTTTGCTACTTTTAAATATAACCCTAATAGTAAGCCCGGACAGGCAAAAATATTGAAAAAATATAATCAAATTGATATTTGTGCTTTGTAATTAAATTATTCATATAAATACATGAAAAATAAAAAACTAGCTCAATTCAGTTTTCTGCATTCGCTTTTGGCTGTGATTTATATCGGCCTAGTAGCTATATTGATGCTTAATTTAGAAAATTGGGTTGGACAACAAAATATTAATCAGCCTTGGGGAGTGATGGGGTTTTTGCTTTTGTTTGTGATTTCAGCTACTGTGGTTGGCGGTTTAGTATTGGGCCGTCCAATAATCATGTATTTGGACAACCAAAAAAAATCAGCCCTTGAACTGTTGCTTTATACAGTTGTTTGGCTGTTTATATGGATGGTGTTAATTTTTGTTTTAATCGCTTGGCTGTAATTATTTCATAGCCTCTGTGGGTTATTTTCAACCCTTAGCGCCGACCTAGCTCAACTGGTAGAGCAACGGTATCGTAAACCGTAGGTTGTGGGTTCAACTCCCGCGGTCGGCTTAGTTATGAAATAAATGTTAATAACTAATTAAACTTAATATCATTTTTCTGCTATAATAAAATTACCTCAAGCAACCGGTAATTTTTTGTTTATTTATGCTTAAAAAAATATTATTTTATTATTTTGCCGTTTTATTTTTATTTGGTTTTATTTTTAATGCGTTAGCCGCCGAAAAGATTGAACAACCCACCATATACAGTTTACGATTAGACGAAGCCACTGTAGTTAAGGGATATACTTTTATTTCGCCCGACAATGATTTTAAAGTTGGCGTAGTCGATCAGGCTGTAATCGAACCAATCACGGTCAGATTTAAACAAATTCCAGATTCTCATATGCTAACTCCTTTAGAATATTCTCCGGGAGAGCAAGCCAGTCTTATCTGGGAATTTGATTTATTAGCCGATGACGGCAGTATTGGCGAACTAAAAAAACCAATTTATGTAGCTGTTGGCATCACTAATGAAAAGATGAACCGTAAAGTGATGTATTATTGGGACAAAGGCCATAATATGTGGCGGGCATTACCATCATCTATTGACCTTGAAAATAAACTAATCCGATCTGTTATCCACTTGCCTTATGCCCGTTTAGCTTTGTTTGATGAGCCCGATGCCACTACTTATGAGGCTTATGCTTCCTGGTATCCGACTGAACTTACTACCAGAAACGAGCTTGGGTGTGCTTCTAATGTTTATCCTATGAACACTGCATTATGGGTTTGTCGCCTAGATGATCTGTCAAAATGCACTATTACCCGTGTCATTTCCCGCGGTCCTTATGTTGACGGCCGCGTAGTCGATCTGACTAAATCAGCTTTTGAAAATATCGGCAATCCACGGGGAGGAATATTGGGAGTAAGAGTATTTTTAAGGAATGAGCATTGAATTATTGGTTCCTTAGGGAAAACAAGATGCAAGATGCAAAAAATAACTAGTAATCAATAATCAAAACACAAATAATTGCCAATTGTTGTATTCAATTATTAAATTTTAGGATTTATTTGTTATTTGGGATTTGGAGTTTTTTTGTATCTTGCATCTTGCATCTTGTATCTTGTTTATTTATATATATGATTGAACTTCGAAATGTTTCCAAAACTTATCGCACCGGCACTGAAGCTGTCAGAGATGTAACCCTGCATATCAAGCCGGGTGAGTTTGTGTCTTTGGTTGGCCGTTCTGGCACTGGCAAGTCAACTGTGGTTAAAATGCTGGTAGCAGAAGAGCGTCCCAGTCAAGGCAAGATTATTCTCGGCGGTTGGGATATTACTAGGATTAAAATTCATGATATCCCGCTTTTGCGCCGTCAAATCGGCGTAGTTTTTCAGGATTTTAAGCTTCTGCCCCAAAAAACAGTTTATGAAAATGTATCTTTTGCCCTTGAAGTCGCTGGTTATCCTAAAAAATATATCAATGAAATTGTTCCCCAAATATTGACATTAGTTGGCCTGGAAGACAAACATCACAGTTTTCCTGATCAGCTTTCAGGCGGCCAGCAACAGCGAGTTTCAATTGCCCGCGCTTTAGCCCATCGCCCAAAGATCCTGATTGCTGATGAGCCTACTGGTAATCTTGATTCAATTAATACTCGTGAAATTGTCGATTTACTGCTAAAAATAAATAAATACAAAACTACTGTCATGTTAGTTACTCACAACCGCGATGTAGTTAACTCGCTCAAAAAAAGGGTTATCACCATGGAAGACGGCCGTATTGCATCTGACCGCGCCCGCGGCAGGTATGCTTTATAAAATTTTTAATCTTCGATTATGTTTTTAATTTCATCCAGTCGCATACTAAAATTTTCCTGGCAACATTTTTGGCGCAATATCTGGCTGTCTTTAGCTACTATAATGATAATTGTCCTAACCTTGTTTTCATTGACTACTTTGGTTTTAATCAATGTGGTTGCTGACCGCGCTACCAGCTCGGTGAAGCAGACTATTGATGTATCTCTCTATTTTAATAACGAAACCAGCGAAGAAGCAGTTACTTTGCTTCAAACCGAACTGGAAAAAATAGAACAGATAGAAAATATCAGATATATTTCCGCCGAAGAAGCTTTAGGGCAATTTAAGCAAGAACACGAGCAGGACCAGAGTATAATTGACACCTTAGCAGAAATAGACCAAAATCCTTTCGGCCCTACCTTAGTTATCAATGCCACTGAAGTGGAGCAATACCCTGTAATTATGGAAAAAATATCAGAACTTAAGGCAGATGAACTGGCCGAAAAAATTGATTACGAGGATCATCAGTTGCTAATATCACGCATCGACGACTTTACCAATAAGATCAGAAAGTTTGGTTTTATTATCAGTTCCATTTTTTTGATTATCGCTGTGCTGACTGTTTTTAACACTATTCGGGTCGGTATTTACATCCATCGCCGCGAAATTGCTATTATGCGCCTAGTCGGAGCCAATAACTGGTTTATCCGCCTGCCTTTTATTATTGAGGGCCTGCTATACGCATTTTTTAGTTGTATTTTGTTTTGGGTTTTAATTTATATTCTAATGCATTTTTTCGGCGGTCAAATAAATTCGTTTTTCAGTGAAATAAATTTCAATGTCAGCACCTATTTGAGTGATAATATGCTTAATATTTTTGGGTTTGAATTTATCATCATTGCTGTTATTAATATGCTGTCAGCCATGATTGCTATGGGTAGATATTTAAGAGTTTAGAATTATCAAACTTTGCAAACAAGATAAGTATTGACATCTTTTTTATTTTACGCTAAATCTAATATTAACCAGCCAATGAAAAGTTAATCAGGCTTATATAGTTTAAGCTCTAACTTTTTTACTAAACTATTTTTGGAATAACCTAATTTTAATCGAGGGTCGTCTAATGGTAGGACACCAGGTTTTGGTCCTGACAATGGGGGTTCGATTCCCTCCCCTCGAGTTCCAAAGAATCTAGCTAATCCCAGTTAGATAACTAACGTATCTAATGGGATAAATATTGGCTGGATTTTTTGATACCCAGATTACTGTTACCGAACTGGAAAGAA
>Ga0272441_10002771_pt1 | contig 34898 bp, 29 predicted proteins | sample SSMProp6N_FD_193582 | JGI IMG/M metagenome (GOLD analysis project Ga0272441, IMG submission 193582) | Marine sediment archaeal communities from Little Sippewissett salt marsh, Falmouth, MA, United States - SSM-Prop-6N | ecosystem: Environmental > Aquatic > Marine > Wetlands > Sediment ... | reverse complement strand
CGGCTTCTCGTCCAAAATCATGGGTAACTTCGACGGCCAGGTGAACGCCGTCGCCGACGCCATAAAAAAGAAGACCCCCTCCATGACCACAGACAAGATAAACACACCCGACTTCACGCAGTACAACCCTTCAACCGGAGAAATGAATGAAACATACACTAACCTCGTGGTCGATAACGTGTTCTTCGGGACTACATACGGCAGGAGCGTCATCTTCCTCGCGGGGCATGGAAACTGGAATAGCTGGGACATGATAGACAGAATCGACGTGTCTCAACAGATGGACCCGTTCGGGTGGACCAACCCCTTCATCTTCGCCTCCAGCTGCAAGACGGGCACATACTCAGGGGTCACAGGGATCTCGGAGGCCTTCCTGCAGAAAGGGGCTGCAGTCTACCTCGGCGCGACGGAGTCAGGGGGGTGGACGCCCTACTCGACGAAGTTCTTCGATGTCTGGGAGCTAGACGAGCCCATCAGCAAGGCAGTAAAGCAGGTGAAGGCGAGTCTCGGAAACGGAGCAAAGGACAAGATATGGTTAAACGTATACCATGTTTACGGCGACGCAAAGTTCGGAGCAGTTCCGTCTCCGATGAAAAACGTAGGCTATACCCCGTCATCGGAGTCTGAGGCCCCTACTTGGATCGATGTCGTGGTCCCCGACTACGAGATTGAACAGACAGGAGGGGAGCACAGCATCGTAATCCCGGGGGGATACGAGTTACAGGAGAACGGCCGCCCCACTGTCCCCACCTTTAAGGTGTTCTACGACTACCCCAAGGGGTATCAGATACAAGACGTATTCCTTGAATACCGGTCGCCGCCCGTCACCGAGCTAGGAGTGAACATCCCTAACTCCATCATAGAGTTGCCCACCACGGGGTGGCCGCTTCCACCACCGGAGACAGAGAACCATGAGTGGTGGCCCGACATGGACTATGAATGGGATGTCTCAGAGTGCCCCGAGGGCACCGCCCTCACCCTAACCCTATATCCTCTCATCTATAACCCCGAGGCACAGGAAGTGAAGTTTCATAAAGAGTATGGTTTCGCCGTAGAATACGCCATCTCGAGCGTAGAGATCACCGGGATAGCCGCAGATAAACCGGTCTATGGAGCCGGGGAGCCTGTGTATGTGGATGTTGAGCTCGAAAACAAGGCCGACGAAGGAAAAGACGTCGTCGTCGAGGTCTTCATCACGGATAGGAGTAGTGGCGAGGTTGTAGACGGATTGGACCTTCACACACTCAAAGGGCTGAAGGGGAAGGCATCATACTCGTGTGCATGGGACAGCGCCCTATTCGAACCCGGCGACTATGACGTAGTCGTCGAGTTGAGGGACGTCGAAGGTACCCTGCTGGACACAGGCATCGAAAGTTACACCCTAGGAGTCTCCTCGGCGGAGGTAACAGGCTTCAGCGTTGAGCCTGAGCGGTTCCAGATGGGGGAGAGCGTGGAAATCAGAATGGCGCTCCGGAACACCGGGGACACCAGCACATCTGGAACCACAATCACCAAGATTTACGACTCTGAAGGAGTGTTGATCCAGGAGTTTAGCCACGAGGTCCCCGAGCTACTTCCAGCTGAATCAGTGCAGGCCGCTCATGAATGGGATACCTCGGGGGTACAGGAGGGCGTCTACAGGGTCGTATGTTACGCCATGTATGGAGGCGGGGCCACGTCTCCCCTGGTAAGTTTCGTCGGGGCAGACGATGCCCCCCCAAACATATCCCCCATAAACCCGTCGCAAGGAATTGTCGTGGAGAACCTGGTGAACCTCCAGGCCAGAGTCGATGACGTGAGTGAGGTGACGCAGGTGACCTTCTCCCTGAGAATGAGTGATGAGGGCCCGGGAGGCTTCATAGACCCCGAGTTCGAGTCGATGACGGCGTATTATATCGGCGGCGATTGCTGGCAGCTACCTTTTGAGACTACTCAGATCCGTGACGGGTCTTACGTGCTAACCATAAACGCGGTGGACGCCTTCGGAAACATAGGAGAGGAAGCCGTCGAGTTCAGCGTAGTCAACGCACCCACGCTATGTATCCTAACCCAGTTACCTGGCGTCCGGATAGTAGTCAACGGGGAGGAAAGCTTGACGGACTCCAATGGATTCGTCAGTATCACCGCGACGGCACCCAGCTACACTGTAGAGGCTCAGCCAGTGATCGAGTTATCCGAGGAGTCCAGAGCCTTGTTCTTGGAGTGGGAGGATGGAACCCAATCCAACCCCCGGACAGTATCGGCGTCCTCAGACACCACCCTGATGGCCCGGTACAGGGCAGAGCACCTTCTAACAATCATATCGCCCCACGGAGACCCCGTTGGAGGCGGCTGGTACGACGAGGGGACGACAGCCGTCTTCTCGGTGACATCTCCAATGGGATTTATCCCCCAGCACGTTTTCACTGGATGGAGTGGAGACATCGATGAGTTTTCACAAACATCGAAGATTGTAATGGATGGTCCCAAAACCGTGACGGCTAACTGGGAAACAAGCTACACCAACCCCCCCGTCATTAAAGGTTTGATTACGATGATGGCGCTCGTTCTAATACTAAAATATGTTCGGAAAAAAAGACACGGAACCATACAGGAAATTACGCTTATCTCGTAGACTTGTAATTGAGAAATGTTAAAATCAACTTTTCTGGATGCACATCTGGAGTTAGGCTAATTTAGTTTATGGTGATGATCTCTACGCATCTTCCTTCCTCGTCCTCCCTGAAGTCGAGGTCGTACTCGATGTTTGGGTAAACCTCCTTCAATCCTTTGAAGAACGCCCGCAGAAGGTATCCACACAGATACCCGCTTCTGTTATCGCCGTGCCCAGATATCTTTAAACTCTGATACAGTGGACACCGGTGCATCGTTAGTATCATGTTATCTGGCTTGATCTCATATGTGGATTCGTAGCCGAAGGGATCGTTGATCTCCTTCAGTACCGGGAGAAAGGTCTCCGCGTCAAGCATATCGACGCCTTTCGTCTCCTTCATCCATATACCCATCCTCTCCCCCGCCTCCTTACCCGCCTTCGCCTGGAGTTCCAATGTTTTCTCTACGCCTATTTCCTCTGCAACATGTTTGAAGAATCGACCGTATAAGGCGAACACCTGGGTAGCGGTCCTATGGAGTTTATCTTCCATGGATACACCGTATATATCTAAGATGACGTGGGAATAAACCTATGTATGACGGATTCTAGCTAAAGAATTCCATATCTAAACGCTTTCTTGAAAAAACCCTCTTATCATATGACCCATGAATAATGGCGTATCAATTTAGTACTTTCTCCATAATCACAAACGTTGAACATCTGAACCAGACCATAGTCGATCAAACCGGTCCCTCAGCCGAGACACAGTATGGTAGGCGTCTAGCAGTCGGCCTCCATGAATCTTAGCGTGCTCGGCCCCCTCAATGATCCCGAGAAGCCCGTCGCGGAACCGCGCCGTCGTGAAATAACCGGAACGCCTCACCGAGTTCATTCTCAACCTTTCCCGCACCCCGTCGTCTGACAGCACATCGGATATGCGCTCGGCGGCCTCCCTGCCCGTCGTGTAACCGTATCCGGCTTCACCGTCCTCTGCTCCGAGTATATCGTACCATGGCCCCCCGTTCCGGTAGACCACCGGGACGCAGCCTGCGCTCATGGCCTCCAGCACGGCCATACCGAAGGCCTCGTTGGGCTGCGTTGAGAGGTAGACGGACGACTCCTTCATGAGGCCGACGATCTCTTCCCGCCGAGGGTTTGGGTACAGATCGACGTACCTGCTGCGCAGTGTGGACATAACCCCAGAGGACTGGGGTGATGTGCCGCCGGCCACGCTGAACCTGACTCCGCGGATATGCCGGAGCACCTCGTTTATTATCTGCAGGTTCTTCTCGGGTGTCAGCCTGCAGACTGTTAAAACCTTCCCGTTCTTGGGCTCGTACCTGTAGGGTATGGGGTCTATTGAAGGGTGGAGAACCTTCGGCTCAGACCCGAACACGTCGCGGATTTGGCGCGCGTTGTAGGTGGAGTTTGTGACGAGGACTGGGGATAGGTGCCGTTCAAGCAGTTTGTCCTGCAGGTACATGTAGGCTTCGCCTGTGATCTCCCATAGTGGGACCCTGTAGGGGTTGCCGTCCACGGAGGCCAATGGCTGGCTGTGTATATACGAGACGTCGCTGATGAAGGGGTACACCTCCCCGTAGTTGTTGAAGGTCAAAGAGTCTTCGGTCTGGGCATAGTAGAGCAGCCAGAGGTAGAGGACTGAACACCTGATCCAGCTTACCAAGCCTGAAGGGCTCAGAGCCCCTTCTTGAATAAAGTACTCCGTGTCGGGTCTCGCCACGTCTCCCCAGTTAGCCTCTATGAGCGGCCACTGGGGCTCGTCCAGCGTGTAGAGTGCCACGGAGTACCCGCTCTCGTTCAGCGCTCCGATGGCCTCAAGGCACATCTTCTCGGCCCCTCCTGACCTGTTCAGCGAGGGATGGATAACGGTTACACTCATCCACGTGAAGGGGAAAAGAGACGAGGCTTATGGTCTCTGTGACCGGGTAAGCTAATCCGCTGTCCCTTAGATTTGATAACGCTTATCTCGGCGGGTCCCGCTGATGTCTTGAAATGGCTTACTCTGACGACACAGAGGGAGAGATAATCGTCCCAGAGAAGTGGTACGAGAAGCTACCGCGCCCGGCGTGGAACGGCTACGAGAAACTGGATCAACCCGACGGCTGGTTCGAGGTATATAGGCTGACGGATACGGTGTACGCGATATACGAGGACGGCCAGTTCGAGGAGGTAATCAGCTACCTAGTCCTAGGCGAAGAACGGGCGGCTCTCATAGACACGGGCAACGGCATAGGCGACATTAAGGGTCTCGTAGACGGGCTTACGGAGCTCCCTGTGACGGTTGTCAACACCCACACCCATGGCGACCACATAGGCGGGAACCACCAGTTCAGCGAGGTGGCGGTCTACGACTCGGATTTCAGCAGAGAGAACGCTAAGCATGGAAAGTCCAGGGAGCAGATGGGCAACTACCTCGACGGCGACATGGTTTGGAAGCCGTTCCCACCCCTTCTCGAAAGGGACGGCTGGAGGATACATCCCTTCAGCGTCACCCGTTGGCTGAGAGACGGGGACATCGTAGGCCTCGGCGGCAGAGAACTCGAGATAATACACACGCCGGGTCACAGCCCAGACAGTGTGTGCATCCTTGACCGGGCGAGCCGTATCTTCTGGACCGGCGACACCTTCTACCCGGCCCCGATATACGTATACTCTCCCACCACCAGCCTGGACCAGTTCATAGACAGCTTCTCCAAGATGTCGGGGCTCCTACCCAACTACGACTGGGTCATGCCCAGCCACAACGAGCCCCGGGTGGAGAAGCGCCTCATCAGCGAGTGCCACGAGGCGGCTGTGAACATCCGGGAAGGAACCGCTGGACCATACAGGGAGGGCACGGCGAAGGGCGTCAAGGTCCACCGCTACGACTACGACAGGTTCAGCCTCATCGTGAGGGCGGAGCGGCCCTAGCCGGGATTTTCGCCTGCTCCCCCCTCATCGCGTCTGTCCCCGTACTTCTTCATCAACTCAGCATACTTCGCGAGGATCAGGTTCCTGAGCCGGGACTCGAGGAACTGGCGTTCATTCCTAAGGGCCTTCTCCTGTTCCTTAAGCATCTTTATGCGCTCCTTTAACTCCATCTCCTCCAGCTCGGAGAACTCTTGAGCCAAGTCCACGGGTTCAGGCGACGCAGACAGCCGATATAAGAATACTGTTACCTACGGCTAAACATAGAGAACCTTTTAGATGGAGTCCAGCCATGCTTATACCATGCTGAAACAAGTCATCGAGATCATGGAGCTTCTGGACAGCGCAACCGTGGATGGACACGCTGTGGAGCAGTATCTACGAGGGAGGGGCTTGGAGGACGTCAAAGTAAAGACCATCCATGGAGAGAGAGGGTCCACGGACTTCGTGAAGATCAGGGTCCTTGGGGTTGAGGGGAAGTCTTCGGGTGGAGACGCCCCTACCTTGGGGATCGTTGGGCGCCTCGGCGGCGTCGGCGCCCGGCCAGAACAGATAGGCCTTGTATCCGACGCCGACGGCGCGGTGACCGCCCTATCCGTGGCACTCAAGCTGGCCGACATGCGAGCCAAAGGCGACAGACTGCCGGGCGACATCATAGTGGCCACCCACGTTTGCCCTGACGCGCCCACCCAGCCCCACGAGCCTGTGCCCTTCATGGGCAGCCCCGTAGACATAGCCACGATGAACAGGCACGAGATCGACCCAGAGATGGACGCCCTGCTCAGCATAGACACCACAAAGGGGAACAGGGTCGCCAACTTCCGGGGGTTCGCCGTCACGCCGACAGCCAAAGAGGGCTGGGTGCTCAAGGTGAGCGACAGCCTCCTGAACATAATGGAGACGGTAACAGGGCAGCCCCCCCGCGTGTGTCCCATCACGACCCAGGACATTACTCCTTACGGCAACGGTTTGGACCATATAAACAGCATAATGCAGCCTACCACAGCGACGGATAAGCCGGTCGTCGGGGTAGCGATAACCACCGAGGTGCCTGTGCCGGGGTGCGGCACGGGCGCCAGCCACCCTACAGACATCGAGGCAGCGGCTAGGTTCTGCCTTGAGGTCGCCAAGGCTTATGGTAAGGGGATGTGTAGGTTCTACGACGAGGAGGAGTGGACCGAAATAGCGAAGCGCTACGGGCCTCTAAGCCACCTTCAGACTCTGGGTAAAGGCGCCTGATCACTGTTCCCCTTTTCTGCATCGATCCGGTAGTTTATATGCTGTAACGACCAAGACCAGATCGGTGTAAATGTATAGGAAGATTCTCGTGGCTTTCGACGGCTCCGAGCCGTCGAAGCACGCCTTGGACATCGCGGTGAGCACCGCGGACAAGTGGAAGTCGGAGCTGGTTATACTATCCGTGGTCCCAAGGGTGATGATGCCCGTGTTCCCGGACGAGGGATTCGGAGCCGCCCCGATAACGGCCGCCCAAGACATGAGCGAGTACCAGGAAAAGATGAAGGAGATATACGCGAGTAGCCTCAGAGAGGCGGAGGAGGACATCGAGGAGGCCTTCCCCGACCTCGTGGTAACCACCAAGCTCATGGAAGGCAGACCCTCCGCCATAGTCGTGGAGGAGGCGGAGGAGGAAAACATCGACCTCATAGTAATCGGAAGCAGGGGCATAGGCGGGATCACGGGATGGATACTGGGGAGCACGAGCCGTAGAGTCGTCGAGTCGTGCACGAAGCCGATACTCGTCGTGAAGTAGCCTCTAAGGGCAACCCTTTTTCTTGCATAAGCGAATCATAGAGGATGCCATGAAGCCGCTGATAGCCCTGAGGGAGGCCGGAGAAATAGCCTCGAAGGTCAGAGAGACAGTTCTACAAGAAATTGAGCCAGGCGTCAAGGTCTTGGAAATCTGTGACAGGGCAGAGGAGATGATCAGGGATCTCGGCGGCGGCATAGCCTTCCCGACTAACGTGGACATAGACAGCGTCGCCGCCCACTACGTGTCGCCATTGGACGACGACACACTGGTGCCGGAGAGGTCCCTCGTCAAGCTGGACGTGGGCGTCCACGTTGACGGGTACATCGCCGACACCGCGGCGACCACGTGCTTCGACCCGGTTCTGGGATACCTCGTGGAGGCAGCCGAGGCGGGTCTGGACGCCGCAATCAAGACCATCAGGCCCGGGATAAGGGCCAGCGACGTGGGCGCTGCGATAGAGCAGGCTATAAAGGCTAGGGGGGCGAAGCCGATCAGCAACCTAACTGGCCACAAGCTGGCGAGATACGTGGTCCACGCCGGCGCCAGCATCCCCAACGTCGCGAGCCGCGACCACCACCTGTTACAGGAGGGCGACGTCTACGCCATCGAGCCCTTCGCGGTGCCCAGCAACGCCGACGGTCTCGTTACCGACGGGGCTCCCAGCAACATATACCGGGTGCTGAAGAAGCACAGCCTCAAGGGAACCGCGAAGAGGATGCTGAAGCACATACAGGCGGAGCACCGCACGCTTCCATTCGCGTCGAGGTGGGTGCTGAGGAGGTATCCGGGCCGGGAAGGTGTCTCTGCCTTCAACGAGCTCCTCGACTCCAAGTGCATAATGAGCTATCCTCAGCTCGTGGAGAGAAGCGGGGCGATGGTGGCTCAGGCCGAGCACTCCGTGATATTGACGGACGGCGGCTGCGAGGTAACGACGGCGTAGCTACTTCTTTTTCTCTTCCTTTCGGGTGTGGATGCTGGTTATAACCATGTTGCCCTCGCACCTGGTGCACGGCTCGTCGTTCTTGAAGATGTAGTCGCCTCTCTGGAAGGCGCGAACCCGCTTCAGGTTACACTGAGGACACTCCAGGGTCGTTATGACGTCGAACTTCTTTGGCTTCAGGGGGTCCTTCGAGGTGGGCTTGGGCCTGAAGAAAGCGTAGCCTATGGCTATGAAGCCGCTGGTCCCTATGATCATGTACATGAAGGCTATCTCGATCTCCCCGTTCCCGTAGGCCTGGAAACCCATGTAGAGGCTCACCAGCGCCAATGCGCCGACGATTATCATTGCGGCGAGGGTGACCCAGTTCTGCGCCGCTCCACCCGCTATGGGCGGCGTTTCACCGCTCATCCGTTTCACTGCGCCACCCCCACGGTGTTCCCTATTCCGGCGACCAGTATGGTGTCGCCCTCTTTGCTGTAGTCAAGTATGAGTCCCTTGACGCTGGAGACCGCCTTGTCGGTGGCCTCGAACAGCGGCTCCACCAGGGGGGCCACGACGTGCTCGATGCCCTGTTTTATCGCGACGGCGTACATCGGTATACCGTGCTCCGTGGCTGCCTGCTCGATCTTGTACTTCTCGACGCCTGGGCCGCCGATGGCTGCGCCGACGCCCTCCGCGATGTCGCCGACCTGCTCTCCCTCGAGCTTCCCGGCTGCGTCTACGGTGATGAGCATGGTCACCTTGCCCTTGTTATCGTTCAGCACGTTAGACACCGCGTCCCCGGGCTTGCCCACGCTTCCCCCCGGCCCCTTTGCCTTGAGTATTATCACGCGTCTTCCTTCGTACTCTATCTCCCCCGCGACCATCTCCTTGGCGACGTCCCTCGTCTCGGCTCCGTTCAGCAACTTGGCCGCGACCAATGGGCCCACGCTGTCGCCGATGGGCATGCCGTCCCTGAACGCCGTCAGGGCCGAGCTGTAAGCCTCGATCTGCTGAAGAATCATGGGAAGAATCATGTGGATCTGCATTATGATGTAGATGTTCATGGTCTTCTTGCCGAGGAGATAGTAGTGCCGTATGACCTTGTAGAAGATGTTCAACGCAAGCGACGCCTCAAGGAGGTTCTCTATGTTATTCCTCTCGGAGGGGGAGGCGTTTGGGGCCATCACCCCGACCTCCTTCTCGAACGTGAACTCGCGGACGTTGAGTATGCTGCCGAGCTTCCCCACGATCCCCGCAGGGTCCATGCTCACGGGCTCGATCATGAAGTGCTCCATGAAGCGCTCAACCATGGGCGTCGGGTCCCTCTCGGGTTTCCCTATCTCTTTTATGGCCTCAATGGATGTGGTCTTGCCTTCGTCGCGGAGACCCTTGATCTTCCGCAGAGTCGTCTCTATCTGCCGGAGCATCGTCATGGCCTGGATCCTCTGGGCGTAGAAGAGGTAGACGATGAAAGCGAAGCTGAACAGCGTCTGCACGATCATCCCGATCTCGCTATCAGACTGAAGCAACGACATTAAATCACTGCAAGTCTTGACAGGGCAGCCGATATAAATGTTAGTATAAATAGTTATACCTGTTTTTGGGGTGAATCCTTCATAATGGAGGCGATTATGGATGGTGTTCTTTGTTTACCCAACGATCCCTCAAGGATTTTAGCATATTTTTTTAAACGAGTCTTAAAGATGTGTAAGAGATGTTCCGCTACGCAGCAAAACGCATAGTGAGGGGGAAGGGGCTCTTCCTGTCGCTTTTCCTCAGCGTGGCGCTAGCGGCGACCCTGTTCAGCGGCATACTCCAGGGGGCGGACGCTGTAGGTGTGGCGATACTCGATCATACCCTCGAGTCCGCGTACGTTGATATCATAAGCAGCGCGCCGGATAAGAACGTCACAGAGACAAATTACTTTGAGATCGACGAGATCTTCGGCAAGGTAGAAGGCGTGGAGCGTGTAGACCACTTAATAAGGTGGAGGGTGGGGCTGAGGTCCCCCGAGATCAACGGCACCGTCGAGGCCATCTTGTTGGCTCTGCCCGACGACTCGTCGCTCTATGGGGGGATGTCCGTCGATGGGCCCCTAGAGGATGGAGTGGTTTACGTCGACGCCTCCTCAGCGAACGCGACGCTCATACGTAGCAGCGATCCGCTCACCCTGAGGTTCGAGACGTATATGCCGTTTAACCCGCCGGGTTTCGAGTTCAGGCACCGCAACTATACGGTCGCCGGCTCCGTGGCCCTGGACGAGAGAACCTATACTATCAGCGTGGGAAGGTATAACATCTATCTGAGGGACCTGATCCAGAGCAGCGAGTCATTGAGCCGCAGACCAAGATACAACATGATCATCATGACCGAGGACACCCTAGAGGAGCTTCTTGACCCCATTTTCGCGGAGATGAGGCGGCCAGTCGACGACCAGACGACCCAGGCGCTGATAATGGTGGACAGAGATACGCTGATCAACCAGTGGGATATAGACGGCTCGATGAACAGGCTGCAGGGCATATTCGACGACATAAACACAGAGGGCGCCGAGTACATGTATACCCCCCGAAGCTATCTGCAGGAGATCTTGACCACCGTCTCGCAGCTGTCCAACCAGATGAAGACGAGCACCGTACTGGTGGCTCTCCCGGTCTTCTTCTGCGCCTGGTATCTCGGTATGACGGTGTCTGACGTGGTCTTCAACCTTAGGCGCAGGGAGATCGGTCTGCTTTTCACGAGGGGCATGACTCACAGGCAGGTGCTGTACATCCTGGTCTTCGAGGGGCTCATTGTGAGCGCGCTGGCTGCGGTGGTCGGGGTTCTGGCTGGTGCGGCCGTCCTCGTGGTCGTGATCCCCGAGATGGGTTTCCTCGAGGTCTTGAACAGCGTCAGCCCGTTGACCATGGGGGCCACCCTGCTGTTCAGCACGGCGCTGGCGTTGACGGCGGTCTACAGGCCCGCCCAGGAGGCCACCAGGATAAACATCGTCGACGCTCTGAGGGAGCATGTGACGGCGGAGGAGGGGGTCGGCGAGTGGCAGACGGCCTTGGTGGCTTTCCTGCTCGGGGCGTACAAGATTGGGATGCTGTTCCTCGGGTATAGGGTGGACATGTTTGAGCCTACCAGCGGCAACCTGATAGTGACGTTGCTATACTACACGTGGTGGGGGACGGATTATCTGCTGAGTTACATTGCTCCGATACTGCTGTTCTGGGGTTTCGTCAAGCTTTTCCTGAGGTTCGTGCCCGGCTTCCATACGGCGCTGGGCGAGTTGGCGTCCCTCGTCGCCGGCGACGCGGCCAGGTTCTCGGCCATCAGCTCGGGGAGGAACCTGAAGAGGGTCGCAGCCTCGACCTTCATGGTGGCGCTCATAATGAGCTTCAGCGTATCCGTGGTCGGGAACGTCGCCAGCACGAGCGACTTCATGGTGCAGGCCGTGAGGCACAGCGTCGGCGCCGACGCGTCTGTGTGGCTCTTCGAGGGCGAGGACGTCGAGGGGCTCATGGCGCGGGTGTCGGAGATACCGGGCGTCACGGCGGTTGCGGATGAGACCCACTTCACCCCGGTCTCGGTCTTCGGGGACATACCCATCAGGGCCATAGACCCGCTTGAGTGGAGGGACGCGGCCTACGCTGACCCGGGCTGGGCTGACCCGGAGGTGTTCGACGCAATGGCGGATGACGAGTTCGCCGGCATCATGGAGAAGGGGGCGGCGGAGGTCGCCAAGGTCGACGTCGGCGACGTCTTCCTTGTTAAGCTGCAGTCCAAGCTGTACCCGATAACGGTCGTTGGCTTGTTCGGCAAGGAGCTCGGAGAGGCGTGGGTGCTTCAGAACCCAACCATTTATGTCAACGAGGGTTTCCTGGTCAACGTGAAGAATAAGTTCATAGAGCAGAGGCGGCTGGTGGTGGAGCTCGACGAGGGCGTCGACTTGGAGGCGTTCAAGGCTCAGGCGGTGGCCATCGACAGGGACGTAGAGAGGGTTGACGTGACCGAGCTCGAGATGGAGAAGGCGCTTAACAACATCTACTTGGCGGGTCCTAGGAGGATCGAGGAGCTGGGCGCCTACTTCGCGGGGCTCGTGGCCAGCCTCGGCGTCGCGTTGATAGTGTCTACGCTGGTTAGGAGCCGAGCCAAGGAGCTCACGATAATGTCCATCAGGGGATACGGCCAGTCCCAGATGGCGCTGAGCCTGCTCTTCGAGAACCTGGGTATGGATCTGCTGGCGATGGCGCTGGGCGGCGCGGTGGGCTACGTCTCGCTGAAGGGGCAGGTGCAGCTGTTCAACAGTATGGTGGCGGTGGCCGTGGAGAGGCGGATAATGTTCCCGTGGTCGGCGCTGGCCAGTCTCGCTGCGATAGCGGGGCTGCTGCTCCTAGCCACGGTGGCGCCCATTTTGGTGGCCGTCAGAAGGATATCCGTTTCACCGGATCTGAGGTTGGAGGAGTGATTGATGAGTAAGAGAAACGCGGTTATCGTGAGGGATCTGATAAAGATCTACAGGCTGGGTCAGGTGGAGGTCCAGGCCTTGAGGGGCCTGAACATGAACGTCCGGAAGGGGGAGATGATCTCCCTCATCGGGCCCAGCGGCTCGGGTAAGTCCACGCTGCTGAACATAATGGGCGGCCTCGACAGGGCCACCGCCGGCAGCGTGAGGGTTTTCGACACGGATCTCACCAACCTTGGCCCCGGTGAGCTTGTGAGCTTCAGGAGGGGCACCGTGGGCCACATCTTCCAGAACATGAACCTCATTCCGACGCTGACGGCGTTGGAGAACGTGGAGCTGCCCATGGCGGCGCTGGGGGTTAAGAGGGAGGAGAGGAGGAGGCGGTGCACTGAGCTCATCGACGTTGTGGGGCTCAGGGACAGGGTGGACCATAAGCCTGGGGAGCTGAGCGGCGGCGAGCAGCAGAGGATTGCTTTGGCGGCGGCGCTGGCCAACGACCCGCCGCTGATACTGGCGGACGAGCCCACGGGGGAGCTGGACACCGAGAACGCCCGTGTGGTAGTGCAGTATCTGCGGAAGATAAACCGGGAGCTTGGGAAGACGGTGGTCATGGTGACCCACGACCCTAGCATCGCGAGGGTAGCGGACAGGATTCTACGGATGCACGACGGCATGGTGCAGGCGGACGTGGCGCCAACCCGGGACGAGGCGGGGCCGGTGGATTACGGTGACATGCTCAGGGCGAGGATCACGGAGCTAGACGCGACGCTGGCCGGCCTCGACAGCCAGTTCAAGACTGGGGCGATAACGGGTGACGAGTACGTGGATAGGCAGACGCGGCTTAGGAACACGGTGGAGGTGCTCAGGGAGGAGCTTCACCGTCTGGGTATAGTGCACTGACCGACGTCAGCTTCACTGGCTTAGGAAAGGTTTGTTACAGGTTATAAGTGACAAGGATTTTAGATTTCCCGCATATAACAAAATGGCCGTGGATAAATGTTTTAGTTTGATGTTAGGGTGTTATTGGTTCTGCGTGTTAATCATATATATAGTAACAGTGCTGAATACGTCTATGCCATCTTATCTTCAACATTAATTCTATAAACATCTATATCATCAGCATTATCTAATTCACTCTGCAATTGGATGATTTTTGAGTTTACTGCATCGATTAACTCTTTGCGAGATATTGGCTTAAATAATATAAAATCATCCACGTTCCCGACCATTTGCATATATTCAGCATATTCCGAGTAACCGGTCAGAAAAATGATGCCGACAGACTTGTTTAACCCAAGAATCATGTAAGCTAACTCGTCTCCCTTAATTTTAGGCATCATATAATCGATGATGAATATGTGATACTGCTCAGACTTGATCTTCTCTAAAGCTTCCTCAGGATCAGTAGAAATATCGACCGTGAACCCCTCACCGGATAATATCCTTCTATTAGCCCATAGAATATCCTCGTCATCATCTACTAATAGAATCCTGTAATCGGCGTTCACGTCCAATATAAAATATGATAGTTATATTAAAGAAATGGATTTATTTTTCATAGAGTCTTGACATCGATTTATTCTCCATAGTAGTTAAACTAAATACTAGATTTTTAGAGTCAAAACCCATTCGTATGAAAAATAGTGCGGGAAGAATAACATGATAACATACAACTATCAGCATCTGTTGATCATAAGTTGTATAATATCAGGAATAGCAGGATTTTATGCCTTATTTAAGAGAAGAATGCCTGGGTCGATGGTGGGTGGCACACTAATTCTTCACGGCTCGTTATGGACCTTTATGTATATTCTACAGAACCTCTCGGAACATGCTAATGACATCATGTTTTTCTATAAAATTCAGTCGATGTTCGGATACTTGATGCCTACAATATTTGCGATATACCTTGTACATTATTTTGAATTATATCATAACGCCAGATACTTCTTGTTTTTTTACATTGGAATTGTTTTTGTTCCATCAATAGTTGCAGTACAGATGATGTTAGGTGATCCATCTAATCTAATATGGGAAAACCTATCTGTTCTAAGCAATAATCAGGTATACGCCGATATTGGCCTCTTTTCACAAATCATAATCGCATATAATGTCATTATTATGGTTGTTTCATTACTTTATTTTGTGTTTACATTATTAAAACCTCAAAAGATTCTAAAAAAACGGACTGTGCCTTTTTTAATCTCTCTCATCCTATACACTGTCTCAGCTGTTTCTGACCTTCTAATGTTGACGCCAGATAATCTATTAGTTTCTTCTCTTGTTTTTAATGTTTTAAGCTCCTCAATAATGATCATGAATCCTGAAAAAATGTATAAAAGAGAGGCCCTTCCACTGGTATATAACGTAATATTAGAAAAAATGATTAATCCTGTGATAGTCACTGATATTAAGAATAAAATAATGTATTTGAATGCAGCGGCATTAAAAACATTAAAAATAGAGAAAGTATTGTTTCTTCAACAAGACATAAGAGACGTATTCAAGAGTCTATTTAACTACTCTCTCGATAAAAATGATGGGAACACGTATTTTGAATATGAAGGTCTAATTTATCAAGTCAGGGTATACACCGTTGATGACTGGCAGAAGGTCAGCAGATCCAAGATATTTATTTTGGATGACGTCACAGAGCTGGTGAAATACTCGAAAGACCTTGAAATCATGGTCGAGGAAAAGACACAGATGCTTCGTGAAGCGGAGCGCATGGCAGACATCGGTAAAATTACCTCCATGGTCGGCCATGACTTGAGAAACCCTCTTCAATTCATTCGGCTGATAGGTGAGGAGCTTGAGGACAAATTCACCGAAGATCCTGAAACATTTGAGATGGTTAGGAGAGTTAATAAAAACATTCTATACATGGATAAGATTGTCTCAGATCTTCAGCTGTTGGCAAAACCACGTACTCCTGATCTCGTCGAAACAAGCATATGTAAGCTGTTTCAAGAAGCTTTAGAGAACGTCCAGATTCCTGACACGGTTGAGTTTGTGGGTTTGACTCAGGATCGAATAATATTTGTAGACGCAGTTATGTTTGTGCGCGTCTTGGTGAATCTAGTGAATAACGCTGTCCAGGCTATGCCCGATGGTGGAAGGATATTGGTGGATCATGTTAGAGAGGATGGGTTTGACGTCATTAGCGTAAGTGATTCCGGTGTGGGTATAAGTGAAGAGGATATCGAGAATATGTTTACACCTTTCTTTACCACGAAGGCTAAGGGCATGGGTTTAGGGCTTTCTGTCTGCAAACAAGTCGTTGAGTATCATGGTGGTGAGATCAGGGTTGAATCTCGTGAGGGGGAGGGCACCGTTTTCTACATTAAGATCCCTTCAAAGGATAATGTAGATGTGCAGACAGTCGAAGCAGAAACAATAGAATCCGCCACCTTAGCGCAAGCGCAAGTGGAATAATTTGAAGGCAAAACGGTGCGCTAAGCATTGTGGTGATGCCAGTTCCTCGCTCATACACGTATGCGTGCGCTCACAACTAGAAATGCGCGCGCTATGCCGGTATTATATGATTGGATTAATAAATTTCTTAAAAAAATTCACTTAAAACCATATGATTAATTCAAACACTATCGAAAAGATTATTGAAATTCAGTTATTCCATGTGACAAGGATATTGAATTTCCTGCAATATGACAAATGGCGTTTAAAATAATATGATTTATGATAACTAAGTTCGCGTACGTAGAGGACGTGGATCGATGAACGAAAATTCAAGAGCCGATTTAGACCCTTAGCACGCCACGGAACCCCCTAGCGCTATAGAAGGATGGCGCACTGTTATGATATATGAAGACATGGTTGTAGCGTCGATCAGCAAAGATAGCGCCTCCGCGTTTTCTAATATCAGAAGGTGTTTTAACCCAACTCGATGTTTTTGTATCAAATTCTCCGAGTTTCTGCAACTCTCGATATTGTTCTTCTGTTAAAAGTTCGATGCCCATGGAGGCTGCCATATCAATGACGTTTCCATTTGGATGTACTCCTTTCTTTTCCCTCTGCTCCTGAGCGTCACGGTCGTAGCAACAGTTTCTGCGACCAATAGGGCTTTCCGCTGAGCAATCAATGAAAATGTACTCGCCGGTTTTTTTATCGTGGCCAACCACATCAGGTTCACCGCCTGTTTTTTCCATTTCATTGATTGACCACATTTTTTCTGGATTAGCTTCTAGTCTTGTTTGTACTTTAGTCCATTCAAGACTTTCATGGTGGTTCATGTTTTCCATAAAACGGGATTTCAAGGCTTTGAGTAGTTCTTCGCTTTCTTCTGGTGATAATTCTTTGAACACGGCAGCTGGTGGTTTGCGCATAATCAATAATTTTAATCCTTAGTTTATAAATAGTCTACGCGAGATACCTGCGCCGTTTCATGTAACAAGGATATTAAAATTCAGTTATTCCATGTAACAAGAATAATCGGCGCATCAAGTCACCCAAACACGTCATCATCTAAGAGATATGGGGGGGGGGGTAGACGAGAAAAGGCTAACAGACGCCCCTTCAACCGAAAGAAGCCCCAGAAAAGCCCCTTACAGATCCAATCACATACAAAAGTGTAATCCACCGAACACAAAAACGCACTCCAGAAACGCTTATCTCATTTAACCAGCTAGAGCCGTGCCGAATTATTTTTCACAGATCACAAGTAACCTGTAACAAGAAATTGTGAAAAAAGAGGTTGGGTGGACTAGATGTCCATGTCCTCGTCCATGCCGCCGGGTGGCCCGCCGGCGCCCATGTCTGGGCCGCCGCTCTTCGCCGCCAACACGTCGTCGATCCTCAGTATCATGGACGCGACCTCGATGCCGCTCTTGATGGCCTGCTCCTTCACCACCGTTGGCTCCAGGACGCCCTCGCCCATCATGTCCATGACGCCCTCGCCGAAGACGTTGACGCCCATGTGGACGCCCTTCTTCTTGGCGTGGGCCGCCTTCATCGCCACCATGGTGTCCAGTATGTCCAGGCCCGCGTTCTCCGCCAGCGTCCGGGGGATGATCTCCAGCGCGTCCGCGAACGCCTCGATGGCGAGCTGCTCGCGGCCGCCCACCTGGGCGGCGTACTCCCGCACCGCCTTGCTCATCTCCATCTCGACGCTGCCGCCGCCCGCCACCATCTTTGGGGTCTCGGCGACGTCGCTGACGACGTAGAGGGCGTCGTTGAGCGCCCTCTCCGCCTCGTCGACCATCCGCTCCAGGCCCGCCCTGACGAAGATGGCCACGGCCTGAGGGTCCTTGCACTCCTCGACGAAGATCATCTTGTCGTTGCCTACCTTCCGCTCCTCGACGAGCCCGCATGCCCCAAGATCACTCTTCTTGAGGTCCGCCAGGTTGTTGACCACCTTGCCGCCGGTGGCCTTGGCCAGCTTCTCCATGTCGCTCTTCTTGGCGCGGCGAGCCGAAAGCACCCCCGCCTTGGCGAGGTAGTGCTGGGCCATGTCGTCGATGCCCTTCTGGCAGAAGAGCACGTTGGCGCCAGTGGCCACCACTTGGTCCACCTTCTTCTTCAGCATCTCGCTCTCCTGGTCCAGGAAAGCCTTGATGCTGTCGGGGCTGGTGATCCTGATCTCGGCGTCGAACTCGGTCTTCTTCACCTCCAGAGGAGTGTCCAGCAACGCGATCTTGGCGCCCTTGATCTTCTTGGGCATTCCGTCGTGGACGACCTCCTTGTCGACGATGATGCCCTTGACAAGCTCAGTCTCCTCCAGGCTCCGGCCCTCCTTCTTGACGATCTGGACGTTGTCGACGTCTGCGATGACAGTGCCGTCCCTCTTCTCGACCACCTGCCTTATGGCTTCGATCACGATGCCGCTGAGGTGATCACGGGCGGACGAGACCGACTTGCTCCTCATGCTGGTGTTGCTCAGCTTCATGAGGGTCTCACTGTCGTCAAGATCCACGTCCTCAGAGACCTTGTCCAGGGTCTCCAGGGCCCTCTCCGACGCCTTCTGGTAGCCGCTTATGATGATGCTTGGGTGGATGTTATCCTCTAACAGCTCCCCAGCCTTCCTAAGCAGCTCACCGGCCAGCATCACCGCCGTCGTGGTGCCGTCGCCGACCTCCTTGTCCTGGGTCTTGGCGACCTCGATCATCATCTTGGCGGCGGGGTGCTGCACGTCGATCTCGTCGAGCACCGTCGCCCCGTCGCTTGTGATGGTGATGTCCCCGAGGCTGTCGATGAGCATCTTGTCCATGCCCCTCGGGCCCAGCGTCGTCTTGAGCACCTCCGAGATGATCTGCGCCGCGAGCATGTTGCTCTTGCGTGCGTCGCGTCCGCGCGTCCTCTCCGTGTCCTCCTTCAGTACTATCACGGGCTGTCCGCCCGCCGTCGTATAGTATGCCATTCTCATTCTCCTCCTACATCATGGGGGGCATGCCGCCGGGCATTCCGCCCGGCATGCCTCCCATCCCTCCTGGTGGCCCCGCCGGCGCCCTCATCTTGGAGACGGCGATTATGTCGTCTATCTTCAGCAGCATGGCCGCGGCCTCTGTTGCCGACTTGATGGCCTGTGTCTTCACCACCATGGGCTCGTAGACATCGATCTTGCTCATGTCGGTCACGACGTTGTCGTTGCCGTTGACGCCGATCCACTTCTTGCCCTTGGCGTGCTCGCTCTGCATCTCGCTGATGGCGTCGATGGGGTCCATCCCGCTGTTCTCCGCCAGCGTTGTCGGTATGACCTCCAGCGCGTCCGCGAACGCCACCACCGCGAGCCTCTCCCGGCCCACCAGCTTCTCCGCGTAGTCGCGGAGCAGCCTGGCGACCTCGATCTCTGAGGCGCCTCCGCCTGCCAAGATCTTGGGCTCCTCGACAACGTCCTTGACCACGCAGAGGGCGTCGTGGAGGCTGCGATCCGCCTCGTCGACGACGCGCTCGGTGCCTCCCCTGATGAGTATGCTCACCGCCTTGGGGTTCTTGCAGCCCTCGACGAAGATCATCTTGTCGTCGCTGATCTTGCGTTCCTCGACCTGCTCAGCGTAGCCGGCGTCTTCGCCGTTGAGCTGCTCGACGCTGTTCACGACCTTGGCGCCCGTCGCCTTCGCGAGGGCCTCCATGTCGCTCTTCTTGAGCCTCCTGGCGGCGAGGATGCCCTCGCGGCTGAGGAAGTGCTGCACCATGTCGTCGATGCCCTTCTGGCAGAGGAGCACGTTTATCCCTGCGTCCTTGACCTTCTTGACCATGTCCCGGAGCATCTGCTCCTCCTGGTCGAGGTAGGCCTGCATCTGGTCTGGGGTCTCGATGGCTATCTTGGAGTCGAACTCCGTCTTCTCGATCTCCATCGCAGCGTTGAGGAGCCCGATCTTCGCCTCCTTGACGAGCTTGGGCATCCCGTCGTGGACGACCTCCTTGTCGATGATGAGACCCTTGATGAGCTTGGTGTCCGTCAGCGAGGCTCCTGGCTTCTTCTCGACCTTCACGTTGTCGAGGTCCACGCTATAGCCTCCGTTGCTCTCCTCCGCAACTTGGAGGACGGCGTCGACGGCGACGTCGCTCAGGTAGTCCCTGTAGCCGCTGATGAGCTTGCTGGCCATCGTGGTCATGCTTACCTTCTTGAGGACCTTCTTGTCCTTGGGTTTGACCTTCTCGGATATCTCCTCGAGGATTCTCAGGGCTTCCGCCTCCGCCTGCCTATAACCGTCTATGATGACTATGGGGTGGACCTTCTTGTCCATGAGCTCCGTGGCCTTGCCGAGGAGCTCGCCCGTGAGTATCACGACGCTCGTGGTGCCGTCTCCGACCTCGTCGTCCTGCGTCTTGGAGACCTCTACCATCATCTTGGCGGCTGGGTGCTGCACGTCCATCTCCTTGAGCATGGTGGCTCCGTCGTTGGTGATGGTGACGTCGCCGAAGCTGTCTACTAGCATCTTGTCCATGCCTTTGGGGCCGAGGCTGGTCTTCACCGCCTCGGAGACTATCCGGGCTGCCATGATGTTGCTGCCTCGGGCGTCCCTGCCTGTGGATCGCTCGGTGCCTTCCTTCAGGATGAAAACCGGCTGTCCTTGTACACTCATATTTTCTTCTCCTTAGTGTTTTCCACGGGTATACCGCGGCGCGAATGCGTTGATGAACCTATATTGTACGTTGTTTTTTCGCCGCTCATAGGTATACCCATTGTGGTTGTAAACCGAGAGTTGTATACCAAGGCTTATAAAAAACTTTTTGGTGGAATCCCATGAATTAGACGAGGTCCCTGAGATAAATCATGTTATTTTCCTTTCTAACGAGGCCTTCTTTCTGCAACTCGGTGACGACGTCCTTTATCACGTCTTCCCGCAGATCGAATGTCCTTGAAAGCATCTCTACGCTAGTGGGGCCTTGATCCACGATGTGGTGGACGATCTGCTTCTTACGGCGGTCCATCTCCTCGAGGGCGCCATGGGTCGCCTCAAGGGCTAGGTTCCTTATGTAGAGGAGCCTCGCGCGGCGCTTCTCGATGCTGTCCAGCTCGTCGTCGATGGCTTGGATGATCTGGCTGAGGGGCGTCACGTCGTCCGGGTCGAGGCTGTCCTCCTCGATGTCCTTCACCTGTGTCTCGAGGCGCTCCATGTGATTATCTTGCTGTATCCACTGCACCGGGTTGTTGAAGCTGATGAGCCTCTCGTTGTAGAGGGCGGGGCTGAAGTCGATCTGGAGGCTGTAGAACTTGTTGAGGTGGAACACGTTCTTGTCGGCTCCCCTGTCGCTCTTCTGCCGGACCACGTCAACGAGCTCGGCGTCCCTGATGACCTTGAGGTGTTTGGCGGCAAGCTGCTGCGCTATGTTGAGCTCGTTGCTAAGCCTCAGCGTGTAGTCCGGCCCCTCGCTGAGCTTCTTTATGATGCTCCTGCGCACGGGGTTCCCTAGGACCCCTACGACGGTCTCGAAGTCTTTCCTAGCCACCCGTCTGTTGCCGGACACAGGTTGTAAACCAAAGGTTGTAAACTGTCATGGTTTAAAAAGATTTTGAGGGCGTCTCAGAGCCTCTCTATGACGGCGGCTGCCATGTCTTCCGTTGTGCTGGAGCCGCCGAGATCCGGCGTCCTGACCTCGCCTTCCTCGAGGACCTTGAGGACGGCAGCCTCCACGCGGTCCGCCGCCTCCTTCTCGCCGAGCCACTCCAGCATCATTGCGGCGCTGAGGATGGTGGCGACGGGGTTGGCTATGCCTTTGCCCGCGATGTCGGGCGCCGACCCGTGGACGGGCTCGAAGACGCAGAGCTCGTCGCCGACGTTGCCGCTGGGCGCCATGCCTAGGCCGCCCACCAGACCCGCGGCCAGGTCGCTGAGGATGTCGCCGAACATGTTGGTGGTCACTATGACTTGGAACTGCTCGGAGGCCATGACTAGCTTCATGGCGCAGGCGTCCACGATGACCTCCTCGTAGGCGACATCGGGGTATTCCTTAGCCACGTCCCGTGCTGCCTCTAGGAACACTTCGTCCGTGTAGTCGAGGACGTTGGCTTTGTGGACGGCGGAGACCTTAGATTTCCCGTTCTTCTGGGCGTACTCGAAGGCGTACCGTACGATGCGCTCGCTGGCCTCCCGCGTGATGACCCTGACGTTGAACCCGTAGCCACTGCCACGGTCGCCTATCATCTTGTATATGCCCTCCGTGTTCTCCCGGACGATCATGATGTCGACGCCGGAGTTGATGACCGGGACGCCTGGGTAAGCCTTGGTGGGCCGCAGGTTGGCGTACAGGTTGAGCTTCTGCCTCAACGGTATGATGACCTCCTTGGCGGTGTCGCCTACGGCGGCGAAGAGGCAGGCGTCCGAAGACTTGACTCCCGCCACGGTCTCCGGGGGGAGCGCGACCCCCGTCTTTTCCTTGTGTTCGTCGCCCGCGAAGAGGAGTCTGAACTCGAACTCGATGTCGGACCTCTCGGCGAGTGCCTCCAGTACCTTGACGGCGGCGGCCATGACCTCCGTGCCTATGCCGTCTCCCGGTATCGTGGCTATACTATACTTCATCTACCATTCCTCCGTCTCGTTGAGGTAAGGAACAAGCCCGCCCGCATTTAAAACCTCCACCATGAACTGCGGCAGCGGGGTGAACCGCAGCTCCACGCCCGAGTCGAGGTTTCTGACCACTCCGCCTGTCACGTCGACCTCAACGGTTTCGCCATTAGCCACAGCGTCGTGGATGCCGGGGCATTCAAGGGCGGGGAGCCCGATGTTTATGGCGTTCCTGTAGAATATGCGGGCGAAGCTCTCCGCGAGGACGCAGCTGACGCCGGCGTGTTTGAGGGCGAGGGGGGCGTGCTCGCGGCTGCTGCCGCACCCGAAGTTGGTGGCTCCCACCATCACGTCTCCGCGTCTGACGCCGTCTCTGAACGCCGGGTCATGCTCCTCGAAGACGTGGGCAGCCATCTCGTCGGGGTCTGTGAGCTCCATGTAGCGGCCCGGTATGATGTAGTCGGTGTTGACGTCGTGGCCGTACCTCCATACCCTGCCCTTCAGCTTCATCAAGCGACCTCCTCCGGATGCGTTATATGGCCGGTGAGCGCCGAGGCGGCGGCGACGGCCGCGCTGCTCAGATAGACCTCGGCCTCCGGGCTTCCCTGCCGGCCCCTGAAGTTACGGTTGCTTGTGGCTATGCCTCGCTCCCCCGGGCCGAGGAGGCCTATGTGGCCGCCGAAGCACGCGGCGCAGCTGGGGTTGCTGACCACGGCCCCGGCGTCGACGAGGTCCGCGATGATGCCCTCCATCAGGGCGTCCTTGTACACGCCTCTGCTCGCCGGTACCACCAGGAGCCGAACGTCCCGGTGGACGTGCCTGCCCTTCAGTATGTCGTGGGCCTGCCTGAGGTCCTCGAGGCGGCCGTTGGTGCAGCTTCCTATGAACGCTTGGTTGATCTCTACGTCCGACACATCTGTGACGGGTTTGACGTTGTCGACGTTGTGGGGGCACGCCACCATGGGCTGCATGGCTGTCACGTCGAGCTCCACTGTCCGGATATAGTGGGCGTCAGGGTCTGGATAGAAGGCATCGTTTTCTTCGACGTCTACGCCGTGGCCTCTGAGCCAAGTGAATGTCTTGTGGTCGGGTTGGCAGATGCCTGTCTTGGCCCCCATCTCGATGGCCATGTTGCAGAGGGTCATGCGGCCCGCGACTGTGAGGTCGGCGACTGTCTCCCCCGCGTACTCCAGAGCCATGTAGGTGGCACCGCTTACGCCGATCTCCTTGGCCACGCTGAGCACCACGTCCTTGGCGTAGACGTGTCTGCCGAGGCTTCCGTTGACGTCGACCTTTATGGTCTCTGGCACCCTGAGCCACGTCTTGCCCCTCGCCAGCACCGCGCCCATGTCCGTGCTGCCGACTCCGGTGGCGAATGCCCCGAAGGCTCCGTGGGTGCAGGTGTGGCTGTCCGCCCCGATGACGACGGTGCCAGGCTTTACGTGGCCTTTCTCGGGTAACACCTGGTGGCAGACTCCGCTCTCGACGTCGTAGAAGTGTCTCAGGTTCTGTTCCTTGGCGAAGCCGCGGATGACGGCGTGGACCCTGGCGCTGTTAATGCTGCTTGGGGGGGCGACGTGGTCGAGGATTACGACGACCCTGTCAGGGTCCCACACCTTGTCCGCGCCTATCTTCCTCATGGCCTCGATGGCCAGGACGCTGGTGACGTCCGGCATCATCGCCGTGTCCACCCGGGCCTTGACTATCTCTCCCGCCTTGACGCTGCCTCGCCCCGATGCTTGGGCGAGTATCTTCTCTGATGCCGTGTTCATGGCTTTTTCCTCATGCTGTGGTACAGGTTGACTCCCTTGAGGTATGCGTCGACGCTGGCCATGACGATGTCCTCGTTGACGCCCCTGCTGGTGACCACCTTGTCTCCCTGCCTCAGACGGACCTCGACGTTGACGAAGGCGTCCGTGCCACCGGTGATGGCCTCGACGTGGTAGACCTCCAAGTTCACCGCCTGGTCGGGCTTCACGGCCTTGACCAGGGCGTTGAGGGTGGCGTCGACAGGGCCGTTCCCGGTGGCCGCCTCTATCATGTGCTCGCCGTTGCGCCTCATCTTCACCGAGGCCGTGGGCGTGATCTTGTTGCCGGTGGTAACTATGAACTCGTCGAGCTCGTAGTTGCGCTGTTGCTCCAGGTTCATCGTCTTGGTAGCTATGGCGTATACGTCGGTGTCACTCAGGGTGTTGCCCTGGTCGCCCAGCTCCTTGACTTGCTGGTAGATGAGGTCAAACTGGTCTTTGCTGGGGTGGAGCCCCATCTCCTCGAGGCTCATGCTGAGGCCCGTGCTGCCGGCGTGTTTCCCCGAGACTATGCGTCTGGCTGCGCCGACGAGCCTGGGGTCTATCCTCTCGTAGGTGCTTGGGTCGCGTAGGATGGCGTGGGTGTGTATGCCGCTCTCGTGGGCGAACGCGTTGTCGCCGACGATGGCCTTGTTGGGCTGGACGTTGACGCCGGTTAGCCTGGCCACTAGCATGCTGGTCTCTGTGATCCGTTCGAGGCGGAGCCCCGTCTCGACGCCGTACAGCAGCTTGAGGGCGACTGCGATCTCTTCGAGGGACGCGTTTCCTGCTCGTTCGCCGAGGCCGTTTATGGTGGCGTGGATGTGGGTGGCTCCGCAGGCTACGGCGGCGATGCTTGTGGCGGTGGCCAGGCCGAAGTCGTTGTGTGTGTGGACGCCTAGGAGGGTGTTTGGGAACTCGCGGTGGATCTCGCCGTACCACTCGGCGCTCTTCTCTGGGGTGAGGGTGCCCACGGTGTCGCATGGCGTGACCCGGTCGACGCCGGCGTCTAGGGCTCGTCTGATGACCTTCTTGAGGTAGGTTAGGTCGGTGCGGCTGGCGTCCTCCAGGGCGACTTCGGCTTTTACGCCCCGGTCCTTGGCGTGCTCCACGACGCTGGTTGTTACGTCCAGCATCTCTTCGGGCGTCTTGGTGAGCTTCTTCATTATGTGGAGCCGGCTCGTGGGGATGATGATGTTGACGCTTTCCGCTCCTGCGTCTATGGCGGCGTCGATGTCGCTCCCTACGCTTCTGGTGGCGCTGCAGATCTCGGCGTCGAGACCTGCCTGGCTGATGAGTTTGACTGCCTCACGTTCCCCGGGGGACACCGCGGCGAAGCCTGCTTCGATCACTTTGACGCCGAGGGCGTCTAGGGCTTGGGCTATTCGTAGTTTCTTTTTGGGTGTCAGGCTTATGCCGGGGGTTTGTTCTCCGTCGCGGAGGGTGGTGTCTAGGAACTGTACTCTCTTCGGGTACTTACTCGATAAAACGATACCCCATTTGTCTCACGTACCACGTAACGTTTGTTGACGGGATTTAAGGTTAACGCTTGGGTTTGGTTGTTTGTGTCGTGTGGCTTGGTATTATGGGAAAAATTTCTGGGTTTTTAGTGTTGTTTGTGGTGGGCGTTTTAGGCCGGTGTTTCTAGGCGTCTTGATGATTTATGAATTGGGTTCTATCTATAGATTTTCTGGTGTTCTGACCTTGTTTGGACGAGGTTGAGTCTGTGGCTTGACCGTTTGGCTCCTCCCATGAAAATCCATATTAACGTCCCTGTTACCTATTGCTAATTTCAACACGGTGACATTATTGGGGCAAGAAGGCAGGCTGAAGGAATACTACTCCATGTTCAGAGACGTCTTTAGCAACAAGAATATCCTGGCGATCTCCCTTACCTCCTCCCTATGGAGCCTGATGGGGCAGGGCTACCGCCCCTTCTGGGCGCTCTACCTGCAGGACTTCATGGGGGCCTCGGTCACCAACATCGGCGTATTCTCGATGATCTCCACGGCTGAGAGCCTGTTGTTCCAGCTGCCTGGGGGGCTGATAGCCGACAGGTATGGGCGGAGGAGGCTGATCCTCTTCGGCACGGTCCTGAGGACTTTTGGCCCGGTCCTGTACTTAATGGCCCCCAGCTGGGAGTGGGTGATCCCCGGCGCAGTGATAGCCGGGATGACGAGTCTGTATATGCCTGCCTTCCACGCGATAATCGCTGAGTCTCTCCCAAGCAAGAGAAGGGGCTCAGGGTACGGGGTCTATAACACGATCACACGCATCCCCAACATAATCTCCCCGCTGATAGGAGGCATCCTCGTGGACACGTATGGCCTCTACAGGGGCGTCAGGATTTTCCTAATGATGCAGATCGGCGCCTCCATCCTGGGGATCGTCGTCAGGTACTTCAATCTACAGGAGACGATAGTTCACAAGAGCGGCAAGAGGCCCCCCATCATGCCTACGGCACAGACCTTCAGGGGGCTTCCTCGACCGATATTCATCATGATGATAGTGTCCATCATCGGGAGCTTCTCGGGGAGGCTAGTGATGGACTATACCAACCTCTACGCCCTCGACATACTCAAGATAACCCCTACCCAGCTGGGGCTCATCACCTCCATCGCCGGCTTGGTGCAGATGGTCCTCACGCTTCCCAGCGGGATGCTGTCCGACAAGTACGGACGCAAGAACAACATCATGGTCTCCAGGGTCGTCGCGCCGGTCACCCAGTACTTCATGGCGGCGGTTTCTGGGTTCGGGCCGTACCTGCTGGTGAGGTCTTTCAACTCGATTGGGCTGGCCTTCGGGGGCGGCGGTGTTCAGGCTGGGGGGTCCGCTTGGAACGCGTTAATCGCCGATATCGTCCCCTCCGAGAAGAGGGCTACCGTTAACGGCGCCATAGGCACCCTAACCGCCGTAGTCGCTGCGCCGTCCTCCGTTATAGGTGGCTGGCTCTGGGAGACATTCTATCCGCAGCTGCCCTTCCAGCTCTCGGCGGTCGTAGGCCTAGTTGCTGCCGCAGTCTTCTGGCTTGGCGTCAATGAACCAGAGAGGGCAATCGAAGAATGATCTATGAGACATTGATTTTTATTGTACTCCCATCTCCGTCTTAGAATGGAACCCTAGGCTAGATTTTAACCTACACTTGGGATCAGAGTCTTTGGGTGTCTGAGTAATATGCTGTTATATGTTGGCTATTTGGTCTTTATGAGTCTGCTCAGCGTGTCCGGGAGGCCTGCAAGGAAGTCGCCAAGCTCGGGGAGTACGAGGCGGTCTATGAGGGCGACGGTGGCCGCGATGCCCACCACGCCGTACACGAAGCTGACGGGGTAGTGGTAGGTCTCCACGGTGGGGTTGGCCACCCACCAGCTTAGCGGAGGCACGTCGTAGCCTGTGAGGACCACCGTCAGGATGACGCGGCTCACGTTCAAGGCGAAGACGAGTGTGGCGCCCAGGGCGACGGCGGCGGCCTTCCTAGCCCAGCCACCGTGCTTCAGGGGCACCACGAGGCCCAGGATGACGCCGAGGACGTGGATGGCGCTGCACTCCCTTATGATGTAGACGTGGACGGGGCGTATTCCGCTCGTAAGTTCTAGATAGACTAGTCCGTCGGTCACCCCGTAGCCGGACTCCAGGCCAAAAACGTTTATCATCGTCGAGCTGGTTCTCGCCGTCAACAGCTCCGCCCACAGGCTTGGCATCGCTTGGAAAACGATGTAGAACGCCGCGAACACGGCCACATAGACCGCTAGGTCCCTGGGGCTGTAGTCGTGGTCGTCCATGGTGAGGTATGATGGTTTGGCTATATTGAAGGGTTACTCTACAGTTTTGGTGCCCGCCTCGACGGCGGCTTTATCCTAGTGTACTTTAAACAGAATGTTGGTTTGATGAACAATGGGTTCAGTCGTTTACGGCCCGTTGAAACCGCAGGCCGGGCACTTGTACTTCCTGCCGAACAGCCTGCATTTTTCGCATCGCCAGAGAGTTACTGCGCCGCAGCTGGGGCACTTGAACTTGACGGCCTTCTCCTCAGGAGTAATCTTCCGCCCGCAGCTTATGCACGTAGCCATCTCGTAACCATTCCATAAGCCAATGCAGTCTTATTTAAAGATTGACCGCCCCCTTTTCACGACCTTAGAAGATCGAACATGGCCTACCCGGACTCGCTTTCATGGTGGTCTTGAAGAGAAGGCAAGACAGTGAAAAAGGATAGGGTAGTTAGCACTCCTCCAAGGGACTTCATGGAAAAAGAATAAATTTAGGCTAGACTAAAATTCTTAGAAATGTGTGATGAAAATAGCCCCCTATCCATCAGACTAGGTTTCACAAACGTCTTCCTAACAGAGTGCAACGGCGGCTACCTACTAGTAGACACCAGCTACACAGACCAATACGACCACTTCAAGACAGAACTCCGGAGCAGGGGCATCGACCTACACCAGATTAAGTACGTGCTCCTCACTCACCACCACGACGACCACGCAGGCTTCGTCAAACCTCTCATCCAAGAAACAAGGGCGAGGCTCATCGTCCATGAAAACGCGTTACCCAACCTCGAGAAGGGCGTCCACTACATGGACGTGCGTTACCTTAACACCTGCACTAGGGTCACGTTGACGTTGTTCTCACTGATACGTGAACACACTTACCCAGGCTACACGCTTAAGGAAGACGACGTGGTTATCCAGAGGGATGAGTCAAGACTCCTCAAAGAGATCGGTGTGGACGGAGAGATCCTGTACACCCCAGGCCACACGGACGACTCGATCACCGTCCTGATGTCCAACGGAGACGCCTTCGTCGGCGACGCCGCCATGAACTTCCTCGGCTTCTGCAGGATAAGATACAGGCCCATAGTCAACGAGTCCCTCGACGACGTGTATCGAAGCTGGGAGCACATAATCGAGAGAGGAGCCCGCACCGTCTATCCGTCCCACGGTACCCCTTTCGACGCAGATAAGCTGAGTCAATTACTCTAGAGGATGGATGGATGAAAACAGGGGAACTCAGGGCAACAGCTTCGACCCTTGCCGAAGAGCTGGGATGGAGGTGGCCTCTAACCCTCATTAAAGCGATTAGAAGAGGGAACGCCATATTCCAGGGAACCCACTGGTCCCATGAGGATGGCGCCGAGGTCGAGTTCGCGAGGCGCATCGCCTTCAGCTCCGGGCTGTACTCTTCCCTCAAAGAAAAACACGGCCAACCAAGGGCCCTCTGGATAACCCGCAGAATCCTGGTGCCCATTGGATGCAGGGAGCAGTGGGAGAACCTCCGCAGCCTAGATTTATCGGGCCGACCACCCATGGAGCGGCTCAGGGCTTTCTTCGATTTCATGGGCAGCCGAGGCGTCGGCCAGTTCGTCGAGAGGCGGATCATCGAGTCCGGCGAGGACAGGCTGAGCTACGAGGTGAGGGGCTGCCTCTTCAAGAGGTTCTACGACGAGGCGGGCACCCCTGAGCTCACCCGCCTCTTCTGCGATGTCGACCACGAGTTCTTCCCGGAGGCCTTCCCGGAGTTCACCTTCCACAGGGGAGACTCACGTGAGAACACCGAGGCATACGGCGAGGAACACTGCAAATTCATGTTTGAGTTAAATACGATCACCTAAGAATAAATTCATGACTTATTTTTCGAAAAAACAAATGAAAACAGCATACCTACCTTAAATATAAAAATAAACATATCAAATCGATGCTTAAGAGAGCGATCGATAAAATAGGTTCCTACAGCAGACTGGAAAGAAACCTGATTCTGCTTTTTACTATGGGTCTCGTGGCCGTTGTTGGCCTTCAACTCATCCAGCCCCTCTTCCCAGTCTATCTAAAGAGCCTCGGCACGTCGGAAATCGAGATCAGTTTGGTCATCTCTCTTTCAAGCGTCGCCGGGACGGCGCTCATGTTACCGGCAGGCTACATAATAGACAGGGTGGGGGAGAAGAAGATGCTTCTGTTAGGGATATTACTCTGGGCCGTGTCCACCCTCTTCATCGCCTTGGCGAAGAACTGGAGGACCGTTGCCTTTCTATACGTCTTCCACGGGATAGCTGACGCTTTCGTCGGACCGGCGAGGATGACCCTCATATCGTCGACCTCGACGCCAGCGACCGAGGCCACCGTCTTCAGCCTCATGAGCCTAGACTGGTCTATCGGCGGAACCTTGGCCCCCCCAGTCAGCGGGTACCTGGCGGAGAACATGGGGTGGCAGGTGCCCCTGCTGGCCGCCGCCGCGGCGTTCTTCTTAAGCCTCATCCCGGCTATGAAGCTGGATGAAAGACCCCCAAGAAAGACCAACCAACAGAAGCCTGACACCCCCCGCACTGGAATCGTCGAGACCCGGCTTCTAGCAGCCTTCCTGTATTTCATGTTCGGGTTTTTGAAGAACTCGGCTCAGTCCATGGTCGGCACCATGCTGCCCCTCTTCCTAATCAACCAGCTCAGCCTTTCCACCACCATCATAGGCCTGTTCTTCACGGCAGCCAACATTATGGGGGTCTTCATACAGGTACCTGGGGGGCTGCTCGCGGACAGATACAGCAAGAAGAGGCTCATCATGCTGCTGCTGCTACCCATCCCGTTTATCTACGGGCTGTGGGGGATCGTGGACGGCTGGTACATGTATCTGCTGATATATGTGCTCTCTAGGGGGCTGCTGAGCATGATGGGCCCAGCGACCCTCGCCATAGTGTCAGAGGTCTTCCCTGATGAGCATAAGGGCTCAGCCTTCGGCTTAAATATGGCCGGTGTGCGTCTGGGCTCAGCGGTAGGCCCGTTGATAGGTGGCTACCTCTACGGCACACTCGGCCCCGTGAGCCCGTTCACCGGCGCAGGGGTGGTCCTCCTTCTGAGTATCCCCTTCATCTACCTCCTGAAGTGAAAGGGCTTACTCCTCGTAAAGGTTATACCAGCGGATGGCTGGGTGAGAAAGGAAACGGGTTCAGACTTTTACTTCAGTACGGCTCCACACTTCCAGCAAACCACGAGGTTGTCCGGGATCTCGTAACCGCACTTTGGACAGCGAATGAAGCCCTCCTTAGGCGTCCCTGCCTCCGTCTCTACCGTCTCGATGGTCGCCTCGGCGCTCATGGAGTGAGAGACGGGGAAAAATGTTTCATACTTTATGGAGCATTGATCGGTTAATCTTCCGCTGTGGCTTTCGGGTGCTCGCGTCTCCTTATCTCCAGCTCCATCCTATGTAAATCGACCACGTTTCTTATCCTCTTCAACAACACGACGAAGTGCTCGGCGTCGTTGGCCTTCCTCACGTAGTCGTTAACGCCCGCCTGGAACGCCTCCCTCGCCACCTCCTCGTCCGAGTAATGAGTGTACAGTATCACCGGCACCCCCGAGTGCTCCCGCAGCCGCCTCGTGAACTCTATGCCATCCATCCCCGTCATCCTGTAGTCGGAGAGAACACAGTCAGGCTCGGTTGCCTTCACACGCTCCACGGCCTCCGCGGGGGACGTCGAGGTCTCTATCTCTATGTCCCCGTCGTACGCCATCATGATATCCCTCGTGAGTTCAAGGTAAAACGACTCATCGTCTAAATGAAATATCTTTACCAACTAGCCCCCCCACTAGCGTAATCAGAGTATATCTTATTTGATGAAAATAAAAAGAACCTCATGGAATGATTTGGAACTATCGTTCCATATCTGTGATAAAGAACATAGATACAGAAAAAAACCAAAAACATTCCCAAGAAAGGTGGAACCAAGCAGTCCATTATCAATATAGGAGAAAATGAAGGAGTAAACCTAACGCAAAAAGATGTGGAAGGTTCTATACTCTACCTTTTATGCTCGTCCAGCCATCTCCTGACCTCGGCGATAGAAGCAGATCTCTTCGTGTGCTCGCAGTGAGACGCGTAGTATATGCCCCTCACAGGGTCGAACCAGACCTCGAAACCACCATGCCTCTCGACGACCCTCGGTCTATCTGCCTCCTCCCCCAATGTCGTCACCACAACAAAGATACCAGCTCCCCTAGAGCCGCCACGCCGACGCCTCTGAGAAGCACGTACAATAACCTCGGGTTCCTAGCCGCCTCCCTTATGACGCCCGCCTGCATATCCATGTCGCCCCTCGCAACCAGATCCTCAAGTACGTCCTCAAGCCCAGTTTCCCTAAGATCTGAGACCAATCTGTTGAGCCTCTCGTCTGACACCCTGTTCATCAGGCGACGCGCCGTGTACATGGTCTTAAGCTCCCTCTCGTAGAGGTCCCTCCACCGCCTCTCGTAATCGGACAGCCGCCCCCAGCACGTGTCCCCACAGCCGAGGGCGTCGGCGGCCGTCTCCCCCGCCAGCTTGGCGCACAGCCCGCCCACAACGACGCCTCCGCCTGTTGTGGCCTTCACCTGCCCCGCCACGTCACCCGCCAGCAGCAGCCCGCTGTACGCGGCCCTTTCCACGGGCGGCCCGGCGCAGAGGAGGCCCGACGTGACCCGCCGCGGCTCCACGCCGAACCTCCTCTCCGCGAAGCACTTTAGACGCTCAATGCCGTCCACCCCGGCTGTGCCTAAGCCACATCTGACGGTGGATTCGTCGATTGGTACCACCCACGCGTAGAAGTCCATGGAGAGTTCGCTGCCGAGCCACACCTCGACGAGCTCCGGGTCGACACCCACGCCCTCGATCTCAGTGTTGTAGCCCGTCAGAATACCCTTTTGCCCGGTCTCTATCCCGCTGCGGCTGAGCAGCTTACCCCCAGCGCCTTCCGCGTCAACCACGACCCATGGCTCGTGAACGTCGCCGCCCACCCTTACGCCCATGCAGGTGCCCTCGATGAACCGCAGGCCCTCGACCCTAGCGGAGAGTTCGAAATCCACCCCCACGTCCACCGCCTCTCTCGCCAGGTACCTGTCGAACCGGGCCCTGTCGATGATGTACGCCCTAGGCTTCCGGTCACTTATCTCGATGAAACCCCCGTCCGGCGCGTATACGCGTCCACCGTAGACCCTGTTCTGCACAAACTCGTCGGAGGGTTTGACCCCCAGCTCCTCGAGGCCTGTGACGCTGAGCACACCGGCGCAGTGGTTGGGCTCCCCTATGACCGAGTGCTCCTCGTAGACCCTCGCAGCGTAGCCCTTCCGGGAGATTGCGGTGGCGGCTAGGATGCCCGCAGGGCCTGCGCCCACAACGGCTGCCTCGGGCTTCAAAGACGTCAGCCTAGCTGCGCTCTATGGTCTCGTAGAACTCTACTTGGTCTAGCTCCTCGAAGTAGCGGAGGATGTCCAGGGCGACGCCCCTCTTGGCGATCTGTATGTTCTCGCCGAAGAACACCTCGTCGGGTACGCCGATCCTTACCTTCTTCTTGGTCTTCCTGAGCTTGAACTCACCCGGGTCTATGCCCAGGAACCTTCTGCCGATGAGGGCCTCCATCTTCTTCTTGTCGTCGGTGACGTTCTCCGTTACCTTGAGCGTGTAGACGACCCTCCTGCCCGCGAGGGGATGGTTGTAGTCCACCTGCACCCTGCCCGCGCCAACACTCCTAACGGTGGCGCGCCTGCCGTCGATCTCCAGCTCGCCTCCTATAACCGGGTTGACGCCCTTGCTGCGCAGCACCCTGTACGGGATCATCTGAACGTTATCGGGGTCCCGCTCTCCGAAGGCCTCAGCCGCGGGTAGCTCTATCTCGGTCTCCTCGTCGAAGGGCACGCCGGGGAGCCTCTGGTCGAGCCCCCTCAGCACGTAGCCTTCGCCCACGATTACCAGCCTGGGGCCGTAGGCTCTGCCCTCCTCGTGGACTCCCTCCTCGCGGGCCAGCTCCTCGTCCGTGGTCTCTACGATCTCCCCTGTCTCCGCGCGGCCCGTCATCTCCACCATTATGAAGTCGCCGTTGTTCACGGCGTCCTCGTAGCGAACCTCCTCTTCCTCGGGGGCCTCTTCTTCTAGAGTCTCCTCCTGAGGCTCCTCGGTGGCCTCAGCCGTCTCCTGCTCCTCGGCCTCCTCTTCTTCCTCTTCGAGGACTTCAGGCTTCTCTTCTTCGCTCATATTGTTTCACTGTTGAACGCGATTAAACCAAGTTTCCTTGGATTCTACGGTGTTAACGAGGCAAGGGATTTAAAGTCTTTCTCCTACGACACAGGAAAACCGGGATCTATACAGGTTTTCAGTAGTTTCACCAGGCCACCAGAAAAGCCTTCTTAGAGTCCTCTCTGAACCCAGACTTGTCTAGGCCGCCGTAGACTCGGTGGTTCCTCCATCCCGCCGACCCAGCCAGCTCCATGAGCTCCCGGTCCGTGTAAAGCCTGTTGTCGAAGCGGATGGAGCCGACGTACTCAAGGTCCTGTCCGCTTGGCCTGTACATCCTCCACGCGGCTCGGAGCCTCGACGTCTCCTCGTCGAATAACGACTCCTCGAGCCTAACCAGCTCCCCGGCTGTAGAGTATCTTCTCCCGGTGAGGCTCTTCGCGTAGCCCCTGTTCATCATCTCGACGACGAGCACGCCTCGTTCAACCAGCTCCCTTACCTGGGCCAACACTTCTA
>Ga0272441_10002770_pt1 | contig 34907 bp, 26 predicted proteins | sample SSMProp6N_FD_193582 | JGI IMG/M metagenome (GOLD analysis project Ga0272441, IMG submission 193582) | Marine sediment archaeal communities from Little Sippewissett salt marsh, Falmouth, MA, United States - SSM-Prop-6N | ecosystem: Environmental > Aquatic > Marine > Wetlands > Sediment ... | reverse complement strand
GCGCGGGGCCACGTCAGGCTCGCCCTCACCTTCGACTACGACCAGCGCGCCGCGATGAGGGAAGTTACCTCCGCGGCGCGGATCTCCACGCAGGCCGGCGTGAAGCACCGGACGATCCGACTCGGGTGGCTCGCTGTGATCGCGCGCGGGAGCGCCCTCTCGGAGCGGGGGCCCGAGGTGCCCGAGCCCGCCGAGGAGGAACTCGACTCGGACGAGCCGCCCACGGGCGTCTGGGTGCCGAACCGGAACGGGCTCTTCGTCGCCATCGCCGCCGCCTTCGCGGAGTCGATCGGCGCGGATGCCGTCTACGCGGGCCTGAACGCCGAGGAGGGCTTGCGGTTCCCCGACAACACGCCCGAGTTCGCCGAGGCGGCCAACGCCCTGCTCGAGCTCTCGACCCTCACCGGGGTCAGGCTGCTCTCGCCGCTGGCGGGGATGACCAAGACCGAGATAGTCGCGCGCGGCATCGAGCTGGGCGTACCCCTCGCCGAGGCGTGGTCGTGCTACCGCGGGGGCGAGATACACTGTGGCCGCTGCGAGTCGTGCCTCCGGGCGGCCCGGGCGTTCCGCGAGGCCGGCGCGCCGCGGGAGGCGATACCCGAGGGGCTGCTGTAGCCCCCCCTCTCCCCTCGCGTGGAATCCACCCCGCATCTCATTGATTCCTGGCGTTCATGTGCTATGCTGTCGGCTGCATCCGGGGAGGACGGGTGATGGGAGTACCCGAGCAGCTGCTGGGCGCCGTCGAGGCCGACTCGATGGTGAAGCCAGGCGAGCGGGTGGTCGTGGCCCTCTCGGGCGGCGGCGACTCGGTGGCGCTGCTCCGCGCGCTGCACGACCTCGTCCGCTCCGGGCGGCTTGACGCAGGGCTCTCTGCGGCGCACCTCAACCACTGCCTCAGGAGCGAGGAGTCGGACGCCGACGAGGCGTTCTGCCGGGCCCTGGCGGACGAGCTCGGCGTCGAGCTCGTCTGCGGCCGCGAGGACGTGAGGTGCCTGGCCGAGGAGCGCTCGGTCGGAATAGAGGAGGCGGCGCGCGCCTCGCGGATGGGGTTCCTCGTCGAGACCGCCGGGTCGCTGGGAGCCCGGAAGATCGCCTTCGGCCACACCCTCGACGACCAGGCCGAGACGGTGCTCTTCCGGGCCATCCGCGGGACGGGCCTCGCGGGCCTGGGCGCCATGCGCCCGGTGCAGGAGTGGGAGGGGGGCGCGGCGCTGATCCGCCCGATGCTCGGCCTCCGGCGGGACGAGCTCCGGGCCTACCTGCGGTCGCTCGCCCAGGCCTGGCGCGAGGACGCGACGAACCTCGACACGGCCTACTCCCGCAACGCGGTGCGCCTAGCGGTGCTGCCCGGCGCCGAGAAGATCAACAGGCGCTCCGCCGAGGCGCTGGCGCGGCTGGCGGAGCTCTCGAGGCGTGCTGCGGACCACCTGATCGGCGAGGCCGACGCGGCGCTCGCCGGGTCGATGACCGAGGACGATGGCGGCGGCGTCAGCGTCCGGGCGGAGGCCCTCGCGGCGATGGCGCCGGCGGTGCGCGAGTTTGCCCTCAGGCGGCTGGTCGAGCGCGCCACGGGCTCCACGGTCGACCTCGGGCTCGATTCGGTCGGGCGCCTCATGGACCTCGTCGAGGGCGGCACGGGGCGGAAGGTCGAGCTCCCCGGCGGGGCGGTCGCGGAGCGCTCCTATGACACTGTCACGGTCTACGCCGGGGCCCCCCCCCCGGCCGAGCGCGAGGCGTGGTCGGTGGATCTGGCCGTCCCGGGCACGGCCCGGCTGCCATCGGGCGGGGCCATTGCAGCCGAGCTCCTCCCGGCCGACGAGGCCCGGGATTGCGCCTCCGGCGACAGCTCGGAGCACTTGGACTACGACGCCATCGGTGCCCCCGGGACTCTCACCGTCCGCAGCCGCCGCCCCGGCGACCGCTTCACGCCCCTCGGCATGTCGGGCACCAAGAAGGTGAAGGACCTGCTCATCGACGAGAGGGTGCCGCAGCGGGAGCGCTCCGCCGCGGCGGTCGTGCTCTCGGGCGAAGATATCGTCTGGGTGGCGCCGTACCGGCTCGACGAGTCGGCGAAGGTGACGGAGGCGACCGTGCGCGTGCTGAGGCTCGGCCTCACTCGCGCGGAGTGAACGCGGCGAGGATCTCCGCGAAGCCGGGGTCGGAGCGGACGGCCTGGAGGTCCGGGTCGCGCTTCATGAAATTGACGTCCTTGTAGCCGAGCTCCAGCGCCCGCTGCAGCGATTCGAGCGACGCCCTCGTCTCGCCCAGAAGCGAGTAGCTGCACCCCAGGTTGTACCAGACGATCGGGCTCTCCGGCGTCAGCCGCCTGAGCCGCAGGTCGAGGTCGAGCCCGCGCTCGTGCTCGCCCGACTTGGTGTAGAGTTCGGCCAGCACCATGAGGGCGGGAACGTTTTCGGCGTCGGCCTCGATGACCGCCTCGCAGATGGCGCGGGTGACCTTCGCCTCATCGAGCTCGAGCGACTCGATCGCCTCGAAGAGATCGGCCGAAGGCGTCCCCCAGTAGAACTGTTCTAGTGTCTGCAACTCGACGGCTCCGTTCTGCGCTCAACTCCGTCAATCGAATATACACCGCGCGGACGGGGCGGTCAAGTCAGACGGAGCGGGGCGAGGGGGCTCTCGGCGGCACGAGCTGAACCAGAAGCGCGGAGACGAAGGCCACCGCCATGCCGCAGTAGAACGGGAACTGGTATCCCAGGGCCGTGTAGAGCGCCCCGCCCACCAGCGGCAGCGTCACCGCGCCGATGTGGTTCATGGTCACGCCCATGGCCAGCAGCTGGGTGCGCTCGCCCGGCGCGGCTATTCGGCCCGCATAGGTGTGGAGCGCCACCTTCAGGACGAACATGGCGTGGTCGATCACGTAGATGCCGTAGAGGAAGCGCACGTCCTTGATGGTCGCGTACATCGAGAAGAGCACGAAGACCGAGGCGAAGTAGATGCTCAGCACTGGCCTCTCGCCGAAACGGTCGACGGCCCGGCCGGCGAGGGGCGCGACGACCATCGCCAGCACCTGGCTGATGAAGATGAGCAGCGCGATGGTCTTCATCGGCACCCCGTACTCGATCACGAGCGCCATCGGCGCGAAGAGGAGGAAGACCTGCTTGCGCATCCCGTCGAGGAGCTCGATGCCGCAGTAGAGCCGGTGGCGCGGCGCAAGGGCGCGGGCCAGGGGCATCCTCGCGGCGGACTTCAGGCGTATCTCGGGGACGGCCAGGACCGGGATCGCCCCCACGCCGGTCAATACCCCGGCTATCAGGAATATGGGCCGCATCTGGACGCCGAAGAAATGGTTCAGGGCCGCGGCCCCGCCGACCCCGGTCAGGAACCCGGCGTAGCCGACCGAGCGCATCCTGCCGAGGGTCTCCCCCTCCCTCCCGGGGCGCGCGAGCCCCAGCTGCATCGAGTTCGCCAGCGGCATCCACATGTGCAGCCCGAAGCTCCACACGAGCGACAGCACGAGGACGTGCCAGATCTCCCCCGCCACGTAGTAGGCCCCCAGGCCCGCACCGGTCAGGACCAGCATCAGCGTGGAGAGCCTGGGCTCCGAGCGCCCGACGAAGAAGGCTATGACGAAGAACGAGAGGATGCCGCACGACTCCCGCGCCGCCTCGAGCCAGCTCTGCTGCCACTTCGTCGCGTGGAGCACGTTGTTGAGGAAGGGCGTGTTGGCCGCCACGTGGACGTTGTTGCCCAGGCTGAGGAGGAAGATGCCGGCCCCGAGCATCACGAGCCCCACGATCCGCCGGCGCTCGTCCAGTATCCCGTGCGGCGTTGACTCGCCGTCGGGGGCGGGTGCGGCGGGCGGGGTGATCTCTTCGGGCGGCTCCATGATGTTGGCAACAGGTTAAGCGCCGGGGGCGGGCCTGTCGAGCTACTCCTCGAAGTCGTCCTGGGAGATGACCCACTGCCGGTGGCCGCCCACCGAGAGAAGCAGCCCCACGGCGATGCAGCAGGTGAGCATGGACGAGCCGCCGTAGCTCACGAGCGGAAGCGTGACGCCGGTCGTGGGCAGGAGCGCCTCGGCGACGCCCACGTTGATGAAAGCCTGCGTGGCGATCAGCACCACCACCCCGAGGGCCACCATGCGGCCCGATGGCTCCCGGGCCCTCTGGGCGATGCCGAAGCCCGCCACGAAGATGAGCGCAAAGAGGGCCAGAAGCGTCGCCGCGCCGATGAAGCCCGCCTCCTCGCCTATCACCGAGAAGATGAAGTCGCTCTCCTTCACCGGCACCAGCCCCAGCTTGTTCTGGGTGCCGCGCCCGATCCCTTTGCCGAGGACGCCGCCCGAGCCGAGCGCCACGAGGGACTGCAGCAGCTGGAACGCCTCGCCGGCCTCGTAGTGCTCGGGATTCAGCCAGGCGAGTATCCGCCTCTTCTGGTAGTCGTGCATGATGAGGAACATCCCCATCGCGCCGGCCAGTCCCATCACGGCGGTGAGCCCCAGGTGCTTGAGCCTCGCGCCCGCGGCGTACAGCATGGCGAAGCAGACCGGGAAGAAGACCATCGCCGTGCCCAGGTCCGGCTGCCTGAGGATGAGGGCCGCCGGCAGGAGCGTCAGCCCCAGCGGGATCGCCAGGCCCTTCAGGCTCCGGTACGACTCCGATTCGGACAGGTACTTCGCCAGGCAGAGAACGAGGCCGAGCTTCGCGAACTCCGACGGCTGCACCTTGAAGAGCCCCAGGTCGAACCAGCTCCTGGCGTAGTTGACGGGGCGGGTGAAGAGGACCGCCACGAGCGCGATGATGCAGACGACGTAGATCGTGTAGGCGTAGTTGACAAAGACGGCGTAGTTCATCCGGGCCGTAATCACCAGCGCCGCGAGCCCGATGATGATCCACAGGACGTGCCGCCCCAGCCGTGGGCGCTCGGGCGTGGAGGCGCTCGCGACGAAGACGACTCCGAAGGCCAGCACGACCAGAAGGCACGCGACCAGGAACCAGTCCACGCGCCGGTAGAAGTCGTGGCTCCTCTCGCCCATCGCTACCGGTGCCCTCCCTTGCCGAAGATACGGAAGTACCGGGCAAGCATCTCGGCCGCGAGCGGCGCCGCCGCGTGGCCGCCGTAGCCGCCCTCCTCCAGGATGATGGCGAAGGCCACCTTGGGGCGCTGCCCCGGCGCGAAGCCGGCGAACCAGGCGTGGGTCCTGCCGCCTTCGGAGCGGGAGTGCTCGGCCGAGCCCGTCTTGCCGGCGACCTTTATCTCCGGGAACTCCTCGTAGAAGCTCATGATTTCGGGGAAGAGCGGCGACCCGAAGGCGCCGAAGGCCGTGCCGTGCCACTTCCTCGTGGTGTCCTCCATCCCCTCGCGTATGGCCTTGAGGATGTGCGACTCCAGCGACAGGCGCCGCGTCGGCTCCGTCGAGCCGAAGCCCTCGACGATATACGGGCGCCAGAGATTCCCCCCGGTCGCGAGCACGCCCATCGCGCGGGCAACCTGCAGCGGGGTCACCGTCAGGTAGCCCTGGCCGATGGAGAAGTGGTACGTTTCGGCCGAGTACCATGGCTTCCCGAGCTCGGCCCGCTTCCATTCTCGCGACGGGACGAGCCCGCCCGACTCGCCGGTGAGGTCCACGCCGGTCGGCTCGCCGAAACCGAAGAGCCGCGACCACGCCGAGAGCCCGTCGATGCCGAGCTTCGCCCCGGCCTTGTAGAAGTAGATGTTGCACGAGCGCGCGATCGCCTCGCGCAGGGCGATCTCCCCGTGGATGCCCTCGCAGCCGTGGAACGTCCTTGGTCCCGACTGGATCTGCCCCTGGCAGAGGAGCGTCGCCGCGGGCGTAAGCCCCGTCCGCTCCACCTCGTGCAGCGCAGCCGCCGCGACGAACGGCTTGAAGACGGAGCCCGGCGGGTACTCCCCCTGGATGGCACGGTTGAGGAGGGGCTCGCCGGGGGCGTGCCCCCCCACGAGCAGCGCCGCCCCCGGCTTCCTCGGCGGAACGAAGAGGTCGGGGCTGTAGGCCCGGGTGCTCGCCATGGCAAGGACGGCCCCGTCGTTCGGGTCGAGGAACACGGCGGCGCCGCGGCGCCCCGTGCGTCGGAGGAGCCCCTCCACCGATTGCTGGAACTCGAGGTCGATCGTGAGCCGGACGTCGGAGCCGTTCACCGGGCGGTTCTGGTGGAGGTAATCGAGCTCGCCGCCGTAGCCCGAGCTCGCCAGTATCCTCACCAGCATCTTGTACCCGTGGCGGCCGCGGAGGCGCTCGTTCTGAACGGCCTCGACGCCGCTCATGCCCAGCGTCCTGTCCTTCAGATGGCGTGCCCGCCCCACCCAGAGGTGCTCGCCCGAAGTCAGCTGGAGGCGGTCAGGCTCCTCGAGCCACGAGCGCACCTCTTCGGCGCTCTCGCCGAGCGCAGCGTAGAGGCGCTCGCGCTGTTCGGGGCCCATCACTCTGATCCCGCGGATGACGGCGGCACCGCAGATGTCCTCCGCAATGCGCGCACGGCGCGCGGGGGCTATGGCCCTCAGCTTTGCGGAGAGCGCGTCGGGAACCGGCACTTCGCCGATTTCGTCGGCGATCAGGTCGAGCGCCTCGGAACGGTTCGACGCGGAGAGCCCTTCCAGCATCTCGTTCCACTGTCGGTACTTGCGCCTGCCCTGCCAGACTATGCAGCCGGCGTGCCGGAGGCTGGCCCACTGCTCGGCGTCGAACTCGCCCACGTATCCCAGGATGTGGCAGGCCGCGTCGCCGACCGGGTACGCCCGCCTCGCCGAGTGGACCGCCACCAGCCCGGGGTACGGCCTGCCGTCGGGGTCGGCGCCCTCCGGCGGCTCCTGCGCCACCTTGATCCGCACCCACGGTTCGAACGGGATGTCGTGAAGGAACGTCAGAGGGCGCGGCGAGACGCCCCAGCGGGCCGTGTCGGCCATGACGTCGTAGAGCCCGGAAGCGATCTTGGCCGCGTCGGCGCCGGTCATTTCGGCGAGGGCGACGACCATGCGCTCGGTGGTCGCGAGGCGCTTGATGGCGGCCTCGTGCTCGAGCTCGCGCTCCTCGTCGGTGAGCCCCGGGGATCTCACTATTTCGTCGATGTCGCCCGGTGTGACGGCCTTCAGCTCGAGCTCGCCCACCCTCACCGCCAGGTCGTAGCTGGGGCGGTTGACGGCGAGCACGCGCCCGCGCCGGTCGACTATCCGGCCGCGGCCGGCGGCGGTGAGCTCGTCCCACGTATACTTGCGCTCGGCCATCAGGCGGTAGCGCTCGGCGTGGACCACCTGGATGCGGACAAGCTGCACGAAGGCGACGAGGTAGACGGCGCTCGTGATGGCGAGGATGATGCTCAGCCTTCGCTCGTACAACTAGTCCCCCCCGCCAGAAGGCGCCCGAGCGGCGATCCGCGAGATCAGGTCCACCTCCGGCTCGCCCCGGCCGACGGACCAGGCCAGGAGCTCGATCGCCGCCGGCGCGACCACGCTCGAGTAGACCGCCACGCCCAGCGAAGTGCCCAGGGCCTCCACCAGGCCCACCCGCCAGGCGGCGCCCCCCGAGATCGCCGCGAAGGCCGTGCGGAGCATCCAGTAGCCGAGATGCGACGCCGCGGTGCAGACGAAGGCCGCCACCGAATGGGCCACCAGGCTCCCCCGGAACGGGGTCGACCTGACTCCCGCCAGCACGTACGCACAGGCGCAGTACATGATCGCGAACGGCCCGAGCTTGAATCCGAAGAGGAGATCGGATATCAGGCCGGCGCCCCATGCCCACGCGAAGCTTCCGGCCGGCCTCATGTGAAGCGCCGCGTAGACCGCGAAGCAGCAGAGGATGTCCGGGCTGATGCCCGCGACCGCCACCTTGCCTGCGAACGCCAGCTGCAGCGTCGCGAATACCAGCAGCATCAGTGCTGCCCGGAGGGATCTCATGGCTGCGCGCCCCCGGCCAGGGGTTTCTCGGGGGTCCTGACGACGAGCACCGACTCCAGGTCGGCGAAGTTGACTTCCGGCGTCACCTCGATCGTCAGGAAGGGCTCCTCCGGATTGTCGCCGACGTTCGCCACCTCGCCGACAATCCAGCCCCTGCGGAAGATGCCCGTGAGTCCGGAGGTGATGATCCGGTCGGCCGGCAGCACCTCGGCCCCGCCGATAGACTCGGGCGACCGAACGTACTTCATCATCACTCGCGAGCCGTCGCCGACCACCAGCCCCTGGCGGCGCTCCCTGACGGCCTTGCCGCCATCCAGGCTGCGCTCGATCACGATGGCCGCGGGGACCTTGACGCCGCGCTCGCTCAGGAGCGCCACGCGGGCCGAGCCCGAGCCCGCCTCGGTCACGATGCCGACGACCGCCTGCCCGCTCGTGACGCCCGCCCCCACGCGCACACCGTCCGCCGCGCCGCGGTTGATCGTGACGGTCAGGCTCTGCCAGTTGGTGGAGCGGCCGATGATGCGCGCGGGGACCACGAAGTCGGTGGCGGGGGCGATGACCTTCGGCGCGATCTTGCGGAATTCTTCGATCTTGGCGAGCTGCCGGGCGAGGCGGTAGCAGCGGTCCTCGGTCTCTATGAGCTTCTGCTTGACGGACTTGTGCTCGTCGCGGAGCCGCGCGAGCTGGCGGCGGAGTTCATCCGGATCGTCCGGCATGGGCGGGCGGGACTCGCCGCCGGCGAGGAGGGTCAGGACGGGCTCGACGAGGCTGACGACCGACATCCGGACGCCCGGCAGCCACGCCGCCGGGACGACGAGGCAAATGACGGAGGCGGCTATGAGGACGATCCCGACGATGCGGTTGCGCGCGGGGGGCACCTCGGCGTCTCCCTACGGGCGGCTCGTCGGGCCGCACGGCCGCCCGCGAGCTCCCTGCCTTGGCCGCCCCCCGCCCCCCACCCCCCAAGGGAGGGACGGCACACCCCTAAATGAGCGAGTCGTCGATTGACTCCAGCGCCTTCTTCAGGGACTCGATCTGCTCGAGCATCTCGCCGGTTCCCCGGGCCACCACCGTCAGCGGGTCCTCGGCGACGCGCACGGGCAGGCCGGTCTCCTTCGCTATGACCCTGTCGAGGCCGCGGAGCAGCGATCCGCCTCCGCACATCGTTATCCCGCGATCGATGAGATCGGCCGCGAGCTCGGGCTGCGTTCTCTCGAGGCACATCTTCACCGCGCCGACGATGGCGTTGACCGGTTCTGAGAGCGCCTCCCGCACTTCCTCGCTGTGGACCGTGGCCATCCGCGGCAGGCCTGCGATGAGGTCGCGCCCCTTGACGTCCTTGATCTTCTCCTCGTCCAGGGCGTGAGCCGAGCCGATCTCGATCTTGATCTGCTCGGCGGTCGTCGCGCCGACGAGGAGGTTGTAGGTCCTCTTCATGTGGTCGATGATCGCCTCGTCCATCTCGTCGCCGGCGACCCGGATTGACTGGCTCGTGACTATGCCCCCGAGCGAGATGATCGCCACCTCCGTGGTGCCGCCGCCGATGTCGAGGATCATGTTGGCCACGGGCTCGGTTATTGGCAGCCCCGCCCCGATGGCGGCCGCCATGGGCTCTTCGATGAGCCAGACCTTGCGGGCGCCCGCGCTGTGGGCCGATTCGATGACGGCGCGCTTCTCGACGGCCGTTATCCCGCTGGGGATCGCTATCACGACGCGGGGGCTGAGCCCCCTCGACCGGCCGTGCACCTTGCGTATGAAGTAGGAGAGCATCGCCTCGGTGATCTCGAAGTCGGCGATGACGCCGTCCTTGAGGGGGCGCACGGCGACTATCGAGCCCGGGGTCTTGCCGAGCATCTGCTTGGCCGCCTCGCCGACGGCGTTGCCCCGGTGGAGAACCTTGTGGGTGCCCTTCTTGACGGCGACGACGGAGGGCTCCGAGAGCACGATGCCCTCTCCCCGCACGCACACGAGGGTGTTGCACGTGCCGAGGTCTATCCCCATGTCTTTGGAGAAGAGACCCAGGATGAAGTCTATCACAGGGGCGCGCTCCCTTCGGGCTTATGCCCAATCGCCCCCTCGGGGGTCGCCGCGGCTGGCCGCCGACCTCGCCGCAACGGCTCCCCAGAAACAAAACGGACCGGGACTAGCCCGATCCGCCAGTCGGTCGCAGAGGATCATTCAGAGGCGAGCCGCGCACCTCCGTGGCTAGTCGTCTCCGCCCCCGGCTTCCTCGCCGCCACCTTCTTCGGCACCTTCTTCTTCGGCGCCCTCCTCGGCGGCCTCTTCGTCCACAAAGTCGCCCCCGGCGTCGCCGACGGCTCCCGCACGTTCCTCGCCGAAGAAGTCGTAGTCGTTGGCAAGCTCAGCGTAAACGAGAATCGTCGCCGCGAGTATAAAGACCGCGGAGAGGATCATCAGCAGGGCGTAGATGTCGCTCTTCGGCTCGGGCCTAGTAAACTCTTGTCGCGGCATTATCGTTCTCCTTGATCGTCTTGCCCTGCGCGAGGTCGGGGAGAATGATACGAGCGGAGCACATGTCCCTGAAGGTCCTCTCCACCAGCACTTTGCCGATGTACTCGTCCTTGCGGTAGACGGTGAACTGGTAGCCCTTGCGGACGCCGTCGTCCTGGCCGACCGAGAGCATTACCAGGTTCACTGCATTGTCTACGGCCAGGACCTTGGCGTGGATCGGGGGGCCCTTGACGATATCGGCGCCGATGCCGAGCTCGCCGAAGACGATCCGCTCGATGGGCACGCCGTGGTCGCGCAGGCTGCCAAGGATGGCGTTCTGATGCGCCAGCTCCGTCTCGACTTTACGCTTCTCCTTGGCGAGGTCCTTGTACTGCTGGATCTTGGTGTTGAGCTGGTTCTCCATGTCGATTTTCCCGCGCCTGGCCTGCTGCTCGTTCTCCTTCGAGACGGTCAGGGCGCGCTGCTGGTTCTGGATGATCTTGTGCATCTCGTCGATCTGGGAGTGCCGGCGGTCGAGCTCCTTCCGCTGCTTGTCGATCAGTATCTCGTTGGCGACGATCGTCTCCTTCGCCTTGTTGAGCTCGTCCTTCTGCTCCTTGATCTCGATCTCCTGGCGCTTGAGGGTGCTGGCGAGGTCCTTCAGCGACTGCTTCTTGCTGGTCAGCTCCCTGTCGCTGGCGTTCCACTTCTCCTTCCAGTCGTCGATCTCCTTCTGCATGAGATCCTTGGTTTTGGCAAGCGTACGGGTGGTCGTCTCCCACCGATCCTTGAAGTCGGTTCGCTTCGAGTAAAGAGTGAGTGTCATGAAGCAGAAGGCGACTGCCAGGATGAGATTCAGTACTACGAAGACCTTGGCGAGGGTGCTCACGTTAGTCCTCCTCGTCAGCCGGTGAAATTCCTGCCAGAGGGCCCATGTCGGAAACCGAAGGCACCCTCTCTCCGCCGAATGAGCCGCTTCGGGGGCCTCAGAGCCCCGCATCACAACGGCCGTCGGCTGAACCGACGGAGATGGCCCAGATTATTGCAAAAGGGCGTTTCGCTGTCAAGGACTTTTTGCCCCGGCTGGATATTTTGTGGGGAGCCTGTGGGGAGAGAAACGTTTCTGGAAGCCGGTTTTGAGGCTTTCTGCGAACCGGGCCGCCTCCACCCACACGGGGGGGCGCCGACGCTCACGCCCCCTGTGCCCCCCGTGGTGAGCCCGGAGCGGCGCTCAGCCGGCCCCCACACAGGCGCCCCGCCGCGAGGACGGCCGCCACGGCAACGCAGCACCAGGCGAACAGGTCTCCGTGCCGGAGGTAGCCCGTCGCCGCCGGCGTGTTCTCCCCTATGTTGCAGCTCCTCAGCTGCACCGTCGCCACCAGGGCCCCCGCCTCCATCGCCCGGGGACCGGGGGCGGCCCTGCCATAGGGGTCGAAGACGCTCGACAGCCCCGTGTTGGTGGCCCTGACCAGACTCACGCCGAGCTCTATTGCCCTGTAGCGAGCCGCCATGTGATGCTGGTAGGGCTCCGCGGTCGAGTCGAACCACGAGTCGTTGGTCAGGTTCACAAGGAAGCGCGCCCCCCCGAGGACCTGGCGCCGGGCGGCGGGGGCGAAGATGTCCTCGTAACAGATGCTGGCACCCGCCGGCCACCGGCCGATCAGAATGGGTCCCTGGCCCGGCCTTCCGGCGGCGTAGTCGCGCGTCACTGGCGCGAAGGGGAATATCACGCCTCCCAGCCGGCCCAGCGGGATGTACTCGCCGAAGGGGACGAGGTGCACCTTGTCGTAGCGGCCGGCGAGTTCCCCGCCGTCGACCAGGATGGCGCTGTTGGTGGTGATGCCGGCCTCTCCCTGCGCCCGGTCGGCGTGCGCGTTGGTGCCAGCGAGGATGGGGACGCCCGTGCGCGCCGAGATCTCGCGCACCCCCTTTTCCTCGTCGCCGCCCGAGCCAAAGATGCCCGGCAGGGCGCTCTCGGGCCAGATGACCAGATCGAGCCCCGTGCCGGCTGGCCCGGCGGCCGCCTTGCCGTCGGGGGTGAGCTTCTCCGTCAGCGAAGAGTAAGCCTCCCAGAGGCGCCGGTCGACCTCCTTCGACTCCTCGTCCGTCCCGATGGACTTGAGCGGCGTGGGCACCGCCCCCTGTATGAGGGCGACCGTCGGGCCGGGCTCGGTCCTCGCGTCGATGATCCGCACGGTGCCGTATATGCAGGCGGCCAGGACTGCCCCCGCCGCCACCCCCGCCGAGACCCACGGCGAGCCGTCACGCCAGCGGGGGGCCCTCCTGCCGATGCTGATGCGCGCCATGTAGGTGGGCAGCTTGAGGGCGAGCTCGGCCAGGGCCGAGTTCACCATCGCCACCACGAAGCTCACTCCTGCGGCGCCCGTCCACTGGGCGAATTGCACGAAGACGGTCTTGCTGCCGAGCGGATGGGCGAGAAGCATCCACGGCAGGCCGCCGAGGAGCCTCGAGCGCAGCAGCTCGCTCGCCACCCAGAGCGGCGGCACCATGCTCGTCAGCGGCAGGTGACGCCACCCATCCGATCCGTGCCGCTGGCCGCCGTTGCCCGTGGCATAGGCGAGGACGAGCCCGAAGAGCGCGACGTGGGCCGTGTGGTAGGCCACGAGGGCCGTGAAGCCCGCCCACGTGACCACGCTCATCCAGCTGAATGAGATGCCGAAGAATACCATCCCGAAGATCGCCCAGGTGCCCGCCGCCTGGATCGGGCGCTGCATGCGGCTGCAGTAGAGGGCCCCCGCCAGGCCGGCCCACACCCCCGCGGAGACCTCTGTCACGAAGGCCGTCGCGAGCACCGCTCCAGAGGCCGCCGCCACCAGGGCCGAGGGGGTGGTCTCGGCGACTCTGGCCGGGGGGTAGGCTATCTTCGGGCTGCTGAGCTGATCGGGCAAACGGGCCTCCCGGTTGAAGTCTACCCCTTTGCGGGCGCCGCATCAAGGGCCCCGGCCTCGCTCCACCTTGACAGCCCCCGCCCCCTGTATATAGTAACGCACGCCGCGGACCGGAGGTTGGGGAGGAACGGATTTGATTGACGAACGCTGTATCGGTCCCGAGTTCGACCGCTCGAGGATTGACCCGTCCGCCGAGGTGACGGGCGCGAGCTACCTCACGGGTGCGAATACCCGCGTCGGGGCGGGCGCCGTCGTGCGCGACTCGCGCCTGCACGAGGTCGTTGTCGAGGCCGGCGCCGAGGTGATCGACTCCATCATAGTTGCCGAGGGCGAGCCGGGCTCGCACAAGTGTGACGCCGCCGGCCGCGTCGTGGTGACGGGCGCCGGGGCGCCCCGCGTCGGTCCCGGCGCCAGGATCGCGGGCTCCACCCTCGTCAACACCGAGGTCGGCGAGCGGACGAGCGTCCGCAACACATGGGCTCAGGACGTGCGTTTCGGGCCCGACAACGACATCTCCGACGCCAAGATCATCATTACCAACACGGCCTCGCGCGTGACCGTGAGCGGGCCCACCGAGGTCTCGGAGGCGTGGCTCGGCGACGGCACGACGATCGACGAGCGCGGCTACTACGAGGGGGTCTTCTCGAACGCCTTCAGGATACTGGAGTTCGACGAATCGTCGGGCGCTCTACGGGTCGCGAAGACGATCCAGCTGCCGCATGTCAGCCGCTACGGCGTCAACACCGTCAACTCGACCAACTCAGGCAAGCTCAAGAGCCAGCCGGACGGCGTCATGAGCAGCTTCGGTCCGAAGAGGGGCCTGTGGAAGTTCAGCCTCCTCTCGCACGAGCAGATCGAGCTCGGCCCCTGCTGCTTCGTAGCTCCATGGACGAAGGTTATCGGCCAGTCGGCCAAGCCCCACGAGACCGACGACGAGCTCGTCAACGACGAGCTCATGACCTATCTCAGCCCGTTCTCCGTCGCCGGCGTCGGCGGCTCGGCCACGAACGCCATGGTGATGCCGGGCGAGCTCTCGACGGGCTTCGGCCCCAAGCAGCGCAAGGGGGCCTGGACTTTCACCTACGCCCCCGGGCTCGTCATCGGCATGGTAAGGCGCCTGCACGATGCGCTCGAGCCCGAGAGGAAGGGCCTCGCCGACACGATCGTCACGGAGGCCCTGAAGTCGGCGATCGCAATGACACGGGCCATGGCCGCGCGGAACAGCGTCGATCTGACGCTCGGCCACTCCGAGCAGAAGCGCGGCTGGCCGAGGTGGATCGGGACGACGCACGCGCTCCTCCGGGCGCACCTGGAGAGCGGCCTGTGGCAGTTCGAGGGCGGCGAGCCCGTTGGCTGGACCGAGGAGGACGGCCGCTGGACCAACCCGAAGATGGAGGCCGTCCTTGCTATCGCTCCGGACGCCCTCGACGAGCAGACCGGCGAGGAGGATATCTTCGCCTTCGACGACCCCGTGCCGCCGGTCTCGGTGGCGCTGCCGGCGGGCGGCCTCGGTGGCACGGGCGGCGACCCCGTCATCTCGCCGGACGCGCACGTTCATCCCGACGCGGTGATAGGCCCGGGCTGCCGGATAGGCCCGGGGGCGTATATCGAGACTGGGGTCTACGTGTGGAACTCCGTCGTCGAGGGGTGCTACGTGGAGCGGGGGTCCCGGATCGAAAGGTCGCAGATCACGAAGGGAGAGATCGGCGAGGGTTGCCGGGTGCGCTCGAGCGTGCTGGAGGACTCGTCACTCGACCATGGCTCCACGATCGACTGCGCCGACATGGCCGACTCGTCGCTGGCGGGCCCGGCGACGGTGACGTGCTTCGCCAGCCTGAAGGACGTGACGGCCGACTATGCCACCATAATCGGCGGCGCGTTCAAGTCCGTCGACATCGACGTCTACCTCATGTCGATGCACATGTGCGGGGGCTGCTTCAACATGAAGGCGCTCCCGCGGGAGGTGGAGGTGGGCGCCAGGAAGGTGCAGGTGCCCGCGATCCCGATGCTCGGCGGCGGCTCGCTGATCCGCGGCACGGAGGAAGAGCCCGTGATGCTCGAGTGCTCCTTCATCGGGTCGAACGCGATCCTGGAGCCGGGCTCCTTCGTCGGCTTCGGGTGCTTCGTCCTGGGGACGCTGGGGCCGGGCGAGGGACTGCTGCCCTTCACCGTCAGCACGGGCGGCGGCCCCGGGCGCCAGCAGATAGGCTCGGTCATCACGGCCATGGCCTCGACGGCCATAACCCACTTCGTCGAGTGGACCTACCAGGCGGTCGATCCCGCCTCCTTCGACGGGCGGGGCGGCCTCGCCGTCGCGTCGATGATGCGCGCGGCCGCTGCGGAGGGGGCCAAGGCCATAAGGTGGGAGCAGGGGCGTCGCATGGAGGGAGGCGACTTTTTCAGCGGCGACAACCCCTACTTGCGCTACGGCAACCTTCCGGCCTACACCGATGCCCAGCTCGAGAACGGCCTGAGCAACTACCGGCAGGCACTCGAGGAGGGGGCATGGGACCTTACCTCCGTGAATGGGGAGCTCGTCTTTACCTCCAGGCAGGGGCGCTGGGAGGAGCGCGGCGGCTCGGCTTTCTGGAAGGCGGCCCGATAGACGCGGCGGTCGGCCTCAGCGCAGCTCCTCCGGATAGAGCGCGCCCAGCCTCCGGTCGGGCCGCAGGAGGAACTCGGCCTTCTCGCGGCTGTAGCGGAAGCGCTCGCCGTGGTCGCCGAACGGGTGTGCGGGGAAGCGGAAGGGCCACCGCCCCATCACGCGCTCGAGCTGCTCGTTGCCGCGCTCGTCGGTGTGGGCTCTCGGCTTGTATATCTTGCGGATCTCGTCGAGGAACTCGCGGGGCCCATTGGGTTTGCGCCCGAGCCTGTGCTTCACGTCGCCGAGGGCGGCGTTCATCACGGCGATCTGCTCGTTGAGCCTGACGAGCCTCAGGCCCTCGCTGTCGACCTTGGCGCTCGCCGGATCGTAGAGAAGGTCGCGCCCGTAGGAGTCCTTCCGCGGTAGCGGCGAGCGGACCTCCGCCAGCGCCGCCGGGCTGCGGCCGACCTGCCGCCTGAACGCCTCGACAATCTCCTGCCACCGTTTGACAAGCAGCCTCGACCTGAATTCCATCAGGTCGCGCGCGGTCGCCTTGTACTGGACCGAGTTTCGCGGCATCGAATTCAGGCGGCTCTCGGCGGCCATAATGGCCGCCTCGAGGCTCCCGCCCTCCGAGAGCAGCCTCGGTATGATGTCCAGGACTATCCTGGGGCACTCGGGATGCAGGGCCGCCCGGCGGAAGTACTTCGCCGCGTCCTTCTCCTTGCCGCGCTGGAAGAGCAGCGTCACCCCCGCCTCGTAGGGCAGCTTGTAGCTGTGGGGGATGCGGCTCATCCCCTTCACGAGGAGCAGCTCGGCGTCCTTGGGCTTCCGGGCGACCGAGGCCAGGATCATCGCCCCCATCCAGTAGGCGTTCTCCCAGTTCGGGTCGAGGTCCACGGTCACGTTATACATCTTGCTGAGCCAGTCGAGCCTGCCGCCTCCGGCGAACTGCTTGCTGGCGTAGTGGGCCGCCTTCAGCCAGACCATGTCGGCGACTATGTTGCGGTGGCCGAGCGAGGCGTATCGCAGCGCCTGCGCCTTGGGCAGGTAGAGGGAGAAGTTCTGGTGCTTGATGAGCTCCGCCTCGGCGCCGCCGGGGTTGTGGTGGACGAACATGGGGAGCACGCGCGCGCCGCGCTCCTGGTCGATACGCAGCTGCAGGAGCATGGAGACGGCGACGAGGCCGATCACGAGCGCCCCGATCTTCGCCTCGGCCGCGAAGGCCCGGCGCGCCAGTCCTGCGGAAGGCGCCACTAGAGCTCCCTCCTGCCGAAGACGAGCACGCTGAGGAGCATTGCCACCAGCACCCAGCAGATGGCGGTCGCGCACGTGTCGGTGAAGTGCCAGAAGGCCAGCGGCTGGACGCTCACGAGCTCCGAGTGGACCGCCAGGTTCCGGATGTTGTAGATCTCGAGATTCGGCACGAGGTAGTAGACGGCGGTGAGTATCCACTGCCCGAGCCACTGCCAGAAGGTGAGCTCTGCGCCGGGGGCGGGCCTGAGCATCTCGACCATGATCATTATCCAGTCGGAGGTGTGCCCCGCGGCGTAGGCGATGGTGGTCAGTATGGCCGAGAGTATGGGCGTCGACGCGGACGAGAAGAAGACGGCGATGGCGGTCACGACGGCAAGCTCGGCCGCCGTCAGCACCAGCGCCTGGAGGTTCATGTAGGTGAGGACGGGAGGCGCCACGTTGTCGGTGCCGGCGACGGTGACCAGTCCCATGATCCTCAAGTAGACGAGGAAGAGAACCGACATGATCGCCATGTTCACCAGCACCGTCAGCATGAGGCCCGCGTACTTGCCGACGAGGAACTCCCACCGGTGCACGGGGCGCGCCAGTACGGTGTAAAGCGTCTTCTTGTCTATCTCGCGGTGGACGAGGCCGGTGCCCACGAAGATGGCTATCAGCACGCTGAAGAAGGCCACCGAGGCGAAGCCGATGTCGGTCATCACCTTGATGTCCTCGCCCACCATCACCCAGCCGATGGCCTTCGACCCGCCGATGGCCACGACCGCGAAGACGAGTATGGCGTAGAGCACGCGGTCACGGACAGCCTCGCGGAAGGTGTTCCTCGCTATGATCCAGGCGTTCGTCATCCGGGGGAGCCTCCCTCGGGCGGCGCGCCGGGCTCCGCCGCTCCCGCCGCTCCCTCGCCCGCCCTGCCTCCCGCCTGGGTCCGCATGAAGTACTGCTCTAGGCTCTCGCCGCGGGGCGTGAGGGCCCTCAGCTTTGCGCCGGCGGCCTCGGCGGCGTCCATGACCCTGTAGGCCGTTTCGTAGTCGGCCACGGTGATCTCGAAGCCGTTCTCGGTCTCGATGACTCGCATGGTGGTGTCGGCGGCCAGGTCCTCGGGAACAGCCTCGACCGACGCGCCTTCGACTGCCACGTCGATCGACGTGATCTCGCGCGTGAGTATATTCTCGAGCGGGCCGGTCTCGGCGAGGCGGCCCTGCGCGAGTATGCCGACGCGGTCGCAGATGGCCTCGACGTCAGCGAGGATGTGGGACGAGAAGAAGACCGTCCGCCCGAGGTCGCGCTGCGCCAGGATTATCTCGCGGACGTCGCGGCGGCCGATGGGGTCGAGCCCGCTCATTGGCTCGTCGAGTATGAGCACCTGCGGCTCGTGGACGAGCGCCTGCGCGAGCCCCAGCCGCTGGCGCATCCCCTTCGAGAAGCTGCCGATGCGGCCCTCCTCGGCGCCGCCGAGCCCGACGAGCTCGAGCACCTCGGCCGTGCGCCGGGCGCGATCGGCCCGGCCCATTCCCGACAGGCTCGCGTAGAAATCGACCGCCTCCCTCGCGGAGAGATACTCGTAGAAGAACGGGTTCTCGGGGAGGAAACCGACCGGGCGGCGGGACGCCACCTCGCCGGTGGACCTGCCCAGTATCCACGCCTCGCCCGCGGTGGGGCGGAGCAGCCCCACGAGCAGCTTGAGCGTCGTCGTCTTGCCGGCTCCGTTGGCGCCGAGGTATCCGAATATCTCGCCCGGCTCGATCTCGAGGTCGAGACCGTCCAGCGCCTTCCGCTTCCTCTTGAGGATGTCGGTCCTGTAGACCATGGAGAGGCCGCGCGTGCGGATCGGCTTGGCGGGGCCTGCGGGGCCGGTGCTCTCGGGCGTCGTCTCTTCTTCCGCCATGGGCGGAGGGCTCCTCATTCTCGCGCAGGAAGCCTATACCGAAAACGGCCTGGAGTCAATACCTCAGATCGCTGCGAGCGTCTCGTCGCGCTCGGCGAGCAGCTTCTCCACGGCCTCGATCTCTCCCGCGCCCAGCTCCCAGTCGCCCGCGGCCGCGGTCTCGGCTATCTGCTCGGGGCGCCGCGCGCCGACGATGGCCGCCGTCACCTCGGAGCGGCGGAGCACCCAGGCGATGGCGAGTTGCGCGGACGTGTGTCCAGAGGTCGAAGCGACCTCGGCCAGCCCCCGGGCGAGCGCCATGTTGGTCTCGAACCGCGCGCCGTCGAAGTCGGGATCGCCCCGCCGGTGGTCGTCATCGTCGAGAGCTCCCACGCGCTCGGCCGTCCACCTGCCCGTCAGCAGCCCCTTCTGCATCGGCGAGTAGCAGACGACGCCCATGCCGTGCTGCGCGCAGTACGGGAGCAGGTCTGTCTCGGTGTCACGCCGTATCATGCTGTAAGGCGGCTGCAGCGAGGCGGGAGGCATGATCGGCCGTATCCGCTCGAGCTGCCCGGGCGAGAAGTTGGAGACCCCGGCGCAGCGCACCTTTCCCTCCTCGACGAGGCGGGCGATCTCGGCCCAGGCCTCCTCGATCTGCTCCTCGGGGTTCGGCCAGTGTATCTGGTAGAGGTCGATCCGCTCGACCCCGAGCCGCGCGAGGCTGGCCTCGCACTCGGCCCGGATCGACGGCCCCCGCAGGTCGCGGCCGGTCCTGCCTTCGGAGTCCCAGTTGATGCCGCATTTGGTGGCGATGACGGGCCTGTCCTTCATGCCGGCGAGCGCCCGGCCCACCACCTCCTCGGAGTGGCCGCAGCCATAGACGGGGGCGGTGTCCACCCAGTTGATTCCGAGATCGACGGCCCGGCGTATGGCGGCCACCGACTCGTCGTCGTCCTGCGAGCCCCAGGCGTACTGCCACCCTCCGCCGCCGATGGCCCAGGTGCCGAGGCCGACGGTGGTGAGCTCGAGGTCCGTCTTGCCCAGCCTTCGCGTCCTCATCGGTCTGTGCCCTCCCCGCTCTTCCGTCCCGGCCGCCCCCCCCCATTATAGCTGCGCCGCGCGGGGCGGCCAGTTTCGTTTGACACCCCGCGGCACCCGTGTATCCTTGCCCGACCGGGACCGCGCCTCAGGAGGAGAGAGCGATGATGGATCTCAAGTCGGAGCTTGGCGTACAGAGCTACTGCTTCCGCCACTTCAAGGACAACGCCGAAGTCATCGAGCTCGTGAAGGAGTGCGATCTCGCGGCCATAGAGCTCTGCGGTGTCCACGTCGACTTCAACGACGAGTCGACCTTCGACGACGTGATCGGCCTCTACTCGGACGCCGGCGTCAGGATCGTCTCGATCGGGTGCGAGAACTTCCGAGGCGACGAGGTGGCCGATCGTAAGCGCTTCGAGTTCGTCAAGAAGGCGGGGGCGTCCTTCATCGCCGCGGCCTTCGGCATCGACGATGTGCCCGAGGCGTACCGGGTCGCCGAGAAGCTCTCGGACGAGTACGGGGTGCGCCTCGCCATCCACAACCACGGCGGCCGCGACTGGCTCGGCAACTCGACCTCGCTCGGCCACGCCTTCGCGAACACGACCGGCGCGGTCGGCCTCTGCCTCGACACGGCCTGGGCCCTCGCCGCGAGCGAGAACCCCGTCAAGATGGCCGAGCGCTTCGCCGAGCGGCTCTACGGGCTGCACTTCAAGGACTTCGTCTTCGACCGCGTCGGCAGGCCCGAGGACGTCGTCATCGGCACGGGTGCGCTCGACCTGCCGGGGCTGATCGAGGCCGTGAAGGCCGCCGACTTCTCGGGCTACGCCGTCATCGAGTACGAGGGCGACGTCGAGGACCCGGTGCCGGCGATCCGGAAGTGCGTCGAGGCCGTGAGGGGAGCCGTGTAGCGGATCCCGACGGACCTGCGTGGGACGCCCCGCCGGGCCCGCACGGGCCCGGCGGCGGCGCCTTCCGCCGGCCAAATTCCCTTTGACACGCCTCTTTTTGCGCAATAGAATGCCTCAGTGGTCGGAGCCGCACTGATACCGCCTGCCTGTGGGCAGGCGTCAACGTTTGGGGGCGGGGGCGAGGGGCAATGGAGACGGTCAGGGTCGTCGTCATGGGCTTCGGCACGGTCGGGGCCGGCGTCGTGAAGCTCCTCGTCGAGGAGGCCGAGCTTCTGCGCGAGCAGATCGGCGTCGAGCTGCAGCTGGCCGCGGTCTGTGACCTAGATACCACCTCGGACCGCGGCGTGAGGGTGCCCCCGGAGCTCCTGACCTCGGACGTGGACGATGTGCTCGGCCGCGACGACGTCGACGTGGTCGTCGAGCTGATCGGCGGCCTCGAGCCTGCCAGGAGCTTCATCCTGCGGGCGCTCGGCGCCGGGAAGCACGTGGTAACGGCCAACAAGCACCTGCTGGCCACGCACGGGCGCGAGCTCTTCGCTGCGGCGCTCGACGCCGGCATCTCGATCGGTTTCGAGGCCTCCGTCTGCGGCGGGATGCCGATAATCAGCGCGCTCCGCGACGGGCTGGTCGCCAACCGCATCGGCGAGATCGCCGGCATAGTCAACGGCACCTCCAACTACATCCTCACGAGGATGTCGTCGGCCGGTGTCACCTACGACCAGGCCCTCTCCGAGGCGCAGGCCGCGGGCTTCGCCGAGGCCGATCCGACCTTCGACGTCGAGGGGCACGACTCGGCCCACAAGCTGGCGGTCCTCTCTGCCCTCGCCTTCGGCGAGGTGCCGGAGCTGGACTCGCTCCATGTCGAGGGCATCTCCGGGATCGAGCCGGACGACGTGAGCTACGCCAGGGAGCTCGGATACACGCTCAAGCTCCTCGCCATCGGCCGGGCGCGCGGTGGGGGCGGCGTCGAGCTGCGGGTCCACCCCGCCCTCGTGCCTTCGGGCGACATGCTGGCGGCGGTGAGCGGCCCCATGAACGCGGTGAGGCTCGTGGGCGACGCGGTCGGCCCGGTGGTGCTCTACGGCCAGGGCGCCGGGCGGATGCCGACGGCGAGCGCCGTCATCAGCGACCTGGCCGCCGTGGCGACGGGCGCCGCCGAGCGCAAGTTCGCGCGCATGCGCTTCGTCCGCAACGGCGGGAGCGGCTTCGAGGTGGTCGGCCGAGAGGACGTGGAGACGCGGTACTTCGTCCGCTTCATGGTCCGCGACGAGGTCCGCGTGCTCGGACGCATCGCGATGGCGCTCGGCGAGCACAACGTCTCCATCGACATGTGTCTCCAGAAGGAAAAGAAGCCCGACGGCTCGGTGCCCGTGGTGCTGATGACCCACACCGCCCGCGAGCGCGACCTACTGCGGGCCGTCGCCGAGATCGACGGGGCCGAGTTCGTCACGCAGCCGACCCGCTTCATCCGCGTAGAGGACGGGGTCGAGTCCTGACTCCCCGGGGATAAGCCGTGCAGTACATAGTGATAATACCCGATGGCATGGCCGACGAGCCCGTGGAGGAGCTCGGAGGGCGCACGCCGCTCGACGCGGCCCGCACCCCGGCGATGGACACGCTGGTGAAGTGGGGGCGGTGCGGCCTCGTGCGGACGATCCCGCCGGGCTGCGAGCCCGGGAGCGATGCGGCAAACCTGTCGCTTCTGGGCTACGACCCGAGGAAGTACATCACGGGCCGCGCGCCGCTCGAGGCGGCGTCCATCGGCGTCGATCTCCGCGCAGACGAGGTGGCCTTCAGATGCAACCTGGTCACGCTGGGCGACGGCGTGATGGTCGACTACTCGGCCGGCGCCATCGGCTCGTCGGAGGCGGCGGAGCTCATAGCCGCGGTGCAGGCCGAGCTTGGCGGCTCCGACTTCAACTTCTATGCGGGCGTGAGCTACCGGCACCTCATGGTGAGCTCCATCGACGGCCTTGAGCGTGCCAGGTGCACGCCGCCGCACGATATACTCGGCCAGCCGGTCGAGAAGTACCTGCCCCGCGGCGGCGGCGCGGCGAGCCGCTTGCAGGAGCTGATCGCGCGCTCGCCCGAGGTGCTCGCCGGTCACGAGGTCAACTCCGTCCGGGTCGATCTCGGCGAGAACCCGGCCAACTCGATCTGGCTGTGGGGCCAGGGGCGCCGGCCCGAGATGGATACCTTCGAGGAGCGCTTCGGCGTTACGGGGGCGATGATCAGCGCGGTGGACCTGCTGCGCGGCATCGGCATCTACCTCGGCTTCGAGGTGATCGACGTCCCCGGTGCGACGGGCGGCCTCGATACCGACTACGCGGCGAAGGGGCGAGCGGCGGTCGAGGCGCTTGAGAACCACCAGTTCGTCTTCGTCCACGTCGAGGCCACCGACGAGGCCGGGCACTCGGGCAACGCCGACGAGAAGCTCCACGCCATCGAGGAGGTCGACGAGAAGGTCGTCACACCTGTGCTCGAGCGCGTGCAGGGCCAGCCGGGATTTCGCGTGCTCGTCGTGGCCGATCACCCGACTCCAGTGGCGGTGAGGACGCACACGGCTGACCCGACGCCCTTCGTGATCTTCGGCGAGGGCGTCGAGCACAACGGGGCCGACAGGATGACAGAGGCCGAGGCGTCCGGCACCGGGCTCCTCATAAAGAGGGGGCACGATCTGATGGGCGGCTTCCTGGAGGAGAACTCCTAGCCATGTCTGCTGCGGAGAGGAAGATCGAGCTCTACGACTGTACGCTGCGGGACGGCTCGCAGATGGAGCACGTCGCGTTTTCACTCGAGGACAAGATCGAGATCGTCCGCAGCCTCGACGAATTCGGCATTGACCTCATCGAGGGCGGCTGGCCGGGGTCGAACCCCAAGGACGAGGAGTTCTTCGCCAAGGCGCGGGATCTCGAGCTCTCGCACGCGAAGATAGCCGCCTTCGGCGCGACGCGCCGGGCGGACGCCAAGGTGGAGTCGGACGACAACATCCGGAAGCTGCTCGAGAGCGGCGCCCCGGTGTTAACGCTCTTCGGCAAGAGCTGGGACCTGCATGTCACGGACGCTTTGCGGACGACGACCGACGGCAACATCGAAATGATCGCGGACTCGGTGGGGTACCTCGTGGGGAGGTGCGAGCGGCTGATATACGACGCCGAGCACTTCTTCGACGGCCTGGCCGCGAACCGCGAGTACGCCCTCGAGACGATCCGGACAGCCGAGGCCGCGGGAGCGGCCACCATCGTCCTCTGCGACACCTGCGGCGGCCGCTTGCCCGGGGAGATCGCCGACGGCGTCGCCGCGGCCCGCGAGGCCGTCAAGGCCGACCTCGGCATCCACTGCCACAACGACTCGGGGCTGGCGACGGCATGCACGCTCGCGGGGGTGGCGGCCGGCTGCACGCACGTGCAGGGGACCATCAACGGCTTCGGCGAGCGCTGCGGCAACGCGGACCTCTGCGTGGTGATCGCGGACCTCGCGCTCAAGATGGGGTACGAGGAGTTCGTCGAGAGCGGCATGGCGGCCGGGCTCACGGGGCTCTCGCGCCGCGTCTACGAGGTGTCGAACATGCTCTTCAACGACGCCCAGCCCTACGTTGGCCGGAGCGCCTTCGCCCACAAGGGCGGAGTCCACGTGAGCGCCGTCAGGCGCAACCCGCGCTGCTACGAGCACGCCGAGCCCGGGGCCCTCGGCAACGAGCGCCGGTTCCTGGTGAGCGAGCTCTCGGGGCGCTCGAACATGCTCGAGGCGATCGGGGACATGTACGGGCTGGACTCGAAGCCGGAGGAACTCCGCGCGATACTCGAGGCCCTCCAGGAGCGCGAGCACTTCGGCTACGAGTACGAGGGGGCGGGCGCGAGCCTCGAGCTGCTGGTGCGCAAGCACATGGGAGAGCACCGGAGCGCCTTCGTCCTTCACGGCTTCCGGGCCTACTCCGAGAGGCGCGACGACGGCACCGAGGTCAACGAGGCCTCCGTCAAGATCGAGGTCGACGGCATCGCCGAGCACACCGTCGCCGAGGGTAACGGCCCGGTCGACGCCCTGAACGCCGCGCTCCGCAAGGCGCTCATCGGCTTCTACCCGAAGCTCGACGAGGTGGCCCTGATAGGCTACCGTGTGCGGATAGTCAACCCGCGGGCCGCGTCGGCCGCGCGGGTGCTCGTTTCCATCAGGACGATAGACCACGCCGACGAGCAGATGTGGACCACCGTCGGGGTGAGCGAGAACATCATCGAGGCAAGCTGGCTGGCCCTGGTCGACTCGATCGAGTACAAGCTGCTGAAGGACGAGTCGCGGGCAGCGGGCGCCGGCGGAGGCGAGTAGCGAGATGACCGAACTCAGCACCAGGTACGAGCCGGCGGCCATCGAGGAGGCCTGGTACTCCCACTGGGAGAAATCGGGCCATTTCAGGTCGGAGCCCGACGGGGAGAAGACGCCCTTCACCATCATGATTCCGCCGCCCAACGTCACGGGCGCCCTCCACATGGGCCACGCGCTCAACAACACGCTGCAGGACATACTGATCCGCTTCAACCGCATGCGGGGGCGCGAGGCCCTGTGGCTCCCCGGCACCGACCATGCCGGCATCGCGACGCAGAACGTCGTGACCCGCAAGCTCCACGAGGAGGGGACCTCGCGCGAGGAGGTGGGCCGCGAGAAGTTCCTCGAGCGCGTCTGGCAGTGGAAGGAGCAGTACGGCGGCAGGATCATCGACCAGCTCAAGCGCCTGGGCTGCTCATGCGACTGGGAGCGCACCCGCTTCACCATGGACGAGGGGCTCTCGCGCGCGGTGCGCGAGGTCTTCGTGCACCTCTACGACGAGGGGCTTGTCTACCGGGGCAAGTACCTCGTGAACTGGTGCCCCAGCTGCAGGACCGCCCTCTCAGACGACGAGGTCGAGCACGCCGAGGAGTCGGGCAGCCTCTGGTACATCAAGTACCCCGTCAAGACGGGGTCGAAGGACTACATCGAGGTCGCCACGACGCGGCCCGAGACGATGCTCGGCGACACGGCGGTCGCGGTTCACCCGGACGACGAGCGATACGTGAACCTCGTCGAGAAGTCGGTGACGCTGCCGATACTCGAGCGCGAGCTCCGCGTCATCGCCGATGCCTTCGTCGATCCGCGCTTCGGCACCGGGGCCGTCAAGGTCACCCCCGCGCACGACCCGAACGACTTCGAGATGGGCCGCCGGCACGGGCTCGAAGAGATATCGGTGATGGACGAGGTCGGCCGGATGAACGAGAAGGCCGGCCCCTACGCAGGGATGGACCGCTTCGAGTGCCGCGAGAAGCTCATCGAGGATCTCGACAAGGCGGGGCTCATCTCGAAGACCGAGGAGCACACGCCTTCGGTGGGCCACTGCTACCGGTGCAACGCGGTGGTGGAGCCGTTCCTCTCGGAGCAGTGGTTCGTCAAGATGGAGCCTCTGGCGAAGGCGGCCATCGAGGCCACCAACCGGGACAAGGTCGTCTTCCACCCCCAGCGGTGGACGAAGGTCTACCTCCAGTGGCTCGAGAACGTCCGCGACTGGTGCATCTCGCGCCAGCTCTGGTGGGGGCACCGGATCCCGATCTGGTACTGCGACGACTGCGAGAAGGTGATCGCCGCCGTCGAAGCGCCGAAGGTCTGCCCGCAGTGCCGCTCGGAGCATCTGCGGCAGGACGAGGACGTCCTCGACACCTGGTTTTCGAGCGCGCTCTGGCCCTTCTCGACGCTCGGCTGGCCCGAGGAGACGGACGACCTCGACTACTACTATCCTACCGACGTGCTCGTGACGGATCGCGGGATCATCTATTTCTGGGTGGCCCGCATGGTGATGATGGGCCTGAAGGTCATGCGCAACGTGCCCTTCACCGACGTCTACATCCACGGGACCATCCTGGACGAGTTCGGCCGCAAGATGTCGAAGTCGGCCGGCAACGGCATCGACCCCATAGAGATGATAGGCCGGTTCGGCGCCGACGCGGTCCGCTTCTCGCTGATAATGCTTACCGCCGAGGGGCAGGACGTGCGCCTCGCGCCGACGAAGTTCTCCATGGGGCGCGACTTCGCCAACAAGCTCTGGAACGCGAGCCGCTTCTGCCTGATGAAGCTGTCCGAGGGCGAGCCCGCCGGGGGCGAGATCCCGAAGAAGCCGTCGGACCTCGACTTCTACGACCGGTGGATACTCAGCCGCATGAACCGCACCGTGGAGGCCGTCACCCGCGTCCTGGAGGACTTCAAGTTCTCCGAGGCCGCACGGCTGGTCTACGACTTCGTGTGGCATGACTTCTGCGACTGGTACCTCGAGCTCGTCAAGGGCCGCCTCTCCGGCAGGACCTCGGCCACCAGCACGCTGCGCGCTAGGCGTACACTGGTGAGCGTCCTCGACGCGATACTCAGGCTCCTCCACACCATCATGCCCTTCATCACCGAGGAGGTGTGGAAGCACCTGGGCGAGGCGGGGCCGGAACGCGGCCTCCTCGGGGACGACTCCCCCGAAGTCCCGGCGAACGTCATCACCGCCGCGTGGCCCGAGGCGCGGGCCGAGTTCATCGACGACGCCGTCGAAGCCGAGATGGCCGCGCTGCAGGACGTCATCCGCGGCGTCAGGAACATCCGCGCCAAGCGCCGCATCGCCCCGGGCGAGAAGGTCAAGGTCACGATCTCCTGTGCGGACGACGAGCGCAAGGCGCTCCTCCAGGTTCACATCGGGACGATCGCCGAGATCGCCAACACCTCCCCGCCCGAGCTGGGCATCGCCCTTCCGAAGCCCGAGGGCGCGGCGGTCGAGGTCCTGGGCGGCATGCAGGTATTCGTGCCGGCGACGGGCAACATCGAGGCCGAACGCGAGCGCGCCGGCCGCGAACTCGCCCGTCAGGAGAAGTACTTCGCCGCCGTCGACGCGCGCTTGAGGAACACCCAGTTCCTGAAGAAGGCGCCCCCCGAGGTCGTCGAGAAGAACGAGCGGCAGCGCGCGGAGATCGTCGACAAGATAGAGAAGCTCCGCAAGCACATCGGGAGCCTCGACGGCGAGTGACGCGGGCCGCCGCCGGCATGCCCCCGCCTCCCCCGCGCCCCCGCTGCCCGACTACCCTACGAAGGGCGGCTCGCCGAGCACCGAGTCCACGATCTCTCTCGCGCGCTCGACCGATTCGGGCTCGCCCATCACGAGGAAGCGCATGGCGCCCTCGGCGCCGCCCAGGCCCCCCGCGGCGATGGGGATCGCTTCCACGTCGGCCAGCACGTCGAAGGCCTCGATCTCGGTGAAGATGTCGCCCGTCATGGGCCAGAGGGCAGGCTTCTGGCCGACGCGCTCGTCGTCGCCGTTAACGGCGTGCGCGGCCGCGACGAGGTCGGTGGAGATGTCCTTCTCGAGCCCCACCGGGATGAGCATCCGTATGCGCCGCGCGACGCACGTGCCGACGGCCGCTCCCCATGTGCCGCCCGTCGGGTGGCCGATGAGGAGCGCCGCCTGCTGGAGGCGGTAGTTCACGGCGTTCGCCCCCTTGATGAAGACGTCGCCCTCGCCCATGTCGGCGAGGGCCTCGGTCGCGGAGCGGCCCTCGACGGGCTTGCCGTCGGTGAGGACGAGATCGGGGATGCTCGAAGAGAACTCGGCCTTCTTGAGGCGGTTCGCCTCGGAGGCCGGCATTGTCTTTCCCGTCATGTAGTCGGGCCGGCTGATCTTCTCGCCGGTCAGCTCCTCGTAGATGTACGAGTTCGTCGAGCCCTTCGCCAGGGCGACGGTGCCCTTCTGCAGGGCCTGCGTGACCGGATCGTATTCAGCGACGCCCTTGGCGATGAGCCTCTTGCACTCGGCGACTGTCAGGACGAACTGGATCTGCACGGTCTGCCTCCTCGCTCGGCGTTAACTGTCGTAAACGGCCGGGTTGACGACCGACTCCGGCCGCTCGCCCGAGAGCACCGCCGCGACGGCCTTCGCGGCGCGGGTCTGCATGTTCACCAGCGACTCCTCAGAGTACCACCCCGCGTGGTCGGAGAGGATGACGTTGGGCATCTCGCGGAGCGGCGAGTCGGCCGCCGGCGGCTCGGTTTCCCAGACGTCGAGGCCGGCGCCGCCTAGCTCTCCGGCCTTCAGCGCCTCCGTGAGGGCAGTCTCGTCGATGACGGGGCCGCGGGCGGTGTTGACGATGAAGGCCGTGGGCTTCATCAGCCTGAACTGCTCGGCGCCGATCATGCCGCGAGTCTTGTCGTTGAGCGGAGCGTGGACCGAGACGTAGTCGGCGCGCTCGAAGAGCTCGTTAAGCTCGACCTTCGTGACGTTCTTCTCGGCGGCCAGCTCGTCCGAGATGAACGGATCGAAGACGATCACCTCGAACCCGAAGCCGGCGACCTTGTCGCGCAGGCACTGCGGGATCGCCCCGAAGCCGACTAGGCCCAGTGTCCTGCCGCGCTCGCGGTGGATGGGCTCGGCCGAGCCGATGTCCCACTCGCCCGCGCGGATGCGGCGGTCGTGGCTGACGACGCGGCGGATCTGGGCGAAGATGAGCGCTATCGCGTGCGTCGAGACGTCCTCGACGCAGAAGCCCGGCGTGTTCGCCACGACGATGCCGGCCTTCGCGCATCCGTCCAGGTCGACGTTGTCGACGCCGATGCCGTAGCGGGCGACGACCTTGCACTCGGGCATCTTCCCGATGAGCGGCTTCTGGATGAGGCTCTGGCGGACCAGGAGCCCGGCGGCGTCGGTGCATATCTTCTCGAGGGGCTCGGCCGTGCCCTCGTTGACGACTATCTCGCAGCCGAGGGGCTCGAGCACGGAGCGCTCGCAGTCGTAGCTCGCGTAGCCGCCGTCGGTGATGACAATCTTCTTCGCCATGGCTCCTCCCGGGTTGGCTCTCGGACCGCCTGATTCCTCGATTCTAGCGGTGCGGCCCGAACCCGCAAGGTCAATTCCCCGGTCGAGGGGTGCTCTTCCCGGCCTGCCTGTCTATCGGCGAGGAATAATGTCGAGCGCTTTGGCCGTGATTTTCCCGGGCCGGAGCCGACACATATCCAAAGGCGACTGACGGAGGAGAGGCCGATGAGGAAGCTCATTACGGTCGTGGGGCTCGTTGGGGCCGTGGCGGCGGTCAGGGCAAGGCCATGCGAGGGCGCCGACTGGCCGGGCTGGCGCGGCGCCGACCGCGACGGGCGCTCGCCTGACACGGGTCTGCTGAAGGCGTGGCCCGACGGGGGCCCGAGGCTCCTCTGGAAGGCGACCGACATCGGCAAGGGCTTCTCGTCGGTCGCGGTCGCGGGGGGCGTCGTCTACATCTCGGGCGACATCGGGAACGAGCAGAGCCTCCACGCCTACGACCTCGCCGGCCGCAAGGCCTGGTCCGTCAAGCACGGCCCTGGCTGGGAGGGCCGCCGCTCGCCCGGGGCGATGGGGAGCCCCGTCGTCGCGGGGGGCAAGGTCTATCTCCTCTCGGGCAACGGGCTGCTCAAGTGCTATGACGCCAAAACCGGCGCGGAGAAGTGGTCGAAGGAGCTGGTCCGCGACTTCGGCGGCAAGCAGCAGGGCTGGGGCTACAGCGAGTCGCCGCTCATCTACAAGACGCTCTGCATCGTGAAGCCGGGCGGCTCGAAGTGCATCGTGGCGCTCAACAAGGACACCGGCGCGACGGTCTGGACCTCGACGGGCCTGTCGGACGACCCCGCGTGGTCGTCGTGCATAGCCGTCGAGTTCCAGGGGCAGCCGCTCATCATCACCACGGTCGGCAAGCGGATGGTCGGCGTCGACGCGCGCACGGGGCAGCTCCTCTGGGAGAACCGGCGCGCGGTCGGCGGAGCGGCCTGCACGACGCCCGTCTGCTCCGACGGCTACGTCTTCAGCGCCACCGGCTACGGCAACGGCGGCGCGTGCGTGAGGCTCTCGCTCGCGGGCGGCAAGGTGACGGCGACGCAGGTCTGGGAGACGAAGGACATGATCTGCCACCACGGCGGGTTCATCGTCCACGAGGGGCACATCTACGGCAACCACGAGGGCGGCTGGAACTGCCTCGACCTCAAGACCGGCGAGAAGAAGTGGGGCGGCCGCGGCGTCGGCAAGGGCTCCGTCTGCTACGCCGACGGGATGCTCTACACGTTTGGCGAGGGCGGTGGCCGCATGGGGCTGGTCCACGCCAAGCCCGACGGTTTCCAGGAGGCGGGGCAGTTCCGCGTGCAGGGGCGTGCTCAGAGCTGGGCCTATCCCGTGGTGGTGGGCGGCAGGATGTACGTCCGCTATGACACGAATCTCTACGTCTACGACGTGCGCGGCCCCGGCTACCGCGAGGCGCCTGTCGCGGCGCCCAAGCGCGAGCCGAAGCCGAAGCCCGCCGTCTCGCGCCCGAAGCCGAAGCCGATGCCCAGGCGCGAGGCCAGGCCCGACACCTCCGACGAGAGGGCCCGCCGGCTCTGGAACTCCGCCCGGAACTTCCTCGCGAACAACCTCAACTCGCTCGCCGAGAAGAAGCTGAAGGACCTCGTCGAGAAATACCCCGATTCGGAGTACGCTGCAAAGGCCCGCGACAAGCTGAAGGAGCTGGCCGCTGCCGAGGACGAGTAGCGCCCGCTAGCTCAAGGGGTGGTCCGAAGGTGGGGGCAAGTTACCCCAGCGCCGAGTCGATGGCCTCCTGCATCTGCTCCAAGGTAGCCGGCTTCTCGAGGAGCGCGGCGAATCCCTGCGCCAGCAGGTCCTGGGCATCGCTCTTCCCCACGCTGCCGCTAACGCAGATGACCGGCACAGTGCTGCCGTCTTCCTTGAGTTGGCGCAGCAGGTCCAGGCCCGTGCGGCCCGGCATGTTCATGTCCGTAATGACCAGGTTGAACCGGGCGTTCTCCAGGGCCGACAGCGCCTCGGCAACGCTGCCGAATGCCTCACACTCATGACCGGCCGAACTGCATATGCGGCTCTCCAAATCGCGGATCAGGGCTTCGTCGTCGACGATGAGAATCTTCGCCATTGGTGAACTCCTCGCTGGGGCTGCCCGTCCCGCCGTGCCCGGCCATGTTGGGGGAGCTGTGAGTATGCCTTTCTCGCTGTGTGTCGAAGCGCATGCCCCTTCGCCAATGGGGCACAGGGCCATACTTACGATGCCAGCTCAATCATCAAGGATGCTGCGGACAACTGCAAGCAGAGAACTCACAGTGTAAGGCTTTTCCAGGAACGCGGTGCCCGAGATCAGCTCCTGCTCGTACTGCACGGAATCGGTCCCATAGCCCGAACTGAAGAGCACTCTGATTCCCGGGTAAATCTGCCGCAACTCTTCAGCCAGCGCGGGGCCCCCCATGTGCGGCATGACGACGTCCGAGATGACCAGATCGATGCCGCCCTCGTGCTGGCCGCACGCCTCGAGCGCCTGGACGCCGTCCGGCGCCTCAATGACCGTATAGCCGCCGGTTCGGAGGGCCCTGCAGACGAGGCCCCTCACTTCCCCTTCGTCCTCGACCACCAATACTGTTTCGGTGCCGCCAGTCTGCCCTGCAGACGGCCTGCGGGCAACGACTTCGTCAAGGGCCTCGTCGACCCGTGGCAGATATATCTTGAAGGTCGTGCCCTTACCGGGCTCCGAATAGACCCAGATGTCCCCGCCGCTCTGCTTGACTATTCCGTAGGCCGTCGACAGCCCCAGTCCCGTGCCCTTGCTCTCCTCCTTGCTGGTGAAGAAGGGCTCGAAGATGTGGCCGCATGTCTCCTCGTCCATCCCGACGCCTGTGTCTTTGACGGCGAGCATCACGTGCGGTCCGATCTGGGCGCCCACGTGCGTCCGCACGTAGGCCTCATCAAGCTCGACATTGCCGGTTTCTATGGTGAGCTCTCCTCCGTGCGGCATCGCGTCGCGGGCGTTCACCACCAGGTTCATGAGAACCTGCTCGAGCTGCGCAGGATCGGCCTTGACGTTCCCCAGATCGTTGGCGTAGACGCCTCGGAAGCGGATGTCCTCTCCGATCACGCGACGGAAGAGCCCTTCGAGCTCTCTGATGACCGCGTTGACGTCCAGCACTTTGGGCAGGAGCACCTGCTTGCGGCTGAATGCAAGGAGCTGCGTGGTGAGCGAATTGGATCGCTGCGCCGCGTCAATGATGTGGCCGACGTCCTCCGCGAGCGGGCCGTCCTTCTCCACATTCAGGAGGAGCAGGTCGCTGTAACCGATGATGACGCTCAGCATGTTCTTGAAGTCGTGCGCAATGCCGCCTGCAAGACGCCCGACGGCCTCGAGCCTCTGAGACTGGAGACGCAGCTCCTCGCTCCGGCGCAGGCCCTCCTCGGCCTGCTTGTAGTCCGTGATATCGAGCACTGTCCCGACCATCCGGACCGGCTGGTCGCTCTCGTCGAATGTGACGGCCCCCTGCTCACGGACCCAACGGACCTCCCCATCCGGGCGCACAACCCGGTGGACGAGGCCGTAAGGCGCCCCCTCCAGAGCCGCGCCGACCGCTTTCTGAAGCGCGTCCCTGTCCTCGGGGTGTACTGCCTCCAGGAACGCGTCGTAGGTGACGCCGCCCCCCTGCTGGGCGATGCCGAATATGCGGTAGACCTCGTCGGACCACCAGAGCTTGTTTGTCCGGATGTCTCGGTGCCAGTTGCCGAGATGAGCGATCCGCTGAGTTTCTGCGAGGCCCTTGCCGCGCGCCTCGGAGACCTCGGAAAGGTGACCGACGAAGGTCGAGACGATGAAGAAAAGCACTACGCGGATGAAGAACGGCCACGAGGCCACTGCGACATCCGTCTTGCCGTGGATCGTGAAGACCAGGTACAGGCCGGCCATCACCGTCGAGATGGCGAAGGCGTAGGACGCCCTCCTCGACAGGGCGGAGACGAAGATCGTCAGGAAGAAGACGAGGTAGAACTCCCGGCTGCTGAGGCCGAGCAGAAGGAACAGGAAGCTGACCATGGCGACATCGAAGGTCAGGACCAGCATCTGTGCCCGGTGATGATCGAAGACTTGGCGCTTCTCCAGGAGGAACACCACGTTCGACAGCACGAAGATGGCGATCGAGAAGTAGAACTGCCACGGCACGGGGGCGCCCGGGGCGAGGTTGAAGAAGGCCGCGATGGCCGTCAGCACTACCAGGGATCGGAAGGCGATGATTATGCGCTTCTCGTTACTCAGGAGCGCCGGCACGCTCCATCGACTCTCGGGGACAGCGGCGGGGCCGAGGGCCGTATCGTCCTTCGGTCGCATGTCTGCAGGGGTTCCCTGGTGCACGTCTTGGGCCATGGGCCGAGCTCCTGAGTATCCCGGTTGACGGTCATCGCCCGACCATTCAGTATACCATGCAAATACCTGCAAGTCAAAAGGAGCAGCACGGCTGCAGGGCCATCCCGTCCTTATGCAGGGGTTCGGGGGGCTCCTGCGGATGCCAGCCTTCTGATCTGTGCCACCGGGCTCGGGTTTCGGGGCGTGCCCTTCCGTCGGGCAGGGAGCCGGGGACTTGATGACCTCGCGCGCTTGCCCGAGCGCCCGGGGGCGTGTATCATCTACGCGCCGCGGCCCGCATGACCCGGCAGTGACCCGGAGGATGCCATGAAGAAGTCGCTCGGAGCGAAGACGATCGCCTACACCCCGCCCGTCTGGATCGTCGGGACATACGATGAGGGGGGCAAGGCCAACGTGATGGCCGCCGCCTGGGGCGGCATCTGCTGCTCGAAGCCGCCGTGCATCAACGTCTCGCTCCGCGAGGCCACCTGCAGCCACGGCTGCATCGTCGAGCGGAAGGCCTTCACCGTGAGCATACCCTCCGAGGACCACGCGAGGGAGGCCGACTACTTCGGAATGGCCTCGGGGCGCGACGTCGACAAGTTCGTGGAGTCGGGGCTGACGGCGGTGCCGAGCGACCTCGTCGACGCGCCTTACGTGGACGAGTTCCCCGTGGTGATTGAGTGCGAGCTGCTCCACACGCTTGAGATCGGCCTCCACACGATGTTCGTCGGCGAGATCAGGGACGTGAAGGCCGAGGAGTCGGTGATGGGCGAGGACGGCGAGCCCGACATCGCCAGGATCAGGCCGATCGCCTTCGACCCCGCGGGCCGCGACTATTACGCCCTGGGCAGG
>Ga0272441_10002769_pt1 | contig 34914 bp, 50 predicted proteins | sample SSMProp6N_FD_193582 | JGI IMG/M metagenome (GOLD analysis project Ga0272441, IMG submission 193582) | Marine sediment archaeal communities from Little Sippewissett salt marsh, Falmouth, MA, United States - SSM-Prop-6N | ecosystem: Environmental > Aquatic > Marine > Wetlands > Sediment ... | reverse complement strand
TAATTAACCTGGGTTTTAAACAAATCATAATTACCGTCTGTTATTTGCTTTCTTATAGCATTAATTAAAAGGGCGTAGCTTTGAAACTGTCTTTGTTCTGAAATTCCGAAAACTTCGCATAAACTTTTAATTAACTTTTCTTGTCCCTCACTCAAAATAATGTTGTTTGTGTTTTCACTATCACTAACACTATCACTAACACTATCACTAACACTATCACTAACACTATCACTAACACTATCACTAACACTAACAGTTGAATTTGTTAAAGCTTGTTGGCTTTTGTTAACACTTGTTAACACTTGTTGATTTTGCTCTAGGTTGTTTTCTTTTGTTAATCGCCTAGCTTCAGCACTTGCTTTACCAGCCTTAGATCGTTTGCCTCTTATTTTTTCGTATTTCTTTAAATCTCTTTTTAGAGTCTGCTTTATAGGCTCAAAAACAATTTCAAGTAATTGATCGTTAAACTCAGGGTTTTGATCGTTAACATATCTTAACAAGTGTTTAAATACTTGGCCGGCTTGTACGTCGGAAAGTTTTTCTATTACATAAATCCAATCCGCATACGCTAAAAAACTATTTTTATCTTGTGCCATTAAATTATATTTTACGAGTGTAGTTAAAAAAATTAAAGGCTTAAATAATTTCTTATTTTGGTTTCCTGATCCGGTGTAAAATTTCTAGCACCCTTCAAAACGTGGCTAAGTTGTGAAGGAGACATATTGGCCTTTCTTGCTAAATGCTGTTTTGTTATGCCTAAAAGCTTTAATCTTTTTTCTATTTTGTCAATCATTTTTTAAAGTTTTTCAGGAAAAAACCGAGGCCAGGCGGCCCCGATTTCAACCTAAATCCTACTAACTACGAATGAAAAAACCCTTTCCACTGCTAATTTACAAAATTCTCAATACTATGCAAGTTTTTTACGATTAAAATGCTTTAATTTTATCAAATTATGGTATTTTAAAGCCAGTTCAATTTCGCCCTCTTTATTGACGTCAAAAAGGACGTGAACTCTTGAGGTTTGAGTTATTTCACCTATTACCGTTTTTATGTAATCTACCCCGCTTTTCCTGGTAACATAGGTTAATTCTATAAGCTTTCCTTTATAGCGCTTAATATTTGATGAATTATAACTTACTTTTTTTGGTGTCATGTTGTTGTTTTTCAAAATCAAGCGCGTTTTGTGCCAATTCGTCGTTTTCCTTTTGCGTTTTCTCGTCGGTTGGCCTCTTACCCTTAACCCGACCGAAAGCCTCGTCAACGGTTGTTAAATTGTCTTTAATGGAGTTGGCTAAACCTCGTAAAGTAAACAGATTATCGACGGTGATTTCTTTAGTGCTGGAAACATTTAAAACAGTTAACAGCTCCTTTTCGGTAACTCCTAACCCCTCAAAGTATTTAATAGACTCTTTAATACGCTCCTCCATTGGTTTCGTGCTACCAATGGCAACATTCTTTATTTTACTTTGAAGCTCGGCTGTTACGGCTTTCGGTATGCAAGTAAAAACAGCGTTACGAAAGGCAATTTTTGCGGCTGCGTTTCCTGTCATTATTTGCATATCCTCGTTAAACGTACGCCCCTGGCGATCTGTAATTTTACGCATAGTTTCAGCGCTTATCCTTACATTTTTTTGTAAGTCGTGGCAAATAGCCTGAGCGGTTATTTTTTTCCCGTCGTTGCCTATAATTCTAAAGCCCGCGTTTATGTTGCCCCATGAGTGGACTAATATTTCGGCGAGCCTTACACTTGGCCCCTCAATAGTTTTTCCGGCCCTTGGTAAGGCGTAAAAACATTCCTGAGCCGTTTCTGCTGTCATAGTTGCAACGGTTAAACATTCAGCCATAGAGTTTTTAATGTTCCTTGGAAATTTCTGAGCGGTTGCAATACTTACATCGACTTCACTTTTGTTGATAGCCTCAATTGCCTCAACACTTTCGATTTTAATTTGTTCCATAGTTATAGATTAAGTTTATAATAACTAAAGTTAATAATTTTTATGATATAAACAAAGGTTTTTACCTCCTTTTATTATTGAATGAATAGTCTTTTATTGAATAATTGGGTAAATCTATTTCTTTAACATGAAATTTATTATCGCAAAAAACCTCATAGCCCTCGTATTTTTCTGAGTCTTTACAGTATTGCCATTGCTCTAAAAGCATTTCATATTCATAACAGGCGACCGAAAGCATTTGAGTAGAGGCTTTATAAATGGCAACGGCGAAAGGAGGCTCTTTCTCTTGAGCTACCCAAAAAAATCGGTGCGGCTCGCCTGTTAATTGTTCCATGAAGTCAGTATAAATACCGGCCTGTATATGACCGTCGTGAGCTGCTACATATTTTTTTATAAATCCGTCCTCTGAGGCGTCAGCTACAGTTTTTAAATCAGCAATAAAACGTTTTTTCTCGCTTAAAGAGTCCATTCTTATTTTTACGTTTACGCCGTTTATTTGACCGTAGCCGCTAACCTCCTGGCGCCCCGATAATAGCAAGTATTTAGCAATAGGATCAGAAAAAAGGCGCTCTTTCATTGTTCTTATTTTTTCGAATGTTGTGAGGTCGATCATTGTTTTTCCTTCGGCCTCTGACTCTACGCCGGCCAGCCATGACTTATAAAAATTCGTTGCCCTCGGATTTTTCGATCCCTCCGCCTTTAGCTTTTCTATTATATCAGCATCGTTAAAAACATAATACTCTTTATCAAATTGCTCTGGCTCTAAAATAAAAGTATGATATAAACGGCCGAATATTAGCGCGTCAGTATCGCTAATAACTTGCTCCTTAAAATGTAAAGGTGATCTTTTTAGTTTTTTCAATGCTGAGGCCGAGGCATAACCCTCAGCGCTCAGGTAATTATTAAAAGAGTCTTTTAGTAGTTTCATGTTAATATTTTTGGATTTTTAATACCAATTCATTGTTAACAACCTCGGCGAATGTTAGTAAGTGTAATTCACCCGCCATACTATCGACATGCCTTAAAATTGTGCCGCCGAAATAATAAGCTGAATTTTTATCGAGCTTTTTTATAACTATAATCAACTCGCCCAAAATATTTGTTTCATATTCGGCTGTATAAGCGTCATTATATTGCGTTTTGTTAAAAATCGCCATAAATTGGCGTAAGTTGTTTGGTGTTTTTCCTAAAAGTTCCATAGCAGTAAGATTATTTGTTAAAGTATTTATTTACCAGGTTCCAGATTTCTTTAAGGGTAAAGCTCTGCATGTTTGGTATCATTGGGTAATTCATTTTATTATATAACTGCATTGCTATTTTTTGGCGAAGGTACCGCTGAGGGTTAAACTCATTCTCCCAATAAATGCAATTAATTCGGTCAAGGATCATTTCGCTGTTTATCATAGTTTTAAGATTAAAAGTTTAACCAAATTTAATAATAAAATTAACACCATGCAAGTATTTTATGTTAAAAAGGTAATTTTTCTTTTGGTTCAAGTGCTTTTAAAGTTATTCGGTAATCTCTTTTAAGTTTTTCATCTATTGCCAGCCGGATAAACAAAGACTTTTTAAAGCCTTTTGATTGCAATATGTTTAAAGCGTTATCCTGATCTTTAGTTAGTCTTATTGGATAGGCTTTTGTTAATCCTTTGTAGCTCATATGTTTAGGTTTAATTTGTTATACAAAAGGTGCATATATAACGTAGTTAGCAACAATGCCTAAAATCTATATCAAACATTGCGCTAACTTGGTACTTCATCTCACTATTAAAAAGGCACAGTTGCTAACAAGCAACATAGGTAATGCGCCTTTTCTCGTAGGTAATTCAGTGCGTAATTGGGGCAATTAAAAAACAAAAGCCCTCACATGATTCTTGATGATATTTTTAGGTTTGCAAACTTTTTTGCAGCGGTCAGGCTGTCGAACCTTGCTATTTCAGCATCTCTGTTGATGTATTCATTGCAGAATACCAGTTCTGCAAGTCGCCTTGTTTTTGTTGGCGTCTGCTGTTTTTCAACTTCCACATACTTGGTAGTACTTCCACTAACTCCTATTGTTCTCTCTACTTTTAATTCAACTTTTTCCATCGCTATTTTTGTTTTTAATTAGTACTTCGTTTCAACTTCTGTGCGTAATCGGTTGGGCGCACATACCTATGTTGCAAGTCGTTGTACGCAATGCTAAAAATCTAATTATTATACTAGACTTTTAACATTTACGCCTTGTAAAAAAAGCACAGCGTACAACACGGTATATAAAAAATGGCTGCTATCGTTCATTTAATATAGTTCCGTGCTATACTGGGCGTAAAAGAAAATCCCACGCTACAAATCAACCATATCCAAACCCTCACCACATCTGCAATAATCTGCACGTAGGTTGCAGCAGTCGCAAATAGCAATTTCAACACCGCCATGCGAATCCCAACTTGGGTCATCCATCGCTATATTATCTTGCATGCTTTCGTAATCTGGAAAACCTCTACGTCTTGCAAAGGCATTCGCCCCACGCTCATAAGCTTCTGCTTGGTAATTAGCTCTTTTTATATTATTAGCAGCAACTCGTTCTGGGTTGTAATTAGGCTTGCTTTTTTCACGCTTATTCGCTGCGCACTTTTTCGAGCAACATAAACCCCACCCACGTTTTAAGTTGCGGTTATCTGCCATGTATTCTTTTCCGCAATAGTCGCATTTTCTTTTTGTGTATCCCATCGCTATTTTTCTTTTACTTGTTAGTTTTTCAATTTATCATTCGTGCGTAAAGTCGCCACATTTCATATACCAATTCGTTGTATGCAATGGCTAAATCATCACATCCCTAACATATTTACCACAGGATGGGCAGTTGTTTACTCGATACATTACTTCATCTGAATGACCTTTTATGTAAGGCACACATTTAGTTCCATCTTCAAGTTTCATCCATCCTAAGTTCATTTTTTCTAACACGCCACAGCATACAACACCGTGTATAGTGCATGGCTTAGTTTCTAAGTTGTTTAATGTTTTTTCCATTTTATTAAGTTTTTTATGTTATTGATAATTTGGTGCTATTTATACGCCACGACACCATACACGTGGCACGTTATAAGCAAGCTGGGCGAAAGGCGACTTAATCAATACTTCAGGTTGCAGCCCTTCAAAACTTCGCTCCTTTCTCTCTGCCTCTGCAAAAGCAGCCCAGCCAGCTAATAACAGCAAATATAAGTAACAAAAATTACTCACCTTCTGCTATCTTGTTATTTTGTTCTTCCAATTCATCAGCAAGCTCTCGTAATGCCGTAATAAAATCAGGTTCTATTTTAGAGTATAGGTTTGTAACTTCTTCTGTTATTTCAGCACCATCTATACTAACAGTCACTTCTATTATACTTGAAGCAAAGTGCCCTGTATGTCCAATGTGTTTTGTTTTAAATTCCATAATATTTTATTACTAGTTTAGTGTTTCAATTCCGTAATTTTGGCTACTCATATTTGCATCTCGTTAGCGTTAATGCCAAAACTTTAATTTAACATTTGTGCCAATTTGAACAGCCGTTGCAGCTAAGCAAAAGGCACATAACGCTAACAACGGGTAAAAACAATACTTATTTCAGTTTTTTGATGAAACTTTCTACAAGTTAGACCAAAAAATAAAAAGCCCGCGCGCCTTGGTTTTTTCAAAACCATTAGAACAAAGTCGGTATTTCATGGTTGCTGTGTTTTATAATTCCAAGTGCAGTTGCTAATATTGTCTTTCCAGCTTCATAATCAACAAGGTTCCTGGCAATTTTATCTTTGCGCTGCTCTCCATTGTAGTCATTAACATTTATTTCGTGAAATTCACAAAGCTTTTTTACTTCATCCTTGCCGCTGCCAATTAATACTTTTCGTGTTGTCAATACATTAGGCAAATTAAAGTTAGTCCAATATAAATGCCTATGTCTTTTTTTAGCTGGTATCAATGGTTCGTAATACGGTATTACATTTTCAACTACATATTTGCCTTTGTAAAATGAGTTTAAAAATATAATCTCTTGGTAAAGCTTCATATCTGGGTATTGCATTTCCCTAGTCGTATGCATGCTCATTTGTATTCTAGTGTGTGTCGGGCATGGTGGCGAAGTCCATATAAAATTATATTCTTTGTAATGGTCTAATAAATATTGGTGTGCATCTGCAATTATTACAATATCATTTGGGAATCGCTCACGGTACATCCTGGCTAATTCTGGGTCAAGTTCAACGGCTGTAACTTCAATTTCAATTCCTAATTGTTTTGCCACTTCATCCCACTTATAGCGGTTTCCGCCTAAACATGCGTAAAGGTTTAATATTCTAAATTTCCCCTCCCCTTTTTTTATTTTTTTACATTCGTTCATTTAATGAATTTTTATCTGTTATTGTCGTACTGTTCTTACCCAAACCGTTGTAGTTCATTAAAACGAAACTACAACACATTATATAAATAATGCGCTGTAGCTCGTATCAACATTTTGCCTACGCACCCACTTTTTCAATCCTCAGTATCAAAATATCAAGGTAGGCGTTCATTGCGTTTAGTTGCGCTCTAAGCAACATCTGGTTATCAAAGTCCAGTTCTTCAAATGTTGTTGTACCTGTAAAGCTTGCAAGCTTCAATGTTTTGTCTTCAAGTTGCTTTTTCTCTTCAACTAATCTTGTTTTAAAATCACTCATTTTATTAAGTATTGCCCACGCTCGCAATCCGTGGAGGTTTATAACTCGTATGTAGTGTAGTGCGTATGCGAGGGCGCACTATTCATATAATTAAACGTTACCGGCAATACTACGTTAGTACTCTTTTACAGGCAGTTTCGTAATGTTCAGGGTCTTGCTCCATCATAATATAATCTCGTTTAAGATTTTTTGCTCCAAGTCCAGTAGTTCCGCTACCACAAGTATTATCAAGTATCAAATCTCCTTTGTTAGTGTAAGTTCGTATCATATACTCAATTAAAGATAATGGCTTTTGAGTCGGGTGTAATTTACTTTTTTGTTTATCGCTCGCAAAAACCTGTACACTTCTTGGGTATCTTTCGGTGCTATCATAGGTCGTCAACTTCTGCCCCTTATTATAAACCTCACTTTCCTTGCAGTTGGTTTTATGTTCTGCTTTACTAACCTTTCTTTCGTGTCCACTTGTTTTTTGTGGGTTATAAGTTGGGGGCTTCTTGTAAAAAACCAACAAATTCTCGTGTGCTTTCATTGGCATTTTTTTAGCGTTCAAATGTCCTGTGGCAGAAGTCTTCTCCCAAATCCATTCATACTTCAGTAGTTTTAGGTTGCTCGCTCCAAGTACCTTATCAAATGGGCTTTGTGCAAATAGAAGAATAACGCCATTATCTTTAATCATTCTTTCATATTCGCTCCACAATTTAGGTAAGTTAATTACACTATCCCACTTGCATTTTGTAGTTCCGTAAGGTAAATCGCAAAAAATCATATCAATACTGTTGTCATCAATAAGTTTCGGCATCAATTCAAGGCAATCCCCTTTATGTATCGTGTTTCTAATCATATTTCGTTTTTAATTAATCCGTACAGCAGGTAACAATGTATATAGTGCAGCTTCCTATCGTCAGCCGACACCATATACTAATCGTTGTAGCGCAAGCGGCCTAACTTATAAACCCGAAAACAGGCCGCCAACGTACAACAGCAAATAAAAATCATACACTCACTTTGCTTGAAGTTTCTGCCACCGCACCGTTCAAAATTTCATCCATTGCAAAGGGTAGGCATAATTGGTTATCTGGTATATCATCAATTGGCTTTATATCATCATAATTGAAACCGCGACCATCATCATCTATCATCATCATACAAGACCAACTAAGTCTACCATTTTTATAACCGATCTGCTTTGCGGTTTCTTCCGGCATCTCCCCTGTAACAAATGCAAAATCTAAATCAAACTTTAATTTACATTCCTTGCCTTGCTCAACTAGCTTTTTTGTTTCGTCAAAGTCTGGATATTCTTCTTCTCCTGGTTTTGGTTTGTAGGCTCTTTTGCATTGCTCACAATTATTACAAAGCCAGTCCATTGCTTCAGTGCCACAACTAAAAGGTGTTATCATTTTTGCCATCACACGGTTATTTGAGTTTAGTAACTATTATTAATCTTTTCCTAAATTTCATAGTGTACGCTTCTTATTTGCATACCGTTGTTTAGTTAGTATTACTATCCATTTAACGTTATTTTTAAACGACATCGCTATTAATTGCGTTTATTACATCAGGCTCTAAATAAACAAGTGTTAGCCCATCCTCAGACTGAACTAAGCTAAATTCGATAAGGCCATTAATATAAACAGGATTATCTTTTTGTACCATCCTGTTAACAATGCTCTGAAACGTTGCGCGGTTTATATTTAACAATCGCGCCGCCTCGCTCTGCCTATAAATGTTGTCTAGTTTTAAGATCATAATTATTTAAGTGTTTATTTTTTCATAAAATTAATGCTTTTAATTGACTTATGCAATTATTTTATGTATTGTTTTATGTTTAGCGTTAATTATTTCTTAATAAATTAATACTTATTGCATCATGCAACCCCTTTTCTGTTAAGTGTTTTTATATTAGTTAATACTTACTAACATATCACAACATAATGGAGTTAAAAAACAACGCTCAAACCTTAATTCATTCAGATAACATTTTAGAGTTAATAACCGATAAACGCGAGTTTGATGTTCCCTGGTTTGCTGACGCTCATTTAGACAGTAAAAAATCAAAACGTAAGTTTATAAAAAGGCTTATTGATGAAAACCCCGACGCTTTTATTGTTTATGGGGGCGATTGCTTCGATTTGATGCAGGGCAAAAAAGATAGGAGGGCAGAAAAATCAGCTTTAGGCGATGAATTTTCAGAGTCTGATTATTGGAATAGGGTAATAGATTACAGCCGCGATGAGTGGTTGTACCCCTACAAGGATAGGATTATAGCATTTATTGAGGGCAATCATACAACCGGCGTATTAAGCCATAACGAAATAGATTTTTTAGGCTGGTTAACTGACAGCGGAAAGTTAGCTAACAGAATGTACGCCGCTGGCTGGATAATATTAACTATGAAAATAGCTAAGGGCAGAAACCTTTGTTTCCCTGTTTATTTTCAGCATGCGCCACCCTCAGGCGGCAAGCGTTCAAAAGGTATGCTTTCGGTAGATATTTTACTTGGTGAGCATCCAGACGCTAAGGCAATTATAACGGAGCATATTCATGAAACCTATATCACGCCGCAAACCGTAGAAAGACTTAACGTAAGGGCTAAAACAGTACAATATAACAACGTTTGGTGCTTACAAGCCCCGACAACTAAGGCAGAGCATGAAGGTAAAAAACGAGGTTATTATCATGAGCGTGTAAAAAAATCAGCCACATCAATAGGCGCCTTAAAATTGTCTTTTAAGTATAAGCGGTACCAGGAAGATAATAAAGAAACTGAGCTAATTACCTTAGACCCCAAATACGAATTATTATACGAATAAAAAAAGCCCCTAAAAGAGGCTTTAATTATTGTTGTTTGTCGCGTTTTTTCAGTCGACTAATTGCTCGATCACACCTTCATAAATATTGATAACCATCAACAACCATGGTTTAAGCTTTTCGTTAATTTCGGTATTTTCAATGATCCACTCGGCAACATCTGCCAACTCCATTAAAGCCTCTTTATAATCCTTTTCAATAACAGAGTCAAAAACTTCGTGTAATTCTGCCTTTACTTCGTCAGGCAGTTGAGGGCTTAGCCATTTATTTATCTGTTTTGAAAACAAACCTATTACAAGGCCGTCGCCGGACTCGGCAATTTTTCCGCCAAACCCCTTAATTATTTTTTCCCAATCAAGAGCTTTATCGCCCTCTTGCTTGATCCAATCTAAATGTTTTTGTAAAAATAAATCCATAATTTAAAGCGTTAGTTAATACTTATTATTAATAAATATAGGTTGTAAGTTAAGACGTTTTTTGCCTCTTAGCAAATGAGTTACTTAAAAATTTACCTACTATGCCAACAATGGCAACCCACTTTGCGCCAGGCGTTACTATTAAACCAATACCAGCAACAACCAGAGCAAAATCACCAAGTAAACGCGCGTTTTTCGGCGTGGGTTGTAGATAGGATTTTAACCCAAATTCAAGGTTTTTACCTGCGTTCATATCCTAAATTTTTTATATTTAACAATCCCGTTTATATCAAGGTAGGCAACTAGAGCCTGCTTTCTGTTTAAATCCTCTCTTACATACGAAACGTGAACCCAATCAGGGTTAAACTCGTCGCCAAACTCCCATATTAATTGATCGAAATCAAGGTTTTCGTAAATAAAATTAAAAACCTGGTAGTTATAAATATGGATAGAGCCGTCAACGTCTATGTCCATAGCCTGACCCAAACAATGCTGTGACCCCTTTGCGCCGCCTATTCTTTTATTAAGTTCGTAACTTCTGAAAAACGATCCAATTGGAAGCGGCACGCCGCCAAGGTGTTTCCGGGTAGGTTCGAAAATCTTTTCGGCAATCTGCTGCATGCTTTTTAATTGCATTTCATTAGGCGTATTATCTATACCATGCCTCTGAGCCGTATAGCTTTTCGTTGCCTCGTAATAAGTGATATTAGGACTTATTTTTTTAACTTGATGTTTTCCTTGTCGCATAGCTGAGGGTTATTTTTTCTTGCTTTTCTTGTTTGGTAAAACGGCCTTAATTAAATAAACAAATGTTAACAGCACTCCGAAGCATAACCCTAAGTACTGTAAAACGGGGGTGCTTTCTTTTATTATACTGTCGATGGATAGGGCGGTCGTGCCTGATCCTATTGCCAGGCCGATAATGTTTTGTATTTGCGCCCAATAGCTTTTAACTTGCATGACAAAAAACTGCATTTTTCTTTATATTTTGAAAGTGATAAAATTAATTCCCTTTTTAGTTTCTCCCGATTCCCAAAGTGGATAATTTGACGAATTGCGATTTAAAAACGTGATACAGTCGTTTGCATATACTTGCGCTGTTTCCATAAATTGGGCCGCTAATTCGTTTTTTTGTTTGGCACTCTCAAAATTTTGTTGTGGGTTATTAACCAAGCTTATGGCTCCATGTGTGCTGTGAAAAACGTCGCCCTCACGACAAGAAACAGCCAAAAACCAATAAGACAATAAAGGCTTTAACCCATAATACCGGTAAGTATCGCCTTGGTAAAGGTATTCTTTACCGTCCAAAAGTTCTTTATAAATCCCAGTGGTTCGTTCATCATTCATAAAGGCAAGGTATAATTTTTCACCTAGCAAGCCGCGTAAATTTTTTCGTTGAACGTCTTTAACATACGCGTCAAACCTAACTTGATTGAATTTGCTATCAAGTTGTCTGTATTCTCTAACGTCTGATATGTTAATTAACGAAGCCTCAGCCATTTTGAATTTTATTTTGTTGGTTACCTTGCCCCTCGTTAGCCCTTAAATGAAATATTTTAGGCTCTATTTTTATGATACCTAATCCGGCCCAAATGCTTTTTGAAATTATTTTGTTTAACTCCCTTTGTATTTCGTCGCGCTCTGTTTCGGTAGCTGAATTGTAATAATGAAAAGCATCCGCAAAACTAGCCTCGTTAAACATCCCGTTTTGAGAAACCCCGTTTAAAATTGGTGGCTGCCTAAACTCTGCATAAATGTTATTCTTAGCGTCCTCTTTTTGGTTTTTATGTAGGCCGTCAATGTTATTCCTGGAAATAGGGTGAAACCATTTAAAATTGCTTAACCCTTCGTGAGGCAGAGCGCCAACGACTCGAATACCGCCGGCGTTTATAGAACCCTTATCGCCCTGTAAATCCTCTTTTATATCCTCAATTTGCCCCTCGTCAGTTATGCCAGTTGGATAACTAACGATTCCGCCAAGTGAATAATCGTTTTGTATCGAGCTTAACGAGTATAGTTTTGCCTCAGCCTCAAATTGAGCATCGTCTAAAACAGGGTCAAAAGTGCAGGTTGTGTAATAGTCCGCCAAATTAGGGATCCAATAATACAATTGTCCTTTATAGTTTTCTAAACCAACGGCGTTGATTTCTTGAATAACACTATTAGGGTTAAAAGGGTTGTACTCCTCTTGCTCCATTGCTCGACGGTGCCGGCGCTTCCAGTCTGGATTGACAATATACGTTTTAAGGTTTTTACTCCAACGAACCCACTCGAAATTAATGGGCGTAATTTCTATTATTTCGCCTAATAAATTATAATTAAAATGAAGGGCAAAACCCTTAAACATAGCTTTTGAAAGGCTTACAAATCTTAAAATGTCCCAAAAGGTTTTACCGTCTTTATTTACAACGGTTTCCATACCCTTAAAACCTCGACCACTCAAAAAACTTGATAAAGTTTCTATTGCGCTGGTTGTGGTTCCAGACCTTTGAGCAATAGACTTAATTTTATTAGGGTAAAGATTATCAACATCGTAGGGCAAGATTAAATCTTTATGAGCTGAAACGTCAATATGCAACCTTTCAACAAATAAAGAGCGCTGAATTGAATTAACAGAAACTTTTATATTTCCATCCTTTAACGCTCTTTCTCTTTGCTCTAATGTTGAGGTGTTATTTGTATCGGACATTAATAAAGCTTTATTACATTAAATAACGCTCTGTTTGTTTGGCATTTTTTATAATTTCAACGTATTCGTTAGGCACCGGAAAGCCTTCGTACAATTTAAGTACCTCTTGACCTATTGCGGCAGTCGCAGTAATCTTTGATTTTTTGCCTTTATACGCTTTAACTTCTGCCTCAAGCTCTTTTAATTTTTCCTGAGTGTCCTCAGTTAACTTTGTCCCCTCGTCAATGTCAAGCGACTTAATAGAGGCAAATCGCTGGTATAAACCAAGCTCAACGCCGTCATTTTTCTTTGCTTTTTGTTCGCTTTGTTTTAGTTGTTGGGGTGCTTGCACTTGGTTCGGTTGTTCCGTTGTTGTTTTCTTCGCTGTCATAATTTTTATAATGTTTAATTCCCCATAAATTTAACAATTTTTTTTGTAAATCAGGGGTAAGGCTGTCAAAATTAACAGCTTTACCCTTTATATAAATTGTTTGCGATAATGGATTTATCATAATTAATAAAAATTATGCCGCCGGCGTATCAAGTGAAGTTATATCAAAAGAGTCTGCAATAGTATGAGGCGGATCAATTTCTGGTGCGTCGTTATCAGGGCATTTTAAAATAAATTGTAAAGTGCCTCCTGTATCAGCATCGCCAGGCATATATTGAAAGTCCGATATTCTCATTCCGACATTTCGCCCGTATAGTTCAAACTGTCCGGTAACAAGTGGAACAATCGCAACAACTTTCTGGAAACGCATTTTTTTAATTGTTTCCTTGGTTACTTGTGTAACATCTGGTAAACGAACGTCAATTGTATGATCGTACCCATCTATACCACTAACAACCCTCAAAGGTGCTGACGGTATAATCTGAGCGCTACCCTTTGAGCTTTCAAATTTATAGCCCTGGGTGCCTGAATCTAAAACAAGAGCGGTAATCTCCTCGGTTGCTCCAGTGTCAACGGTTATAGTTCCGGCGTCTAAATCCTCCTTATTAATAAGGTAGATATAATTGCCGATGCCCCCTTGTTTTATAGCGTCGCCGTTAAAAGCTGAACCGGCGTCTATTTTAACATTTGTTGCCATAATTTAATCCTCCTTAAGCATTAAAGCTTGGTTTGTAATTGCAACCGTATCGCCGGCAGCGCAGGACAAACGAACCCGAACAAATTTATCAATTAATGGAGTAGTGATATAAATCCGGCTTTGTCCGTCGGTTGTTGTTGAACTTAAAACAGCATTACCAGTATAGGCCGTCCACGTTCCTGAGGTGCTATTTCGGTATTCAATTCCCGCGTAACTAAGTGAGTCGGCTACATCTGTATGAGTAAACGTAAAAGAAAACGCGCCCGATACAACATTTCTTAAATCATAACCAGCACTTGACGGGATATAATTTGTATCTCCCTCAATAGTGTCGTCTGCTGGTGTATAGTAATACTTTTGAGCGCTTGCGCTGATTGTTAAAACTAACGTAAATAACGTTAATATAAATATCTTTTTCATAAAGCTATCCCTTTCTTTTTATGGTTATGCTGGTTCGTATAAAACAGCCTCCTCAGAAGCGGAGTAATTAGCGTCTGCTTTCATATCAACGCGCACAAACCATTTACGGCCATTGTTAGAAACTTTGTCAACAACAACGCTTTCATCCTCAGGAGAAACCCAAACGCCGAGATGTGAATTGCTATCATTATCGCTATTGGTAGCTTTCAACCCTACAATATGGTGCCTTTTCATGCCCTGGAAATGCTTAATCCTTTTCATGTTGTACATGGTTTCCAAGTCCATACCGAACACACCAACAAACGATTGACGTAAGGCAGTGTTACCGGTTTGCATGGTTTTAAAATCGGTTGTGTTTACATGAAGGACAAAGTCAGGATCATCAATAAAATGATCTGGAATTGCTGACCAAAAAGAGGCCAAAACATCCATAAAATTCGAAGTGGTAATATTACCGGCTGGCGTTGGCTTAATTACATTGCCGTCTGCTTTCATTCTGGTGACAAGCCCATCAAATTTATTTAATGCGTTGTTGGCTGCTAAAGTTGTATCACCTTGCCAGAATAGTTTACTCATTTGAGTGCCTATGCCGTTTTTATAACGGTTGATAATGGCATTTAAGAACTCGGTGTTTAGCTCAATGTTAGTGAAGTCACCAACCGACTTAAAACGATCCCAAAGGTCGTGAAATGTAGTTGGATTAAACTCCTCGTACAGAGTCATTTTTTTAGGCTCCAACTCTCTTTCTGCATAGGTTGTTGTTACAGTTACGCCCGAAGGGGTGTCAGTAATATAGTCGCCTATTGGATCAGAGGTTTGGCTTAATTTTGGCAAAGCCAATTTTGTAGATACATCGGTGTGCAGTAACGCGGCGCCCTTTTCTATCACCTCGTTTCCTACTCCGGCCACAACGTACAAATTTTCTAAAGCTTCGCCGTTGTAATTGCTGTTTGCTAATGTTAACATAATGCTAAGTATTAAATTTTTAAATGTTAATAATTAAGCTTTTCGGCTTGCTTCGATATTTTCACGAATTTTTGTAGTTACCTCAGCTACTTTTGCATGGACGTTTTTTTTGTCGCCCTGCTTTGGATCAATTACTTTGCCTTTTGGGGGCGTGTGATTACTTCCGATTGACGCTTTAACCTCGGTAATTTTATCCTCGATTAATTTGCCAACTTTAGCCTCAAACTCTGCGAAAGCATCAGCGTTAGCCTTTGCAACCGCTTCAATAATAGCCTCAGCGTTTAACTCCTCGGTATCGTCCTCTTTTGGCTCCTCGCTTTTTATTTCTGTTACAGCTCCGCCGCTAACAACTAAAATACGACCGTCCTCAAGTGGGTACTCACCGTCCTCAATTGCAGCCGCTCCAATTAGCCCGACCTCAGCTTCAACCTCCAACGTTTCACCGCTGAAAAATATCTGGCCTTTGTCCTTAAGGTTTACCGTGTTCAAAACAACGGGTTCATCCTCTTTTTTCCGGTTAAAAAAATTCATTTTGTTTATTAATTTAGTTTGTAAATCTTTTGAAAGTTTAATATTGGACATATACGCAACGGCTTTATAAGACTGCTCGACCGAATCAACAAATCCATAAGTTAAAGCTTCGGACGGCGTTAGCCAATCCTCTTTATTCATAAGTTCCGTTAACTGATCCTCAGGTAAACCTGTTTTTTTTGCGTAAATATTAAGCATTAATTTGTCAAGCCTTTCCAATTGCTCCGCTTTTTTTCTTAACGTTACGGCGTTGCCTCCTTCTGGATCGCTTGAGTTGTGAATTAAAAAAGCTGCACTGTCATTAACTACGACTTCGTCACAACCTAAAATCGCAATTGTGCCGGCGCTGGCCGTGTTTCCGATAATAAAACCCTTTGTTTTTCCTGGGTATTTTTCTATTAACCCATTAATAGCGCTGCCGTCGTGTAAACTACCGCCTAAACTGGCAATATAAAAATTTACATCTTCGCCGCCCGCACTATCGAGCATGCTTTGTACCAAGGGGGCTGTAATATCCAGACCAATATCACCTATTAAGTCAAACTCTTTCATTATTACAAATATAAATTATGATTAATAAAATTTATTACATCATGTAATTTCCCTTGTTAAATCTCTTTCAATGGTAATCTCGTGAACTCGAAAAATTTCAGAAAGCGCGAAAATTATTTCCGAACTATTCCGGCAGTTTTCTAATCCTGTCGCCAAATCTCTTAAATCAGAAGCTGCATTTTGAGGGTTTTTTATTGCTTTTTGGCAAAATTTAGCTCGGCTATTTATATATGTATCTCTTTGCATTAAATTGTTCCCACGTTTTTAACGTTATTGTAATTAGTTAAACCTGTTTCAATATCTTTAACCCTTACAAATATCGGTTTATTATTTAAAGCGTTATCAACGGCCTGGTTTATATCAATAGGGCTTATGTCAGGTGTACCACCATCCTGCAACCTACTTACTGGCTTATCTCTAAACGACCGCCCGCCGTGTGACTCGTTTAACATACTAAGCGCCGCTATTTCTGCCGCTGCATCTTTTTTAAGTACGAAAAGCGCTTCGCCTCTTTCTGCCTCAAATCTTGATCCGTCCTCTCCGTAAAATTTAGTACCTCCCTGCGAGTGTGGACGGCCCCCGATCATTCCGCCTCTAGCGAAAACCTGATCGCTCGAAAATTTAGGCGGCCTTTTACTTGCTATTATTGCTCCCTGAATGGCTCCAATACCGCCTACTATAGCGGATAGCGCAACGTTTGGCAGCGCCTTTGCAACGGCTAAAGCTGTAGCAATAGCGGTATCGGTAAGGCTTTTAATTTTATCTTCATTAAATTGTTTCTTCTTAAGTTGTACTAGTTTTTTATTGTACTTCTTTTCGATCATTGACTTAGCGAAAGCGTTATCGCCGACCGCTTTTAACTCCGCTTGCTTAGATTTTTCTAAGTCGCTAACTTGTGCGGCGTTGCCGGCTGTTATTAATCCGGTTAAGCTTTGAGCCACTCCGCCAATTGCAGCGTATTTTTCCTTACTGCTTTGAAGTTCTTTAAAGTTAATTTCCGCTATTTTATCAAAAGAGTCTGCTATAAGACTAACGCGCTTATTTTCAAATTGACCTGCTTCCCTTAAAACTTCGGTCATAGTGTTAATAGCGTTTTCTTTTGCCTCTAACTCTTGCTTATTTTTATTTGTAAAATATTCGTTATCTATTTCCGCCAACCTCTGTTTATGCTCCATTTCCAAAAGTTCGCGCTCCTCGTTTAGCAAGGTGTCGTTTTCCATTTCAGCGGCAAACTCCTCGTTAGCTTTATCAATTTTTAGTTGTCTTAACTCGTCAAGGTTGGCAGCTTCATTTATCAACTCTTTATGTTTCAGCTCTGCCATTTTAGCGACTGCCTCGCCCCTTCTTTTTAGTTCAGCCTCTTCTCTTTTGCGTTTCTCCTCAGCCTGCCTTTTTTGTTCGGCCTCAATTTCTTTATCAACTCTCATTAACTCCCGTTGCACTTGCCTGGCTTGGTTAAATCTTTCCGCTTCTTTTTGGCTTACGGCTGCGACGGCCTCCGCCTCTTTCATTTTATTTTCTTTATTCGTTTTACTGAAAGTATTTTCAAGCTGTATGGCGTCGCGCCTTAATTCCAAAACCTCTTTTTCGTCGTTTAATAAACCATCCTGTAAATCTCTTGCCTCTTTTAGGAATTGTTTACGCTCCTCTGCTGTATATTTATCCTCCTCCCTTGCCTTTAACCTAAGCTCGGCTATTTTACTTTCAAGTTCTGCCCGCTTTATAATTAAATCACGCTCAATCTTATCGGCCTTGGCTCTCATGTCTGCAACCTTCGCCGCTAAAGCCGCCTCTCTTTCGTTTTCTTTTATAAACTCTTTTGTTTTGTTTATTGCATTGTTAACCCTATCAGTAAAATTATCTATTCCTGTAGTTACTTTCATAACTGCGTTAGTCGCAACCTTTCCAGCCTCTTTAAACTCTCCTTTGAAAAGTAAACCTATAGCTTCGGTCAAGGCTGGTAATAATTCTAGTAACCCCTTAAACCTATTTATAAAGTTTTTCTTTAAAAGCTCTCCAAAATTTTTCAATGACTCTTGTGGATTTTCAAAAAACGCGATAATTTTTTCGCCTATGTCGGCCAATAAGTCGCCAAGGTTTCCGAGTATAGCATTTAAAACCCCCATCATTTTATTATACTTGTTTTGCCCCTCCTCTGAGCTGGTAAATGCTTTTTTCACAGCCATAACGGCCAAGGCAATAGCGGCCAAAATCATACCTATAGGGGTAGCAATAAAAGCTAAAGAGGCTTTTGTCATTGCTTTTATACCGGTTACAGCTCCGCCAATTGGCCCTGGTAGGGCGCTGATAGATTTTTCAAGGTTGCCAAAGCCCGCCGACATTCCAGAAAGCATACCAGTTTGTTTTTTTTGCTCTTTGGTGCTTTCGTTTATAGAGTCGGTTAATTTATCAAAGGCAGATTTTTCACCCGTTAACTCTTTTATTGATTTCCGGCGCTCGGCGTTAGTTTTTTGAATGGCGTCTTTATTTCTTGATAGTTTTACTGTTCCGTTATTAATAGTCTTTATTAGGTTTTCCCTGGTTTTGCCCTCTTTCTTTAGTTGCTCGTCAGTTTTCTTTAAGTCTTTCCTGGCGTTATTTATTTCCCTTTGAAAAAATTTATTAGTTTCCTTTAAACCGTCAATTTTTAAGGCTAGATTGTCAATGTTTTGCTGCGCCTCGTTTGTGTCGTATTCTATTTTTACGACTGTCGTCTTATCTGCCATATCTTAAAATTTTAACAGTTGTGGGTGTTCCAGGCATAAAGTTAACTATTTCCAGCACAATAAAAGTAGACTTATAATAATCTATATAAACTAACTGCCCCTCACTCCATTCTAAAAAATCAAGCTTCGATAAATTAAACTGTGAATTTATCAACCTAATACTATGTAAAGAATTAAACCAATCTGAATAATAATTTGTTTTTATATTTTGCCATGTAATCGGGTTAAATGTTAGTAAATCCGAATCAATCTCGAACAAACGCGTATTAATTACTTGATCTGGTATTCTCCCTGTATCGTTGTAAATATAAACGTGGGCTATGTTGTTGCTATTTATTTCAACTTCGTTCGAGGCACTAAAATCTAAAACAAAATAATCACCTTCAACCGGTAAAGCTTCATTATCAGTTGAAAAACTAGACTCACCAAGCTCCCTGTTGACTGTTTCGTCATTTTCATACCTTAATTTATTGGTTTGCGCTAAACCGGAAATGCTGCCAGCGGTAAACTCTGAGTTTATTATATGCTTATCCGACCAATCAACGGCGTTTAATTTCTTTAAGTTCGCTAAACTTCCAAAGCTTATAGTTTTATTAAAATTATCAACTATGTGGTAATTATTATAAACGATACATATTAGGCGGTATAAATCAAGATAGTTTAAGTCCGGTAAATTATCATAGGCTTTTATTTTATAGTTAAGCCATGGGTTGGTTGATAAATCCGCGCTGTTTTCGTCGTGTATAGTGTATAAAAGAGTATTTGTAAATATAGCGTCGCCCGTACCTTCAAACCTTATATCAACTGTCATGCCGTTGTCGGACTGAAACTCAGAACTAACAAAATCAATATTACCCTCTGATTGTGGCAACAAAAATCTACTTTCTGAAATTTTCGAGCTGTCAACGTCGTCAACTGCTTTAATCACCATGTAAATTTGAGCGGTTGAGGATGCAACCCCCCTTACTCTGAAAATTGTTTTTAATGCACCTATATTTATAGAGGTTGAGGCCGTTGTTAAATCTGCATGCTCGAAGGTGTTTGTGTCTAATCCTGACAAGGCTAGCGACCCCAAAACATTATACGTTGTATTTAGGTTTTTTTCATAACTTGTAAAATAAAATTTTTCATGGTTTGAGCTTATCGCTAAACTTTTAGCCGGTGCGGTTAAGGTGTAACCAGCTAAGGCAACGGCTCTATTTAATAGACCGTTAACATTAAAGGCGGGGCGGCTGTATTTCGTTCTAGCGCTTCCGGTTGTTTGATCTGTATTAATTTGCAGCCCGCTTTCATGGTAACAAGCTTTGCCCCAAAACCAGCAATTATCAATATCTAATGAATCAAGTGTATTTATTTGCGCCTCGGTTAGTTGGGTATCTTTATCGTCCCATGATATGGATTTTAATTTTATATTTAGTTGATTAAATAGGTTTTTTGCCTTATCGACAAGTTGAAAATTAAAAACATCTTTTTGAGTGTCCTCAAGAAACCCTTGTCCTTCAAAAATTTTAAAGACGTCGTTAAGGGTGCAATCAAATAATTTATTAAAGCTTCTGTTATTGCTACCAATTTGCTGAGGACTTTCTAAAAGCTCTCTATTAATTTGCGTGTCTGGTAATTGAAATTTATTTGTGTAATCAATAAAACGTAAAGATGGATTGTTTATGTCAACGCTTTTTTTTGTTATCGCTGGCACACTATCGCCTAACTCCGCCTTAATACCGTTTATCCTTAATTCCATTTACTTAATATTTGGCAAGTCCGAAGGCGTTACATTTATTTTTACTTCGTATCTGCCTTGCGTTTTTTGATACCTTAATCTATTTGAACCTAAAGCTAACCGCTCCTCTGTACCGTCTTTCCTTACGCGGGTAACGTATTTGTTGGCGAACATTTCACCAATGACCTGTAAATCTGTTAGACTTAAATCGTCGGCCGTTAACTCTATATCTTTGCGCTCCCTATTAATTAAAGCCTCGACCCTGTTTTCGTCCTCCTGATTAATAATATTGTTTTCAACCGTTTGAATTATTAAAGCGTCATAAAATAAGTAAAGATATTCGCCACCATCACGGCCGATCCAACGAATCAAATATTCGAAATCTTCGTAAGCTGAATCAACCTCGCTTTTGGGGGTTATATATTCATATAATTTAGCCATGGTTTAAATATAAAAAATAACTAAATAACCTCTGTTACTGCTACCATCATAAAAGGTATTGTCATAATCCGAGCTTGATCGTAATTGTATTCTGTTTTGAGTGTTCTCAACATAGCCTTTTATTGTGCTATTAAAAGCCTCAGACGGATCTATATGCCCCTCGATTGGCGTAGTTGACCCGTTATCGTTAAATATAACACCTGTATAACCAATAACAGCCGTTGGCACTGGATCGTATGAAACCATTTTGAACCTATCTCCAGAAGCAGAATAATTCATATTCCAAGTGCCGATTTCTTGATATTGCATTTTAACCCCGTTTGTGATACCCTGCAATAATTCAGCGTCAATATATTTATCAGGTACGCCGGAGTCCCTTTGTACTTCTGTAGCCTTTTCAACAACCCCCTTTTGGGCGGTAGTAGCTTCGGTAATAGTATTCACGTAAGCCCTAGCATAATAAAGCGAGGATTTTCTAACGATCTCATACAAAACAACGCTAAGGCTGTTTATATTTAAAGGCACTGGCGTAACGTCTGTTACATTAATAAAACTTATTTGGCGCCCTACGGTTTTAGTAACAAGTAAGTAAACTTGTTGACCGTCGCCAAGGCCACTGACAGTAATATTTAAAGGGCCGCCCGTTCTGGTTAGGTCAATCCTGTCCTTTCCGGTAAAATCTACGGTTATATTTGTTACTGTAGATACTTGAGTTACAGCAACGTCCTCTAAAAATTTAATGTTGTCGGCAATTTCAGCGTTTAGCATATCCGTTAAAATAGCGTTAGTAACTGAAGGTACGTTTTTAGTAACGATATTACTTTTTACTGTTGTTCTGTTTGGCATAATATAAATATTTTAAGTTATTACAAAATCTGGCGCTGCAAAATCTGGTGCTGCGAAATCTCCAACAATTGTATCGGTCAAGCTAAATAAAATATATTTAGTGTTTGGCTCAACGCTTTTATCAGCCGCCCAAAGCCAATTGATAAACCCGTTAAATGTTCCATCCAAGTCGGTTAAATCGCTGCTACTTATACCGACCTTATTAATGTTTTGAGTTTCATAACTTAATTTAATTGTGCCGTTTGCCTTACCGTTTCGCGCTATTGCTATTAGTGCCGGATAACCCTTGTAAATTTTTGGCAAATCGAAGTTATTTAAAATAGTATCTGTTTCGGGGTTTTGCGTACAGTATAAAGCTATTAAGGTGTTACCGCTTAACAAGGTGAAACTTTCCGAGCTTCCGTCATACACCTGTTTATACTTTACTTTAAATTCTCGCGAACTTTCCTCAATTAACCCCTCGGATATTAAGCCTCGGCGCCTGTTAAAATCGTTTATTATTGAAACATCTATTATAATATTGCCGGCCGGATCGCCGTCGGATTGTAAGTTGAACGGCAATAAACTAACATCTGTTAGACTCGCGTTAACTAGCTGCATTTCAACATAGTAGTTTTTAAAGTAATTGGCATAACCACCCGTAGCACTTTCAATAAACGGTGTGTCTAGCGTTATTTGCCCCGCCGTAATTGCGATAATTTCAGCGCTCAAGTCATAAGTGTAATTAGTACCCTCACTATAAAGGTAAACAGTATCGCCAACACTCAAATAGCTTGTTAAATCCCCTGAATGGTTTATTCTGGCGCCTCCGGTTCCGGCGTCTACACTGCTTACAGCAATATCCTCACGCTTAAAAACAAACTCTATTTTATCAAAGCCGGCAAAAAAACCCTTGCTCCCTGTTACGGGGTTTGTAACTATTGTTAAACTCATAAACTAAATTTATTTATAACGTTTAAAGCCTCCTTTGCTGCTATTTCTGGCAGCTCGTCGGTTAGAGCTTCGGTCATTTCGTTAATAAGGCTATCCAAGTCAACCCCTAAAGATTTATCGTTGTATATGTTCGTACCACGTTGCGAAATTTTTCGCCCAATTAAAAAAGATACGCTGTTTACCTCCTCGTCAGGTAAATTTAATTTTTGCCTTACCCAAGCTTGTATATTCGGAGGAGGCGGGAATTTACCAGGCCCGCGCCCGTTTACAAGGTAGTAAAAAGACTCGTTAGCCGTTAACTCATTCCCGTTAATAATTTCAAAAGATGATGCAGTTTCGCCAGAACTATTTAAACCCTTGTCGTTTATTTCTTTAATAATAGCCGTTTCAAGGTTTCTTAAATGCTTTATTGTTAAATCCTTATAAGGCATAATCAGCGGTATATATTGTTGTATCTGCGGTTAATATTGTTGTATCAGTTCTATAAACTGGCGTTGTATTAACTTCTGGAACATAATCCAAGTGAGAAATTAACGACGGTGCCGGATTGTTCAGCTTTAACCTTAGTAACATTTCTGAGTTAGTGTCTATTTCTGACTCGTTACACTTAAAAGGTAAATTATAAAACCTATAAACCCCGTCGTAAAACTTTATCAATAAACAATAACCAACGATTGACCGCTTGATTTTATCTATAAGCGTTATGTTATCATTTGTCAATCCGAATAAAAAAAACTCAAAGTCGTACGCGTAAACAATCTCGCCCGAATCTGAAACGCTTGATTTTATTGATAGCTTAGGTTGTTGATTGTTTTCAATATAAATTTGATCTCCTGTTGATGTTAGGTTTGTTATATTGCGCAGGTTTTCAGCGTCGTAATAAAGAAAATCAACGCCTTTATTTTCGAAAAGTGTTACGCTATTTATACCCGCCTGATACATTTTTTTTAATCGTTATCAATTAGTAAAATAATCCAAGCCTCCTCAGTACAATAAACTTTAACGCTGTCTAACTCTGCATAGTCGAAGCCTAAATTTATTGCCGCCTCGCCTGGTATTAAATTAATCCCGTTGGTTTCTATTCCGTCAACTGTAAAAATGCGTCCTTCTATTTTCACGTTTTCGGTTGACGTTGAGGGGTTGTAAATTGCGGCCTTAATTACACGATCCGCGCTTGTTATTTGCATTGTATCCGCCGTTACTGTCCAAAACCCCAAACTTTCCTTATCCATTCTTATTTTAGACTGAGCGTTTACGGATAGCCCAATGCTAATAAATACTAATAAAAATAAAACTTTTTTCATTTTTTTTATAATTAAAAATTAACGCTCATTAATCTCTTTTATTAATTATTATTAATTTATTTACTGTTTCTGATTTCTACAGAATTATAATATTTATTTAAAAAACTCTTATTTGTTGGTAGTACAATATCGTTTCTTCTGTTATAGACAGTATCAGCCATCCATATAAAAGTTTCATCATCATAATGGGTGCAGCAACTTGTGTACGTAGCGGCATCGGTATCAATTGTATCTACAACCGAGCTATTAGCAATAGCAAAGGCAGTTTGTTGATCTCTTACAGTGCTTTGATATGTGGCTGTATATTGGCTACCTAACATTACTAACTGAATATTCATGTTATCTTGAAAAGTATTAGAAACAGAATCATAGAGTAATTGTAGATTTTCTTGATATTTTGGTGCAGACGCAACCAATTCAGCATCCCTCTCCCCCTGAATCCATACAAGCGTATTTATAAATGGATTTCTACCACGTTCAAATATATCCAACAACCCTAAAATAGAAGTATCTGTTGCGGTTCTGTATACCTCTTGGCTTTTAGGGTTCCAATCCAAAGAAACTGGTAAAGAATCTAAAGCGGTTGAGCCGACTGAATATTTTAATACAAAACTTTCTTTAGAGTCGTTTTTATATTTTAAAGCCAGAAGAGGTTCAACACCAAGAAGTTCTGCACTAGCTACTCCGTTTTGACCATTATAAATAGGCTCTACCCTATCATCAACGTAATTATAATATCCAAATTCAGGTATTTGATACCTTGCATCTTCATAAATTGTACCGTCTAAACTATCGGCAACCGCTAAACCTCCCGCATTGCTTTGCCCCCATAGTAAATACCCTGATAATTGCGTGAATGTTGGGGTAACGCTGTCGTTTTGATAAGGAAAAATATGCCTTTCACCATCAACTAAAACCTGAGTAAAACCATAATCGTTGTTATAATCCCATTCAGTTTGCACACTATCCCAGATAACCCCTCCAATATCTTCGGTAACTTTAGCCGCATACATGGGGTTATCATTAGCAACGTTTACAGCGTATTCACCCGTTCCATCTGTTAGAGGTATCATTACTATTTCATCTCCTAAAATTTGATGTAACCCCAAACTATCAACACCAGATTGAGCTAGATACCTGTTACCCATTCTATAATCAATCATTAATCCTTCGGTTTCATAAGTTGCGTCTAAACGACCTATAAATACATCATTGCCACGCTGCCCCATGTTTGAGTAAGTTCCTGTGCCTCGATCTGATACATCTACGGCCACACCATCCACATAAATATCTATACCTGCTCTAGTGCCTGAACCATCGTAAGTTAATACATAGTGCGCCCAATTACCCCATTTACCAGTCATTGCGCTAGTGCTAGTCTGCCTTCCAATAGATGCAGCCTGTAAGGTGTCAATTAAATCTACTAAAATAATGCCGTTGGTTAATGCTCTCCATTGGTATTCTTGTACTTTAGAAAATAAACCAGTACTTCTTTCCGTTAACTTAGCAAAACAAGAAATGTAAAAAGGTTCATCGGAACCACCACTATTAAAAGATAAATTATCGTTGTTCGCTATTGTTAAATAATTATCGCCATTTAGATTAACCGCATAACTATCCCAATCTAAAGGCGGTTCGGGTTGTTCTGGAATACCTAAGGCAGCGCCATTAAAGCTAATTATTGGATTACCGCTTTTTAATAAATATCTAACAGGTCTTGTTGGGGTTGGTAGTATATAATTACTTACATTAAAATTAACTGTATCTCCATAAGCACTATCTGAACCAATGGCATAAACCCAATAACTACCAGTGGTTAAACCTGTAATAGTATCGCCAGCCGTTACTGTATCAATTGCACCTGTTGACCATCTAACAATATAAGGCGAATTACCGCAATCGGTTAGACTCATGTGCGCCTGACCCACGCCGCCGCCGCTTGTGTCTGATATGGTTATTACTGTGTCGATCTGCGGCTTTTCTGTTAGTGTGCTGTCTAATACATTACCGCCCGCCCCAATACTAGCAACTGTTACCTCGTCAATGTAATTGTAATCTGTCCCGTAGTTTTGGCCTCTCATATAGATACCAGGCGTACCCCCTGAGTAAGTCGCATCATGCACGGAAATAACTAAAGAGCCATTAAAATATACCTTAAGGGTATCATCTAAATTTATCTCAAATCTTACGGGTGTTTCTAGTGTTGTGGCTGTTTGGGCTAGGGTTGTGGTATCTCCATCGTCAAGCCTTTTAACCCTTGTTACATCGTTAGGGTTATAAACCAATAAATACCCGTCAGAACTTGCGCCAGTTCCCTGTAATCTTAACCCTGTACCTAACTGCATATTGGAAGCTTCCCACCAACTATTAAACTCAATGTATTGGTGATCTTCAAAAGAGTTTGTGTTTCTTGCGATTTCAATTTGGCCAACCGTACCAGAGGGCTTAACAACATAACCATCTGCGTTATTTCCTGACCCTATAATCATGTCGCCGTTTAATACTTCCGTCCAGTCTGCGCTATCTGTTAATAAATCACCGCTTGTATAACCATTAAATTGATAGGTGTATAAAGTAGTGTCACCGCTACCAGGAACGGAGTCATAAACATAAACACTATCGCAATCAGTCGATGGAGGTTGCACGGGGGGCGTTGATTGTGTGGCTCCATATTCAAAGGCTCCTATATCATAAAGAGCATTGTAAGGCCGATCTGCACTATAATAATCGGTATTTTCATTTAAAGAGGCATTTGTACCCGCATCTACAGCATCAGATGTTTCATTTAATTCAAATATAAAATTAGCTTCATCAACAAAATCAGCATCACCTGTTATATTTCCAGTACCCGAAGGTGTATAAGAGTTATCCGATAGTGTATAAGTAAAACTTGAACTTGAAACAGAACCTAAATTAGTTGAATTAGATAATAAGGTGTTTGTCATTACATAATTCCCCTGATTAAAAAGGGTGTTAACATCATGGAAGGTTATATTTTTACCTGTATAAGTCCCTCCTGCTGTCATTCTTATAGCTGTATTGCAGTCTATAAAAATACTGTTTTCATCTGTTACATCATTATTAAAATATAACATAGCATCTGTTTCTGGAGATACACTTATAAAAGTATTACCTCTCATTATGCCCTGAACTCCCGCTGAATATAAAGCTGGCCTACCATATCCAGGTATAAATAGATTATCATAAAACTCATTGGTGTAACCGCCACCTATCCATATAAACTTAAAGTTTGTGTTCGATTTATCTACAGCATTGTGGGAATAAATAACGTACTGATCGCCCTGCCAAGGGTCGCCTCCTGCATCGTTTTCATTGTCGTAAATAAATGCCTTTTCGTTTATAGACCAAAAATAATTACCTTTTACTTGGTTAGCATTACCCTGCGAAGTATTACCTCCTGTATTATTCCAAAAAACACCATCATTGGCAATGTTATGTACATAACTCCACTTCATGTAATCTACATCCCCAGTGTTTTGACCTACCGCTTGATATGCACTATCAAACTCGCAATGGCTGATTTTTAAATTATCACTACCACTACTGAAGTAAATACATTGATTAATCCAATCAGATGACCCAACGCTTTCAACGTCATAAATTGAACGCCCTGTTACTCGAATATCTCTAAAATGAACCGTCCCTGTTGCTGATATAGCATTTGAGGATGATCCGTTACAATTAAAAATAGGGTCATTACCTGTGCCGTATGCTCCAATCAAAACCCCATCGTTAGTTATTGATATACTGCCGCCTATACGTTCTGAACCCCTAGCTATTAAAACCGTGTCGTTAGCCCCTGGTGCGTTCCATGAGCCGTAAGGATCGCCTAAAGTACCGCTACCGCCGCTCCCGATACTAAAATCTATATAAGTAACATTTGATTGATTAATAACATGTATATCAACCCATATATCTGTTGTGTCGGTGCTGTTTTGAATTAGTCTAACCTGAATACTATCACTACCTGTGGAAAGATTAGTATTATCGTCTATAAATATATCAGCATCAGATCCATTTGATGATATTCTATAAATATTATCAGTATTAGTTAATAGGGTATGGGTGAATGTGCTATCATATAAAGCGGCTTGAGGATACATTTTTATAGAACCCACTTTATCATTATCAGATGCACCTGAATGTGTGAAAAATTCCTGCCTTTCAGATAATGGTAGTTTCTTTGGGATTGGGCCGTTATATCTTTGTCCTGGAACTCCATCCTGCCCCCACCCTAAAGCCATTGTTAGGGCTAATAATAATAATATACTGAATAGTTTTCTCATATTACCATGTTGTTATAGCTACCCTTACCCATGTATCAGTAGCAACGCATATATAAATATAATCGCTTGTAATCCTTATTTCCCCGAGAGTACCAGTTGCAGAAGCTGAGGCTGGCGCTGAATTTAATGCACTTAGTTTATATTGCTCCGCTGTTATTGGTGGTAAAATAATATCCTCTACCTGAACAATGGTATCAACATAAGTGCCATTAACCCCTACCGAATCAGTAAAATACCCTGTTTTAGCTTTTATGTTTATTTCAGTACTTCCGTTAGTTCCATCGCCGTATAAAGTTTCCTCAACCATTATTAAAGTGTCGGAACTGTTTTGTAAAACACTATCAGCCGAACCGCTGCCAGCTCCAAACTCGTTCCAAACACCACCCTCATAAAACCTAAATTTGTTCGATGTTGTGTTGTAATACATCCAGCCGTTATTAGGGCTTGTTGGGTTTGTTGATAAATATTGAAGTTGTAAGGGCAACCTTGACTCATTGTGAGTATTTCTGAAGTGCATATTTACAACATTTTCTGTAACAATTGCAAGCAGGTTATCTGTGCCTCCAAAACCCGAACCTAAATTGCTTTTATCTACACCAAATGAAACCTGGTTTGTAGATGCGCCTGTCTGTGTTCTTATAAATGGGCCAGTAGCGTTTTGACTTTCTAACCTTTGCGAAACCTCAATATCACCACCTAAAATTATATTACTATTTTCGCCCTCAATTGTTAAACCCGATGTTGATTTGTATATTTTATTTTGATCGTCACCAATAAATAAAGTGTCCTCCGCTGTTAAAGTTGAATAAACACTATCAGCCGAAGCACCACCTGTTACCTGTACCCAAGCGGCGTTATTCCTTCCGTAGGTGCTGCCGTCAATAGGTGCCTCCGGTATTCCACCGCCTCCGCCGCCTCCAATACTTGCAACGGCTTTAGTTCCCTGCGAATCTTTAAAATAAAGCTGATTGTTAACTGTAAATATTCGGGCAACGCTCCCATTTTGATTTGTAATAAAAATTGTATCACCCCTTGAGGCTAAAGAATCAATTTTAACCCCTCTTAAATTTGGGTATAATTGGGCTTTACAGGTTGTTGGTATTAACAACGCCAGTACCAAGGCTATAAAAACGGCTAGTAAATACCTATTGATTGAACTTTCTTTCATGGTTTTTATACTTCTATTCCGGCAAAATATCCAAACGTGCCAGAGGTTAAACTATTTATTGTAAATCCGTCCTCATCCTTACTTACAACCTCTACCCCTAAGCCGTTAAAATCAATTATTACTAAAGAGTAGTTTGTTACAAATTGAGAACTAAAGGCAATATCCTGACCGTTTCCTCCGTTTGCGCTTACGGAGTAGTCAGCTCTTATTAAACTTGAGGCCGTAACTTGTGAGCCTTGTAAGGTTTGTATGTCGTCGTAAACCTCTGTAAAATTATCATTACACTTATCAAAAGCGCTCCTGAGGTTTTCGCCTGAACCGTCGTTCGGCTGGTTTCCAATATTTATTACTTGTTTAGCCATTTTATTGATTTAAGGAAAATCTTACTATTTGTTGATAATTTACTCGTATCTCTAAAGCTACGCCTGAAAGGTCGGTCGAAAAAACATGAAACATAGGTGTTATTTTATAAGCTTGGTTCCCCTCAGGTCTAACTGTAAGTAGCTGATAAATATTTACTGCCACTCTGTCGGCCATCGCCTCCGCTTGCTCTATTAAAGTATTTGTTTGTTCGTCGCTGTTTTCCTTTGAGTCAAGGTAAAGAAATGAAATAATAATACGCGTGTCTTTGTGTACGTTATTATTTTTTTTAATGTCTGAATCTTTGGGTTGTTCGTTGTCGATTACAACTAAAGGCAAATCGGCGGCGTCAATATTAAACGAGGTTAGGTTTGCCTTAAATTTAGAGCTTAGTATTAAAGTAGCATCGGGGTACAGCGTTGCTATAATGCTCTTTATGTCGGTGATAAGGCTCAATTAATTACCTTTTTTCGTGCAACAATTCCGCAAATCTTTGCTCAAAGATAGACTTTTTTAGGTTTGCAATCAATATTTTAGTGCAAAAAATGTCCTGACTCTCTAAAATTGTTTCATGATCTGTATTTAAAAAATCGCAAAGTGTTTGTATTTCGTAAAAGTGGGCGTATTGATCTAGCTCACGTTGTCCGGCTTTCTCTTTTAATACCTGGTGCCTGTCAAGAGCCGCAACTTTAACAAACTCCTCAGCCCTGAGTTTCTGCCATTTTGTAAAATCTTGTAGAAAAAAAAAACCGGCTGGTAGTATTTTTTTAAACGGTTGTTTTAAATATTCCTGATACGTTTTTTTAACAATTGTCGCGTCAGTTGTTGCGCATTGTGCGACCGCTAATGTATAAACTAATAAATCTAACCCCGTCTTTTTTATAGCTTCCACTTGGTGCCTCTGGCCTACAGTTTCAATAGTTTTACTATAATCAAACCCTTTAGGCCTTTTCATTTTTGTAATGTCAGGTATTAACCCTATAGCGTTTTCAATAGATTTAGAAACCACGGCAAAAAATGCATCGTTGTAATTTTTTTTAGTGAAGTACGCAATATATTTAACGTAATCTAAATCCTCAATGTTGTTAATATCAATAAATTCCTGAGTAGTTAACTCTGAAACCCGTTTGATTTTATACTTCCGGCCTTTAATTTTTATTGGTATCATTAGGCAGTAATATTAAAAACATAATAAAAAACACCAATAGGCTTATTTCGAACCTTATAAGTTTAGTAAATTCTGGTAAGAAAGTCCAAAACGTAAAGGCTGCCAATAAATAACCTATTACCATCAAATACAATAATCCTAAAACATACTTTAAATTTTTCATAGTAAGTAAATTAAATTAATCCGTGTAGTTCTATATAGTGGCTTAAGGCATACCCAACGCCGTCAATACCATGATCCCACCCGTCAATAGGTTGGCCTGTTGGTTGTTTGTTTGCATCTAGCGCCCATGTATGATTTTCAAGCTCCTTAAAAAATTCTGTTGATCCTTCATGCACAAACATTTTAAAGTTTTTTATTAGCTCTCGACTACCCTTCCTGGATCCAGGCCCTTTTTTTGATTTCATTATAGGAATACCCGAAAATAATAAAGCGTTAAATTCTCTTTTCTCTGCATTATCGCAAACAATTAAGCATTTATTGGGGTTGTGTTTTTTTAATACGGTATAAATCTCCTCAATAGACATTTTTAATTGCCTATGTAACTCGGTAATATACAACTCTTTTTGTTCCCTGTTAATGTCCAACCTTACCAAAACAGTAGGATCAGGTTCATAACCAAAGTCAAGCCCGAAAATAGTAAACAGTTTCTTTTGGGGTAAATCTTTAAATTTAATATAGTTTCTAAATATACGCCCCTTTTTACCACTTGTTATATATCCCCTTACATTAGTGTAATAATATTCTGGGTTTGTTTCTTTAAAACCTTCCAGCACTTCGATAAAGGTTTTATCCAAATTTTGCTCATTGTCCTTATAGGTTGAAAATATAGAAAGCAACTCGGTATTATTTTTAGGAGTGCCAAGGAAAAATTGCTCTTGATCCTCTCCTTTTTGGTTATCTAATACAACGGGGGTTAACTCGTAGTTATTTTTTATTAACCAGTGATCTTTCGGGGGCGGATTCCAAATCCTAAATATTTGTGGCTTTGTTTTTACCGTCCTCAATGATACGTCAAGGGTTGTAAAATCGTCCTCGCTTATCTCCTCGCACTCCTCAATAGCTATATGGGTAGCCCCGGCAATGGATTTTAATTTCGCCGTGGCGCTGCCCTGACTTTTACGAAACCCTTTTGAAAGTATCAGATTGCCGGTTGGTAGATACTGGATAGTCATTTTATTATGATCAATATTAAAATCGCTTATATCTATAGCGTCCTCCTTTTCTTCAATCCTATCGTTAAAATCCCTAAATAAACTTTCCCTAACATCGTTTAAAATTGAACGCATAAAATAAGCTCTAAAATATTCGGGCTGCATTATTTTGTGTAAAAACCACTCTGTTACAAAAAAGGAGCCGCCGCGACCGCGACCGCCCCAAACGTCGATATATCTACACGCACTGTTGATTACCGGCTCGAAACAAGAGTTTATAGAAAATGAAACCTCTTTCAATTATAAAAAAACTTAAATGTTATCCTTTCCCTACCTTCATTTAATCCTTGCAGCTCTTTCATTTGAGCATAACAGCCGTCAATCTGGCCGTCGTGGTAGAAGTTCATAAATAGAAAATTGTCGCTAATTTGAATGTCTGGATTTTTAGTTTTCATTGTCGTTAGGTTTTTTAGTAAAATCTCTTATCTCTAAAACTGTCTTAACAGGTTCAGCTTTTATTGATTTGCCTTTTGTTGTTAAATCCTGTTTATCAACTAGACCCAAATCCCTGGCAATTATTGAGTGGTTAAAAATGTTAGCAACGGCGTAATTGAATTTTTGTGTTTTAATAATATCCTCTACGCGCGTACAGACCTCAAAAAAATCTTTTGTATTGTTGTTCTTGTAATTATACCAGCTTTGTTGACTAATATCTAAAAAGGTGCATAAACCGGATATTGTGAAAGGTATAGGCGTATGAGTTTCAACCTTGTTTCCGTCTTTACCCACATAATCGAATTTATAAACAGTTTGTTTGCTAGTTACTTCGAAATACTCTAGGCAAGCATTGTAAAACTCCTCTGGTTCTCTAAATAGCGGCTTTCTGCCGTGTGAGGATCGTTTTAACCAAAATTTATTTTGAAGTGGTGCAGACATTTAATAATTTTTATGTAAAGTTACAAGATTTTTTTTATAAAATCAATAGGTTGATGGCTTACCCCCATTTTTATTTATCTGATCGAGTATAATAAAAACAATTATTATAACAACAATTATTACTGTAATAAAGGCTTTTAGTGCTGCTTCCATAATTACTGCATAAATATTAAATTATCCTCCTCGTTTCCGTCTGAGTAGTTTTCGTTAGATTGACTCAATCCGTTTTCTGATTTCATTTTTTATGGCTCTATCGTGTGAGTTTAATAAACTTGTTATTTTTCCTTTTAAAGTTGGTTTTTGATCTCCTCCAAATTGATCTACAATTTGATAAATCCTCTTTAAATCGTTTTCGGTTATCATCTATAGTTATACTCTTTTTTTACGGCGTAAATTTGGCCTGGTTTTACTGTTGTGTCATTACAGTTTATTTTTTCTATATGCAACCTACCCAAAAATTTTAAGGTATCGCTAAAGGTGTGATTTGATGGTAAAACTCTGGCCTTACCACCTCCGGTATGTATTATGTAGATATAATCGGAGTTTGTTTGATGTAACCCTGGGGCTGTTGTGGCTGAACAACTACAAAAGACTAATATAAGAATTAAAGTTATAACAATTGCAGTTGTTAATCGGCAAAGTGTTTTAATCGTTTTCATTTTCTGTATGCTTTTTTGTTTTTGTCTTTTAGTTTTCTGGCGTATTGCGCCCGATCAATAAATAGTCCAAGCGCGGATATAAATATTAATGATAAAATAGGTATTAACAAGATATAGTTAATTTCAGTTGTCATTTTTTGGCTCCTTATTTATCTTAAAAGTTTCGTTAAACTTCCAAACGTACACCAGTCTACCATAAGCTCCTATTTTCTTTTTGTCTAATCTTATTAATTTTTTACCTTCAGTTAAATCGCTTATAGCTCGCCTTACGCTGGTAATGGGCACCTTTTTATTTTCGAATAAATACCTATGTATTTGGCAAGGTGTAAAAACACTGCGTTTGTTTCTTTTGAAAAATTGCAATATTAGTTTGTTTTGCGAAAGAGCTTTCTGTTTAGCTGTTTTTAATTCGCTTCCGGTTAGGTTTGTTGTGTTATGAAATACCGGGGAGTTTCCGTCTGGCATTGCGCTAACTAATAAAGCGCCTTTTAATAAATTTTCTTTTACTTTTTTCATAATAGTATTATTTAGTTTGATAATTTTTCTTTAATTTATCTCTACAGGATATAAGATCTACTCTAACCAGCCTTTTCCATCCTACGCGTTTGCATTCTTCTAAAGCGTATTCGATAAATTCCGGCTCCTCTTGGCTCAATAAGGCACCCATTACAGTTTTTACTTGTTTTTCTGTATCAAATTTCCAAAATTGTGGATCGTGGCTCATTTCTTAGGTATTAAATCTTTTAATGTCGAACTTTTCCCAATCCTAGCCACCGGCGCGGGCTGAACGTTCGAGCTTTTACTTGCCCCTGATTTTTTTTTATGATCATTGTATTTCTTTTGCCAGTTTTCGGCGTTCCAGGCTCCTTTGTCTGGCTCTATTAAATCACCTATAAAAGTTCTAAAGCCGTGTAATTTTTCGCCTGAGGCATTTTTATAAAGAAAATAATAATTAACCTGGGTTTTAAACCAATCATAATTACCGTCTGTTATTTGCTTTCTTATAGCATTAATTAAAAGGGCGTAGCTTTGAAACTGTCTTTGTTCTGAAATTCCGAAAACTTCGCATAAACTTTTAATTAACTTTTATTGTCCCTCACTCAAAATA
>Ga0272441_10002768_pt1 | contig 34915 bp, 27 predicted proteins | sample SSMProp6N_FD_193582 | JGI IMG/M metagenome (GOLD analysis project Ga0272441, IMG submission 193582) | Marine sediment archaeal communities from Little Sippewissett salt marsh, Falmouth, MA, United States - SSM-Prop-6N | ecosystem: Environmental > Aquatic > Marine > Wetlands > Sediment ... | reverse complement strand
TTCCGAGACACCGCCAACTCCGTACACCCCCGATGGTCCCCCTCCCGTCCCGGAGGCGCACAGGACTTCGCCAGCCGCTCCCTCATCGCATTGTGAATAGCCTTGTAGCAGGCCCCCGCTACCAACCCGATGCGAACACCCGTCTCTCCCGAGGCGGGTGTTTGCTTGGACGCCGGAAGGGGTGGTCGGCCGAAGAGATGGATGAGGATGTCTCCAGAGTCGGGGTTCAAGTCGATTCTCTTGACGAACAGGCGGACCAGCTGACGCTTCTCTTCCTGAGTGCCTGCGTCGAGGACCTCACCGAAAGCCTCCCGGCAGCTGTCTACGACGCCCTGGTCGATCCGTGAGGGCGGACTGTGAGACTCGATTCGCCCTCTTCGCTCCAGGAGCTCGCTTCGTTCGGCCTCTAAGCGAGTCAGCTCGTCGTTTGCCCAAGAGATGTCTTTGAAGCCTCCCTTGATGGCGTTGCGCAGGTTCTCTATCTCGTGCTCTGCCCTGGCCAGTTCCTGCTCGATTGCCCTGGAATCACCGGACCGCTGTTCACTCTCTGCCTTCAGCTCATCTTCCATGAGCCACCTCAGATACTCAGGATTCGCCCACGAACGAAAGAGATGACCGATCTCCTCGATCACAGCTCCCTCGATCGCTTCCTTCCTGACCTGGAGCCCTGGTCCGCAACCAAGTCCCTGCCTATGGACCTTCCTACCGCAGAGGTAGTAGGGCCGACCGCGGTTCCGGTGGCCGACCATGTTGTCGCCGCATCTCAGGCACTTGAACAGCCCGCCGGATAGAAGATACGGGCTGCCTTTGGCCCGCACCTTGGCCATTCGTCCCTTGGACTTGTCGCAAGCGACTCGGCTGTGTTGCTCGTTCACTTCCATCGCTGCTTCGGCCTCTTGCAGCGTGATGATGGCTGGATGGGCGTTCTCTACCACCTCCCACTCTGATGGGGGCTTGCGGCGTCCATGCTTGCCATGGACATTCCAGACTCCGTAGCCTGCGTACTGCAAGAGCGCGGAAGCCTGGAGGAGCGAGTGTAGGCTGCTGATGCCCCAATACTGCCGTCTAGGCGACGGGACCCCTTGCTCGTTGAGGAAGCTCTGGATTCTCTTGAGCGAGGCATGCTCGCCGAGCCGCAGGTCCACTAGCACATGCCGTGTCCACTCCCAGACGGGGCGACCGGCGACGATTGCCTCATCCTTGTCCCACAGCGTCTTCATGACCAGTCCACCGCGCCGGTTCACACCTCTCTCAACCCTGTACGAATGGAATCCCCAGGGCGCGGCCCCGCCGTTCTTGTAGCAGAATCCGATCTCGGGATCCCTGCGGGAGAGGTTCTCTCTCATCCCCTTGCGCGTGTGAAAGGCGACGTCTAGGGAGTAAGAGGCGTTCTTGAATTCGGTCATCTTCTCTATCGCGAGGCCGGCGGTAGTCGTGGGATCGTACTCGGGCTCTGTGGCAGAGACTACGCGGACGTCCCGCTCGAGGAGCTCGCCTTTCACCTTCGGACCGAGATGCGGGTTCCGGAAGAAGCGGGAGGAGTCGTGGACCAAGATGCCGTTGATGCCGGGATCGCCCTTCGCCCTCTCGATCATTCTCCAGAACTCAGGACGCTTGCTCTCATCGGAGAACGCGCTCTCAGCCTCTCTGTAGAGCTCGACGACTGCGATTCCCCGCTGCTTGGCGTACTCCTCTATGCCCTTGATCTGGGCTGGTATCGACAGCCCTGCCCGCTCTTGCTCGTCTGTAGACACCCTCGCGTACGCAAGGAATCGACTGGGCGGTGTCCCTTCACTGGTAGCGGAGTCTGTCGTGCCCTTCACGATGTCTGAGAGTCGCATACCCCGTCCCTCTCGCTCGATACTGGGATCCAGCCCTCTGCGAGCGCTTCTTGCCAGGAATCGAGTCTTTGCCTACGGCCGGATACATGGGCTCGTCTGTCTTGTCGTAACGCTCGGATCGAGTGAACCACCACGAGAGGCCGCTCGTGTTGTGGTAGGCACCCGGAGTCGTCGTGTGAGGCCGGACGCTTGCCCTCTGGCCGAGGGAGCCCTTCCTGCCCGTCTTCCGCCAACCACGCTTCTCCATCAACATCCGGACGACGACGCCGATCGCTTGACGCACGCGCCTCGTCGTGTGGCCATCGTACCTTCGGAAGAAGCTCACGAAGGGCTCAGTGTTCTCGAGCTCCCGCACGACTCCAGCGAGAGCCGGTCTGTCGTGGTGCTTCTCGGAGTCTTCCATCCGTGTTTGCCGCACGGATTCACTGAAGAAGTCCAAGACCTCTTCGAAGTCCAGCCGGGGATCCTCCACAACGTCAATGAACCTACTCCCCTGCTTGTCCGCCAGGAACTCCTGCATCGTCAGTCTAGCCATCTCGTCTAGTCCTTGCATAGTCAGAATCAGCACCTTCAGATTATGCTAGTGTCTATGGCACCAGAGAATCAAGGCCGTTCTTGGATCGCCACAAGAGACTGGGAAGAGCGTCACAAGCGTCACTCCCGTCATCGTCGGTCGTCTGGACGCAGCGGGCTGGCCGGTCACGCTGGATGTCGCATTTCACGAGTCTTCACGATCAACAGACCACGTCTCTTCCCGTCTCTGCGCTTCACGATCTCGACTCCCACGGCTGCTAGCGCCGGACCCACCTCGTTCAAACGGCGAGTCAGTGCGTGGGGGGCACGAGGCCAGTCTGCTGCCCTGGTGTTGATTGAGTTCCTTTTCGCCAGGGCCTCCAGTTCCTCCAGAAGCCCGGTCGGGGTCCCCTCCCAATCTGTGCGATGCTCCATCAGCTCTGCCACCATCACAGCGACCGGGCTGGCCAACAGGGCCTCCTCATTCCTCACCTGCGTGTTCATCTCGTACGCAGACAGAAACTCCTGCCCCGTGTGACCGAGCGCTGGTGCGATCGCACAACCCCAGAGGGCGAAGTCCGCCATTCGAGGCAGCCGCGTGAGACTCACCGTCTCACGGAGCCCCATCGCACGCGAGAGCGCGTCCAGGATGCCACCAAGCAGCAGAGGCCTCACGGCTTCGAAGGCGTCTTCGACCGCCTCCTCTGATCTACGCCGCTCAGGGTCTATCGACCTCAAGCCGAACAAGAGGCACCTATCGAGCAGGTCAGGCTTGCCAGCCGGAACGTTGATACCATTGATCCCGACGCATCGACGGAAGTCGTAGATCACGTCTCCGTCGTTCGTGTACAGCCTTCTCTTACTGAATCCCTGACCAGTGACAGCGCGGCAGAGGGAGTCGCTCAGCCGGGCGGGAACCGAGCTGATGTTGTCGTAGTAGGGAGCCCAGTGGTGCGACAGCTGTTGGGTCAGCTCCTCCTCTCTGTCTGGGAGGCTCAGCACCTCAACTGCAGACGGATCGATGAGCCTACGAAGCATCCGCAGCAGGGTCGTTTTGGCCGATCCCTGTGGGCCATACACCACCGGGATCGGGTGCGAGATACTGGGCACGAAGCAGCTCACGATGTAGACGATCAGCAGCAGCTCATCGGACGGGTTGGTTAGGTTCACGAAGCTCAACAGGTCGTGAAGGTCACCACCCCTCATCGGATCTGGCAGAGCTCGCTGGTGTGTATATCTTCGGAACAGAATGGGAGGATCGGAGACGATATGCCATCCGCTGGCTGTGACTCTGACCGCCCTCCATTCCCGGTCCGCGAGGTCAAGCCAGAATGCGTTGTCGTGCCTTGCGACGCGGTTGTGAAGAGCGTACCTTCCACCTTCGAACTTCGCCTTGGCCTTGATGACGGTTATGGCCGACCTCAGCGACCCGGGGTTGCCTCCCTCGCCCTCACTCTCCCAAAGGGCGCTTGCGAGCCACTCGCGGAACTCTCCGCTGTCGCAGCTCCATGTCTCCTGGTGGTCACCTACGGGAAGGCGCGCGAAGGCGCAGCCGTATTGGTCGAGGAAGAGCTTGACGCCCCGTTCTTCCGCCAGGGCGACTAGCCTGCTGGCTTGAGAGTTCTTGGTGACACCGCCAGCTCTTGAACCCTCAACCAGATCGCAATCCGAGGGCTCCCAGACAGGCGAGCATTCGGCCAGGGCCTCCAAGTCCTGTATCGTGTGCCCCGACGACAGCCAGTCAGAGACATCTCCCTTGTCGGGCAGATCCTGTAGTTCGATGATCGTGATGGACCTGGCTATGCCGTCCAGCTGGCATGCGACCTCGAGGGCATGCCTGCGGCCGGGCTCATCGTTGTCTGGAAGGATGATGACCTCTCGGCCGCGCAGCGGCTGTCCATACTCCTTGCGCCACTTGCTGGCACCGCCGGGATTCGTGGTAGCGGTCAGGTTCCCCTCGGCAAGTCGGTCCGCGTCCTTCTCTCCCTCCACTATGTAGACGGGTTCCTCACGACTGGCTAGTAGCTGAGGCAGGCGATACAGCACACGTCGCACGCCGTTCAGGTTCCGGATCCAACCTCCGCTGCCGTCCGGGCGGCGTTGATAGAACCGCTTCCCGGGGAGTCGGCAGACTTGGAAGAGAAGAAGGCCGTTTTCATCTCGGTAGTCGAAAGCAAACTCAGGTCTGTCCCGGAGGGGTCGCAGGTCCAAGCCCAGCTCTTCGGCAAGATGCCCGAGATTGCCCTTTGCACCGCACGCGTGGCAAACGTAGCCGAGCGAAGAGACCGAGAGATTCGGGCGATGCGGCGGGTCCCCCTGTCCGTCGGGATGAAAGGGACACCAGCAGATGTATCTGCCATGCTTGTCAGGACCCTTGACAACGCGAAGTTGCGGGAGGATCCGTTCCAGGAGATCACTTCCTCTCGCTGAGCTCCCTGCGTTCATGCGTTCGCTCCCTCTGAATGGGGCCGGGCCGCTCTCCCAAGGGGTGAGCGCCCTCCCGTCGCGACGGTGGAGCCGCGGCCCGGCCGCTCTCGTCTTCACAAGCGCCATGGAGGAGCATTCTGACCGCCAGCTCCGCGAACAGCCGCTCTGCAGCACGGAGGCTGTCGAGGGTCATCGACTCCTCATCGAGCCTGCTCTTAATGCTCAGCTGCTGCTTCCGGCGACGGTCGCTCACACTGCTCCCCCAAGAAGAACCCCCGAGAGGTTGGCCGGGTGGCGGCCTCTCGGGGGTCTGCTGTCCGCCCGAACGGAACACGCATCTAGCGGATTGCCACCCGGCTCTCCACTAGGTAGGCGTTAGTTCCCGCGTCACGGTGTGACAAACCGTGCCACAGTCGCGTTTTCGCCGAGAAAATGCTCAGCAGTTCCAGTCGATGTCTCTATCGGGTCGGTAGGCGAAGCTGGGAGTGGTCTTGATCGCGCTCTTGTGCAGGTGGAGATGGAGCGCCGGGTGGTGAACTTCGAGGACTTCCAAGGCTCTGATTATCCTGTTGTGGACACGCGATCGTACGTTGGCGTGCTTGTCGCGGGCCAAACGGGGGCGTCCTCCCTTGGCAACAGCGTAGTTGAGGTAGCGTCTGCACTCCTTCCTCTCAGACTTAAGGCGGAAGATGGATTCCTGATCGCCTCGCTTCTCCGCTTCGGCAATCTCGACCTTGAGTTGCTCAAGTCGATTCTCTACTTGCTCTATTGCCTTACCGTCGGCAGCTTCCCCGGCATGGGGAAGCCCCTGAGATGACAGACCATCCTCCCAGAGGAGTTGGCTCGCGATGGCTGCGTCGGTCCCCCGAGGGGGCGGCGTGATACCCTCCACTGCGTCATCGAGCTCGACCGCAGTGTAGTCCTCGCCGGGATGCGAGATCAGGACCCAGAGCGTTCTCATCCCCTTCGTATCATCGAGGTACGCTGTCGTCCCTTCGAACGTCACGGTCCACTTCTGGCCGTCCTTGCGGAACACATGGCCCTCAACCGGACTCTCGCGTTCCGAGGACGAGGGCTCTTCAGACTCCTCCGCCGCCTCGACTCTTCCATCACCCAGCTGTTGGATCCTCTCGTAGAGCGGGGGAGCCTTCCCTGTCAACGCGAACTCCCCGCCCCAGCTGTCATAGGGCTTCAGGAGGATGTAGCCACTGGCTTCCAGTGCGGTGAGGTCGCTCAAGAGCACATCGGGAGGATCCTCCTGGAACCCTCGATGCATGAGCGTCACGTACGAGCCACCCGTTGATGGGAGGAAGTAGTTGAAGGGCTCGCGATCAGGCAAGAAGCGGTTCCTTGCTTCAACGAGGCTGCGGAGAAGCTCCTTCTGCTCGGGAGTAAGCGAGGACTCAGACACTGCAACCTCCAATGCCGCTCACACATCAGAGTTGGCGGGAGCTCACTAGACTTGAGCAGCTGGCGGTCACCGCTGAGCGCATCCTTACACACTAGGAGACCGTCGCATGTCACCGGTAGCTCGCGTCTCCCTCGCGGTGTGAGGAACCATCAGTACTCCCACTCTTCGCGCCGAACCGGCAAGCGGTTGAGAACCTCGCGATGGAACCGCCACTTGGGCATGAAGCGGTCCATCAGGGCAACGAATCGGGAGTTGTGAGTCGGCTCCAGCAAGTGAGTCAGCTCGTGGACTACGACGTACTCGAGACACTCCGGGGGCTTCTTGGCCAACTCGGTGTTGAGGCGGATCGTGTGCGCCTCTCTGTTGCAGCTCCCCCACTTGGTCTTCATTCTCTGAACGAAGAGCTGCTCGACGCTAACACCCACAATCGGCTGCCACTTCGCGAGGAGCGGAATCATAGCGGCCCGAATCTGCGCGCGATACCAACCGCTGACGATGGCTTCCCTCTTGCGTGCATCTGTTCCCGGACGCACTGTGAGAACCATGTCACTGTGGTTCAGCACAAGAGAGGCGGGCTCGTCGCTCTCAAGGACCTTGAGCAGATAGCGTCTGCCCCAGACATAGTGACTCTCCCTGTCCACGTACTCGCGAGGAGTCTCACGCTCTTGCTCCAGCAGCCTCGCCTGCTGCACTCTGATCCAGTCCAATCTAGAGGCGGCGAACGCGTGGATGGTCTCGATTCTCATGCGGCGTGGAGCAGAGATGCGCACGCGACCTGTCGGTGGGTGGACGCTGAGGTGGATGTTCTTGATGTCCTTCAGGACCACATCTACTGCGATGTCGCCCAGCTTGAGCTGCGGCACGATCAGTACTCCCTCTGCGCCTTGATGATAGAGAAGATGTGCTCGACCTCCTCTTCGTCTCTCAACACGTCGTAGAGTGCTCTCTTGATGATCTGCTCACGGGCTTTGACGCCGCGCCACGCGTCCGGTCGCGACTTCTTGACAGCCTCGTCGATTCGTAGCGCTACTTCGAGCAGCTCGTCATCGGGCTCAGTCCCGTAGTGCTCGCGGGGCTCACGGACCAGGCCGTCGCCCCCTGGCAACCTCCACTCCCGCAGGTTGTTGTAGATGGCCCTCTTCCCCGGTGTGTCGAGTCTCTCGGGCGTGGCATCCGCCTGCCCCGAGTTCACGTTCTCTGCCAGTTCCGATATCTGTCTGAGATACTCCTCGTACTCGATTGCCTTGGCCTTCCGCAGCTCAATGACCTCCTGCAGCTGCGAGGACATCCTCCCGAAGAATGCTGGGTCCGTCAGTTGTTCCTTGATGATCTTCCTGCGTATGTTGTTCTCGATGGTCTCCGCGACGGCTGTCTCGTTGCTCTTGAAGCCGGCAAGCCTGGAGGCGATGGCTTCGGAGACACCAGTCTGCACGATCAACTCCAGCAGACTCAGCTCGTCGAAGGGGGAGATCTTCCTCGGTTCATCCGCCTCGATGTAGGTGTCGATGAGGTGCCGCATATCGGCCTCGTAGGCCTTAAGATCCAAGCTCTCCCCGCTTGCCTTGCGGACGATCTCGCGGACATCAACGTAGTGCTCGGTCTGTTGCTTGATGCGCTTGGTGTCGGCTGCGCTGTACCCGGCGGAATCAAGTTCATCAGCGATGTTGGCGTATGCGCGCACCAGTGCCACTGTGGCCTGGTAGAGTGCCGCGCGTCTCGGCTCGCGCTCCACAAGATCCGTCGGTATCTCAGTGTTGCCGCAGAAGTAGCGAATGTGCTCCAGCTCGCCCTTTGGCGGCTCCACCGGCTCACACATCAACGAGAGGACTTCCAGCGCGTTGTCGAGACGCTCCCTCCCTCGCTTCAGGCGGTCCTGCATCAGTACTTCTGGGTCGCTCCCACCTGCGCTGTGGTCCAACTCAGACGTGTAAACCGCGATCGCACTCTCGACCTTTCTGAAGAGGTCCCTGTAGTCCACGATGTAGCCGAAGTCCTTGTCCTCCCCATCCAGACGGTTGACGCGGCAGATGGCCTGGAAGAGGCCATGATCCTGCATGGACTTGTCGATGTACAGGTAGGTGCAAGGAGGAGCATCGAATCCAGTGAGCAGCTTGTCGACCACGATGAGCAGCTTCATGTTCGCTGGCTCGCTAGTGAACAGCGCTTTGGCCCACTCCTCGTAGGTCTCAGTCTTGGTCATGCCGGGCTTGGCTTCGACACCCTCCAGCAGCTCGGTGTAGACGTTGTAGATGAACTGCCTGCCAGTCTCGGTGTTGGTGCCCGTCTCCTCGAGCGTCACGTCCCTCGCCTGCGGGCTGTAGGACGTCACAACAGCGCACCGACCTCGGAACGGGGTCTTCTGGAACGTGCAGAAATACCGGCAGGCCTCATAGATGCTCGATGCCACCAAGATGGCATTGCCACGTTCACTGGACAGGCGAGGCCTCACGCCGAAATCGAAGTAGATGTCGTTCACCACGCGGTCTATTCGCGATCTTGAGCTGAGCACGTTCTGCAATGTGCCCCACCGTCTCTTCAACTCGGCCTTCTGCCAGTCGTTTAGCCCCCTCGTCTTGGCGTCGAACCAAGCGTCGATCTTCTCTTCGGAGCCCAGCCGTTGGTCTATGTCCCGTGCCTCGTAGACAAGATCCAGGACCACTTCATCTTCAACGCCCTCGTTGAACTTGTACGTGTGGATGTACTCGCCGAACACCTCCAAGGTGGTCCGCGCATCACTCCTCAGCAGCGGAGTGCCTGTGAAGCCGACGAAGACGGCATCCGGCATCACAGCCTTCATCGCTCGATTCAGCTTGCCACTCTGGGTGCGGTGGCACTCATCCACGAAGACGAACACCTCTCCGACGGTCGGGCTCTGCTGAGTCTTCAGATCCGCGATGAAAGCCTCGAAGTCATCCACGTCCCTGCGGCCGAACTTGTGTATCAGGGAACACAACAGGCGCGGCTTCGCCTGCCCAAGCTTGCTCATCAGGTCTCGGCCGCTGCTGGCACGCTCTATGGGCTCTCCAACTTGTGAGAAGATCCCCTCAATCTGCTTGTCCAGCTCGTCACGGTCGGTGATGACGGCCACTCGGGCGTGGGGGTTGTCTTCCAGAATCCACTTCGCCAGCAGCACCATCACGATGCTCTTGCCGCTACCTTGCGTATGCCAGATGATCCCGCTCTTCCTCGCGCGCGCGAACACCTGTGCAGCCTTGACACCGAAATACTGATGCACGCGCGGCAGTTTCTTCACTCCCCCATCGAAGAGCACGAAGTCTCGCATCAGCTCCATGAAGCGGTCCTTGCGGCACACCTTGAGCAGGTACTTGTCCAGCTTATAGCGGCTGTCGTCGCCCTCGTCATCCTTCCACTTCATGAAGTACTTCTCCGGCGTACCGATGGTACCGTACTTCAGCCCCTCGGAGTCGTTACCGGCGAAGATAAACTGCACAGTGCTGAAGAACCACGCATTGAACTCCGGCTGCTGGTTCGACAGACTCTGGCGGATGCCGTCGCTGATGCTCACGCGGCTGTTCTTGAGCTCCAAGACGCCGAGGGCGATCCCGTTGACGTAGAGCACGATGTCTGGTCGCCGCTCGTTGTCACCCCTGAGCGTCACTTCCTCGGCGATGGCGAAGTCGTTAGCATCCGGGTGCTCCCAGTCGATGAGATGGACGGTCTCACTCGGATCCCCGGCGTCAGTCTTCACTGGTACGCCGTAACGCAGCAGGCTGTAGACTGCTTGGTTGTTGCCGTACAGAGTGCGACTGTGGTTGTCCGCCTCGGTGCGCAGTTCGTGCAAGGCCGCATTGACTTGCGTAGCCGTGCAACCGCGCTTCGTCAGCCATGCCGCTAGGTTGCCCTCCTCAACATTGCTGTTGTCATCGCGGTCCGTCCAGTCGCCGAGGTAGGTGTAGCCAAGCTCGTCACGGAGTAGGGCGACGACACGGTTCTGTGTGGCACGCTCGGGCTTGCCTACACTGTTCATGTCAGCTGGGTCCTCCCGCTCAGCAGTTCCTGCATCATCCCCTGCTTGAGCCGGCGGGTCTTGGCCAGCTTGGCCTCCAACCCCGCAATCTCGGCATCCATGTCCTCCAATACCGTGACAATCGCTGCTTGCTCGGCCATCGACGGCATGGGGAACACGAACTCCTGCATGTCCTTCGCGTAGAGATGGAACACGGTGATCCCCGTAACTAGCTGGAGAATCTGCGCCCGCGCGCGACGAATAGCATAGCTAAGGAAGGGGCCGAGTACGCGACCCGGATCGATGCGAATCACGAGTATGTCGCCACCGAGAATGACCCCTCCCGTTCGGACGCAACTGGCAGTTGCCAGCCCGTTCGGAGTCACATCCGATGTTGGCATCAACACGTCGTTGGCAACGGAACAGGGACTGTCTCCGCAGCTGTCGGTGCGGCTCATGATCTCGCAGATCACTGCTGGGTACTGGGTGAAGAGCTCTCCATAGTGGATGCACGGTCTGCCGCCGAAGGGATCGAGTGCGCTCTTAGGCAGGCCTCTCCCCTTGCTGAAAGACGCCGAGTCCCCCAAGCGCGCGAGCTCCCACTCACCTCGAAAGCCCGACAGGCGGCTCCGCCCCGTGAGCAGCTCCTGCATGGCTCCTTGCTTGAGCCGCCGCTTCTTGCCGAGAAGCTGCTCTGCTGATTGGATGAAGGCATCCGCATCTCCCAACACCTCTGCTATGGCCTCTTGCTCAGCCCTCCTGCGCGGGAGGACAGCCTTCACACCCGTGAGTATTCGCGTGTTGATTGAGGCCATCGTCTGCCCAACCGCAACATCCCTGACTCGCTGCCGGAACGCCTCTGAGTGGAAGTGGTAGCTGAGGTATGGTGCATGGACCAGCTCCTGCACCGGTCGGACTCGAAGCAGCCGCCCGGAGAAGAGCCATCCTTCCTCCGCCCCCCTAATCAATGCGTTGCGGTCCACAGACCCAACTCGACTGAACACTATGTCACCCTGGCGAAGACCGTATGCTCTCAAACGGACCGCGTCAGCATCGGACACCTGAGGGAGCTGCGAATGCAGAACACCATGCTCGCCCAGGTGCTCCACGGTGATAATCGGCGTTCCCTCTTCGACGTAGTCTCTCTCGTGTAGAGCAGATCCGAAGGGGCCAGTCTTCACCTCTGCGATCTCGCCAACGGTCCGGACCTCCCAGTCCTCCGGAATCACACCTACCTCGGTCTGTCTGTAGCCGGGCCTCACTTCCATGAGAACCCCATCCTCTTGAGGTGGTGGTGGACCTTGTCCTCTAGCTCCGAGACACGGGAGTCCATCTCTGGCAGAGGTGTCTCGTAGCGCTCCGCCAGCTGCTTGACCCGCCGGGTGAGTTGCCGGCTGACGCGGTCCGCCTCGCCACGTACTGCAGCTTCAAGCGCCGCGAGCCACTTGTCTTCTACTACCAGCTTCTTGATCTCGGCCTCTGTGAGCTCCGGGTACTGGTGATACGCCTGGGCATCAAGCGCGGCTTCTGCCTTCTTGAGGCGCTTCTTGAGATCAGCCTGGTCGGCGTTGAGCGCCAGCCAGCGGTTGAGCACCCTGAGTTCGCCAAGCTCCTCATCGTCCGGATCCTGCTGAAGAAGGAGTTCGATTCCCTCCTCCGCCTCCGCAAACAGCCGCTTTGCCTCCTTCGTGGAATCCGTCAGAGCCTTGCCAAGTGCGAGATAGTCCTCCAAGACTCTCTTCTCAGCCGGGTCTGTGGCTGCCTTTGCCCTCTTCGTGACCGACGCCTTGGTGACGTTCCCCCTGTTGTTCCTCAGCGCTTGCAGGCGCGAATCGTCTCTCAGCTCCGCTAGTCGGGCAGCATTCGCCTCCCGTAGCGCATTAGTTTCCCGGAACTCGCCGTACGCTCCAGGATCGGATGCACTCCAGAGAGCCTCCAGGGCCTCGTTCCGGGCCTCCAGCGCATCCGTCCTGTTCGCGACTGCACACAGGATACCTTCGTCTCCGGCGTGCTCATCCTCCAGTTCCGCGATTCTCTCGGCGAGCGTCTCCCGCTCCGCCTTGAGTTGATCGATACCAGCCTGCCGCCTGGCGAAGTAGTGTGAGACTACTAGAGCCTTGGGGATTAGATCGCAGATCCAGCCCTTGTCCTTCTCCCTGCCCTTCTTGTCCTTGACGAGGATGCGGGCTGTCTCGGCCTTCCATCCTTCGGCGGCAATCAGGTAGCAGTCATCCTGCATCGTCTCGGCCCAGTAGTCCATCAGGAGCTGGTAGATGCCGTAGCGGTCTACGAGCGGCCTGCCGACGTAGTGGTTGAGCAGAGTCTCCGAAAGCCGAGTGATGATGTCCTTGGGATGGCAGCCGGCCTGCAAGGACTCAAGCGCTGCGGCGCTCGTCCGCCGCCACGCGACGAAGTGGGTCTCCATACTGGCAGCAAAGGAAGCGAACTCAGGGTGCTCGTGGATAGCGGACCTGATGGCCGACTTCTCCACCGCGAGGTCGACATAGCCTGCGCGGTTCTTCCCGAAGAGGGCGTTCTGGAGCTGAGGGCAGACTGCCCAGTAGCGTCCGAGCGCATCGACATCGGCGGCTGGGATACCGCCCTTCAGGTGGCCCTCGATGTCCTCCAGGTCCTCGGGCACCTGGCTATCGATGTACCGAGGCAGGTTCAGATTGAACTCGTTCCCCTTGATCTCGTCGAAGGGAACCATGCGCGCGTACTTCGGAACATCGGACCGCCTACTGAACACATCTATGATCTTGTGGATATCCCGAGAGCGCAGGCGGTTCTTGGGACCGTCCTTCATGAAGCCGCCGCTTGCGTCGATCATGAAGATGCCCGTGCGGGCTTGGGCATTCCCCTTGTCTACGACGACGATGCACGCGCGGATGCCAGTGCCGTAGAAGAGATTGGCTGGCAAACCGATAATCCCCTCGATGTAGCCCTTGCGTACTAGGGCGCGGCGAATGCCGGCCTCCGCATTGCCGCGAAACAGCACACCGTGAGGCAGGATGCACGCGCCCTTGCCGGTGCTTTTCAGGGAGCGGACGATGTGCAGCAGATACGCGTAGTCACCTTGCCTGGCAGGCGGTACGCCGAAGTGCTTGAAGCGTTCGAAGGGATCACTCAGGGGATCGATGCCGGTTCTCCAGCGCTTGTCGGAGAAGGGTGGATTGGCAACTACGTAATCGAAGGTCTTGAGGGCATCACCATCCTTGAACCTTGGGTTGGCCAGTGTGTTGCCCTGGGCAATCAGCGCGGCCGGGTTGTTGTGCAGGATCATGTTCATCCGTGCAAGTCCGCTGGTAGCAGCGTCCTTCTCTTGGCCGTAGAGCGTTACGGCTGTGCCAGCTTCCTCGCTGACCTTCAGAAGCAGAGAGCCAGAGCCACAGGTGGGATCATAGACGGTAGTCGAGGCACTCGTCTCTGAGTCTCGGATGCCGACAATCTGGGCGATGACGCGGCTGACTTCAGCAGGTGTGTAGAACTGCCCCTTGCTCTTGCCGCTCTCGGTAGCGAAGTGCCGCATCAGGTACTCGTACGCGTCACCTAGGATGTCGTCATCTTCAGCTCGGTTCCTAGAGAAGTCGAGAGCTGGATTCTCGAAGATGGCGATGAGGTTTGTGAGCCGGTCCACCATCTCCTTGCCGCTGCCGAGTTTGGCCGTGTCGTTGAAGTCCGGGAAGTCAGAGAGCTTGTTGGCATTCGCCAAGGGGGCGATGATCTTCTTGTTGATCTGGTCGCCTATGTCACTCTTGCCCTTCAGGGCAACCATGTCCTTGAAGCTGGCACCGGTCGGAATCGTGATGGGTGCGTAGGGCTGGTTGGCGTACTTGTCGCTGATGTACTTGATGAAGAGGAGGACCAAGACGTAGTCCTTGTACTGACTCGCGTCCATACCTCCACGCAGCTCATCACAGCTCTGCCACAGGGAGCTGTAGAGTTCAGACTTCCTCAGTGCCATGTATCATCCGCTCCTGGGTCGGTCACTCCTTGCGTCGCGCTCTCAATACTGTATACGAGTCTGTGGCCTCCTGGCCATCAGAGAGCTTGAGATCCGGCACCACTCCGAGACTCTACCTCATGTCCCTGGCGGGTCCTGTGGAGAGCCCGGAAACGGGTTCCGGCGACCGCGGCTCCTGAGTGGTCAGAGAGGCCGGAAACAGGTTGTCACTTCGGGGCTGCGAAATCGAGCGCCCCGCTCAGCTGGCCGCAGGCTCTCTGCTGGATGCAGGCCTTCCCGGACATCGAGGGCTGTGGGGAGGTGACAACCTGTAGTCGCCTGAGTTGTCACTCTTGCTCGGCTTCGCCTCGGCGTTCCCGTCCCCTGCGGGCGACGACCAGCGTCACAACGAGGCACCTCCTCAAGACCGGTGCCATCCGAGGCCGCTGATCGCACAAGCATGTTAGGCCTCGCACGCGCCGTCCCGCTCCACAATCTCAGGTACCTGGAAGATCAAAGGCACACCGGATCGAAACGCCTTGCCTACGGCAATCGCCTGCCGGAACTGAAGCGTCGGCAACGCACCGACCATCGCCGTTCCCATGTAGTTGGCAAGGAAGTCCGAACTCGTTCGGTCGAACTGCTGGAAGGCGATCACCGAGTTGCACTGAGTGAGGACAGTCTTCGACACGTTGGCCGTCCTCTGAGCGATGACGATGAAGCCGACCCGGTACTTCCGCCCCTGAAGCGCGATCTGACCAATGCTGTTCACTAGAGACTGAGCCTTCTTCTCCTCGACGCCGATGAAGTTCCACTCAGGTACGACTGTGTGCGCCTCCTCCAAGACGACGCAGACGCGCTTGCCGAAGTTCTTCTCCTTTCGGGCGATCTCGAAGAGCGTCCTGAAGAACCACCTCGTGTAGTCCAAGATCCCAGTGGTATTCGAGACGTCAGGAAGCTCGAAGAGAGCCACGGGTCTGTCAGACTCAAGGAAGCTCTTCAGCGCGTCGAAGAACCCGTCCCTGAGAACACCCTCATTCTGTGCTATGACAGTTGCATTCTGCTGGTTCTTGAACTTCGCGGTCTCGAGCGAAAGGACGTCAATCGCTTCGAAGAGACCTTCCTCGTCCTGTGCAGCGATAACGCTCTCTGCCCCAAGGTCCGTGAGCTTCTCGCGGCACTCGTTGGTGAAGTCCACGCAGATGACCTTAGTCTCTTCAGACACGATCTGTCTCACGAGTTCCCTAGCGAACACGGACTTCCCACAGCCAGTCACTCCCAGAAGCGCCACGTGGTGCGAGATTGCAGCACTCATGTTCATCAGTATCGGGTAATTGGTTCCCGGGATCGTGCCTATGAGATACTCACCATCGGGCGGCGTGACTGGTGATATCGGAGCAGCCGTGAACACAGGAGTATTGATGTCGGGTACCCAACCGTGACGGTCAAACGCGCACCTCTCCTGGTTCCACTCTCCCAGCTGTACGGCTTCACCAACGACGTATCCGGTCTCATTCTTGGACTCGAGCAGCTCAACCTCAGTGATGCCTTGGATGATCTGGTACAGCACCTTGGTTCCACGAACGGGCACTTCGAGGAGCGTTCCCTCGGCAACTGGTACGCGTCCAGCGTACTCGAACCTGAGCTTGTCGATCGTGGCACGTTCCACGACCACCCCAACGAAGCGCTCGAGGAACTCCGGCTGGCTCTCAGGGTGGAGCTTATAGAGCACGTTGCTGGCATGGGAATCCGTTGCGTGCTCCGCCGCGAGCGCGTTTCGCAGGGACTCAGTGCTCAGCACCTTGACCCACTGCTGCTCATTGAGCAGGTAGTTGTCGATGATCATCCCCTTGAACACGCGCTGCTCTTCATCCATGGAGTATCTGAACTCCACAAGGTCGAAGCGACGCACTGACCTGCGACGCCTGTATAGGCGAGCGATGAAGACGTTCTTAGACTGCACTCCGATAATCTCCCCGATATCGGCCGCTCCCCTCCGTACGGCCGTGGCCGTCACCTTGGAGAGACTCCTTGGATCGGCCAGAGCAACCAGCAAGGCGAAACCAGCCAGCCACAGGAACGCCGGACTTTGACTGTCCACGTGGAACACCAGCGAGAGGAAGAACAGCGCTCCGAACAGCAGACGTCCGTTGCCGAAAGTGACAGAGAAGTGCTTCAGGATTGCGGAGGCTCTGTTCCGTGCCGTCGTGCGCGCTGCAGTTTCCTCGAGCAGCAGGAGCGCAGATAGAGACGTGAGCGCGAGCAGCACGTTGTATACGTAGAACACCCAGTACCAAATGCCCCAGTCGCCTAGCTGGCGGCCCAGCGGCGAAAGGACCAGTAGGATGGAGACAGACGAGGTCAGTACGTCAGTCGGCTTCGTGAAGAAGTGCTCGAGAAAGCACGTGACGAATGAGAGCATCACGAGTGCGCTGAAGATCAGGATCGGGACGCCCTGAACGGGAATCGCGCTGCCGAACGACAGGCGAGACACTAGGAGGAGGACGGCAACTGCGGCAGCAAACAGCACTGTCCTCGCACGGCGTGACACTGATACGTACCTCCTTAGGCCCCTTCATGCGCTCGTTGACGAGCGCACGTGAGGCCTGAATGCAGCTAGGGAGACCCGTTCGCAGCTTTCCGAGAGACCGTCGCTGGCTCGTGGCTGCACAGCACACACAACCCTAGCACGCAGGCGACCATCGCGACAAGGATGGCGAACCCGAGCATGGTATTTCTGGTGCAGGCAGCCTACGCTGGAACGGGCTGCTAGGAGGCGGGCATGGGACAAACGCAGGAAGAGCTCATCGCCGAGACCAAAGAACTGTGGGGTCGGCGATACGGCCGGCCAATCACGGACGAGGAGGCGCAGGAGATCGTCGACAACATGGTTGCCTTCGCGGAGCTGATCATCGAGTGGTACCTCGAGGAGCAAAGGAGGGGCAACCGCCCGGAGAACGCGGATGACGAGTGATCGCATCACGGATCTGGGCTGTGTCACTGGGCCAGGGGGCGCACCATCTTGTCCTTCAGTCATAGACGATTGTGACGCGTGTGAAGACAGCTTCGGAGCTTGCCGGCTGGGTCACCACGCCCTCGCCCCCCCTCACCATCGCGCGCGCCGCTTGCGTCATGCCCGAGAGCGCCCGTGCGTCTCGGTTGAGGATGACTGCTCAGCATCGGCCGCGAGTCGGATCGTGCGACACACAGTCCCTTCGTGGACGGGGTTGGTTGTGCTTCGGCTGATGGCGTTGTCCCTACAGCAGGAGCACCTCATCCGCGTCGAACCCGGCCAGTCGCCCTATGATCTCCTCAAGACACCAGCGTGGGTCTATGAAGTGAGCTGGTCTGCCGCAGCTACCGGCGAGGTCCTCAAAGGCCCCGATCTCGCCGCTCGGGCATAGCCCGATGTAGTGAGGTGGCAGCGTGAAGTCGCCATGATGACGCCACTCTCGCTCCCACCAGAATTCCTTGCGGCTGTTCTCCCAGGTACCCATCTGCTCCATGTAGGGCGTGAGCCGCGCCAGACGTGACTCGTCGAACCGCCCGGACTCGATTTCGTCGTCTATCATCTCGTCTAGGGGTACGGTCAGCCAATCATGTCCCACGGTCATGTCGATGTACCAGACAGGGTTCACGGAATTCCCACGGGCGATCCTCTTCGTGATGGCCACACCGTAGGGCTCCAGGCTGACTTCCCGGCCCTCGATGCTCCCAAGAAGCAGGTGCATGTGCTGAAGCGGCGTCTCAGTGAAGCAGACGCACTTCTGGGACTCCGTTGGAAGCCCCGCCTCCCTCAGTCTCGAAACTGCCTGACCAATGCCGCTGCGAGCCAGAATCGCGCCGTCCCGCACTATGCTCTCCAGATTCGTCCGCGCCGACGAACCACCGTAGTCCCGCGTGAGATGAACGACGAAGGTGCTGAGGTCATCCCTGCGGGCGACAAGCTCTCGAATACTCACAACACCCTCCCGTTGCGGCCTTGCCCAGCGGACCGTGTGAAGCGTCTGCTTCGCGAGCGGCACGGTGGATTCGGGCGGACGTCTACGTCACCAGCCCCGTCTCGCCCTAGCTTGAAGGATGCAGACGCTAGTTGGACGCGATACGACCTTCGCTCAGGTACCGCAGCAGCTCCCCCGCGAGGGCGTCCGCCGTCTTCCCCCGCAACTCGGTTATCGCGAAGCGAAACGTGCTTGGGTACAAACACATGAACCGCTGCCCCATGAAACGTGCGAGGTCCTCGAACCCCGTCCCGAACGTCGCGTCACGACTGGACATGCAGAAGTACTCGATTGGCGGATGCTCGTACTCACCCACGTGCGTAGCATGGATGAGAGGCCAGTACTTGCCGAGACTCCGAGCTGGGTCGGAGTGGTCATCCACTTCAACTATGAACCGCTCCCCAGTCTGCAGATGCCCCGAGATATCGGCTCGAGGCCAGAGTGGGCGCGGCTTCCCTGGCCACTCAATGGCAGTATCGGGCCGGTCGAGTTCGCCGACAATCGGGCTGCAGATGCTGGCGAAAGCGTCAAAGATCTCTAGGGCCAGCTTCGTTGGCATAGAGTCCCCCGAAATCACCTACCGGCACCTCGGCTCCGAGTCCCCCGCATCCGGCAGCCGACTGGCTGCGGAGAAGCAACACTCACGGCCCAACCTGGCAACGCCGCTGATCTGTTCGGGTCCGGTGCGCAGGACCTTAGCACGACTAGGACCGGGCTCAGAAGATTCGGCGGACAAGTACTGGATGGTCGTGAGCGGAAGGCGCTGTTCTACTCCCGCCGTGGCAGAGAGGAGAACCCAGGAAGTACGGAGGCGAACCTCATCAGAGGCTCCAGGGCCTCTGGATGCGACTAGCGCTCCTGAACGCGGACGCGCACGTGTAGCAGACCGCCGACAGCACAGTCAGCTCGCGGACCACCCATCGAAGGGTACCTGACAGATGGCGGATGAAGACAGCGCATTCGGGGAGGTACGACTTCCTTCCTGAGGAAACCAGCTCGCAATTGCAGTACTATGTACGCGGTCACGCCGCGGTAGGGAGAAGCCCATGGGCCGGTCGGCGCGGCTCGCGATCGTCGGGTCAACGAATGCGGGGCACACCCAAACACCTCTTGAAACAGCGTGAAGCGGGAGACGGAGGAGCACATGCTGAAGGGTGATGGCGACGCACGCCGCATCACGAAACCGAGCCAGACGATCGGACTCAAGGCCGGGCACAGGGCCTTGCTGAGGCGTCTCACGTCAGGTTGTGGCTTCGAGGACGATCTCTGTACCGCCAGATGCGTGGTCTCCATCGCGCTCCAAGCCGGCCTCAAGGGGGAAGAACCGCTCGACCTGCCTTGCCTTTGGAGCATCGACGCACTTGACCCGAGTGGGACGTTCCTGAGCCTTGTTGAGTTGATGGACCCAAAGGATGTCGACCCAGTCGTTCGCATCGAGCGCCTGCTGAACGCGGGCTTCGCGCTACTCGCGCGTGCTGAGAGAGCTCTGGGAGAGGAGGCTGTCGAGCACTTGCTCCGAGAGTACTCCGAATGGCATGCTGCGGCGACCGACGGGCGACGGCAGCACACACAGGATGGGAGCTCGGACAATGAGCCGGAGGCGTAGCATCAATCAGCCGGTGTCTTGCCTCGACCGACCTGTTGGTAGCTCCTCTCTGCGAAGCATGCTCGAGGAATTCGGGTCGGGCCAAAGCACGAAGGGGGTTCCACGACAGACTTCAATGTGCCCCGCCAGCAATCCGGTGTCACACACTTGCCTGAACCCTCTCTCGATGCAGTCCTGCGCTAAGTACCAATCGCAACAACCCTGACCTGACCTACGGAAGCTTATCGACTCAAGCACGTGTCGCCTGATGAGTGTGCAGCCCAGTCCGACCCCCTGAACCTCAATGACGGAGCCCCATGTCCGTCGCGCCAACTCCGGATCATCAGACAGCGACCGTCCATCCTCCCCCACGATCTCCGTGTAGGCCAGCCATTTGTGGCTTCTACGTGACACATAAAGCGCGTAGCAGACGTCGCCTTCCGTCTCCAGCAGTCGTGCCAGGGCATCGCGCGGCGCGATGATATCATCTTCGATCGTTAGCAACGCGTCGTACTTCCCGGCGAGAAACGTCTCTTGCGCTCGTACGTACTTGGTCGTCACGGCATCGTACGCATCTGTCGGGGGCCTAGCATCAACTCCCATCACGATGTCGGCTCCCGTGCAGCAGCTCGGCATGCGCTGCTCCAGAATGGCCTCAAGGCTCCTTCCGTAGTAGTGGTAGAGTGGGGCGAATATCATGACTCTCACTGTTGCACCCCCATGGCGGTCAGGACCTGCTCCTGGAAACGGGTTTCGTCCAGCTCGTACAGCACGTCCGGCCGTTCCAGAAAGCTATCCCCTTCACGGTACCCGTCGTACTGCACGTGCCATCCTCTGGCCAGCCCGTCACAGGAATACCTCGGCCGCCGCTCGCGGAACACCTTGCGGGTCCCGTGAGCCTGCGATCTGATCGGGTAGTGCCTTATCAGGAAGGGCATGGGGCAAATGCGTCGCTCTCGGAACCAGACCTCGTGACTGCCCTGCGGGAAGCAGACCTCCGAGCCTCGCTGAGGCTTCCACGACCTCACCCAGACACAGCCAGGGACGCCGTATCCCAGTCTCCAGTGGCGGAAGTGGGTCAGGAAGTCGCCACCTGGCCGGAACGAGTCGTCAGTTGGAGGGAACGTAACCACTATATGGTCCAGTGCGTTGAAGCCCTCACGGTCCACTTGGTAGAGCGCGTCCCTCAGCCCGACTCCAGCCCAAGGCGACTGAAAGTACTCATCTGCATCGTGCCAAATCACCCAATCTGCGCACTCCGACTGCGAGAGTTGCGCCACCCGTCTCGCGACATCAGCCAAGCTATAGGAGTCTTCCTCGCAGTCGTCAATGGGTCTGACACGTTCTACTCGCGTGACACCTCGACCCACCAAGTCGGAGGCAAGCTCATATGACCCATCCGTTGACCAGTCATCAAGCACCAAGACGTCGATGTCGCGTCTAGCCAGATAATGGATGGTCGCTCTGAGGATGTCGGCCTCGTTGTAGACCGGCATTATGGCCAGCACCCTGTAGTCCTCCGGCGCAGGCCGACCGTCGTATCCCGGGAGGCTACTCACATGCCTGTCCACCTTCCTCCGACAACTCGGCGGGCAGAGCGAAGCAATAGTCTCGCTCAAGCAGGGTCGCAATGACCTCAACGAACACACCAGTCAGGGTGGTGTCATCGTGCATGAGTAGGATATCATCTGACGTCGAACTGGAAAGCGTGCCACCCGTCTCACTATCCACCGAATTCAGAGTCGAGAGAATGTCGCATGCTCGTGTAAGCTGATGATCTCGCGCGTCGAGTGTCCAAAGGACGTCCACGTGGCCAATCTGACGCTCTCGCGTGTAGGAGTCGTAGCAGACTCCGTTGAAGCGGGGGTGTCTGTAGCGGAGATCCCTGAGGTAGCTGTTGAGCGGAGGGTTGAGTGCGCCGCCTCTGTCTCCGAATGGGAACCTGAAGAACCTAGCGCGTCGCTCAACGCCGGCTTCACGGTGGAGCTCTTCGATGGTCACGTCGGCCATCAGGATGTCACGACGCGCCTGCTCGAACGTCATCTGGGAGAAGCGGTCGTGGGTATGCGAGTGGTTCCCAAGGATGAATCCACGACTCACCGCGTCTTTGACTAGCTCCGGGTGTCGCCGCATCCTCTCACCGATGCAGAACAGGATTGCAGGTACGTCGTTGGCCTGCAGGAAGTCGAGGGTCGAACCCAGAGACTCTGAGGGCCCGTCATCTACGGTGAGGTAGATCGTCTTCATGGACAAGGGGCGGCAGATCGCCGCAAGCAGTGCCGCACTCGTGGCCAAGAAGGCCACTCCGCCCTCGACCGCGCACGTGCAACCGTGTCAACATCGAGTTGCTCGCCTGCGCCGCCGCTGGCTAGGTGCAACCACAGAGGTTCAAGGAGTCTCCTGCGTTGGCAGCCCGAGAAGAGGATGAAGTGGAGTCGGGCGAAGGACCCGCAGCCGAGCATTCGGCCGAGAACCGCGCGACTCCGGTAGACGGTGCCGTCTCGAGCCAAGACTACCACGACAGGATATCCAGCCGGTACCAGCGCAATGCGATGGTATCACGACTCTCGCACTTGCTGGAAGATGAGTTCGCAGAACGTAATCTTGCGCAGGCCCTACGGCGAATCCACGGCAGACGAGTACTAGACGCTGGAGGAGGCGATGGGCGGTGGGCCGAGTGGCTGGCAAGGCGTGACTACGCTGTTACACTTGTAGACAACTCGGAGCAGATGCTGCGGCTCGCGAGGAAGCGTCTGGCGAAGTCCGTCGCTGGTCTCAGCGTGCAAGTGCTTCCTGGTGATGTTCGTGATCTCTGTGCGCTCAACGACTCGAGCTTCGACCTTGTGTACGCTCAGGGCGATGTGCTCTCCTACTGCGGAAGCCCTGCCGACGCTGTGCGTGAGTTCGCCCGCCTCCTGGTTCCCAGAGGAGTACTGGTCGCATCGGTAGACAATCTCTCGCCATACTGGATTCGATTGGTGTCAGCCAACCGGCATGAGGAGGCAGCATCGGTGGCCAAGAGCCGACGCAGTACGACTTCTTACGTAGGAGGTGAGCTTCGTCTAATCACTCACCTCTTCTCTCCGAACTCGCTCGGAGTCCTCCTTAGGGAGGCCGGATTCACTGTCTGCTCGGTGGCTGCGAAGGCAGCCTGGGCCGATCTAGTGGACACTGTGCCTGCAAGCGGAGCGAGGTCACGGGCCTTGCGCGACCGCCTCGCGGTAGCTCGGTCCCGCGGGCGTCACTCGGACTTCGCTCTCATAGCTGCGAGACACATAGAAGCGACCGCCATCCTGCTGTAATCCGCAACTCCGCCACACCCACAGGTGGTGATGCTGATGGCGATTCGAGCACCGATCTTGGCGCGATGAGGAAGCTCAGCAGACCGACCACCGGCGCAAGTGCGAAGTGAGGCCTCAGCATGAAACGCGAACGACTGGTTGTCATTGCAGGCTGGACCCCGAGGGTACTGAGCGAGTACAGCAGCCCCCCACTGGCTACGGGCGTGCTCACCTCATACCTACGGGTTCATCCTGACTTGCCTGCTGGGACTCGCGTGGAGGCGGCGGAGTTCTGCAGCCTGGACAGCGACGAGGAGGTAATCCAGCACCTTGAAGCCATGCGCCCATGGCTCATCGGATGGTCCTGCTACGTGTGGAACATCAAGAGAGTGGTCGGCGTACTCCCAAGGATCCGTCGTGCGCTGCCGTCCTGCCGCCTAGTGCTGGGGGGCCCTCAGGTGTCCGATTCGGGACTCGCGAGGTACCTAATGGGGGCTGAGCCCGCGATAGATGCAGTGGTACTCGGAGAGGGCGAGGAGCGTTTGGCCAAGTACATACGACATCTCTCTACCGACGGACGCCAGTCCCCTTGCACCGGAACCCTGTATCGGCGGGAAGATGGCACGACTATCGAAGGTGGACACCGGTGCGAGGAGGTTGACCTGCGAACTGCCCCGTCTCCTTACCTCACCGGCACGTGTCGGCCCGACGCAGGCTCGCCGGTGTATGTCAATCTCGAGTCCTACCGAGGCTGCCCTTTCCGGTGCAGCTTCTGCAAGTGGGGGCGGGAGCAGGTCCGGTTCAGGCGTATCGAGCAGGTATCAGAGGAACTGGAGTGGGCTCTGTCCAATCCCGACGTGGTCGGCGGCTTCTTCTGCGACGCGGACTTCTTCCTCAATCAGGAGCGAAGCTGCAGGCTCCTCGACCTAATCGCGGAGCTTCGTCCCGACTCGACGTGGTACTTGGAGGGCGAGCCGACGTCCATCGACTCACCCGTAATCCAGAGACTAAGGAAGCTCCCGAAGGTAACCGTCAGCTTCGGTCTTCAGAGCATAGATGATGGCGTCCTCCGACGCTCTGGCCGTCCGCGTGACACAACTGAGTTCGCTAGAGGTGTGAGAAGGCTTCATCAGGAGGCACCCCAGCTCGGCATCAACCTCGGCCTTATCTACGGGCTCCCGGGCGAGCGGCTAAGCGGCTTCCTTGACTCCGTGTCGTTTGCACTCGGGCTTGCTCCGACTTCACTTACGCTCAGCCATCTTGAGCTGCTTCCCGGCACTGAGTTCTTCCGAGACCCAGCCGACTACGGGATTCGCCATACTGGTCCCCCTGACTTCTGTGTCACCAGCACTACGCACTTTGGCGAAGACGACTTCATGCGGGCAGACAGAATCTCCGCCTTCGTGAGAGCCTGCTTCAACTACTGCTTCCTGCGCGAAACAGTCGCCAACTTGGCTGTGCGCGACGGCGTGGTGTGTGGCCAAACAGCTCTAGCTGTGTATCTCAGCATGCTCGATGATCTGACAGCGCGCGAGGCGCTGCCGCCCCACATCCCACGAGCGGTGTCCCACGATCTCGAGCAGAACCTGGAACGCGCCAGGTTCCACACGTTCTTCTCGACCGCCGGCTTCTGCCACGAGCTGCATAGCGCGCTACTGAGAACCGTCCGCAGTGACGCAGTGGGCTACTCGGAGGCCGCACTCTCGGGATGTGAAGGAAGAGTCCGGGCGATTCAGGAGTTCGTGCGGTCGATGGGCAGGCACTGCACCTCTGAGACCGATCTCCGCGAGGCACGGGGTTGGCCACTTGGAGAGACTGGGATGCCCTCAGAGTCGCTATTCCCTCGAGGGGCAAGGTACTTCTGACAGTGAGAGGCTTGGGTGTGAGCTCGATTGACCGGATCGGCCCGGCGAAGAAGTAACTCCTGAGCAGCGAGAGATTCCCGTTGCCCAAGGAGCTCCACAGTGCTAGCCTCGTCTCCAATCTGGTGGGCAATGTGGACCATAGGACAAGGAGGCTCGCTATGACGACAGAGAGCGGCCAGACCTCTGCCGCGGGCAGTGCCGTTGCTGAGGACGCCCCGACTGCAAGCGAGGTGCTCGAGCAGGTACCTGAGCGTCCTGTGATGTCATGCTACACGCTGGATCCCCATGTTTGTGAGGCCGATGAGCGCCCTGTGATGTCATGCTACTCGCTGGACCCCCATGTCCGTGAGGCCGATGAGCGTCCTGTGATGTCATGCTACACGCTGGATCCCCATGTCCGTGAGGCTGATGAGCGTCCAGTGATGTCGTGCTACACGCTCGATCCGCACGTGTGTGAGGCTGACGAACGACCTGTCATGTCCTGCTACAGTTTGGACGACAAGCTCTCTGCGCCGGCAGAGACTGCCGAGAGACCTGAGGAGACCAGCTCTCCCAGCAGCTGACATCGTCGCCCGAGGAGCCGTAATCCGCTGCACTCCAAGGCAGTGGAGGACGTTGCCCGGCAGAACCAGTCGAGCCTCAGTGCGATCATCTGGTTACTCCCCAGCTTCCTTGCTGACCCAAGGTGATTCGGTGGATTGGTATGTCCCGGCAACCCAACAGAGATGCCACGTTCGCGTATCAGCTCTCGCCGTACCTAGTCTCAAACCGTGATGGGACCGTCTCCAATCTACTGACCAACCGCCGGTGGCTCGCGTCCGGGCTTCGGATTGAGCAGCTGTGTGACGACAGGGGAATAGTCGACTGCCGGCGACTCAGGGACATCTCTGACTGGGATGAGAGTAGGATGGCCCGGGTCCTCGCGGATCTTGCCTCGAGTCGCATTGTATTCCCGAGCCACGCGGACCCATTCGTGGAGTACGGGACACGGTTCGTCGACATAGAGACATGTACTGATTGCAACGCCCTGTGCTGGTACTGCCCGGCTTCCATTCGCCCCAAGTCGCCCGAGTTCATGCCGAGCGACGTATTTCGCCGAGTCATCCAAGAAGTGGCCGCATCCCTCGATGTCGAGTGGGTCTCCCTGAACCACTACAACGAACCACTGCTGGACCCTCACTTCGCGGCGAGGGTCCGCCTGATTTCCGACTACAGCCTGCGTCTGCGGCTGTTCACGAACGCGACCCTACTCACCATGCAACACGTAGAACTCCTAGTTGAGACAGGTGTGCTCGAGTCGCTGGTGGTCAACCTCCCGTCCCCGAAACCTGCCATGTACAAACGGGCGACCGGAATCGCCATGCCGCCAGACCTTCTGGGAGCCCTGCTCAGTGCTGCGGATCGGGGGCTCGCAGTAAGCATTTGCGTGAATGACACTCCGAGTACGCTGCGAGCCGGACGCGATGCGGTCGTCAAGAGCTTCAGATCCGTGCTGGGCAGCAGCATTCCTCTGTTCTTCAACGTGACACACGATCGAGCAGGTCTGCTTCCCGACCTCGGGCTCGTGTCCGGGGTCGGTGATAGCAGAGGTCTCGGAGGGTGCCGCAGGCTGCTGCAGCACGCGGCTGTCAGTGTACGCGGAGATGTGTTCATGTGCTGTCAGGACTACGATCAGGAGCACATCTTCGGGAGCCTAGTAGCTGAGCGGTTACCGGAAATCCTCCGCGGGAGCAGAGCCTCGGCGGCTCGGAGAGCCGTGTTTGGGGGCGACACCCAAGCGGCGAAGGACCTACCGTGTGCTCGGTGCATCGAGAGACTGGATCCGCGCGACAACGTGCGACTGCGTGCCACTGGGGGCTCCAACCAGCATGTCCAAGAGAGAGAAGTGGTCCGCGACTAATAACTACCGTGTTCGGCCAACGGCGCGAGTCCCGGTGCCTCTAGTCAGGCGTGCAGCCAATCATGGGTTGCTTCGGGACGAGACGGCTGGTGATCTGTCACCCTTCTTGGCACCACCGGGGGACATCCCCCCGGCGAGAGTATCCGGACAGAGAACGGGTTCTGACGCCTGTTTCGTCGTGGAGCCGCATGCGGACGACGCAGCCTTGTCAGTTGGTGGGTTCCTCTCCCAGTTGAGCTGTGACGTGGTGGTCGTGACGGTGTTTGGCAACTCAGACTCAGCGCACCCAGGAGTCGCCGGCCTGCTACGAACGCTCGGCCTGAACCCGCGGGACTTGCGGTGCGAAGAGGCGGAGGCCTTCGCCAGAGCGCTAGATGCGAAGTGGATCAACCTAGGCTTTGCAGACGATGCCATCAGCAAGGACGGTGTCGACGGCGTTCGCGCTGAGCTACTGCGGAGGCTCAGGTGTGAGATCTCACAGGATGACCGTGTCCTGCTCCCAGCTGGATTCGGTGGTCACCCGCATCATCTTCTTGTCAGATCCTGCGCGACTGAGTTCCCCCACCACGCGCTGTACGAGGACCTAGCCCCAATAGACCGTTACGCCAGATCGACAGCTCAGTTCTGGAAGGGATACCACGAGTTGATGACAACTCACTGCTCAATGCACGTGAACATCGACTCTGCTATCGAGCTGAAGACAGACCTTGCCTCCATATACAGGAGTCAGTATCCGCCGAGTCAGTCGCTTGGGCTGCGCGAGTATGCGGAGTCCGTGGGAATCGCGAGATACTACCTGGGATGCTCGCCCGAGCCCGGGGTCTACTTCGAGCGCATCTTCCCTGAGCGAAGCGGCCTCCAAGCCTGGACTGAGCTGTCCCGACTGATGGATGCTGCTCGGACTAGACCCACGGTTGAGTTCGGACCGTCGGGAGTACCTTGCCCTTCGAATGCAGAGAGGGAGGGGCGAAGTCCAGATCGGCAGCCAGTTCACATCCCCGAAGACCATGCGGTAACGACTGACAGAGAGAGCAGGCGGGACCTGGTCGCGCGACGGCTAGGCGGGGAATCGCTCATGCGAGTCCTGTGGCGCACTTTCGGCAGACGTGACCAGAGGAGGTTCAGCAACTCCACCTACGAGCACTTCGCCTATCCCACAGCAGGTGGGCTCGGAAGCACCAAAGCGTTGCTGCTGGCATGGAACGTGAGCGGCTTTGACGCCGGTGTCTATGAGTATAGGCCCTCATCCGGAGAACTGGACCGCGTGTACATGCAACCCCCTCGCCGCCTGGACCTATGGTCATCCTTGGGAGGTCAAGATTGGGTGTTCGGCGCTTCCGCGGCGATACTGATCGCGGAGGATGCTACTGCAGCGCAGGCGAAGTACGGCGATCTGGCATCCCGGCTGCTGCTGCTTGAGGCAGGACATGCAGCACAGCTCTTTCAGATGGAGGTCTGCGCCGCAGGCTGGGGCTGCGTGGAGATACCTGCATTCGACAAGCCTCTGCTAGCGCGCCTTGCCTCTCCCCGCTGGCCAGCGCTGCTGGTGCTAATCGGAGCTCTCCCGCACACCACTCCACGCTATCAGAGCGTGTCGCACCCGAAGTGGAGTCGAGTCACCCTTCCCCTCTCGCCAGAGCATCGGGAACCTCAGCTGGCGGATGGGACAGAGACTGAAGTCGGTGCCTGCCTCTCGCCAAGGATTCTGCGAGCTAGTACTAGGCCAGGCGGACTAGCGCTCGCTCGGCGTGCCGTTCCCGCAACCGACTACGTCGCCTCTGGCACATCCTTGGCCATGGACGACAGCGATGCCGCTTGGGAGCAAGCCGCTGCACTGGCGAAGGTCAAGGCAGCTGCCGAGGCGAGAGAGATCTGGGTGGCTAGGACGTCACGTGCTTCTGAGGTTGTGCGATGTCGAATCACTGACCTACACGATCTCGTTGTTCCGCCAAGCTCCATCCTACTGGACTCCAGCCAGATCTCTGCCCTTGAGTCCACCGTGGCGCATCGTTCTAGCGGCGATTCGGACCGTCATTGGATTCTAGGACACGACATTTCATCCCGTGAGCCAGTCTGGCTCCCGACCGACGCAGTTCTGCTCGACAGGAGGTTCTTCGACTGGGACATTCTGCCATCAAGCACTGGCTTGGGGTGTAGCCGAAGCGAAGACGCAGCAATCAGGCACGGTGTCCTAGAAGTAATCGAGAGAGCCGTAGCTCGCTCGTTCGTTATGGACTGGCGCAGGACCGACGTGTCCTCCGTATCCTCCAGGGTCGACTTGCTGACGCAGCTACTCGATGAAGCCGGGCAGGAGGTATCCGTTCGCACGGCGGAGGTGGCAGGCGCGTTCGTCTGCCGAGCTACCTGCAACCCGAGCGATGCGACCGGCAGCGCTGCCTGTGATCGGCACGGGGATGCTATTGCAGCGGCACTTGGCGAGTGCGCGGCGAAGGTGTTCGCTAGTGGGAATCAGAGAGCACGTCGCCACACTCGGAGAACACGGGAGAGGGGACCGAATCAGACAGGAAGACCACCGTGTCCAGAGCAGCCACCAGTCTGTTTCCGGCTGGCTGTCGTCTCCCTCGTCGCAACCTCTGAGTTGCGCGATCTGCTGCCAGGATGGCCTGTCGTCAGGGTCGTAGCGTGGAAGTAGGGAGATAGGAGCAAGCAAGATGAACGACCTGACGTTTGCGTCTGCCAAAGTCCAGTGGTCGTCCGCGGCAATCTCGGACTGCGCGTCTGTCCCACTCAAGGCGCTGAGGGTGGGTACTTCGGGAGACAGATACGTGGTAGTGGCTGGCGTCCATGGCAACGAGACTACACCGCTCTATGTTCTCAGGAGATTCTTGGAGGAAACGGAGCATACAGAAGCCTGCACCATCGACATCATCCCTGTGGTGAACGTGCTAGGGGTCGCGCTCGGAACGAGAAGAGAGCCACTGTGTGGCGAAGACATGAACAGGCTGTTACTAGCGCAGGCCCCCGACTCAGTGGCGCGGCAGGTCATGTCTGACCTAGTCAAGTTCTGCGCTGAAGCCGAGGTAGTCGTGGACTTGCACTGCTGGGACTCCCCTTCTGCCGTGATCGGAATCTGCCACCGGGCTCCTGTTTCGGGTCCGAGCAGGGAACTCCGCGTTCTCGCATCGTTCGGGTGCGACTATGTGTGGATCCCTGGGTCCGAGGACGGAATCGAAGGCACACTCGGTCAAGAGCTCACTCGTCTCGGAATCGCCAATTGCGCCATCGAACTGCCAGCTCCCGGGAGTGTGGACAGAAGAGGCGTAGGTGACTTCTCCAAGCGACTCCGCAAGGCTCTGGTGGGCCCACACTCCCGCTGCCAGCTCCGATGTGGACAGCGCGAGGCTATCCATGCCGTTGCTGCAGGCCTATATGACCCCCTTGTGAGTGCCGGCGAAGACGTGAATCAGGGGACTTGTCTGGGTCGATTCCTCGACCCAGGCACACTCGCCGTTCAGGGCGTAGCGTCTTCGCACTGTACTGGAATCCTGATGGACCACGCGGGACGCCGAGTAGTCCATCGAGGAGAGGTGGTAGCCCACATAGGAACCGGGGGAGATGATCTCAGTGCTTCGATTGCCGAGGTGAACTGAAGTGGCGAGCCTAGAAGAACGTACTGAGGTCTTCCTCTTGACCAAGCCTGTAGCGGTGTCGGGTGGTCTACTCGTTGTCTACGAGTCTGCCGACACCCCCCCCGTCGCGCACTACCGTCTGTCGAGTTCAGGCCAGCGTCTCGTCCAGCGGCTGGCACGCGGCTACCGTCTCTCTCCGAGCGACGCTGGAGAACTCGTTGGCCTCGATCTTCCGTTTGTGTCGCGCCTCCAACTGCCTCCGAGCTTCCCGGCAACCGATTCTTGGTCAATGCTAGTGGATTCGTCCATCGGTGGCCCGTCAGTCTGGGCCAAGATGCTCGCGGCAAGAGAACAGAAGCGGGGGCTCTCGTGCCTGATGATGAGTCTGCACAGCCGGTGCGTCACAGCGGATGGGATCCCGCTGGAGGTCGATCCCCCGCGGAGTCGTCTCGCGTTCGTACGTTTGGTGCGAGCGTTGACATGCGCACTCCGCCCCGACAGGCTGCTGGTGGTGGGTCGGGAGGTGGCCGCGAAGATGCATGATCTGCTACCACAGCAACGGAGTTGGGTTCTGGAGACGGGATTCGCCGAGTCAGACATCATCGATGAGGATGTGCAACGCGGGATTCTCAGTCGTGCTCTGGACGAGACTCTCTTCAGGGAATGCACCTTCCCCTGGGACAGCCTAGCCCACGCCCTAGGTGCAGCCCAGGCGATTCGAGCAGCCGGGCTCAACATCATCTGGTCACAGACCACCGCAAGGGACCTGTCCGAGCGCTTCCCTGAGGCGGCCATCGTCTGGAGCCCTCCCAACACGGACCTAAGCCTATACGAGCCCGCACAGCCAAGAGCGAGGCAGACCCATCGCATACTAGCCAGCATGGGATCCCACCCGCCAGGTCCGAGAAGCACCCGATTCCTCTCAATTGACGCGCTCGTTGCAGTCGTGCAGGCGCGGGAGACATGGTCACTCACCTTGCTCACCGCGAATCCCTCGGAACTCCGCCGACAGCTCCGCATACCGGACAGCAGCAGGATCAAGTTCATTCGACGAACGAGCTTCGAGGAGATGCCCAGCCTCTACAGGGAACACGACGTATTCTACAGAGTCCAAAACGACTCAAGCGTACCGCTGAGTTGCATCGAGGCCATGGCGTGTGGTCTCGCGGTGATTCTGTCGGAATCCACGCTATCGACTCTCCCTCTGCTTGATTCGATGGTGAACGCGATTGCCGTTCCTCACGGAGACGCGGAAGCTCTAGATGTGGTCTTGAGCCGTTTGGAGACTCGGCCGGGCGGAGCGACTTCCATAGGTCTCGCAGCCGCAGAACTTGCCAAGAGACACTTCGACATGACGTCGGAGCTCAACAGGATTGAGTGGGATGGAATCCCGAGCTAGCAACGGGCAGCAGGGACAGCTTCTAGCCCTCTTAGGACGCGTGGAGTGGAGCTCCATCGGTAGTCACGGCATCACGCAACTCGCACAGTCGCCCCCCGGACCATCGAGGGACGTAGACGGGTGGCTGCTTGGCACCTTGGGCGACGTGGGTAGCACCGGGGTGCAGGACGTGTCTTTTTCGTCATCCCCGGATGGGTCGCTGCTCACGCTGGTGAAGGGGGACTTGCTGAACCGCAGCGAGTTGTCGACAAGGCTATGCAGCTGCGAAGTCAGGCGGGGGGGATTCTCAGACGCAGAGGCCATTCAGCTCGCCTACTCTGAGTGGGGACACACGTTGCTAGACCACCTGGAGGGATCCTACGCACTGGTAGTGCTGGATCTCAGACAGAAGAAGGTCACCCTAGCGCGCGACAGGCTCGGGGTCGGCTCGCTGTTCTACCGGTCCTCCAGTGACGTCGTCGCCGTCTCGTCATCTGCCCTGGACTTGACTTCCTTTGACGGAAGACGGAGTGACTTGTCCGCTTCCGCTCTCATCGAACTCCTCTACCGCCAGTCGATATCCCCTCCACGGACGATCTACGAGGACGTGTGTGCCACGGAGCCGGGCGTGGTCTATGAGCTTCTCCTAGGCCGCGACGGCTCCCCGAGAGCCGTGACATCACACCGGTGGTCGTTCGGAGCCAGCCAGCCACGACGGATACCCGAGCTTCTCGAGAAGCTCGATGAGAGCCTGAGTGCCTCGCTGGGCAACTACGCTCAGGACGGCGGGAATGCGTGGGTGGCGTTGAGCGGCGGCATCGACTCGAGCCTGGTCGCGCTTGCTGCGTCTGAGGCAGGCGCGGCTTCGGACGCGGCCTTTCTGGATGTTGGCTACGGCGCGTCATCACAGGTGGAGCTCGAGAACTCACGAGCGGCAGCAACGCTCGGAGGTCTGTCCTGGCACTTGCTTCGGGCGGGCGATGAGACGCGCAGTCTACACTCACACTGGATCGCTTCAGCAGACACACCGCCGGTCGATGGATTCAACATCTTCCTGCTCTGCCACTCCCTTCGGCGGAGATGTAAGGCCGCATACACAGGTCTCGGTGGTGACGAGCTGTTCTGTGGCTACCCCGACCTCTCAACCGCTCTGTCGTCTTGTACGAACGAAGACCACCTCGTGACAGAGTTTCTACATGCGACAGCCTTGCTCCCAGAAGCTCTGGTAGCGAGAGTCGCTGCCGAACTCTGCGTGGATTGGCAGCAGGAGAAGCAACGAGCAATGAGCAGGGCTCGACGGGCGCTTCGCTCTTCAGGCGCTCGTAGCCTCGATGACAAGCTCCGGGTTCTGCTTGTGACGCAGTACCTGCTTCCATGTCTGGTTCGGGACGCAACTAGATACGCCTCCGTGAACGGAGTCGACATTCGTGCTCCTCTCTTGAGCTCTGGAGTAGCGGAAGTCGCGCTCGAATGGCCTGCTCAGACGATGACAGACAGGCCTTCGATGATGGGCAAGCTGCCGCTGAGAGAACTGGCAGCACGGAAGGGGCTACCGCGTGAGCTCACTTGCATGCCCAAGCGTGGCTTCGTGCTGCCGTACGCTGCCCTGCTTTCGCAGGTTCGCTCCCCCACCGATTCCTCTCTCTTGCTGGCCGCTCTCGGGGAAGACCACCCTGCGTCCCCCTACAGAGCGTGGGCTCTGACTGCTGTGAGGAAGTGGGTTGATGCTCGGTTCCCAGAACACAGAGCTGCAACCGCTCTCGGTGGAATCAGACCCGGATGGCTCACGTGAGAGTCGGGATCTCAACCGCCAGCACATACAGCGACATGCTTGTGGACGCAGTCCGCGAAGCTCAAGCGGAGGCTTGGGTCCTTGCCCCGTGGGGATCCAGAGAGGGACTCCTGGAGAGGACGCGCGACCTACACCTAGACGTCGTCCACCTTCAGTGGCCGGAAGCGTTGCTGACGGCAAGTGAGAGAACGCGCCCAGACTACATGGCCCTGATGGATGTGAGTCGCCTACTCCGGGAGCTCGGGAGGATCTCGACGCTTGCCCTGACGTGCCACAACATCCACCCACATGAACCGATCAACAGGCCGTTTCACAAGCGACTCTATGAGGCGGTGCTCTCTGAGGCTCACACGCTTGTTCACCACAGCTCAACAGGAATGAGCCGATTCCTCGAAGAGCTGCCCGAAGCCCGACTGGCAGCCAACCGAGTCGTCAGACATCCTCCTTACCGCCCCTCGGCGGTCGATTCATTGGAGCGCGACGCCGTTCGGGAGCAAGTAGGCATGGGAGGCAATCGGGTGTGGTTGCTCTGCATCGGCAACGTGGCTCCGTACAAGCGCTATCACACGCTCCTGCAGGCATTGATGGAGACAGATGCGACCCGTTTCGGTGTCCTGCTGATGGGGTCGCCCGGACCCTACTCCGCCTACTGCCACCATCTGCTAGGCCAGATGCGTGAATTCGCGAGCTCAGGCGGAGAAGTCCGTGTTCTCTTGGAATGGCTCGAAGAAACCCAGATTGACCGTGCGCTGACCGCATGCGATGCCGTTGTGGCTTGTCATGACAACTCCGTAATCACGACTGGGATTCCTCATCTCGCGGAAGGACACGGACGTCCTGTCATAGGAATCGGCAATGAGTATCTCAGAGAAATCAACAGGGGACACTGCATGCTGTGTCCATCCGGTCGCGCAGAAGAACTGCGTGTCCTTCTCTCAGAGATTTCGCCCGAGCAACTGGAGGAAGCTGCCGAGAAGGCTGCTGACGTGGCCAAGCGTGAGACGCCCCGAGCACTGGGACGCAAGCTCAGAGCTGCGTACGCAGCCGGTGTCCGCGGTTCGGAGCATGCGCCGTCTACAGACGGGAGCCATGGAGCGCGCTAGAAAAGCGCTCCATTGGGCTCAGGCAGAGCTCATGAGGGCTTCCATAGTCCGTTGACACTTCTGCCGCTGGTGACACTGGTGACGCTTGTGACGCTTGTGACGGCATCTGCGCAGCTTGTGGGCCATGTCACCACGCCCCCCCACCCACCCTCACCATCTCCCGCTCGGCGTGCCTCGCCCCCTGGTACCGCCAGTGCGCCGTGACTGTTGATAACTGCTCCGCATCGGCTACAAATCGGGCCCCCGCTACCAACCTGCGACCTAGCTACACAACCTCCGAACCCACGACACCACCGGCGGCTCTCTCCTAGCCCCCCC
>Ga0272441_10002767_pt1 | contig 34916 bp, 39 predicted proteins | sample SSMProp6N_FD_193582 | JGI IMG/M metagenome (GOLD analysis project Ga0272441, IMG submission 193582) | Marine sediment archaeal communities from Little Sippewissett salt marsh, Falmouth, MA, United States - SSM-Prop-6N | ecosystem: Environmental > Aquatic > Marine > Wetlands > Sediment ... | reverse complement strand
GTGTTCCTGTTCGTCGAACACTTTTGCCGAAAGGGCAACGATCGGCGTCCGGACGTCTTTTTGTCGAAGCTGCCGCGTCGCTTCATAGCCGTCCATCCGGGGCATCTTAATATCCATCAAAATCAGATCGTATGCGTTGTCGTGAACTTTCTCAAGCGCCTCTTCGCCGTCCGCGGCGGTCTCCACCTGAACCCCCAGGGCCGTCAGCATCAAACTGATAACGGTCCGGTTGGATGGCTGGTCCTCCACCAGGAGAATCGCATTGGAAGAGGGAGTTTCCGCTTGCGACGTCTCGCCCGGTTGCGGAAGTTCGATGTCCTGCTCCCAGGAAAGAGGCCCAAGCTTCGGTTCCGTCGCCGGATCCAAACCCGTCGGAATGCGAAGTGAAAAGGTCAATCCCTGATCGGCCCGGCTGGTCACTTCAAGGGTTCCGCTCAGCGCTTCGGAGAGCAGTTTTGTTAAAGGCAGCCCGGCCGTAACGGTCAGGCCCCGGCTTAACTGTGAAAACGATTCCCCATCTATCCCGAGTTGATAATTCATCGGTTCAAAAATTCTATCAAGTTCTTCGGAGGCAATCCCGCCGTTGCTGCCTGTGACATCGAAGCAGATAAACGTTTTCTCGCCCTTTTGTTCCGAATACACATGAAACCGGATATTCCCTTTCGGCGTATATTTGATCGCGCTGGCGGCCAGACTCATGACACATTTCAACAGTCGTTCCTGATCGCTGTAGATACAGGCGGACATTTCAGGGTCCGTCACAATCTGGTAATCCAACTCTTTTTCCTTCGCAACCCAACAAAACACCATTTCAACACTTTTTATGATGTCGGATACACAAAATCGTGTTTTGAAAATCTGAAGCTTCCCGGACAGTAACTGGGCCCAGTCCAAGACTTCGTTCACCAGAACAGAAAGGCCTTGTCCGGCGTGGTGAATTTCCTGCACATATTCGGCCTGGTCCGGCGATAACGGCTCCGCGGAAAGGAGATCGCCAAAGCCGATAATTGCGTTTGACAGGGTGCGGATTTGATAAATCATATTGTCAATAAGTTCGCTTTTGGCATGCAATTGTGCCTCCTGGTCCATGATCTGTCTCTGAAGACCGGTCTCTGTCGGGGAACCTGCCGCTGAACACCCACCCGGTTGCGTATGACTATGTTTTTCGGGGCTATCGTTCATATTCTTTGCTGCTCCGTGTTATTATCGGCTTTTCCTGGTCTTCACGCGACCACCATCGTAAACCTGAAAAAATATCCACGTCTCACTTTCGTCACATCTTTGCAGGGAATTAACCAAAATAACTGACTCTGTGATCTTTTTTGTAAACCGGAAAGGATTATAGGACCTCCCGGCACGAACCCACCAGGCGAATTTCGGTACACCGTAATGGTATCGTCGGGTGGCCTTTGGAGATGTAGGCGAGAAAAGAAGAATTGACAAAAAAACTTATGAATCGTTGCCGGAACACAACAACCGCTTCAGGCCTTCTTTGGCGGTATCGGGTTCAGTCATGATCGCAGAAAGCAACTCCTGCTGGCGAGATGTAAAAGCGACTGGTGCGGCGGTATCGAAATCTGAAACGCCGAGACGCTTGATTGTTTCCTGCGCCAGCGGGTCGATACCCATGTTATGTTTTGCGCTGACAAGAATCCCCTCTGAATTCTTAGGTTCGTGAGTTCCTAAGTTCTTGTGTTCCTGCAGCAGATCGCACTTATTGTACACACAAACAACCGGTGCTGTATAATGACTGAGGACTGAGGGCTGAGGACTGAGGGCTGATACGACATACAATACCAAATCGCAGGATTCAAGCAATTCCTTTGTAAGGGCCTGTGCGGTTTGTCCGATAGCGCCTTTGCCGGCCAGCGTATCATCCAGCCCCGCCGTATCGATCAGTTCGGCTCGAATCGGTCCCAACTGACACGTGATGCTCACCCAGTCGCGTGTCGTACCGGCCACATCCGAAACCACCGCCTGCGGCTGTGCGGCCAGGCAGTTCAACAGCGTACTCTTGCCGGAATTGGGCGGCCCGGCGATCACAATCCGAACGCCCTCAATAATCCGTTTGGCGACCTTACTGCGTTCGAGAATTTGTTGACATTCGTTTTTGATGTCCGGCAGGTTCAACGTATCGAAGTTATTAACACACCGTTGTGCCCATGTTGATAACCCCCCCTCAATCTGTGCCTGTAATATCTTCACGCCCAACAGCGTCGCACTCTTCTGCATGGCCAGTTTCGCTTCGGCCACAATCGTGTTATTAGAGCTTTTTTTGTGCCGCGCGAAAGCAAAGGTTTCTGAATCCGTCAATTCCGCACCATGCGATTGCAGTAACTTCACAATCCGCTCGACCAGCAGCGGATTGCCGTGACAATGAATGACAACCGTACCTTCGCTCTCACACCCTACCACCACCTCATCAATCAATGAATCGTCGTCAAAAATCGAACCCTGCAGAATTGTAAATCTCTCCCCCTGCGAAGGGGGAGTACCCCGACTTGTCGCGCCGAAGCTCAAGAGCGAAGAGGGAAGGGGGGAGGGGGTTGAAGGGCTACTTTTTCGAAACACCTTCTGTAATATCTCCTGTGCATCTGAACCAGCCAACACAATACTGCTGATCGCCGCCATGCCGCGGGAGGTAATCACACAGACTAATGTTTGTTTTGGATGCACTTTAATTCCTTTGAACAGACGACGTTTTCTTGCCAAGTAAACGTTCAGACTTTTTATGGCCTGAAAGGCCAACCTATTTTAGCCCAGGGCATCGCCCTGGGTTTAGAATTCGTAATATTCATCCTCGCCCTGAAAGGGCAATATAAACAAGCCGCTTTTTTACCCTGCCCTTTCAGGGCGTTTATTGTTTGGGGTACATCTGTTCCCAGGGCGATGCCCTGGGCTATATTACACCGACCTTTCAGGCCGCAAAACATTTTTCTATGAGTCACGTGAACGCCTACATATTCTGAATCACGGCTTACTCGCGGTAATCCACGTACAGCCGATTTGTTCGTTTTCAATAACCACGTTCGCATTGATAAATCCGGCTTGTGTGATCTGCTCTATCAACTCACGCTTGGAATACGCCCCCACCATCACATTAAACAGCGCCGGAAGTTGAGGTTCGGTTTTATTATCATTCAAGGCAAACTCCTGAATCGCCAACAACCCGCCGGACTCCAGCGAATCGAAGGCCTTCTTCAATTTCATCGCCGCCATGCTCGTCGGCCCGTGCAGCACGTTGGAAAACAGCACCACATCATTACCGCTGCCGAAATCGTCCGTTTCCCAACTGCCGCCACGCAGCGAAATGCGATCCATCAGCCCCGCCTCTTCGATGAACTTATGTGCTATCGCAATCGTCTCCGGCAAGTCAAACACCGTCGCCGTCAACTGCGGATATTTCTGACACGCCAAGAACGCCCTGGGTGTTCGGTTCCCAATTCATCATCGCCCTGTAAGGGCAATGTAATAAAAACGATTATATTGGCCTTTCAGGCCATTTTATTCCTCCGTGGCCTCAGTGGTAAAATATATTCGTCATTAATCGGTGTCAAAAATCATATTACTATTTCCGGCACAACCTCATAACTCAGAATAATATTGGTATAACCACCCTGATCGACCGGGCTTGTGGTCTTCAGGGCATTTGACTTCTTCTTAAAAGGAATCGTGGTACGATGATAATTATCTTTGTCGGCATTATCGCTGGTCAACTCAAACCGAATCTGATAATCACCATCGGGAACGATTCGGCCCTCGGTGTCTTTCAAATCCCAGACACAGGTATAGCTTCCATAGGCGCGATCGGTTGCGCCCGTACGGGACACGATCTCATTTTTTATATCACCGGCCGCGGCGGCCCATTGGGTCAAATGCTTGGCTTGTTTGCTTGCCCACAGGCCCAGCGTCTTAATGAAGGTACCGTCAGCGTGCTCCACCCAAACCGCGTGAACATTCCTGGGACTGTATTGACCGTTGGTGCTGCTGGTCTCAAATGTAATGGTCAGTTGTGTCGGCTGGGGAAGCGGAACCTCTACTTGTTCATGCTGAGCTTCTTTTTGTTCCTGCTGCGATTCTTTTTGCTCACTTGGTTCGCAGCCGCACACAACACAAATCATGATGAAACATGTCAACCCATACCTTATGTAATTTCTCATTATACCATTCTCCTCAAAATGTTTACAAATCCAGCTTTTCGCGCAGGTACGTTTTTACCTGATCGATGTTGACGCGGCTTTGTTCCATGCTGTCGCGCTGGTGCACGGTGACGGTATTGTCCTCTTTGGTCTGGCCGTCGATGGTGATGCAGTAGGGTGTGCCCGCTTCATCCTGACGTCGATAGCGGCGGCCCACGGCGCCCTTTTCATCGTAGAACGTGGTAAAGCAGCCCTTCAGATCGTTGTACAGTTTCGTTGCGATCTCCGGCATTCCGTCCTTTTTGACAAGCGGGAACACCGCCGCCTTGATCGGCGCCAGATGCGGATGGAACCGCAGCAGGTTCCTTGTTTCACCCTTGACCTCTTCTTCGTCGTAGGCGTCCACCAGAAACGCCAGCGTACTTCGATCCACGCCCGCCGACGGCTCAATCACATAGGGAATAAACCGCTCCTTGGCCTCTTCATCGAAAAAGCTTAGTGGCCCCTTGAAGTATTCCGGGTCCTCGTCCTTGAGCTTAATGTTCACCAAGTCGCCCTTGGTTTCGTACCAGTCGTTCATGGTTTTCATCCCGCGCTGATGCTGCCGCAGGTCATAATCGGTCCGGTTGGCGATGCCCTCCAGTTCCTGCCAGTCGCCCTGGCCAAACGGGAACTTGTATTCCACATCCACACACGCCTTGGCATAGTGCGCCAACTCATCCGGGTCATGGTCACGGAACCGCAGGTTTTCTTTCTTGATGCCGTGATTCAAATACCAGTTAAACCGCTGCTCTTTCCAATGCTCATACCAATCCTCGTCAGTCCCCGGTGCACAGAAAAATTCCAGTTCCGCCTGCTCGAATTCGCGCGTGCGGAAGATAAACGCTTTCGTTGTTACTTCGTTACGGAACGATTTTCCGATCTGGCCGATTCCGAAGGGCACCTTGACGCGCGTGGAGTCCAGTACATTGCGAAAATTGGCGAAAATACCCTGTGCCGTTTCCGGCCGCAGGTACAGCGTCATCTGGTCATCGGCATTAGCACCCATCTGCGTCTCGAACATTAGCTTAAACGCCATGGGTTGCCCGAACTGGCCGACCGTATCACACGCCGGACAGACCTTGTTAGAAAGGTCGTGTTCTTTGCCGGCTTCGGTCTCGATATTGACATGCTCGGTGTGTTCTTGGGCACCGCTGCCGTCGGTTTTATCCTGCAGGTGGTCCACGCGCGTGCGGGTGTTGCACTTTTTGCACACCGTGACCAAATCAGCGAACTTATCGGCGTGCCCGGACGATTTCCACACCATCGGATGCATCAAAATCGAGCAGTCCAGGCCCACCACATCATCCCGCATTTGCACGACATTCTTCCACCACGCCTGACGGACATTGCGCTTCAATTCCGCCCCCAGCGGGCCGTAATCATAGCAGGAGGCCAGCCCGCCGTAAATCTCGCTGGATTGAAAGATAAATCCCCGCCGCTTGCATAGCGACACAATATCGTCAAGTTTCGCCAATTTTGCCATAAACCACACCTTTTCTGGAGTCAAAATAACTTCTTCTCTGTCGGAAACGACCTATTGTACTGATTTTCTCAAAAAATACAAGATTTACGTTTTTCAGGATTTTTTTAATTGTCTCAGAATAATCTAAAATGTTCTTTGTAAATCGCCGAATTAAGTATATGATATTCACATAGCAGACTATGTGATTTTCACAAAACAGGTTGGTTATTATGATAAAAAGACAATTATCAGACAAATTAAAAGAGGTATCCCAAAAATATCCCGCTTTAACTATTACAGGACCTCGTCAATCCGGAAAAACCACCTTGGCTCGTCAAGTGTTTAAGGATTATCAATATGTTTCGCTCGAAGATCCGGACAATATGGGCATGGCTAAAGAGGACCCGAGGGGTTTTTTAAATCGATACCCTGACAACCTCATCATTGATGAAGCGCAACGAGCACCCAAGCTGTTTTCGTATATACAGACGATTGTTGATCTCGAAAATCGTCCGGGACGTTTTGTTCTGACCGGTTCCCATAATTTCCTGCTGATGGAAGGGATTACACAATCCTTAGCGGGCCGATGTGCGATTTGCCATTTACTGCCGTTTAGCAGGGCTGAGTTAGATTGCGATGAATCCGTCGATATCGACCGGATGGATTCCATTGAGGCATCGCAAAAGCCGGCCGGCGACCTGTATGAAATGCTGTTTACCGGATTTTATCCGCGTATCCATGACTGGCAGTTGTCGCCTCAGGAATGGCTCCAAGATTATCTGCATAGTTATATTGAACGCGATGTTCGGCTGATATCAAATATTGGAGATGTGGAAGCTTTTCAGCGATTCATGCAACTTTGTGCGGCCCGATCTGGTCAAATATTGAATATAACCTCGCTTGCGTCCGATACAGGAATTACGTCCGTAACCGCAAAAAAATGGTTGTCCATTTTAGAATGCAGTTTCATTATCAAACTGTTAAGACCTCACCACAAGAATTTCAACAAACGTCTCATCAAAAGCCCAAAATTATATTTCACGGATACGGGCCTGATGTGCCATTTGTTGAAAATACGTTCGCCGGACGAATTGAGCAGCAGCGATGTGAAAGGAGCTGTTTTTGAAACATGGGTTTTCGGGGAACTGCTCAAAAACTATTACAACCGCCGCCGCGAGCCAGATATGTATTTTTGGCGTGATACACATGCCAACGAAGTGGACCTGCTGATCAGCAGGGGCCGTGAACTACTCCCGGTCGGCATCAAATCCAGTCAGACATTCAACAACAACCTGGTCAAAGAACTGACTTTCTGGCGAAAATTGACGGGGAACCCCGATCATTCAGGGGTTCTTATTTATGGCGGAGACCGACTTCTGGAATTCAAAGGTTTGACCATATTGCCCTGGTACATGCTGTAGAAAAGCTGCTTTGCTTCAATTTTCTTGAAAATAAAGACGTTGGTGGTATCTTATCTGGATTATATCATTGAATTTCATGGAAATGGAACCAGCATGAAGACATATGAACAGATCAACGACCGCATCATATCCGGCAAGGCCGTGGTGCTGACCGCCGACGAAATCATGGACTATGTGGACAAAAAGGGCCTTGACGCCGCGGCTGAGGAAGTGGATGTGGTAACGACCGCCACCTTTGGGCCGATGTGCTCGTCGGGGTGCTTTTTGAACTTCGGCCATTCCAAGCCCAAAATCCGCATGTCCGAGGCGTGGATTGAAGATGTGCTGGTCTATACGGGCATCGCAGCGGTGGATGTTTTTCTCGGCGCCACACAGCTTCGCCATGGCGACCCGGCCAATATGTATCCGCCTGGCGATTTCCGTTACGGCGGCGGCCATGTCATCGAGGACCTTATTGCAGGCAAGACCCTGCAACTGTTCGCGCTGTCCTACGGGACGGATGACTACCCGCTGCGTGAGCTTCGCACGTATTTTACCATTAACGATCTGAATCAGGCCACGATGGTCAATCCGCGCAACTGCTATCAGAACTATAACGTGGCGGTCAACTGCTCGGACAAAACCATCTATACCTACATGGGCCAGTTGGATCCGAATGGCAAGAACGCCAACTATTGTTCCGCAGGGCAGTTGTCACCGCTGCTCAACGACCCGTGCTATGATACCATCGGCGTGGGGACACGGGTATGGTTGGCCGGAGCACACGGGCACGTCTATGCGGAGGGTACCCAGCACACCGGGGCGTGTGATCGAACCGAGGCGGGCGTGCCCACCGAAGGCGCAGGCACGCTGGCGCTGACAGGCGACATGAAACAGATGCAATCGGAGTTCATTCGTGGCGTCAGTTTACGAGGATACGGTGTCTCACTGGCCATCGGGGTGGGTGTACCGATTCCGATATTGAATAAAGACATCCTTAAACGAACGTGTGTGCGCGACCGGGACATCCTGGCGCCGGTGATTGATTACAGCCACGACTATCCGCAAAAAACCGGCAAGGTACTGAACAAAGTCAGCTATGAACAACTGCGAAGCGGCGAGATCGACCTCAACGGCAAAAAAGTGGCCGTCGGTTCGCTGTCATCCTATTATAAGGCGCTGAAAATCGCCAACCTGCTGGCCGACGAAATCCGCCGGGGCGATTTCCAACTGACCGAACCGATCGCGCCGCTGCCGAAAGACAGTACCATGAACTCTCTCAAACAAAGGGGGAAACCATAATGAGCCAAACCGCAACACACAAACTGATGCTGCATTTCCCCAAGTGCGAATGCGAAAAACCGATTATCTATCATTTGGTCAAAGATTATGACCTTATCGTGAACGTGTTCCGCGCAAAAGTCACGCCGGAAGAAGAGGGCTACCTTGTACTGGACGTGACCGGCACAGAAGTCGATATCGAGCGGGCGATGGATTATGTCCGCACGTTTAACGTGCAGGTGAACTATACCGGCAAAGGCGTGACGCGAGACGATCAAAAATGCACCCATTGCGGCTACTGTGTCCCGTATTGCCCGACGAATGCGCTGCACCTGGCCGACGGCAAAACCCGCGAAGTGGTCTATAACGAAGACGACTGTATCGAATGCCTGGCCTGCATCCGGGTGTGCCCCTACGGCGCCTGTGCATCAGCATTTTGAACCACGAATCGACACGAATTGACACAAATAAAAAATTGCCACAGAGAACACAGAGGAGAAAGAGGTTTCGAAGAAGGCCTGAAAGGCCAATGTATTATAGCCCAGGGCACCTGTCCGTCATAGCTTCAGCGACGACGGAACGCCCTGGGTAAAGTATTGCCCCAACACACATCGCCCTGTAAGGGCAATATAAACTTTTCCATATTCTAATGCAAAAACGAACATACAAAACATTCATTCATAAAGAGGCGGTCTTTCGGATCTGCTGCGAGTCGTTCGATGCAGTGACGGCTGAGATTGTCCGGCAGCGAAAGATTCTGGAAGATTACATCGCCCGCCATCCCGAATTCCAAACGTCATTCGAGCCGATTGGTTTGCTGCCCGATGCGCCGCCGTCGGCACAGCAGATGGCCTGCGCGGCCGACCGCGTGGGCGTCGGACCCATGGCCGCGGTTGCCGGCACGATGGCGCAACTGGCTGCACAGGCGGGAATCAAAGCCGGTGCCGAGGAAGTAATTGTCGAAAACGGCGGCGATATTTACTTGCAGGTGGACCAACCGGTTATCATCGAAATATTCGCCGGCTCTGACAAACTGCCCGGCCGGTTGGGTTTTTCACTCAAAGCCGAAGATACGCCGATTTCGATCTGTTCCTCCTCCGGCAAGATGGGCCACTCGACCAGCTTAGGCCAATGCAACCTGGCAACGGTGGTTTCCAAAGATGCCGCATTAGCCGACGCCGCGGCGACACAGGCAGCCAACCTTGTACGGACGGCTGAGGATATCGAATCAACCCTGAACCAAATTGCAGCGATTAACGGCGCGGAAGGGGTGTTGATCGTCAAAGACGAAAACATCGGCATGGCCGGAAAACTTCCCCCGCTGGTCAAAATACGCGATTAACCGATGTGTTTTTAAAATCGGCGTAAAAAATTGAAACATTTCGTGATTTCCCGCGTCTTATCTCATAGAATAATGACTGAAATGAAGCGTCTACCGGTAAATATAGAAGGAAAATGACCATGAAAGTATTACTGATAATGGTTTTGTGGGCGATTTTATTAGCGGTGTGCTGGCCTTTGGCGATATTGGTACTGGTACTATGGCCGGTCATTTGGCTGTTATCAATCCCTTTTAAGATCGCAGCAGTTATCATGGAAGCGATCTTGTCACTGGTCAAGAGCATTCTTTTTCTTCCCGCGCGCGTATTGGGCTGCCGGCCCTGATGAACATGGGGAATTTTCAATTTTAATGGGAAAGGAGTTAACATGATGGCAATGATGATACCCGGCGGAGTCGAATGGATCTTTATTTTCTTTATGGGGATGTTCGTGTACGTCCTGCCGCTTGCTTTTGCGGCGTTTGTGGTCGTGTTTCTCCTCAAAATTCACAACGCCGTAATCAAGCTCCAGCAAAAGGTAGAGCAACTCGAACAAAAACAATCTGAGTAATGGTCGCCCCCGAGTGGCTGCCTGAAGAAATAACTGCGGCAAACATTTTACAAAACTGTTACTTTTAATTTGCCTTGAACCGTCGACAATGAGGTTTTATTAGGAACACTTTTTTTGAAAGGAGCGTGGCCATGAAAATCCATATCGTTTTTGTATTGGTTCTGGCAATCACCGTTTCAACGCAAGCTGTTATTGACGTCCATGACGAATTTTCCATTGATTTTGCAGACCCGAATGCTATTCGTGAACATGCTGTTACCTGGACACCGCATAAACAAGTTCAGCAAACAGACAAAGGCCTTCTTTATTCAAATTCGAACGACGCAACGTCTGTTGATTTTGGATTAATGACAAAACCGTATGCCATCGGGCTCTCGTGGCGACCGGCTTACGGCGTTAATCTGGATGTTGAATTGTCTCCACTCGGTGAAGAAAAGCCATTCAGCGGCGGGACATTACATCCATCATTGTACGCGGTATATGTTCGTTACTCGCCGGATTTGAAAAACTGGTCCTCCTGGCAGGCCCTGCAGGACAAACATCGCGATTGGCAAGAAAGAAATAAAGCGGGCAAGTATCAATATCATGTCCAGTTGCGTGTTCCTGACAAAGAAAGAGAACAGTACAACGACTATTATCGCCAATATATGAGAATGGATGTCCCCTGGCAATCAGATGAAGAGGCGGCGGTCAAATGGATACTGACACAAGAACCGGATTTTTTCAAAAAGCACATTCCCTTCATCGGCTATATTCAGTTTCTCTGTGAAACCTCAATGCGGGCCAACCAGCCGTTGTCTGAAATGAAAATCGGAATTAGCTGGGGAGTTGGGGGACGGCATTCGCCACCGAAAGATGAATCTGTTTACAAAAACCGCGACATGATCCCCTGGCGATATAAAGCCCCGAATGCAAACCTGTCTCCACAGCAAAAAAAGATAAAGAACGAATCATAATTTGTGAATATCTGTGTTGATCTGTGGCTAAGATTGTTATTTCTTTGCTACCGCGATCCGGTCGTTGTTGGCAAAATCTTTTTCGATGGCGATGGTTTTGAAAATACCGCTGTTTTCAAGCAGTTCACGAATCGCCTTACCCTGGGCGTAACCGATCTCCATCATCAATACCCCGTCCGGTTTTAGAAAGTCGTCAACCTTTCCCAGAATCCGCTTATACACATCCAGCCCGTCCGCTCCGGCCAGCAGCGCACCGGCGGGCTCGTAGTCCTTGACGTTTTTATCCAGTGCCGCGTATTCCGGCTCACTCACATACGGCGGATTGCTCACGATCAGGTCAAACTTCGCCGCGTCCAGCCCCTCGATGATCGGATCGAACAAATCGCCGCACAGCAGTTTCACTCTTTCGTTGAGTTTGAGTTTTCCGATATTTTCAGCCGCGACCTTGAGTGCCGCATCGGAGATATCCGTGGCAACGATCTGTGCGTCCTTGACATTTTTCGCAATAGCCGCGGCGATGCAGCCAGACCCGGTGCATAAATCCAGCACGTGCTGCGCCCCCTCGCGCTGCCGCAGGAACAGGATCGCTTTTTCGACCAAGTACTCCGTTTCCGGCCGCGGGATCAGGCAGTCCGGCGTAATCGTCAGCGGCAGCGAATAAAACTCACACCGCCCCACCAGGTAGCCAATCGGCTCATGCTCACCGGCCCGCTTGACCAGCGCCCGCAACACCGCCAACTGCGGCGGGTCCACCGCCCGGTCAAACAGCGTATAAAGCTGGATACGTTCGAGTTTCAGTACATGACACAGCAAAAGCTCCGCACTCAGCCGCGGCGCATCGACCCCCTTTTCGGCAAAGTAGCCCGTAACCCATTCCAGCAGTTTTTTAATCGTCCAAATTTCCATGCCTTATCGACTTCCCGACAATTCAATTGACATGGAATAATCAATAAACAACTCGACTTTTCGATCATCGACTTGTCGCACCAGCACGGGCTGGTCAAGCCCGGCCAGTAAAATCGTTCCATTGAATCCTAAGGCAGATTTCACAAACTCAGCATCTTCACCGATTTTCTTGAGGATTTCGGCTCGGTATTGCTCCGGATTTTTCACCGTCAACTGTATTTCGCCCAGAGAAAATTTTGCTTTTGAGGGCAATTTAACCGAATCCAAAAACCGCCGGATTTGTATTGCACAATCGTAGATATCATTTTTTGCATCCAGTCGGGCAAGGATATGGATTTGAGCGGTTGAGGTTTTAGATCGATAATATCCCGATGACACTGCAAATCCGGATTTCACCGGTGACGCCGAAAGCGAAATAGGGCCTTTATGTATTTCAATCTGTTCCTGTTCATTTGCTTTTTCAATAATGGAACCCTGAATCTCCCGTATCTCATTGATTTGCTCAACGGGATCTTTTTGCTCACTTTGAATTTCTACCGCAATGGAAACATAATCGGCTTCTTTTTCCAGTGAGACCGCTGTTGTCTTTTCCCCGGAAAAAGCAATGACAAAATTAGACGTACTGGACGAAATGCTTGCAAGGGTCATTACTGGAACCACAAAGATGAATAATAGTGAAGCTCTCATTTTCTTGTCCTTTCTTTAGTTGAGACAGGGAACACCTTCTGTAAATCACACGGCGTCATATTATAGAGCCGCCCGGTACAGAAACAACTTTTTTCCGGAATGCTTGAAAAAACACCGTTTTCAGGGTATTTATGGCAAAGGGAAACAGTCAACCGGTGACAAATTGTAACCGGTTGAAATTAAAACAGAAAAACGGCTACCGAGGGCCATCAGTCGGTGATAAAATGTCACCGACTGAAATTAACCATAGTCAAGGAATGAAGTTATGCGAGTTGAGCCGAGAAGTACCGAATACCAGAATGAGCCGTCGATTGAGTTTCCTGATTGTACGAAGATCGCCGAGCATACGATTCCCATCGTCCCGCGATACTGCGAGACCGACCAGGCCGGTGTGGTGCATCATACGGTTTACCCCGTCTGGTTCGAGATGGGCCGCACGGAGCTTTTGCGCGTCAACGGCCTGGCCTACAGCGAACTGGAAAAAGCGGGGGTGTTTTTCGTGGTTTCCGAGCTGACGGCCAAATACCGCCGCCCGTGCTTCTATGATGAGAAGCTTGAACTGACCACCACGTGCAGCCGGATTACCAGCGCCCGCGTGGAACACACCTACCAGCTCAAACGCACCGCCACGGGTGTGGTTTTGGCTGAAGGCACCAGCATCCTGGCCTGTGTGGACAAGTCCGGCAAACCCCGCCGCATGCCCGAATTCATGTACCCGGCAGAGTAACAAAAGCCCGAAGCGGAAGCGCCGGGATTGCGAGACCGGGTGATTTACGTATGGCACAGGGTATCGTATCGTGTCACTGCCGTTCGACGCTTTTGTTTGAATTATGTCCCCCAAAAAAATTAACGCCTCGATTAAAAAACTTCATCCAGTCGACCGATAATAACGGCCACATTTTCGCAGTGCTGCGGATTCATAAAAAATATCATGATTGCATTAATTTCTCCTTAATATTTCCTTGATATTTCTTCGCGAATCGGTTATATTAACCCTTGTCGTTGATGGTAAAGAACGATACTAAAAGAAAGCAACTGATTCCGGGGGGATTCATGATAGCTTCGAAAAACAAATCAGAAATAACACTGGCAGTTGAAGGGGCCCGCGGTCCGCCGGGAAGATAAAAAGAAACCTTTTTTACGCAGTCGTATCAAACGCACTAATTCCAGAAAACGAGATTCCATATAGAGGTGAAAAAATGAGTGAGCCAAAAACAATCAAAGCCGGATTCAAAACACCACCGCTGGCAGCGCTGTTAGGCAGAGGTCCGCCGGAACGGAAAAAGAGAGACCGTTTTTTCGATCTGTCTTTGTAATCCTTCCTGCGCCTGTATTATCCTGCCTTATTTATATCCTTAGTACCGCGGCTGCTTTCAGTTTCGAATGTTTTATCTTCACCAGCACGTCGTTGGCCTGTTCCAATGGAAACTCTTCAATCGTCGGCTGTATGCCGATCTCCGCCGCCAGCGGCAGAAATTCTTCCGCGTCCTTCTTGGTCACGTTCGCCACGCTTTTGATTTCCTTTTCATGCCACAGATACGTATCATACTGCAGCGCCGGCACGGGCGTTTCCTTACGGATGGCATTGATGACCAGACGCCCGCCGCGTTCGAGAACCGCCAGCGCATCGCGCACGCACTCGCCGACGGGGGTAAAATCCATCGCTTTTTGAAGTTTGGCCGGGGGTACATCCCCGCTGCGGCTGGTCCAGTCGGCGCCGAGTTGTTTCGCTAACTCGCCGTGATGTTCGGTTTTGGTGAAGACAAAAACAGGGCTGTTGGGGAATTTGTATTTAATGACTTGTATCAAAATATGCGCACAGGCGCCGAAGCCGTACAGGCCGATGGTTTGACCGTCCTGCACCTCGGCTAATCGCAACGTGCGGTAGCCGATGACGCCGGCACACAACAGCGGTCCGGCCTGTGCATCGGTGAACCTTTCGGGGAGGGGGTGGGCAAACTCTTCTTCGATGACCATGTATTCCGCATACCCGCCGTCCGCATCCTTGCCGGTCCACTTGGCACGGGCACACAGATTTTCCTGTCCTGTTTTGCAATATTCACACATCCCGCACGCCCAATACAGCCACGTAATGCCGACCCGGTCGCCAATGTTAAACCGGCTTGTTTTGTTTCCTTTTTTTGAAACCGTTCCCACCACCTGATGGCCCGGCACAACGGGCAGCCGCGGCACCGCCAACCGACCCTCCGCCTCGTCCAGATCCGTATGACACGCCCCGCACACCGACACCTTGACAAGAATCTCGTTATCGTTCGGCTCCGGCACAGGAATATCTCTTAACTCTAGACATCCATGCTCCACCGGCCCCGTTTTTATCAATTGCATCGCTTTCATATCTTTCAAATTATACGCAAGGAACTTTTCCGGGAAAGGATTTTTCTACAAACAACATCAAATTAAATCCGTAGAATCATAAAAGGAATTTCAATATTTCAGGAAAAGCACCCCTGGCAGGTGCAATCCCGGAGGCCGTGAAGGATATGCAAACCAATGTAATGACGTATAGAACAACTTTTTAAGGAGCCTATCGTGTATGATATCGCAATCGTCGGGGCAGGTCCGGCAGGCAACACGCTCGCACGTCTGATCGGAGCCCAATTCAACACCGTTATCATTGACAAACGCAATCTTACCGACTTTCCCGCCCCCTACGGATCAGGCAAATGCTGTGGCGGACTGCTGGCCCCGGATGCACAGGCCATGCTCGCCAAAATGCATCTTTCTCTGCCGCACGGCGTTCTGGCCGAACCACAGATTTTCGTGGTTCGTGCAATCGACTTCCAGCGAAACCTGGAACGGTGCTATCAGCGGTATTACATCAACATGGATCGCTGGCAGTTCGACCGATGGCTTTTGTCGCTGGTGCCACGGGCGGTCGATATCATGGAGAAAACGAGTCTCAAGTCCTTCAAAAAAATGGGGAACCATTACACGTTGACCCTGTCGTCCCGCGGACAGCACCGGACCGTGAAAGCCAGGGTACTCATTGGAGCCGATGGGGCCTTTTCGCGCGTGCGAAAAATTGCCTTCTGCAATAGACCCTTTCCCAAAAAGTATATTTCGATCCAGCAGTGGGTTCAAAGCGACGACGACCAATCGTTTTTCTCCTCAATCTTTGACAGCGATATCACAGACTATTATTCCTGGACAATCCCCAAACGTGACGCCATGATCATCGGCACGGCCGTCGAGCCGGGCTCGGATGCCTGCGATAAATTCCTGCTGCTCAAATCAAAGCTTCAAACATACGGCTATCAGTTTGGTGATGTCCTTCATCGGGAAGGAGCACACATTCTGCGTGTTGAACATTTAAACCAGATATCTCTCGCGAAGGATTCGATCGCGCTGCTCGGAGAGGCCGCCGGCTTTATCAGTTCAAGTTCCGCCGAAGGTTTCAGCTATGCTTTTAGAAGTGCCCTGATGCTTGCAAAGGCCCTAAGGCCGGGCCTTCAGGGTTTTGAACATCGTTACCGCGCGTTTACAGGTCCACTTCGAACAAACATCGCATCGAAAATACTCAAATCGCGCGTCATTTATAATCCTCACATACGAAGCATTATCATGCGAACCGGGATCAACAGCATGCCGATTCGATACCAAGCCGCACCAATAAGTAATATTGAACCAAATTACTGCTAAGCCCTTGTGTTCTTCAATCACCTGAAGTCACTTTAAGCAGTCGTTCGAGGTGTCGCTGGAAGATTTTGTAGGCGCCTTTGCCGTCGAGGCAGAAGGCGACTTTTTCGAGGTTGCTGCCGCCGTTGAGGTAGTCGATTGTTGTCCGCAACATGATCTCGGCGCAGCGGTCCATGGGAAAACCGAAGATGCCGGTGCTGATAGCGGGAAACATTAGCGACTTTATCCCGTCCCGGTCGGCCAAAATGAGCGCGTTCGAGGTGGCGTTTCTAAGCTTGGCGTCTTCATCGCCTTCGCCCATGCGCGGGCCGACGGCGTGGATGACGTATTTGGCCTTCAACCGGCCGGCGTTGGTTTTGACCGCGCAGCCGACAGAGGTGGGGCTGATTTGGTCGCATTCGGCCTGAATCGCCGGGCCGCCTTTGATGCGAATTGCTCCGGCCACGCCGCCGCCGAGCACCAGCGCCTCATTGGCCGGATTGACGATGGCTTCGGTCTCGGCCTCAGTGATATCGCCCTCGGTCAGTTCCAAAACCGTGTTATTGATCGTAACCTGCATTGTAAGCCCTTTCTTTTATCTGTTATCATCCCAATTTTAAGCCCACTCGGGCAAATCTTCCAACAAATATTGCATTTTGGCGGGAAATGCTTGAAAAACCCACTTGCGGGCGGTATAAACTTACGGGTTTTTGACCGAAAACAAAAAACAATCATTCATTGGAGAGAAGTACGATGTTTGAAAAGCTTGAAATGGCTCCGGCCGACCCGATCCTGGGTCTGACAGAGGCGTTCAATAACGATTCCAACCCCGCCAAGGTCAATCTGGGCGTGGGCGTGTATAAAGACGAGACCGGTATTACCCCGGTTATGGACTCGGTCCATAAGGCCGAAAAGATCATTCTGGACACCGAAAAGAGCAAGGGCTACCTGCCGATTCCCGGCGACCCGGCGTATGGCAAGGTCGTGCGCGAGTTGCTGTTTGGCGCCGCGGATGCGTATCCTGCCGCAACGGCTCATACGCCCGGCGGCACCGGCGCCCTGCGTGTGGCCGCGCAGTTTCTCAAAAGCTTCAACCCGGACACCACCGTCTGGGTCAGCGATCCGACCTGGCCCAACCATAATGGCATCTTCGGCGATGCGGGCTTCACCGTGGATAAGTACACCTACTACAACGCCAAAGAGCGAAGCTTAAATTTTGACGGTATGCTGGCTTCGATGCGGTCCATGGCCGCCGGTGATATTATTCTCCTGCACGCCTGCTGCCACAACCCCAGCGGCATTGACCCGACGACCGAGCAGTGGAAACAGATTGCCAAGGTGGTCAATGAGAAAAAACTGCTGCCGCTGGTGGACTTTGCCTATCAGGGTCTGGGTCGAGGTCTGGATGAGGATGCCGAGGGCCTGCGGATTCTGGCCAAGGCCCTCGATGAGATGGTGATTTGCAGTTCGTTCTCGAAAAACTTCGGCCTGTACCGTGAGCGCGTCGGTGCGATCACGCTCAAGGGCGGAAGCAAAGAAACAATCGACAAGGCCTTTAGCAATCTGAAAACCATTATCCGTCGAATCTATTCCAATCCGCCCAGTCACGGCGGAGCGATTGTCGTAACGATTATGAACGACGCGACGCTGCGAGCCGAATGGGAAAAAGAAGTGGCCCAGATCCGCGACCGCATCGCCGAAATGCGCACACTTTTTGTCGATACGCTCAAAGCCAAGGGTGTCCAGCAGGACTTTTCGTTCCTGACGCATCAGTACGGGATGTTCTCGTTCAGCGGATTGAACCCCGAACAGGTCAAGGCGCTCAAGGAAAAATACAGCATCTACATCGTCGGCTCCGGCCGCATCAACGTCGCCGGCATGACCAAAGCCAACATGGACACCCTCTGTACCGCCGTCGCCGAAGTGCTGTAAACAAAAGCGCGGCGGCGCGAGCCGCCCGATTGCGTGTGCGAAAAATGTTGGCGTTGTCACAAGCTTCCCCCTTCGCTCTATGAGCTACGGCGGGACAAAAAAGCTTGAACTCCAAACAAACATCACCAAGCCCCGGACACCCGGGGCTTTTTTATACACCGTTGTGGAAATAAACTTCATTAAAAGCCCGTAGGGCTTGGGATAAGAATAGCCGCGGGTGAAGGCCGATAGGCCGTAACCCGTGGTAATAGTAACCACCAAAGAAGCCGACCCCAGAGGGGTCGAACGTTGCAATGAACACGCTGGATTTATTCGACCCCGTTAGGGTCGTGGGGAATTGGGGTCTCGGTACCACAGGTTTCGGTCATCCCTCCGGGATTCCCTGCACCCGCGGCTATTGTTATATGATCCCCGGGATATTCATAAGCTTTCTTCTTCCCCCTATGAGCTACAACGCGACGGGAAGCTTGACCGTGTCAACCTCCGGGTTTGTTTTATGCACGGCTTGTTTTGCGAAGGTGTTTGACCGCATCATCACTCAGTGGTTTGGCATTCGGGTTGGTCTGTATGATTTTACAGGCCATCTCGAAAAAGACGGCCTTTTGAATGGCATCGTTGAAATCTTTGCCGACCGAAACCAGTCCGTGATTTTTCAGGATGGCCAGGTGCGTTTGCGAATCCGTGAATGAATCAATTACGGCCTGTGCCAGCTCACCGGAACCGGGCGGCAGATATGGCACGACAGTCGGAGTTCCGATATAGACCGGCACCTCGATGGTCATGTTGAAATTCACAGCATCCGTCTCGCCGCAGGCAATGGCTGTAGCATAGTGGCTCTGAAAGTGCAGCACAACATTCACATTCGGTCGGCTTTTCAAAATGCCCAGATGGTAAACACTTTCACACGTGGCCTTTACACCATTGACACTTTCGCCGGTAGTAATGTCGCACACCGCCACCTGTTCGGCAGTCAATTCCCCCAGCCATGAACCGCTTGCCGACAGCAGGGCGGTATTCGGCTTAACCCGCCAGGACAGGTTCCCGCTGCTGCACGAAACCAAGCTGTATTCGGCGATCCTGCGGCAGGCCTCGGCAAACTCTTTAATTGCGGATTCTTTTTGCATCAAGGCATTATATGTCCGAATTTGGCTTCTGTACAGAATTTCTCTTGCGAACCGGGTTGTTGTTTTGTTGACAGGTTGGGCCTGTGGGCTTACACTATGGGTTCTTTTGTAAGAAACAAGATGATTAATAGTTGAAATGGAGTAGATATATGGATCCTTCAATTTTTAAGGCATACGACATTCGCGGACTTTACGGCGAGCAGCTTGACGAACAGTCGGCCTGGAAGATCGGCCATGCCACGGCCCAGTTTTTACGGTCGATGGTACACGGCTACAATCGCGGGCTGGCCAATGCCCAGAGCATCTGCGTCGGCCGGGACATGCGGACGCACAGCCCGTCGCTTGCCGCGGCCCTGATTGAGGGGATGAACACCGCCGGCGCCAATGTCATCGACATCGGTATGATCGACACGCCGCAAATGTATTTCGCGATCAATCATCTGGGTGCTTGTGGCGGGGTTCAGGTCACCGCCAGCCACAACCCCGCCCAATACAACGGCTTTAAGATTTCCGGCCAGCAGGCCAAGCCCATCGGCGCCGATACCGGCCTCAAAGACATCAAACATATCGCAACTGCGCTGCTGCATACGCTCGGCCGTCCGGATGGCTCGGTTGAGCACTGCAATCTTTCCAGCGAGTACAAAAAGCACGTTCTGAAGTTTCTGGAAGAAAAACGCCGTCCCCTCAAAATGGTAGTGGACGCCAGCAACGGCATGGCCGGAAAGATGGTACCGATCATCTTCGATGACCTTGACGGCGTTGACCTGATCGGGCTGAATCTCGAACACGACGGAACCTTCAAGCACGATCCCAACCCGCTGGTCGAAAAAAACCTGAAGGAGTTGAAAAAAACCGTCAAAAAACGCAAGGCCGACTTCGGCTGCTGCTTCGACGGCGACGCCGACCGGCTGATGATGGTGGATGAAAAGGGCCAGACCGTCTCCTGTGATATTATGACCGCGCTGATGGTGCCCTATTTCCTGAAAACCAACCCCGGCTCGACAATTGTGTACGACCTTCGCAGCAGCCATGTCGTACAGGAGGAAATCCTCAAGTACGGCGGTACCCCGCGCCGGGAGCGCGTGGGCCATTCCTTCATGAAAAAAACCCTTCACGACAGCCACGCCTGTTTTGGCGGCGAACTGAGCGGGCACTTCTACTACCGCGATAACTACTATGCCGATTCGGGGATGATTACGCTGGTGCACATGCTGAACATCCTCGGAGCAACCGATACGCCCACCAGCGAACTGGTGGCGCCGTTGCAGCGATTCTTCGCTAGCGGTGAAATGAATTTCGAGGTCGAAGACAAGGACGCCGTGATGCGGGAACTGACACGTCAATTCAGTCAAGGCCGGGTGGATGATCTTGATGGCGTGACGGTGCAGTTCAAGGACTGGTGGTTCAATGTGCGCCCCAGCAACACCGAACCGCTGCTGCGATTAAACGTCGAAGCCAAAACCGCGGACGTGTTAGACGAAAAGCTCAAAGAACTCAAGGCCCTGCTCGGCGAACCGGTCAAACACTGACGCGGTACGGGCTTGCAGCCCATGAGAACACGGCCAGAGATGGCCGTGCCACGATTGCATTAAAGCCCGGTATTGGGGGTCAGGAACGGGTTAAACTTTTTCTCGTTTCCAATAGTGGTTTCGGGGCCGTGTCCGGTATAGACTTGAGTCCGCTTTGGTAGAATTAGCAGCTTTGTATTAATGGAGTCAATCAGTGCCTCATGGCTGCCGCCGGGAAAATCCGTTCGTCCGACCGATCCGGCAAAGAGCGTGTCCCCCCCGAAAAGAATGTGGTCATGAGCCGAATACAGACAGATGCTGCCGGGTGAATGCCCCGGTGTATGGAGAATTCTGAACCGCAGCCCTGCCGCCTGATAGTACACTTCCTCCGAATCCAGCAGGACATCGGCCGGGCGGGTCTGCACCATGCATCCGGCCATGAGCGAAAGGTTTTCCTCGGGATTGATTAGCATACTCGCGTCATCTTTGTGGATCGCTACCCGCACCTTAGGCCAGTGCCTGCGAATGGACTCCACACCTCCGATGTGATCGACGTGCCCGTGGGTCAACAGGATGTCAACAGGGGTGCGGTCGTTTTCCTTTAACATCTGGACAAGCGGTTCCGGTTCCAGTCCGGGATCGATAACCAGACACTCGGCGGCATCTTTATTGTTTCGGACGCAATAGCAGTTGGTCTGGTAGTCGCCCATGATAATCGTATCAACAATCATACAACCTCTCCGTTTATGGAATCGCTTTTATGGGGGTAATGTACCAGAGATGAGGGGTTTTGAAAAGGGGATTTTAGGATTCAACGGCGATCCGGCAGGTCCCGTTTGAGCCGTTCTGCCAACTGTTGACGCAGGACTTCGACGCGGTCGGCCAATTGCACCAAAAACGCTTTTCTGTCGGTTTCCCCCCCCTGATCCAATGATCGCTGTATCTTGTCCTTCAGTGTGTCGACGGCCCGCTGTTCATGCCGCATCTGTGACCCGGAAAGCGACCAATCATCCATCGCTTGCTCGAGATCCGCGATATAGCCGACCATTTGCTCAACTTCCCACCAAGTCATTTTGGGCATCCTTTCAAACAGGCGTTACACTCTGTTGTACGCCGGAGCAAATAAGGTGTTCGGTAACACCTCACTCGGGGGACGTATCGTCGGTAAGCGGACGGATTCGGTTTACCTTAAAAAAGACCAAAAATTTATCCGAATCGTCTTCTTTTGGGTACATACACGGCTGTTTTTTGCGAAGGGCCTCGATCAGCGAACGATTTTTATCCTGTCGCTGCATCGTCAGCGACAGCCGGATGCCGTTATAGCCGGGGCCTTCCTCCAGAAACAGATAAGAGGCCATCAGGTGGCTTTTCAGGTTTTGATGGCTGAGCCGCTCTTTCATCACGAAAGCAACGGTTGTTTCGTCCACAATAAACGGCTTGGAATAGACCGCCTGATCCACATTGTGATCCGGGTCACAGGTGGCCAAAATGCCGGTACCATCGTTTTTTTCAAAATAATCCGATAAATTCATAAACTTCTCCCACGGCTTTAAGAACATCATTTTAGATATATATACGCCATTAAAGGGGTTTTGTGTTCGACGCCAAATTTGAGGAATCTCTGAAAATGTGCATCGTTCTCCCGCTAGCCCACATGCCAGAGTCGGTCATTAGAAATGAAACGGCTTCTGTACGATTAGGAACAGAAGCCGTTGTGAATTGCAGTTATCGTTTGTGGCGCAAGAGCAATCCGCCTAAACCAAGCAAAGCCAGCGTTACTGGTTCGGGGATGATAAGTGAGTCAATAATCACCTCATCAACATAAACAGATTCTATTTGGGAATCCAGTCTTCTCCGTGCTTCAAAATATACAGCAGGGGTTGAATCAAAAGGTGTAGTGGTAACCTCGAAAGTAGTGTAACTCAATCCCGAGTTATAATACTGGTCTATAATATCCGCTTGAATCGAAGGCACGGAGCTAAGGTTATCATGAATATAGAAGGTCATATCTGCAACTGTAAGCGTTAATATATTCCATATCATTTGAATTCGATATTTGGTGTTATTTATCGTTGCAGTGTCATTGGGAACCAAAAAATTGATCGTCTCAGAATGCCATATTCCCTGCTGATTACCGTGTTGATCATACCAATCCCCGTCAATCGGCGTAATTACGCTTGGTATTCCGTATGGATTGTTGTAGTCGTTTGCGACAGGAGAAGAATCTGACGTCGAAAAACTCCATTTTTGATAGGTGGAGCCGGGTAGTCCCCTCCACGCTGGCGGGTTAAAATCGGATGCAAAACAGAATCCGGCGAGCAACCCGAAAAAACACACACATCTTTTTTTCATTGTATCCCTCTATTCTTTCTTCTCAGCATTAGCCCCCCAAGCCCGAATAAAACCAGCGTTGCCAGTTCGGGGACGGTCTCTACAAAAACATAGTTTGCTGTCGGAGGATAAGGACTTCCTACATTGACAAATTGAATGTTAAAAGAAGTTCCGTCAGCCCATAGGCCAGAAATCCCGCTTGTATTTTTCTGGTAACCTTCCTGACAGAAAATCGTTACATAACAGGAATCCTGAGGGCGACGGTAAAGTGTAATACCATCAATGCGCCCGCCTTTGAGATATGCTTTGGCATTATTGCCAACGGTGATTTCCTGTGTGATGCCACCCAAATAAAGAAGTTCGCTGTTATTACCAAGCACAATATCATAGATACCGCTGCTGTTGCTCAGCGGCGTTGAGGTGTACTGCACTTCAAGATAGCTTTGGTCCTTGGTTGTTATAGAAAATGCCCCCCCCCTTTAACAAAGAGTTCTTCGGAGTTTTCGACTGTAACAGAGAGCGAAGCATATTCTCCCACGGTCAAAAAACCATCAGCAGTTTGCGGAACATCGACCAGACCGCCAATGCAAACAGACGCGCAAAAAGTAAACAAAAAATATGACAGCAACCTTTTCATCATAAAGTCTCCAACTTAAATTCCCAGCTCCCGTCTCGCACAATACTGAACGAGACGGGGTATTGGGACGACTGTTATTATACTAAATTTATCCTGTTTTGTCAAGAAATTACTCTATCTGGATGCTTTCTGCCTTCAAATTCTGTAATTCCTGAAGCCCCAGATAGACCGAATCCATGAACTCTTTCCATGTTTCCGGATCGATTTCCTGCTGAATACCCGGTTCTTCGAGCCAGAGTTTTTCAAGCAACTCAATGCAATCCTCTAAAGCAAGAATCTGTTCTTCGATGGTTGGTTCCGGGATTTGCAGAGGTTCTGATATTGATGTAAATTCAGTCGTCGTCATTGGCACTGCCATCATCATGCTTTCCCCGCCGCCGGACATACCCATCGTTTCATAAAGCCCGTCGTCTTTCCAACATGCTTTCCATAACCAGTTTTGCCTATTATTTTCATCGTCCCACCAAAATATCGCCAAATCCTCTAAATCAATCACATACTGGCTGGCTCCGGTTGGCTCCAAATCGCAGACCGGGTTCCAGTTATCTTTCATTGAATCGGAAACATAATAGATGCTGTTTACGTCATTATATGGCCCATGCATCGGATAATTTGGGTCGGTCAGCGCCGGGTCGCTGGGGTCATGGGAGAGCCATGCCCGTTGAAAACTGCTGAACTCATACAGATTCACCAGACCGTCTGCATCCCAATCCAGCGGATGGGAAACATCCTCGCAATCCACTTCATCCGCTCCAATATCGACACGCGAATTTGTGACACGACCGTCATTATCCATGTCTGCATGACCGGTGTAGTCCAAACTCACATTATTCCCTTTGTCCTGGCACACTATATCGTTAGAGTGTAGGTGATGGTTGTTGGGATCGGGTACGCCGTTCGGGTCGATCCTGTAAGCAAACAACGGTGCATCGCTGGTGTTGTTGTTAACACTGTTACAATCCGCGATGCAGGAGTAATGTGCAACCCTGTCCAAATTCAGATCAAGCTGCGGCGATAATTGAGGGCCATTATCATTATTGAAGTAAACAATGCAGTTTTGAATCTCGATGCGGTTGGCGCTGTTTTCTTCGTTGAAGTAATTGGGGTCCGTGTGCTCAAAGTAAATCCCTTCGGCTTTGTTATTGGAAATGGTCAAATTATGCAGTTTGGGTTGTCCTGTTGGTTCCTCAATTCGAATACCCGCACTGGCAAATTCGTCATCAATAAAATCACTCTCGGAGATAATGCTATTTTTCATCGTTGGCGTCGAATTTTTACACCAAATGCCAGTTTCGCCATTTCGCAGCAGCCAGCAGTTGTCCACCGAAAGTGTGTTTTCTGAACCTTCGTGATAAATGCCGTCGCTATCATTCAAGAGAATCTTGCACCATTTGACAGTTACATTTCCATTTTTGGCATAAATTCCATATTGATTATTGTTTTCAACGGTGCAATTCTCAATGGCAAAATCAACACTATTGCCATAGATCCCATAGCCCTCAGCAGAAGCATCGCGTACTGTAAATCCATCCAGCAGCGTTTCGTCGCCCATGGTTACAACAGAATCCACATCGGGAAATCCATCATTATCAAAATCACCGGTCAGAATAGTTTCGTACTTCCTGGGATTGCGATATGCAAAATCACACCCTCCGGCAGGAAAGCCGCCGTAAATCCAGCATCCCTCCGGCAGAGCAAACGTCAACTCCGGCGTGTTGTTCGGGTCATATATCCCCTGTGCCACATAGATTGTATAGGGCCCCGGACAATTCGAATCGGTCGCACGTCTGAGTGCATCGGCCAGATCGGTGTAGGCATTGTCCCAGTCCGTGCCGTTGTTGTACCCTTCGGCTGTCCAGTCCACATAGACCAGGTTCGGATCGTCACCCCAACAGCAAACGGGCGTATCTTCTGTCGCACGGGCAATCATCCGGGTGTCGTAAACGAGATTGTTAGGGTCATTGGGGTCAGGCACCATGACTGTCGCCCATAAATCCGCAACGTTATGTAGTTTCAATCCCGGTTCGGCAGAGTTACTCACAGTCACTTCCAAGTCAATGGCATTGACATCGCCCGGAGTAATATCGCCGATATTCCAGAAGTAACTGTGGGTGGCTTGGTCGTAATAAGAATCCCCTTCAATGGTTTGAATGGAATTGCCATCGAACATATAGCTGTCTGCTCCTGCAGGAAAATCCACCCCATCCGGAAAATAGTCAATAACATACGCATCGTAAAATGTTTCATCCGTTCGGTTATGATAAAGAATTGTATAGGTTAATTCATCGACGGGGCTGACACAACTGTTTGCATCTGAGACCTTGGTGAATTCCAACGCCGTATCCACAATGATATTGTCAACGCTCCAGTAATTACCGGTGTCATGGATCGTTACATACTTGATCACCTCTCCGGCTGGGGCTTCGACGTAAAGCGTGCCGGGGCCGGATTCGTTATTGTTGATATAACGCAGGTTGGCTTCCCCGGTATCCATATCGATCACCGTGTCATTGGGGTCATACGCCGTAAGCGTTAACAGCGATGAGTCTTCTGTAAAAAAACTGTAGCCGACCTCTACGGATAGCGCGCCTTGGTCGAAGGAAATTTTGCCACCGTCACCTTCATCGCCGGTCCATGCGTCGACAAATCATATAACCAGTATTCACCGCGGTCCCATTGCTGACCGGTAGGCCATGAAGAGACGTTATAGTTTCCGGTAGTAGCATCGGAGACAATCCAATCCTGCCCGGTAGTAAGCGCTTCAAAATGAACGCCCGGATAAAATGTTCCGATCTCCGCCCTGTCGTTTCCAAGGAATTCTTCAAATGTCATAGTAATCTCGTATGCAAAAGCATAAGGCGGCATAAATATAAACGATGCTAAAATCACACAAGTAATGACAGATTGGCAAAACATACGCTCTGTTACCATTGGAACCTCCTTTACAAATGAATGTTTGATTTTAGAAATGAAATGCCCACACACATCGATTACCCAACCCGCTCGTTTCGTTTCCACGAGTTCTCTCCTTTTCTTGTCTTGTTAAAAGTTGTTAAAAACAGCCGCGTATCGACGCACCTATATATAAGAGCGAATGGGAACGCGAAAACTTGATGGTAAAATTTGAATTTTCTTAAAAAAAGTGAAAATTTCTTCAAAATCAGACGGGAAACTCCGGAAATGACAGAAAAAAGGAGCACCGCCGTGCCTGCTCCCTGCCTTTTATCGGTCAATAAAAAATATCAAAAAACAAAATATATAGTTTGCTATTTTTCAAACTTATGCTAAAATACGGAAAATTGAAAATTAACAATGGAGCTTAAATGAAAAATGAAGGAACTAAACCAATGAACTCAAAACACCTTTCGTGTTTTCTGTATTTTCAAAGGGCGTTCTCTGTCTTAAATATACGCAACCTACATCTATCTTTTTTGAAAAAACGAACCCATTTCCAAAACCAGAAAAAACACATTAAGTGCTTTTAAAAGAAATAGTTATGACTATATTCTATGGCCGAATGTCTATGAAAACAAACCCAATTCAAACCCAAATTCTTCATCATTTCCCGAAAACGGGAAACACAATATCGCAAACACCATTGACTTATGAGCTTCGTGTGTCCATAATGAACATCGTCTGGAAAATGTTTTCCATTATCGAGGGAGATTGAATCATGGAATTTGAATCAATACATAACATTTTGGAATTTGCGATTTCGAAAGAGCAGGCCTCGGTCCAATTCTATAAAGACCTTGCCTCGCAGATGAGCGATGCAGCGACGCGCTCTCTGTTTGAAACGCTTGTCCGCAATGAGCAAGCCCACATCGACGCGCTCCGACTGGAAATAAACAAGCTCGGCTATACGGTAAAGCCCGAAGAGCAGGCCCCCAGTTCAATCTATCTGTGGGAAGAACGGCTGGAGTTGGATAATGTGGCCCGCAATATGGATTTTATTGACGCACTGCTGCTGGCGATCCAGAAAGAGCGGGCGGCGTTTCGGCTGTATGCACAGATCCTCGGTTCGACCCAGGATGAACAATTCGCCAAAGTCCTCATGGACCTGGCCGAGGAGGAAATGCGGCATGTCTTGCAGCTTGAACGGGAATACGATGCCATTACACACCACAAGGATTAGCCGATGCCGGATTTCTATTCGATTCAGGACGTCCTGACCTTTGCGATTCATCTGGAACAGGCCTCCCAGGAATTTTACCGTCGTCTCAGCCGGACTGTCCACAGTCCGTCAGTGTCGCGTTTTCTAACCGAGCTTGTCAAAGAGGAACAACGCCACGAGCAGCAACTGACGCAGCTTCTTACCGGATCCGGCGGTGTTCCGGAATCGCAGATCTCATCGGACCAGGTCGATTGTTATGTTCAGGCCATCAAGGTCTCTGAGTCCATGGATTACAAAGAAGCCGTAAAATTGGCGATGGACAAGGAAAAGGCCGCCCAGATGCTGTATTCGGTCATCGCCGGCGTGATGGAGGACCCGATCCTTCTCGACGTGTTTCAACAGCTTTCAGCCCAGGAAAAAATTCACCGCCAATTCTTCGAAAACGAATACCAGCAAATCTGCCTCAGCGAAAATTAGTACCCTTTCCCTCCATGTTCTATAGAGTCTGACCGTAACCGGCCTCGACTTCAACGGTTGTTTCCGTCTGGATCATGTCGCGGGCCTGTCTGCCGGACGGAACATAACCACGCCGATTCAGGGAAGTCAGGACGGACTGCTTTGAGCTGTCAAACGAAAATGCGTCAAGGTTGTCAAGAATGGCCTGTTTTCCCTCGGCCAGAAAATCGGGGTTTTTAATCAATGTCTGGACAACCGACAGCCGCGAACTCTCAAATGACAACTCATCCAAAGCCCGCTGGACCAGATACACCTGGGCCGCCGCCGACAAGTGTGGGCGAGCGGCGATATCCTGATAGGCCGCAAGCTTGCCGGAATCGAAGGAAAGCTGCGAAACCGCATCAATCTCAGACAGTGTCACATCCGCATCCGGATAGGAACGTCTGGGAGGTCTGTCGGGGCCAGGCCCGGTCCCGATCGTTACAGAGCAACCCCCGCTTAGGACACATACACACAACAGGACAAAAACAGTGTAACCCTTCATCGTTGACTCCTTTCAAAACAGGTCTTATTTTTAATTATATTACATCTGTTTTTGTGACAACGAAAGCTTTTTTCTGTTTTTCAGTATTGAAAATTTGGATTTTTTAATGCTTGACAAACGATCCGCCCGATAGTTAACTTAGGCAAGTAGCGTAAGATGGAAAGGACTCTAAACTCTCTTATATGCAAGAGGCACAAAATGGATAAGATGAAAAATCTCTTTACGACGGGCGAGGCGGCGGAAATCTGCAATATCAGCCAGCAAACCATCATTCGATGCTTTGACGCGGGACGATTGGATGGGTTTCGCATTCCCGGCTCCCGGTTTCGGCGGATTCCGCGGGAAAACCTCATTAAGTTCATGAAAGAAAACGGCATTCCGCTGGACAACCTCAACAGCCAAAAAACCGGAAAAATCAAGGTTTTGATCGTTGACGATGACGCGGAAATCGTCGAACTCATGGTCGATGTCTTGAACCGGGACGGCCGTTTTGAGCTGAGCACCGCCAGCAGCGGCTATGACGCCGGCCTGCAAACCCAGCAGTTCCGCCCGGATGTGATTATCCTGGACTACATGCTGCCGGACGTCAACGGCAATGTCGTTTGTAAAACCATCAAGAGCAATACGGATTTCGAGGACATCAAAATCATCATCGTCAGCGGCGTAGCCAACCCGGAAGAGATTCAGGAACTGCTGAACGCCGGTGCGACGGAGTTTATCAAGAAACCATTCAATATCGTCGAACTGGTGGACCGCATTCTGCAAGTGGTAGATAAGGAATATGCCACAGCCGTACACTAACTTGAAGCACTCAGCAAAGGACTCATGAATGCCCCAGCTCCAGAATCAACAAATCGTTGCCCGACAGGTCGAGCGGATTGTCCGGCAACTGACTTCGCTTTCCACACTTCCGGCTGTCGTTGCCGATCTTTTAAGCAAAATCAATGAAAGCCCCGCCGACTCCGATTTACTGGTCGAACATATTCAGGCCGATCCGGCCCTGACCGCGAAAGTACTCATGCTGGCCCATCAGGAAGGCGTTCAGTTTACCAATGGACCGGCCATTGCCGAAGCCGTGGCCAAACTGCCGCTGACGCTGCTGCGGGAAGCGGTCATTTCCGTCAAAGTTTTCCAGATTCATGACAGCGGCGATGATGCCGACGCCAAGCGGCGGCTGCCGCGAAAACAGATGGCACTGCATTCGCTGGCGACGGCCTGCTGTGCCGGGCAGATTGCCGAGTGTGTACTCGAGCCGGGCCGGCGTCAAACCGCGTATCTGGCCGGACTGCTGCATGACATCGGCAAATGTGCCCTCGATGAGGTCATGCCCAAGAGCTTCGCGAAAATGGTGGCCCAGGCCCGCAGCAGTCAATCATCTCTCGCGGCGGTCGAACAGCAGCACCTGGGGCTGGACCATGCGGCCCTCGGCAAACGACTCGCACAAAAATGGGGCCTGCCCGAAGCCATCACGTCCGCCATCTGGCTGCATCACTGTGACGGGCAAACATTGAGCGCCGACCTGCCGGACGTTGACATCTCGCGGGTGGTAGCGCTGGCCAACCAAATGGCCCATCGCGCCGGCCTGGGACAAAGCGGAAGCTATGACCCGTTGGACAGCATTGAAGAATTGGCCGCTCTTTTGTCCATTAATTCGGACCAGTTGGAGGAAATAGCAAATCAAGTCACACAAACGATTCAGGCCAGGGGCCATCTGCTGGGATTGCAAGCGGCTGATGACGCTTCCGGCTACTACACGATGATTCATAAAACCGCCGCGGACCTAGCCCAGGACAATCGCAAGCTCACGACAGCGTCCCGTGATTATCTGGCCCTCAGCGGACAGGCCGAACTGATTGACGATTTTCTCAACCAGGTGGACGAAACCACCTCCGCATTGGAGATCGCCGAGGCACTGGCCCGCTGCTGGCAGAAGCACTGCCGAACCGGCCTGACCTGCGTGTATGTCGTGCCCGATTCGACCGAGCCGTATGTGGAACTGGCGGTGATGGATCGCCGCAACCGGCTGAATGTCCGAACCCTGCACATGCCGGACGGAATGCCGCCGGTGCCGGAGGCGTTTCGCACGCACGCATCCGTGCTGCCCGCTGCCGACGGGGCCAGGTGGCTGATCGAGCAGATTGAAACCGATTTCAACCCGCGCCTGTTAAAAATGGCGCCGCTGCGAATGGGCGATGAGGTGGTAGGGGTACTGGTGTTTGAGGCGTTTACGGACCGGACCCCCGACGGAGCAAAAAATGACATGCCGTTAAGCTGTAAAGTGGCGGCGTCGGCGATTGCGATGGCCCAGGCATCCGGCAAGCATGAGCGGCTGGCTGAACGGTTCGTGCAGGTGATGAGCTCGCTGCGTCAGACCCGTGCGGAACTGGCCCGGCAGCAGACATTGGCGGGCCTGGCGGAAATGGCCGCCGGAGCCGCGCATGAATTGAACAATCCGCTGGCCGTCATCTCCGGCCGGGCGCAGTTGCTGGCCGACAGTGAAACGGATGAGGACAAAAAACAAATGCTCGCCCAGATTCGCGACCGCACGGGCGAGATTTCACAGATTGTCACGGACCTGCTGGCGTTTGCCCGGCCGACCGCACCGCAGAAGCGTTCGGTCTCGGTTGAAGAACTCATCGCAAAGGCAATTGATGTGACATGCAAACAATGCGGCCTTGGTTCTATGGAGATCGAAATAGGCGGCGATGCCAAACAAGACGCGGCGTATGTCGATGTGCATCAGGTGACACAAAGCGTGTCGTTTGTTTTGACCAATGCGCTGCAATCGTACAAAGGCGGCAGTGGTCCTGTTTGGGTTGACTGTGCCGAATCGCTCGATGAGCACGCCGTGTCGGTTGCGATTCGTGACGCCGGATGCGGGATGGATGCCGAGACGCAGGCCAATGCATGCCAGCCGTTCTTCTCATCGCACCCCGCCGGACGCAAACGCGGCATGGGACTGGCCCACGCCCAGCGGCTGCTGTCCCTCAACGGCGGCAAGCTCAATATCATCAGCGAACCGGACACCGGAACGACCGTCACGGTCATACTGCCAAAGGTTTAAATCATCAAAAGCCCGTAGGGCTTGGAATAATAATAGCCGCGGGTGAGGCGACCAACGGGAGCCGAAACCCGTGGTCATTGATACAAAACAAATTCCAACCCTGTAAGAGTTGAATTAACATACGCAAACCGTTATAATCCTTTGATAATTCGACCCCTACAGGGTCGGATGTATTGTTGTACAATAAACCACGGGTTCCGGTTCGCTCCGCTCACCTGCACCCGCGGCTATTATTATAAAGACCCCGATGGGGTCTGATTGAAAAATTGAACTTATTTTTCCGTAGGAGTTTATTATGATCATCAAAAACATCGACGAGGTCCCGTTGCAGGACGTGGACATGGACGGTGCCAAGGATGTGAAGGTGCGGGTGCTGTTCGGGCCGGCCGATAACGCCCCGACGTTCGCGATGCGCGTGTTCGAGATGGCGCCCGGCGGACATACGCCGTTCCATACGCATCCATTTGAGCATGAAGCGGTTCTGCTGGATGGCGACATCGCCGTAGTCACCGAACAAGGCGACCGGCCCTTAAAACAGCGCGATGTGATACTCGTCCCCCCGGACAAAAAACACCAATTCAAAAATCTTTCCGATACCAAGGCGGCGCGCTTCATGTGCTTAGTGCCGATTGAGTATCAGAAGTAAATACCCCCCCGGCCTTCGACCACCCCTCCTTCAAAAGGAAAGGGGTCTTAAACGTATCTGGTGGTGATTAGGTATCAGAAATAATTTTCTTGAAAAAGTTAGCAGTCCTTGGCATCATAGATAAGCAGCATCTGCCGATGGTCGGCGGGATGCGTCAATTCAAATCGTATCAAGAGGTGCACAATGGAAAATACTTTTTCTGTCAAACAAATCGCCTCAGGGCCGTGTTTCTCTTACTTCCTGGAATCTGACGGTCAGGCCCTGCTGATCGATCCGCACATTACAAAAGCGGCCTATTATCGTGACCTGATCCGTAAAAAAAGTGTGACCCTGGCGGGCATCGTGGATACCCACACGCATGCCGATCATATTTCTTCGGCGGCGACCCTGAAAGCCGAGTACAATTGTCCCTTGTACATGTCGCCCAAGGCGGCCTCGTCACTGGCTCCTCAGCGGACTTCGCAGGGGGATGTCATTCTTTTCGGGCAGGCCGAGTTAAAGGTGTGGGATGCGCCGGGACATACCGATGACAGCATTGCGCTGGTTGGCGGTGGATGTGTGTTTACCGGTGATGTGCTGATGATCGGGTCGGTCGGGCGAACGGATTTTCAGAACGGCTCGCCCGCGGACATGTTTGATACGCTGGCGCATTTTAAGGAACTGCCGGACAGTACGATCGTCTATCCGGCCCATGACTACAAGAGCCATAAGCAATCCACCATCGCACAGGAAAAAAACCAGAATCCTTTCATGACCGAAACGGACAAGCAGGCCTTTGTCGCCAACGCCGAGAGCAAAAAACTGGCTAAGCCCTTTAACATGGATCATATTATTCAGGTCAACCGTGAAGGGACGGCGAAGGAAATCGAGTTTGTCACTGCACAGCAGGTTAAAGAGCGGCTGGATGCGGGGGGATGGGAGATCCTTGATGTTCGACGGCCGGACGAATACCAGGGCGTGCGGGTCATGCCGTCGGTCAATATTCCGCTGGATTCGTTGGCATCGCAAATGGGGCAGTTGGCGGATGATAAACAATGGATCGTATTCTGTCGCAATGGCAACAGGGCAACCGCCGCCGGGGGGATGCTTTTGGCGGCGGGAATACAGAATTTTTGCGTGTCCAAAGACAGTCTTAGTGGCTGGCTCAAGCAGAGCTACCCGGTCATTCGTGAAAAAGCATCGGTTTCATTGGAGCGACAGGTGCGAACGATCGCCGGTTCGCTGGTGGCGATCGGGACGCTGCTGGCGATCTTCGTCAGCAAGTGGTTTTTGATACTTCCGTTATTTGTCGGCTGCGGGCTTGTTTTTGCGGGCATTACCGATAGCTGTATGATGGGCGAACTTTTGATGAAGCTGCCGTACAATAAAAAAGCCATGCAGAAACAAGCTGCCGGCGGCAGTTGCTCGCTCGACGGCGGCGGATGCGCAATGGACAGCGGTAGTTCCAGTGGCGGTTGTGCGATGTGATAATTATCCTACTCTTCGAACCCTGATTCTTCATAGTAGAAAAGCTTTATAATCCCATCGGAATTTAAATAAGAATAGCCGTGGGTAGAGTCCCGATTCACCGAAACCAAACCCGTGGTGAGCGTCAACATAAAAAGAATCAACCTCATAGGGCTCGGATAATTACGATTTGTTAGTTTTTTTTATCATTCAACCCTTTCAGGGGTGCAAATTATTTTTGACGACCATAACCCCGAGTTGCGCTGGCGCTTACCCGGGGCTATTGTTATTTAAGCCCTGCTGGCTTTTTGTCCCTGCGCTCGCGCTTCGGGCTATTGCACCGGCAGGATGCCGGTGTTATACTAAGATACTTTCCAGCGCCGTGTGCAGGTCGGGGTGTTCGAACTGGAATTCTTCGAGTTGAAGTTTGTGGGGCAGGGCCTTGGTGCTGGCCAGTAGGGTTTCGTCGGCCATCTCGCCGAACATGAAATGCAGCATCCGCCTGGGGATCGGCACCACTTCCGGCCGGTGCAGGGCGCGGCCGAGGGTACGGGCGAATTCCTTGTTCCGCACCGGGTGCGGCGAGACCGCGTTGAACGGGCCTTTCAGCGTTTCACGGCTCATCGCGAATTCGATCACACGTATCGCGTCGAGCATTGAAATCCAACTAATCCACTGCTGGCCGTCGCCGAGCGGGCCGCCCATGCCCATCTTA
>Ga0272441_10002766_pt1 | contig 34918 bp, 27 predicted proteins | sample SSMProp6N_FD_193582 | JGI IMG/M metagenome (GOLD analysis project Ga0272441, IMG submission 193582) | Marine sediment archaeal communities from Little Sippewissett salt marsh, Falmouth, MA, United States - SSM-Prop-6N | ecosystem: Environmental > Aquatic > Marine > Wetlands > Sediment ... | reverse complement strand
CACGATACCGCAGTTGCCCTTGGCTAGTGGTTCCGCTCACCACGGCCCACAGGGGACTTTCACCCCATAAGCTCTCGCACCATGCCCGGCGCACAAAAAAGGCAGGGTTTTAAAACCCTGCCTTTTATCTTCATTTGATCTTCGTTTTTGCCGTGGCTAAGGCGCTATTTGCGTCGAGACAAAATCAAAGGACTCGATCGTCGTCTGGGGAATCACCGGCCAGCCACGTACCGGATCAAAGTTGTAACCACTGGCAAAAGGCTCAATCAAGTACTGCCTGCTTTCCAGATTGCCGAAAGCATAATACCCATATTGATCCGTAAAGGCCGTCGCCACCAGGACATCACCCCCGCAACTGGTTCTGTAAATGCCAACCGTAACGCCGGACTGGATGTCACCAATGATGGTACCAAATACCGTATCCGCGTCACAGACATCTCCAACCTCATCATTGTCCGCATCCTGCTGCAGCGGATTGGCCGTATTCGGACAGTTATCCTCTGCATCCACAATCCCATCACCATCATTGTCATCAGAAGTATTTTCGTAAACAAAAATGGAACTGGACTCAATAATGGAACCGACATCCTTTTCAAAGCTGGTATCGAAAATCACCGCAACGATGTCATCATCACCATCCTGGTCAATATCGTCAAACAGGGCTTCTCCAGGCATACAGGCCACATCATCATAGAGGCTGGCCCGTTTGAAGGCCAGACCAGAATCCGGTGTTTCCTGTGACTCGTAGTAGTACAATATGCCCTTGCCGTCCCCGGGAACCAGCAGCTCGGGCAGCCCGTCCCCGGTAATGTCTTTCGCGCGCACCATTCCGGGTGAGGCCTGACCGTTGTAATCCGTGAAGCTGCGGTCAACCCCGTATACATCGTTCAGTACCGCGGTGTGATTGTCCGGATCAAGATTCGGATCACCGACATCAATGGATATGGGACCCCACTGAGAATAGCTTTGCGGATCATCCGGTATTTCAACATAATACACACCTGCAGGCCAATACCGCAGCGGTTCGCCGCTGTAGGAACTGTACTGCTGGTGATTGTGATTGGACACGATCAGTTCATCTTTTCCATCGTTATCGATATCAGCGGTAACTACCTCATTACCTTTGCCAATTGGGTTCGGAGAATTATGTTCATTATCGATCCGGTAGCGGTTCCAGGCCAAATCGGGATTTGCCGCCAGCGCCGCCGTCCCGGGATTTTCAAACCAGATCAGACTGTCGCCATGCGGATCATCCGGCGCCTTGCGGACAAAACCGGCCTCGTAAATGAAAAACTGCGTAGCGACAACATCCAGATCACCGTCCTCGTCCACATCATGGGTTTCAAACAGAAAACCCGCCCCGTCACCAATCTGATACGGACCGGAAAAACCAGAAGGATAGGTTTCCAGATCGCTTTCCTTTCTGAACCACTCGGTCCAGGCATACTGGCCTTCCGTCCACTGCCAGTACCACATGTGGACCTTGGTAGTGATGAAATCCTCGTCGCCGTCGCCGTCAAGGTCCAGGAAGCGCACCCGATGATAGCTGGTCAGCGCGCTGGAGCAGGTGCCTTCCCCGACAGGACTGCACATAGGTTCACATCCGCCACCGTCATCGGCTTCAATGTAGATCTCCTGTTTAATCCAGTTGGCCGGAGAAGTAATGTCTCCGCCGAGATTTTCCAGCCAGTAAATGCCGCCCACCCCGCAGGTAAGCCAGCTGATGATAAAATTGTCCATCACCATGATGTCCTTGTCCCCGTCGTTGTCAATATCTTTCAGAACTGTTTCATTGGGGAACTCAAATGTGGCATTGATCACCGACTGGGTCCATGAATCCAGATTTGTACCGTCGCGGGTAAAAATGGCCACCGCACCATCCCCGGCTGTCATGCCGTCTCCGTCCAGACCCACACCCGAGGTACAGATAATGTCTTTTGTTCCATTATTGTCAATATCGCCAACCGTTAAAAATGAAGCACCTGGAAAACCCGGCACATCGGGATCAATCGGCAGCGGAGTGGTAATGCCTGTCACCGTGTGGCGGGTAAATTTACTGATCGGGCTCTGGTCTTCGGTCACGGTGACACTGGGCGCTTTCTCAGAAACCAGCCGGTAAATCTTGGCCCCGCTGGTGCCCGGCTCTTCATCACCGCGGAAACTCGAGGGCACATAGTTGGAGGCAGCCACATACAGGGTTCCATCAAAGGTAGCAAATGCTTCAAAGGAAATAATTGAGGCATCCCCGAAAGCATCCCCGGTAATACGCGTCCAGGTCAGGTTGTTTCCAGGACCGGTCGCCCGCCACAAATCGGCACCATCGATCTCTACAGGGCCGAAAGTCGTACTGTTGTTCAACAGACTGCCGGCAAAAATAGTATTATTATACACATAGAGCTCGGCGCCCAGATTGGTGGCATCTCCCCAGCCATCAGGATAGGCGGAATCCCCACCCATGGCATAGATCCAGTCACCGTCCTGGTCCGAACCGGTCTCTGTATACATGATCCGGTTGCCTTCGGTCAGCCGTACAACCCCCACGAACAGGCGGTCATCATAAGTCGCCCAGCTCCAGGCCTGAAAATTGGCGGTCAGAAAATTGTCGTTGACACTGAACCCGTTTTCGTTGGTACCGTTATCATTTTCATCGACAAAATAATCAACAATCGTTGCCCAGGTCGTATCGTTGTCCAGGCGAAATACACGGGCCCCCCGGCCGTTACAGCCGCTGGATCCGGTACCGCCGACAAAAAGCGTCCCGTTGAATTTTCCAAGGTTTGTCGTGCTGGAACTAACCGGATTGCCGTTCCGGGAACTCAGCCCGGGCACCGGGCAGTCCTCATCGGCAATCGGGGTCCCGTCCAGCGGATTGGTGCCGTGAAAATTACCGAAACTGTAATCCGACGTCGGCACCCAGGTGGTCCCGTCACTGGTCTTCCAGATCCGGGTTCCATCCTCGTAATTCAGACCGATCGTGGCATAAAGTTCTCCTTTATGAATTTCAAAATCAACGATGGTCTTGTTCCACATCTCGCCGAAGCCCACATCATCGTCACCGCAGATAATTTGATAGCTGTCGCCCACATCAACAGCCGCGACAACACTGTCCGGCCGGCCGTAATCGGCCGGAATGCGCAGCCGCTGCTCATCACAGACCGTATCCTCGTCAAGCCCGGCCAGCTGGTTCTGCTGAACCCACAGGGTAGTGGAACTGTTATAAGAAATATCAAACACCCGCAGCCCCTGAACGCCGGGATCTGTAACACCGGTACTGTTGTCAAAGAAACCTTCAACCTGCAGCACACATCCGGTAAACTCCCCCCAGACCCAGGATTTCGTATCGTCGATAATAGACGCCCCGGGATCTCCGTCTCCGGCCGCACAGCCCGAAATCGCGGTGATGGTTCCGGTTTCATCAGCATCAACCGCTTTTCCCATGACCGGTTCCCACACCGTGCCGTCAAAGCGCCAGATCTCCGACCCGACCGACCCGTAAAGCTGCGCGCCCTGGTACCCGGAGGAAATCGCCAGGTACAGCTTGTCGTTAAACACAATCATGTCGCCCCACTGGTTATTGCGAACATTGTATTTCGCATCATATTTGTCCGCCATCAAACCGGGCTTTAAATACTCATAATAGATATTTTGATCCGTCAACCCGGGAACATTGACCTGCTCCCAGCCGCCGGCGGCGGTTGTGCGCCAGATCTCAAAACCGGAGTCATCGTTCCGGGTCACCGCATACAACCGGCCCTGGTATACATGCATCACCACGATGGCCTTGTTTTCGCCATTGCCGAACCCAGGCGCATTGACCCGTTCCCAGACGGAACCGTCTTCGGCAACGATATTGGTTTCCACTGCCGCCGGGATATAAGGCGCTGCCACCGAAATGCCGGAACCGCAAACAAGAAAGCTCAACACCAGTGCCGCTGCTTTCAGCAAATTAAACGTTCGATATTTCTCCATGCCTGTTTCCTCCTTTTTTACTATATTATTTACTGATACTTGTTGTTTTACCCCCAAGGTAAAATACTCTTTGTCCACTTTGTCCAAAATTATGCAATATACGAACCATAATTTTGTATTTTTATATTTTTCTTGTAAAAACAAGTAGTTATGTTTTTATAAAAAATTAAAAAAGGCGGGCAGCAAGAACGTATGTAAACTTTTATTTACACTCAAAACTTACAGAAGGTCTTAAAAAAATATTTTTAACTGAAAAAACAGGATATTACGTGAATCGAAAAAATGTAAATAAAAGTTTACAAAATTCAGAAAAATCCGGTAACAGCAACCCCAAAACACCTAAAAACAATAAATATAATAAAAAAAACCATCAAGCTGAAACTATTTTTACAGACATTCTTTTAGCTAAGCATTGGAAAAAACTCTTTTACAAACCGTATTTTTTGATTTTCTTATAAAGTGCCGGACGGGAAATATTCAGTCTGGATGCCGCACGTGAATAATTTTGACCGCTTTTCTCAAGCGCCCTGAGGATAAGCTCTTTCTCCACCTGGGCCCGAAGCGCCTGAAAGGGGTCCGGATCAGACAGGAAAACCTCCATATCCAGATTCTCCTTGCCCTCTCCAGGTTTTGTCGGCTCGGGAAACAGCGCCTCTGTTCTACCGCCCAGAAGGCAAAAACGCTCAACAATATGCTGCAGTTCCCTGACATTTCCCGGATAATCATAATTCAAAAAGAGCATCATGTCCTTTTCCGAAATGGGCGGAACTTCCATCTTCTGATTTTCTGCCAGTTCTTTAAAAAAATGGTCCATGAGAAGCTTGATATCCCCCCGCCTTTCCCGGAGCGGCGGCAATGCAATCGGAATCACATGCACCCGGTAATAAAGATCGTTTCTAAAGGTCCCGGCCGCCACCGCAGCCGAAAGGTCTTTATTGGTCGCAGAAATAATCCGCACGGAAACCTTTTCAGGAACCGTTCCCCCGACCCGCATGACTTCTCCGCGCTCCAGGACCCGCAGCAGTTTCACCTGCATCTCGAGATCCATTTCACCGATCTCATCCAGAAAAAGCGTTCCGCCGTCGGCCTCCTGAAAATACCCGCCGCCTCCGCTGACAGCACCGGTATAAGCGCCTTTGACATGACCGAAAAACTCCCGTTCCATGAGATTCGCTGGAATGGCGCCGCAATTCACTGAAACCAGAGGGCCATCCCTGCGCGGACTGTTATAGTGAATCGCACTGGCCACAAGCTCCTTACCGGTCCCGGTCTCACCACTGATGATCACACTGGACTCACTTTCCCGTATGGTCTCCAGCAAATCATAGATTTTCTGCATAGGCGGGCTGGATCCGATGATATTGCCGTAACTGTAACGGCCTTTAAGACTGCGGGTCAGCTGGGTTATTTTTCGCCGCTGATCTGCAGTCTCCGCCGCCAGCTGACGGATCCGCAACAATGCCTTTACGCGGGCAAGCAGCTCCAGAGAATTAAACGGCTTCACAAGATATTCATCCGCCCCCTCTTCCAGTCCTTCAATCTTCATGTCCAAATCCGCTTTGGCGGTCAGAAAAATAAACGGCACGCTCTTCAGCTCATCGTTCGCCCGGACCCGGCGCAAAAATTCGTATCCATCCATCACCGGCATCATGATATCGCTGATAATCAGGTCCGGCCGGTGCTTTTCAAGCAGGAGCAGTCCTTCCCGACCGTTGGGCGCATTGATAAAATCATAATCATTCCGAATAATCGAGCTCACATAGCCGCACACATCCGGATTATCATCGACCACCAGGATCAACGGCTTGCTGCCGCTGACACTTTCCCGCGGAAGGTCTTTCTCTTCAAAAACATCCACCGTTTCAATATCGGGATGAAAACTCAGTTCATTTTCACCGTTCTCAGTACCATGGTCCACCGTTGCCGGCGGCAAATAAACACTGAACGTGGCCCCCTTTCCGGGAACACTTTTCAACCCGATATGACCGCCCATCAGCTCCACCAGTTCGCGGGAGTAGGCCAGCCCGATACCGGCCCCCCCCTGATTCAGAGCAAAATTTTCTCCGGCCTGCCGAAACCGGTCGAATATTTTTACGTGATTTTGTTTTTTGATACCGACCCCGGTATCCCGGATCGAAATCTTCAGATAACGGGTATCCTGAACGGATCCGTCCGGAACGGTCGTAACCACCGTCTCCTCAGGATCTTCTCCCGGCAAAGCTTCCTGCGAAACAGAAACCGATATGGTTCCGTCCTGCGGCGTAAACTTAAAGGCATTTCCCATCAGGTTATAGAATACTTTTTCGAGCTTACCGGGATCCACCGCATAAAAGAGCGTTTTGGCTCCGGGGGTAAACTTTATCCGGACATTCTTCTTCTGTGCCGCCAGAGAAAAAGCTTCCAGCACCGCAGCAATAAACTGCACCAGATCCTTGTTCTCCCGAATTACATTTCCGGCACCGGATTCCAGCATGCTGAAATCCAGCAGCTGGTTGACCAGCCGGAGCAGCCGGCGGGCGCTTTTCAAAACAACTTCAAGCTGCTGCCGCATCTCCGGAGAGATGGCCCCGAACTCATTTCGCAAAATCGCCTCCACCGGCCCGGTAGCCAGGGTTAAAGGCGTCCGGAACTCATGGGTGATATTGGTAAAAAACCGGCTGCGAAAATTGTTGGCCTCGACAGCCGCTTCTTTTGAAGCCAACAGCTCCAGTTCTGATTTCCGCTGTTCGGTAATATCCCGAATAATGGCGAACTTGCCGATACACTCGTTATTTTCGTTGTAGGAAAAAACAATGTTCTGGGTCACCGGAATAATTTTTCCGTGTTTGCTCAATAAATAGGTCTGCCAGTTGGAAATCCGGCCCTCGCGGTAGAGTTTCTCCTGCATTTCCGGAAGCTCTTTTACAAAATAATCCCGGGTGATATGGATGGTTTCTCCGGTGGTCGATTCGTAATCCCCTTCATCTTTCAGCCCGAAATCATAGATCCACCGGCCCGTCACTTCTGTATGATCACATTCAACCATCTCCAGGAAAGCCCGGTTTGCCCGAACAATCATCGCGTCCCTGTCCGTAATCACAATCGGATCCAGCGAAGTATCGATCAGTTTATCAAGGCGCTCTTTGGATTCTCTTAATTCTGTTTCCGCCCGCCGCCGCTCAACAAGCTCCCCCCGCAACAGCAGGGTCACATCCCGCAGCCGCCCCATAACCGCCCCGATAAAAAAAAGAGCGAACACACCGGCGATTCCGCCCCCACCCACCAGGTCGGACCAATCGGCCCCTACAAAAATACTGGTTAACAGATTCACAGGGAAAACCAGCAGCGCCGCACAAACCCCGGGCCAAAACCCGAACAGCCAGCCCATAGCCGCCACCGGCAAAACCGCAAGCGTTGCCCCACCCTTATCGTACACATTCTGGAGAACGATAAAGCCCGCCAGATAAGTTGCCAGGGAAAGGAAGACAATGGCCAATCGGCGGCGGAAGCTCATAAACGGTTTCGCAGGCGTCCCTGGGGCAGACCTGCCGTTCTTTAGCAGGCCTTCACCGGTTTGATCTGTATTGAGTGCCATATTATTCGCTTGTAAAATATCAAACGGGTTTGTTGCTTTCAGGCCGACCGGAAAACCGGTTCAATAAGTGTTACTTTTTGTTTTCCGGGATTCCCATGAACTCGGGCATGGGCAGGTCTTCACCGTGATCCACGCCTTCACGTTTAATGACTTTCCGTATGGTCATGAAAAGGATCTTCATGTCCAGCATAAAAGACCGGTTGTCCACATACCAAACATCCATCTTGAATTTTTCTTCCCAGCTGATGGCGTTCCTGCCGTTGACCTGGGCCCAGCCGGTAATCCCGGGTTTGACCTCATGCCGCCGGGCCTGCTCCGGACTGTAGCGCTCCAGATATCGCACCAGCAGCGGTCTGGGTCCGACAACACTCATATCGCCTTTCAGGACATTAATAAAAGCAGGAAACTCGTCCAGACTTGAAGCGCGCATCAGCTTTCCCAGAACTGTGGTCCGCACGGCATCGAATTCGGCACCGGCTTCGCCTGCCCGGGGAAGCCGCATAGTGCGAAACTTATACAGAAAAAAAGATTTTCCGTTCAGACCCGGCCGTTCCTGTCTGAAAAAAACCGGGCGGCCCATGGTCAAAAAAATCACCATTGAAAGCAAGAACAGAACGGGAAACAGAAGAATCAGCACAACCAAAGAAAAAAAGAGATCAAACAGACGCTTGAGCATGACATCCCTTTTGAAGTGCCGTTAATGATACGTCCCGAGATACCACCTGTGGCGGGATCTCCACCATGTTTCACCAATTGCGGCAAACTCGGTCGTTAAATCTGATATGTTGAATCTATGCCGATTGATGCCGAATCAAGGTGCTGCGAATACATACCATGTTTCCGGTCAAAATAAAGCGGCAAACGATCTGCAAACAGGAATCCTTTTTGCGTCGGGACAGCCCTGTCCGCCTGAACAGTAATTAAGTCCGATTCTATCAGGCGTTCCAGCACAATTTCAACCTTTTTATATTTTTGCAGACTGGCCAGCGCGACCCCCTTTTTTGTTCTAAACCCCAGAAAAAGAGCTTCAAGATCTTTTTGCGTCTCATGCAGAACCTCCGCCTCCGCTACCGGACGTTTACCCTGATTCAAGGTTTTCGTATAAGCCTCCATCGAAGATGCATTCCACCACCGGCAATTACCATCAAAGGAATGGGCGGACGGTCCCAGACCGAGATAAGGCACATGCTGCCAGTACTTTTGATTGTGCCGGGAAAAAAGCTTTTTATTTCCCGCAAAGCTGGAAATCTCGTAATGCATATATCCGTTTTTTTCCAGCGTGCCCGAGGTCAGCAGAAAAGCGTCTGTTTCCGGTATGCCCGGCACAAACTTTCCCTGCGCCTTCAGCCTGAAAAACGGTGTATTTTCGTTCACCGTCAACTGATAGCACGAAAAATGTTCCGGCGTAAAGCCTATGGCCCGCTTCAACGTTTCCAGCCATCCGTCTTTGCCCTGTCCCGGCACCGCATACATCAGATCAATACTCAGATTTTCAAAACCGGCCTTTCGAATCATCTCAATGGCCCTTTGCACATCCTTTACCGTGTGCCGCCGGTTTAAAAATCGCAGAACCGCATCATCAAAGGACTGCACCCCGAGGCTGATCCGGTTGATTCCCAGGCATCTGAACCCTTTGACCTTTTCCGGGGACAGATCTCCCGGATTGGCTTCCAGGGTAATTTCAGGATCATTGCAAAAAACAAAATGCTTGTGAACCGAACGAAGAAGCGTTTCGATCTGACTTACAGAAAGAAGTGACGGTGTTCCCCCGCCAAGATAAAGGGTATCAAAACTGTTCAAAACATCTTTACACAAAAACACCTCTTTTTCAAAAGCCGTCAACCAGGCAGAAACAAGGGAAAGATCATCAATGGAATAAAAATCGCAGTACGGACATTTGCCCGCGCAAAACGGCACATGAAGATAAAGGCCGGGCAAGGTACCGGATGTTTGCGGAAAAGATCTTTTAACGGATTGCTTGTCCATAGCGGACACTACACCTTTAAAAGGGACCAGGGCATTAAGGGTTCAAAAAGATGCGCAAAAAAAACTCACGTAAAGAACCCTGAATTGAATTTTCATTGTAGAGCGGTAAAGCGCACACCCCCATCGACGTCGCCGGAAGCAAGGATATCTCTAAACCTTGAATCCTTAATACCTATATCTGCGGCTTCTCAGCTTCAGTCATTTTCCGTTTTGAGGATCGACACAAACGCCTTCTGCGGAATTTCCACCGCCCCCACCATTTTCATGCGTTCTTTTCCCTTCTTTTGTTTTTCCAGGAGTTTCCGTTTTCGCGTAATGTCCCCGCCGTAACATTTGGCGGTAACATCCTTTCGAAAGGGGTTGATGGTGGAACGGGCGATAATGCTGCCGCCAATAGCGCTCTGGATAATTATTTTGAACATCTGGCGCGGAATTTCTTCCTTGAGCTTATTGCAGATATGAAGCCCCCGGGGACGGGCATTGTCTCGATGAACAATGAGCGAAAGCGCATCCACCTTCTCGTGATTCACCAGAATATCCACCTTGACCAGATCCCCTTCCCGGTGATCCAGATATTCGTAATCAAAGGAACCGTATCCCTGGGTGATGGTTTTGAGCTTGTCATAAAAATCGTACACAATCTCGGCCAGAGGCATATCAAAATTAATTTCGATCCGCCCCTGAGTGGGGTAGTGAAACCGGGAATTCCCCCCCCGCCGCTCGGTACAGAGTTTCATCACCGCTCCCATATACTTTTCGGGAATGATGATAGAAATTTTCACATACGGTTCTTCCGCCTTTTCAATGGTCGTAGGGTCCGGATAGTACTGGGGATTATCAATGGTTACCTTCTCACCGTCCTTGAGTTGGAACTTGTAGCGCACACTGGGCGCTGTCATAATAATGGCCTGATTATGCTCCCGTTCGAGGCGTTCCTGAACAATTTCAAGATGAAGCAAACCCAGAAAACCGCACCGAAACCCCTGGCCCAGTGCTGCCGAAGAATCTTTCTGGTAAACCAGAGACGCATCATTCAGCTTGTACTTTTCCATGGCTTCCACCAGAGAGGGATAATCATCCGCGGCAATGGGATACACGGATGAGAAGACCATCGGCTTGGGTTCCTTGAACCCGGGCAGCATGTCCGCTGCCGGACGATTTGCCAGCGTCACGGTATCTCCCACCCGGGTATCGCTCACGGTTTTGATTCCGGCGATGATATACCCTACTTCACCGGCAATCAGTTCCTTTTTCTTCTCCAGGGCCAACCGGAACAGTCCCACCTCCTCAACCTTGTACAGCGCCCCGTTGGACATAAACCGGATCGTGTCCCCGGCGGTCAGCCTTCCGTCAAACACCCGGCAGCTGACAATAGTCCCTCGAAAAGGATCATACTGAGCATCAAAAATCAGGGCCTTCAAGGCATCCTCGGGCTTTCCTTTGGGGGGCGGCACCCGCTGAACCACGGCTTCCAGTACCGTTTCGATACCGGTTCCCTCCTTTGCCGAACACAGCAGCGCCTTCTCCGAATCCAGTCCCAGCTCGATTTCGATCTCCTCCTTGACCCGCTCAATATCCGCCGCTGGAAGATCGATCTTGTTGATCACCGGAATAATTTCAAGATCATGCTCAAACGCCGCATAAAGATTGGCCAGAGTCTGTGCTTCAACCCCCTGGGCCGCATCCACCAGCAGCAGCACGCCCTCGCAGGAAGCCAGCGCCCGCGAAACCTCATAGGAAAAATCCACATGACCGGGAGTATCAATCAGGTTGAGTTCATACTGTTGGCCGTCTTTGCCCGTATAGGGAAGGGTCACGGTCTGGCTCTTGATGGTGATCCCACGCTCCTGCTCGATGTCCATGCTGTCCAGCATCTGGTCGTGGAACCGGCGTTCATCGATCAGCCCGGCATCCTGGATCAACCGGTCGGCCAGGGTCGATTTACCGTGGTCGATATGGGCAATAATACTGAAATTTCGAATCTGAACCATTTTATCGTAATGTAAAACCGTGAAGAGGTTAACTATAAGTATTTACTTTATAAATCTTTTGAATTATAGAAGAAAGCAACCGCTTTGTCAAAAGTAAAACCGCTGGCGGTAATATTATTGACAGCAGAACACGGTTTATCCTAAACTGATTCATCATAGCGCACCGTGCTTAGCGCAGAGAGCTTAAGGCTAACAACAAAAGCCTCTATGCGCCCTGATCTCTGCGATAATCATGAATTCCCTTTTATCGCCTCTGCTTTTTTTTAAGCAAATAACACAATATGATTACAGCATTACAACCCATGCGTATTGTCCTCATCTATCCTCCGCCCTGGCAGATCCCGCAGCCCGGGGAATCTCCGCAAAAATATAAAGTTCGCGCACCACAAGGCATAGATCTGTCCGCCTGTCTGAACGGCGATATCCTGAATATTCCGCAGGGGCTTTTGAGCCTGGCTGCTCAGGAAAAGGACCGCGGAAATGAGGTGGAGGTCCTGAATCTTTTCACCTTTCCCTGGTCAAACATTGAAGAGATTATGACCCGTTTCCAAGCGGACATTTACGGCCTGTCTGTCTTTACCGCCAACCGAAGAGGCGCACTGGCTCTGGCAGAACTGATAAAAGAGATTCATCCGGGTTCCCATGTGGCTGCCGGCGGTCCTCATGCCACTGCCCTGTCAGAGGAAATCCTTTTAAACTGCACCGCCATAGATATCGTGGTCCGGGGCGAGGGAGAACAGACCTTCCGGGAACTGGTCCACCGCTGTTCCCGGGGCACAGACCTCTCCCATGTTCCGGGAACCGTTTTTCGTAAACAGGGAAAAATTATACAGGCGCCTCAAAGAAAACGCATCACAAATCTGGACCGGCTGATCTCACCATTCAGATATTATGACGACTATCTCCTGCTCACCTCCCGGGGCTGCGCCTGGAACTGCAGCTTCTGCGCCTCCAGATCGATCTGGGGAAATAAACGGTACGCCCACTCTCCCGCCTACATTCTGGACAGCCTGGAACAGATGGTCAACAAAAACAGACAGAAAAACATTGCCATCAAAGATGAAACCTTTACTGCGGACAAAACGCGGGTCCTCGATGTCTGCAAGGGTATTCTGGACAGAAAACTCAATTTTCTCTGGAGCTGCGACACCCGGGCAGACAGCCTGGATGAAGAAATACTATTCATGATGCGAAAAGCGGGCTGCCAGAGAATCAGTTTCGGCGTGGAATCCGCGTCTCAAAAGATTCTTCAAAATCTCAACAAGAAAATTGAGCCTGATACCGTCCGGAAAGCCACCTGCCTGGCCCGGAAATTCGGATTTCAACTCCGGTACTACATGATCGTCGGCAGCCGGGGCGAAACCATGGAAACATTAAAGGAGAGTATCGATTTTCTGATGTCTGAAAAACCCAGCCAGGTGATTTTCAACCCCTTTACCCTCTTCCCCGGAACACCGGAATTTGAGGTTGCCCAACAGGACGGAACTGTTGATGAAAACCTTTTTTTTAAAAACGATTTTTTTGAACTGTCACCGCTTTTGTTTGAAACAGATAATAAGGAAACACAATGCATCAAAGACTGGGTTGTCGAAAATGCCGGGCTCAAAACAGTTTCAGGCTATACCCTTGAAGAACGAAAAAAAATTTATGCCCTTTTCCCGAAAAGCCATTTTGTTTCCCTGGACCTGGCAGAAGCCTGCTATCAGGAGGGAAATTTCGAGATGGCTGAAAAATTCGTTCATGAGGCCGCTGACAGAAATTACCCGCATAAGGGAATTCTCCACAACTATTTTGCCTGCCTTTCCTTCCAAAAAAACGATCTTAAAAGCGCCCTCGAAAACCTGATAAAAGCAAAGGAAGAAGGGTATCATCAGATCGTGGAAGAAAATATCGCAAAGGTACAGTCCTGGATCAGATCCGGCGGACCCGGCAGCAACGTAAAGCTGGCACTCGCTACCGGGCATGACTTTGAGGTCACCCGTCCTTTTAAACAGCCGGTTACTCCCGGCAGGCTCAAGCTGGACAGAAAAGAGATAAAGCCGGTTGTTTTCTAAATCATGCAAAGTTTTTCTTTTCCGAAACAGACCCGGAGCACATCCGCCTGTTTCCCATAAGCTTTATCTTCACCGTAGGCTAAGCAACAGATAACACCTTCATCATAAACATTTTGGCAAACAAAGACTGTTTACCAATGGCTATTAAGCCTTCTCTGATTTATTCCAGGCAGGACGGGTGCAGCTCAATGACGATTCGGTTAATCTGATCCAGATCAAAAGCAAGCTGGCCCTTGAGCATATCATGATAATACATGTTCCATCTGATGCTATCCGATATGCTTGTGTTAAGCACAATGACTTTGGGACTGAACGCACCTTCGTTTACGACCAGTGATTTTGCGGTTGCCCGGCGGTATTCATCGCATTTTAAACGCATTGCACAGAGCTCACACCGTTCTTTATTGAAACAGCGCTGTCCCAAAAGCACCTCATCAAGACTGATGTTGTATTTCTCACAGTAACGAATGAGCTGCCGGGTGATGGATTCGTTACGGATCCAGCTTCGGATAGTATGTAACGAAATCGCCATATCTGCAGAAAGCTCGGCATCCGTATGAAATCCTCTGATTTTTTTGATTGTGTTAAGCGTTTCTCTGATCGTTTCCAAGGTACAATCTTTCCGTTTATGTACAATCCGTAAAAACGGCCAGGCATTTTATAAAACCCATATACCAGAAAGGGGGTGTGGTGTAAAGCACGAAACATTCGAAAAGTAGTCTTTATCTGATTATGAACAATCATATATTGACTATAAAACAGGAAGGTCGGTCAAAAGTAACCCAATAAAACAGAAGCGCTTTTCAGCCGGACATCCACACAGCAACCGATCATCACAACCCGGTTTTCTGCAGATCTCTTTACCCCGCCGACAGATTTTTGGGCTGCACCGAAAAAAATTCCCGGAGTAAAAGCGTTTAATCACAGCTTGTAGAAACACAAATATCAGCACCCTTTTAATGCCCGGAGTTTAAGTATCCCGTGAACCCTCTGCCCTTCGACCACATTAAGCGCCTCAAAATGTTCAGGGGTCATTTCAACACGAAGATCAATGCCTTCCACCGAAACCACAACCTGTACCACACCATCACTGAGCACCATGGTTTTGATGCGGCCTTCGAAACGGTTGATCGACGGACCGGGCGCCCGCTCACTTGATATATATATTTCATCGGGCAGAATCGCCACCCGGCTGATCCTGAAGCCATCATCAGGCACCAGCAATTTACGGCCCGACCATCCGACTTCAACCAGCCCGTTACCCAGACATGTGCAGTAAGAACATTCAAGAATATTGGGTTTTTCAAGAAATCCCGTTTCCGCAGCCGCCTGGCGAAACCATACATCCTCGAGAGTACCCGTCTGCTCGATCCGCCCCTGCTTCAGAACCGCGATGCGATCACCAAGCTCCCGGGCTTCTGCAAGATTGTGGGTGACAAACAGCGTGGTCAAACCGAGACGGCGCTGCTGCTTTCTTAATTCCTGACGCAAATAGCGGGCCGTGCGAAAATCAAGACTGGCAAAAGGTTCATCCAACAACAGAATTTTCGGTTCGGTAACAACGGCCCGAGCCAGGGCTAACCGCTGCTGTTCACCACCGCTCAGTTCATGGGGATACCGGCACCGCAGATCACTGATTCTGAAAGCACCGAGGATTTGGTCCACCCGCGCTGTTTTTTCCCCCCGAGATATTTTAAGTCGTTTCATGGCCAGCAGCAGGTTCTGTTCAACATTGAGATGGGGAAACAGCAGCAGATCCTGAAAAACATAACCGACCTCGCGCTTGTATGCGGGAAGACAATCCACTGATTTACCATTAAAAAGCACCCGTCCGGTATACTCCGTCAGACCGGACGTAACATTGAGAAGGGTTGTCTTACCCGATCCGGACGGACCAACCAGCGCCAGCAGTTCACCCTCCCGGATATCCAAACTGAAATCGTCCAGGATGTAGTTGGAAATTTTCTTTAGACTTATCATTGCAATAATACGGTTTATTAACGGAACATGCCCGAGCGCTTCCGGACAGGGTTCATCCCCGTCTCCTGACACCAACATTTAAATCCAAAACAGCCGGACAATATTACACCATCAGCCGGCTGTCAACCTTTCTGCCCAGCAACTTGATGGCCAGCAGCAGAACAAACCCGAAAAACAGCAGAATCCATACACAGGCCAGTGCCATACCCAGCTCACCGCTGCTGATATTCAGATAAACCGAAACCGGGAGCGTCGCGGTCTTGAACCGTGTCGCCCCGGCAATCATCAGGGTGGCACCGAATTCCCCCAGGGCCCTGGCCCAGGCCAGAACGGCTCCGGTTAAAATCCCCTGCCAGGCAAGGGGCAACGTGATTCGGAAAAAAATGGCCTGTCCGGAAAGTCCCAGCGTCTGCCCCGCCAGTTCGTAGCGCCGATTGACGCTTTCGAACGCGGCCCTGCTGCTGCGGATCACGATCGGTACGGCGATAAACGTCTGGGCGGCAATGGCGCCTCCGGGAGTGAACACCAGGCGGATACCCAGGGCAGCCAGCTGACCGCCAAACCATTCTTGACCGAACAGAAACAACAGGCCGACACCGGCAACCAGCGGGGTCATAACCAGAGGCAGGTCAAGCAGCGTATCAATAAGCATCCGACCGGGAAAAAGTCTGCGGGCCAGTACGTACCCCGAAGGAATTCCCATCACCAGAGACAAAATAACCGCCGCTGAAGAAGTCACCAGGCTGAGCCTCAGGGCAAACTGCGTTTCCCGGCACTGCAGCGCATCTGTAATTTCCGAAAAAGACACATGGAAAAACAGCGCCGCAAGAACACAGCCAACAAAAAGAGTCACCAGACCAAGCGGAAGCCACACCAACATGCGAACCATTTTTGTCCTCCTGCCCGAATCAGGTTGATTTGCTGCAAAAGCGTTGCCAGCCCATGAGTTTGGCCGCTCCGGCAATGGTCGTTCCGTAAAAAATAACCGGTTTTTCCGTTAAAAACCTGTCAATGCTGCCGTTAACCAGAACCGTTCCGGTAACCATCAGCAAATCGGCCCAGTCCACCGCATGTTCGGTCCATTCCGGACCTTCCACCGTAATGCCGGATTTCTCCGTTCCGATATTATCCGGATCCAGATCCAGCACACGAAGGGAAAACTCAGCAGCCAGCGCCTCGATCATGCGGGGCTGAAACCCCGCGTGGGTAATGCGTGCGACATCGTAGCGTTCGCGAATAAAAGAAACCAAATTCCGGGCGCACTCCCGGGGTTCTTCATCCCTGCAATGGCGGGTACCGTCAATCCGTCCCAGACTCCGCATTACGGCATTCAGCGATGCCGTAAACACCGCACGCCGGAAATTGTTTTCCAGCGGCATGCAGAATATCTCTTCAAGGGTACCCTCGAAATCCCCGAACCGGTCGGTAAAAGCCTGGCCGCAGGCCCCCTGAAATTCTGCCTGCATCAAACATTCATTGCCCTTTTGTATCGGAAAATCCTTATCTTCCGGATTGCCAATGGCCTCTTCAGCAGAAAGAGTGCGCGCCCTGACAGTGATCTGCTCACCGAGCAGGCCCGCCCGACCACAGATATCCAGAGCCTGCTCCCTGAGCGTATCATAGACGGTTATCATGTCTAAATCTCCCTTCACTAAGTAATTAATTTTTCGTTATACGGTATTATGCGGCACGGCAAAAAAAGACATATTCGAATCCGAAATTTTCCAGACAAACTTTTAATCATGGCAGCAAGGCCAAAGGATGCGGCAGCAGGCATATGCTTCCTGTCATCCCAGGAGATTACTCCCCGCCCCCTTTGAAGGGTAGAAAACCGAACCGTTCAAACACTTTTCGAGACGCCGGGGCCGACAGATAATTGCGAAGCGCACAGGCAGCTTTGAGATCGGTACTGCTGTCCAGCACGGCAATTGCAATAGTCTCCGGATCATAGAGTGCTTCTGGAATGGAAATCATTTTTATCCGGTCCCTGAACTGGAAAGCGTCGGCACGGCCGATAATGCTGGCATCCACCATCCCTTCGGCAACATAAAGGGCAAGCTGTTTCACTGTTGCGCCGTAGACACTCACATTAGACTGCACCGCTTCCGCAAGTCCTGAACGCTTCAGAATAACAGCCGCGGTTTTACCCAAAGCCATTGCCTTGGGATCGCCCAGGGCAACCCTGACACCCGGCCGGGCCAGATTCTCAAGCGAACGGATTTTCGCTTTCGTGTTTTGATTCAGCGCGATCACCGGAGTATGCGCAACAATCGGTCGCAAACTGTGGATGCGTCCCTGTTGTTCCAGTTTTTGAATAAAAAAAAGCGATCCCGGCATAAACAAATCTCCCTGCCCTGAAACCCTTATCCTGGCCAGCAACCTTCCGCTGCCGTCATAATCGACCATCACACAATGTCCGGTTCTCTGCTGAAACATTTCAATGAGCTGATCCACCGGCTGCCGCAGCCCGGCCCCGGCATACAAATGCAGTTCGGCCGCGGCCACCGGCAGACAGAACCCGCACAGTACTGTACAGATCGCCAACCCTTTTATCAAAAATGTCCAATAAAATTTTCTCCGCAAACCCATTCTGTTCATCATAGAGTTTCCTTTCATCGTGGCAGGGCCGGAATGAAAGCATATTCCCACTGCAGAAACATCCAGTCGGCCGGTTTGCTGAAAGCGGCTTGAGAGAAAACCCGGCCTTAAAATCACGCAGGTTCCGCTAGTGAAACAGGTTCATGCAGCCGAAACATTTAGTCGTTGCCGGCAAAAACCGGGAAAAGGATCAAAGTCTGTCTGCACAAAAAAAACCGCTTCCACAATGGAAACGGCCTTTTCAGGATGTGATTGACTGGTAGACAGCCACAGTTTCTTTCCAAATGCGGGAGGCAAAGCCCTTTCGGGCTGAACCCTGTCGCCCGTTTTTCATGGACTTTGAAAGTCTTTAGAAAGAACGGGTAAAAAAAACTATTTAATTTTATATTATTTATTAAATATTTTTACATTTCTATTCTATATCCCTTTTAATAAACACGCTAACGTATGATTTTACAGTCAGAGGTAAACTTGAAATAATAATGCCGCTGCCATTCAACCGTCAACGCAGCTGTCAATAAATCATATTTTGATTACAATAGATTTAAATATGATTATTAATATCATTTTAAATCTAGTTAATAACAAAATAATTGAAATTATGATTCTAAATTGATTATATTCTGGAGTGATTACAAGTCAAGATTTTTCTGCATCGACCCGGCATAAAGGATTAAAACTTTCGGTTCTGGAGAGAAATTTCAAGGTCATAAAAGTGCGTCATTCAATAAAAACACACAGAGAAAAGCCAACACCGGTAAAATACACCAGGCCTTAAACCTTTTAAATCAGCATACACCCACTGTCAGCTGTCGTCTGTAATCTTTGAGGAAAGTCGGACCGTCATTTTTTCGATTTCCGACAGGTCCAAATCCATGCGGGATTTGATCCGGCTCTCACCGTAAAGGTCAATCTGGACCCCCTCACTGTAGAAGGTATTAAAAATCACCGCGCGGGGCTCCAGCCGGCCCTCACCAATGGTCAGTGGGCGGTCGACCACGTTTCGATACTCCACACAGGATTCTTTTTGAAAACAGTCGTCACAGGCCTCCCGGTTAAACCGCTTTCGCCCCAGCAGCACCTCATCCAGACTGATTCCCCGATTCTCACAATACAGGATCAGCGGCTTCCGGATACTGTCATTCTGAACCCAGCTCCGCAAAGTATGCACCGACACCCCGACCTGTACAGCCAGTTCGGTATCATTTTCAAGTCCCCGTATTTTTTTGATTTCATTTAATATGGTCCGAACATCATTCATCGCCCTGATTTCCTTTAACCGTTTTTAATATTGAAAAAAATCCATGCCTGAAAAAATCTGTTTATGTGATGTCCCCGCCTACAGGGCAGGACCTCCGCAAAACATTCCGGTCAAACAGTTTTTAACACATAAATAAATCAAAAATCAACATACGATAAAAAAAACAGCTTGACAAGTAACCACTTACTGGTAATATTTATCAAAATATTGGCTTTGCAAAGTGATATATAGTACAATATTTGACCTTTTTTAGGTTTTAAACCCCATTCAAAGATTTCGCCGATTCAATGGCATTGACAATTTATTTCAGCTTTGCGCCTGACCGTAAAACAACCTAGTGAAGAATATTTAAAATAAATATAATAGAAATACTAAAATATGTGATATATAGTATAAAATTGAGAAGTTTTCTTACCCGTTCTTTCTAAAGGCTCTCAACGTCCATGAAAAACGGGCGACAGGGTTCAGCCCGAAAGGGCTTTGCCTCCCGCATTTGGAAAGAAACTGTGACTGTCTTCCAGTCAATCACATCCTGAAAAGGCCGTTTCCATTGTGGAAGCGGTTTTTTTGTGCAGACGGAATCTGATTTTTTCCGGTTTTTGACGGCACCGGATAAATATCTCGGACACTGGCCACAGAAAGGAGGTTTTCCCCTGTCATAAAGACACCGGTTTTAATAATTCGCTGAGTTAAAAAAAAGGGTTAACTTACATTCAAAGGAACACTTCAACATGTTTTCACATTCTAAAAAATTTCTTATTCTGATTTCCGTTTTAGTTCTGCTGCTTTTATCCCCGGGCTCTCTGCTGGCACAGAAATCACCGGCAAAAAAAACAGGCGACAAACTGGTTTTCGGCTATGAAATGCGCTTCCGTTACGAGTTTCAGAACAATTTCAATCAAAAATTCTATGGTGATCATCCGGCTCAGGGCAGCACCAATGACGGATTTCTGCTCGGCCGGTTCCGGGCCGGACTCGATTTTTATCCCTCGGATAAAATCCACATTGCGGTATGGCTCCAGGATTCAGAAGCCTGGGACATGAATATGGCAGACCGCTCCTTTTATAAAAAAAATTTCCGCTGCAACCACAATCCCAATAAAGACCGCTGGGAACTGTATACCACCTATATTGAGTTTAAAGAACTTTTTGGCCAGCCGCTCAATTTAAAAGCCGGAAGACAGCTGATTCATTACGCAAACAAACGGGTCTTCGGACCCGGCCAGTGGGGCAACACCGGCCGGTGGATCTGGGACGCCGTCAAATTGTCCTGGCGCTTTGACCGGGGATTTGTCGATCTGTTTTACGGACAGACCATGCTGCACGAGGAAAACCGGTTCAGCATAAAGCATCGGCACGGGTTTGCCAGTATCGGTGCATATGCGCATGTGGATCTGGTGCGCAAGCCGTTCCGAGTGGCCTTTGAACCGATGGCCTTTACCAAATACGACAAACATCACAACTACACCGGCGAAAAAAAAGCATATGAGATTCTCAATGACGGAACGAAAAAGGCTTACCGTAAAACCGGGGATCTGGATTCCTGGTATGCCGGGGTGCGCCTTTACGGATCAAACATCTACGGATTTGATTTTGACTGCACCTTTTTACAGGAACAGGGTGATTTTGCCCATGACGACCTGCGCGCCTACGGCTATCACCTGATGGTCGGCTACAAAATAAAGACCCGCTGGGCCCCCCGGTTCAGCATTGAATACAGCTATGCTTCCGGCGACAGCAATCCGGACGATGATGACCATGAAACCTTTCAGGGCGCTTTCGGCGCCCGGGATAAAATGTACGGCCGCATGAACCTGTTTCACTGGCGAAACCTGCGTGATTTCGAAGCCGGGCTTTCCCTCAAGCCGCTTGACGGGCTGAACATCAAGGTGTCGTTTCACAAATTTCTGCTGGCCGAGCGAAAAGACGCCTGGTACCTGAACAGCAAGGCCTACCGTGACACTACCGGACATAGCGGTGATGAGGTGGGACGGGAACTGGATATTATTTTAAAATACAGGCTGTCCAAAAGCCATGTGTTTATGGCGGGATTCGGTCATTTCTGGCCCGACGAATTTGCCAAAAAAACCGCTTCCAGCAAACAGGCCAACTGGATGTTCCTGCAGTGGGAATATAAGTTCAAGCACCCGTTTTTCTAAAAAATTAACCCCGATCAAGACAGGAGAAAATTCATGAAACCAAAAATTTTTCCGTATTTGCTTATTTCATTTTTTCTGTTCACCGGCAGCACCTTTGGCGGCAATAAAGAAATGCTGTTTCATGCCGGTGTGGGCCAGCGGTCTTCGTTAAACGAAATTAAAGCGATATTTGAAAAAAGGAATCCGGATGTCAAAGTGAATTTTTCATACAAGGGATCCGGCTATTTTATCGCCGATATTACCCGTTCCAGACAGGGTGACCTGTTCATGCCCGGTGAAGAATTTTATCTGCTTCAGGCCGTGGAGAGGGGCTTTGTCAACGATTACAATCCGGAAACGGATATCCCCGCCTATTTTGTGACCGTAATCATCACGCCTCGGGGAAATCCGGCCAACATCAGATCGATCAAGGACTTTGCCCGTCCCGGCGTCCGGGTGGGCCTGGGCAATCCGCGGTCATGTGCGATCGGCATATGGCATCAGAAAACCTTTAAAAAAGCCGGCATCTGGGACAAGGTCAAGGAAAATGCCGTCATGAGCGCCAAGTGTATCCCGGAACTGGGAAATGCCGCCCAGCATAACGCCATCGACGCCACCATTGTCTGGTCCACCACCGCAGTGCTTTATCTCAGAGACGTGGATATCGTCCCCATTGAACCGGAATATCGCGGAATCATTCGCCTGCCGGTCGGTACCCTGAAGTTTGCCCGCCACAAAAAAGAGGCTGAAAAACTGAAACAGTTCATTCTGTCCGATGAGGGCCGCGGTATTTTTCACAAACATGCCTATGCCATCGATCCCGATATTCCGACAGACAAGGACGGCTTTTGTCTTGACAACAGGACCGATAAGGACATGGCGCACCTGGTCAATGCCGCAAAAGCAGTTAAGGACAAGAGCCTGCCGCTCACCGAGGAATTTATCGGCAGCCTGGCCGGTGAAGTCAAAAGACAACGAAAAAGCATCAGGGCCGGTGATTAAAAACGGACAGGGCTTAAAAATGTCGTAAAGTTTATCGGAATTTTTTGGGAAAGATCTAAAATGATTTCTGCTTTAAAATTACGCGGCGCCTGGTGGCCGGCACTGTGCATCCTCCTGGCCATTTCCGCTGTATCGCTTTATGTTATCCTCATTGCCGGCAACTGGCTGTACCTGGGCTGGGATGATACCCTTTATTTTTTCAAAAAACCGAGAATGTGGCAACGTTTCTGGCTGACGGTTTGGACATCCACGGTATCGTCCACAATTGCCATGCTCGTGGGAATTCCCACCGGATACGCCCTTTCCCGTTTCAGGTTTCCCTGCCGTCATTTTTTTGCCAGCGTTATTGATCTGCCGATCGTTGTTTCTCCCGCTATCATCGGTGCCTTTCTGTTCGGCATCACCACCCGTTTTCCTTTCGACTGGATCAGTGATTATTACGGGATTTATATCGGCCGGAACGTCTACGGCGTACTGCTCGTGCAGTTTACGGTGACCGCTGCTTTCTGCGCTCGGCTGATGAAGGCCAGTTTCGACATGGTGCCGCCCCGGTTTGAGACGGTGTCCCGCAGTCTCGGCGCCTCCAACTTCAGAACATTTTTCAAGGTGGTGCTGCCCATGGCCAAAAACGGAATCATGGCCAGCATGATTGTGGTCTGGGCCAGAGCCGCTGCGGAATGGGAAGGCCTGATGCTGTTTGTCGGCGCCACGGAAGGGGAAACCGACATCATGCCTTTTGCCATCTATCTCGACTGGAACGGCGGCATGATGGGCTGGGTAACCTCCATGACCATTGTCTGCATTTTGATGGCCATCACCGCAATGAGCGCCATGAGAATCATCGGAGGAAAAAGTCATGTTTGGTGAAAAAAAGCTTTACCGGATCTTCTTTTACAGTTTTACCGTTTTAATGTTCACCTATTCGGCGTATCTGTTCATCAGCAATGTGGATCAACTCACCGTCAGCAAGGAAGCAGTGGAAACCCGGGAACTCACGGCGGTCTGGGACAACGAGCGCACTGTGATGAATGAATTCGCCGGGGGATTCTGGAAAGACCCCTACTTCTGGAAATCGCTCAACCTGACCCTGATGATTACCTTGATCACAACCGTGATTGTGTCCCTGGCCGGCATTCCCACGGCGTATGCCCTGTCACGCTACAACATTCCGGGCAAAGCTTTTATCGAAATTCTTTTTTCTTCGGTAATTGTCCTGCCGGCATCTTCCGTCGGACTTTGCCTGATCGTCACTCTGAATCACGGACCGCTTTTTGAACTGCAAAAATGGCTGGGGTTCCGCTTTGCCCACAGCATCTTTCCCGGCATGATCATCGCCTCCATGGTCCTTTCCTTTGCTTTCGGGGTCAGCGCCTGGAAAGCGACCTTCAGCAGCATCAACCCGCGTTTTGAAACCGTGGCACGGTCGCTCGGCAGCAGCCGCTGGCGCGCGTTCAGAACCGTCACCCTGCCGATGGCCAAAGGCGGACTGGTTGCCGGGATCATCCTGGCCTGGACCCGCACGATGGCAGAGTTCGGTGCGGTCCTCTTTTTCTGCGGCACCTTTGCGGAACTGCCGGCTTCCCGGTTTTCCGATTTCGTGAAATTCTTAAAAATCGACCAGGCCGACTGGCTGTCGGTGGCGGTCTGGTCGCAAATCGAGTACGGAAATGTGGAATACGGTTTTGCCCTGGCATATGTCCTGGTCATCATCGGCGGCCTGTCCGTATACTGTATGCACCGGATCGGTGCCAAAGGATATATCTGGTAAGGAGTGATTATGCTGGAAATTAAAAATCTAAGCGGAGACCTTGGCGATTTTAAACTGCGGGACATCAACCTGAAGGTTCATCAGGGAGAATATCTGGTTATCCTGGGACCGACCGGTGCCGGCAAAAGCGTGCTGATTGAATACGTGGTCGGTATTTACAGCCCCAGCAGCGGAACTATTTCAATCAAGGGAGAAAACATCCTGCCGCTGGCTATTGAGGAACGAAACATTGCCTATGTTCCCCAGGATTACGCCCTTTTTCCAAACCTGTCGGTCGAAAAAAACATTGCCTACGGTCTGACCGCCAGGAATCTGCCGGCGGACAAGATCGCCGAGACGGTTGACAGGACCATCAAAGCCCTCAAAATAGAGAATATCCGTCACCGAATGCCGCTGCATTTAAGCGGCGGTGAAAAGCAACGCGTCGCGCTGGGACGCGCCCTGGCCACAAAACCGAGCCTTGTGCTGATGGATGAACCGCTGTGCGCCCTTGATGAAAACCTGCGCAGCAACATGGCCAGAGAACTTCGCCGTTTGCAAAAAGAGACCCACAGCACCTTTATTCATATCAGCCATAACTTCGAAGAGGCGGCTGATGTGGCGGACCGGATTGCCATCATGAATGACGGCCGGCTCGTCCAGACCGGCACTCTCTCGGAAATCAAGGCCACACCGCGGAATCGGTTTGTGGCAAAATTTTTAAAATCTTATAATATTTTTGATGCGAAAACAGACGGCACGACCATAAGCTGCAACGGACGGATTTTTCAAAAAAACAGTCGCTTCTCGGGAAAGGTGATTGTAACCATCCGGCCTGAAAATATCATTCTGTTACCGGGCAAGGCTAAGGAAGAAAAAGTCAACACCTTTTCCGGAAAGATCTGCAACGTGACCGCCAAGCCCCATCTGGTGGAATATACCGTGGACATCGGTATTCAGCTGACCGCTTTCCGGATTGAACCGCTCGCGGCAAATATCGGCGACACGGTTTCCGTACATCTTCCCGGCGACCATCTGGTGCTTCTGAAAGAAGATTGTTAACCTTCTGCAGGGAACGAACATCCAGGGCTTTGGGATCTGCACCCAAAGGACCCTTTTTAAAAAATAGTTTCAGGAGTTGCGTTCCAGGTAATGACGGGCATGGGTATAAATTTCTTCCGCACACGGGGTTCCTGCGGTAAAAGCATCCCGGATCTTTTCGAGATATTTTCTTTCCCGGACAATCTGAAATGTCCGGGGAAAATTCAGATCATACACCCATCCGATCTGCAGGGCTTTAAAATCGTTGAGCGTTCTTAAATCGGTCGTTTTTGCCAGTTCACCACGCAGCAGCGCCCGGTAAATAGGTTCCGAAACAGTGCCTGTGTCCGGCAGGTCCAGTTCAATCGTCCGACTGCGGTTATTCCCGGCATTGGCATAGTAATCCGTAACCACGTGCCAGATATCCACCTTGTCCGCGTCCCGCAACAGCTTGAGGAATAAAAGGGGCCTTTCTTCACTCGGCGGCAAAACCGCCCGATTATGGTGGCCGACCGCCCACAGGATCAAGTCTCTGGTAGCGGGCACGAAACCGTCCAGAATGTTTTCTTCCTTTATAACCCGCATGCCGAGCCGGGCATGGTCTTCCGAATGCTGGTCGGAAAAGGTCCGGTACCGCCGGTATTGATCAAATCGACCGATATCATGCAGCAGGGCACATATTTCAGCCAGGCAAAGATCCGCGGCAGACAGGTTCAAGCTTTTCCCGATATCCACAATGGCATCACAAACCCGCAACGTATGCGCTTTTTTTAAATCCATACTTTCCTGTACAACCGGATCATCGGAAGAAAACCTTCCCACATATGCCGCAAACCAGTCTTTCAGTTTTGTTAAAACATCCTGAAGAGGCATTTTATTTTAATAACGCTTTTGTTGTTTTTGTTTCAGGTTTTCAGTATATCCGGTCACGGGTTCGGCCGTCCGGCAACACATCGTCGGGCAAATATTCCCCTTTTTCAGCCATCTGATAGCGAATACAACTTTTGTTGGCTACCAGGCAGTATTCTTCGATCCAGTATCTGTCCAGCCTTCCCCGATTCGTATCCGCTTTCACCGGACAACCGGAATACCATTTGCACGGCTGGATTCGGTTCGCTTCGATCAGGGCCTGCCAGCCTCCGGTTCTGTAAGGGGTAAACTCAACCCGGCCCTGACGGTACATATCATGCCAGGCCTGATCCACCGGAAGCCGGCTATACAGTTCCTCTCTCCAGGTTTCCAGAAAAACAGCCTGCCGTTGCATGTACTCCGCGGCGCAGCATATCTCGTTTTCACAAGACTGTTTCAGGCCCGTCAGCCAGTCCCTTCCGGCATCAGACCGCAGAAGGTGATGGTCGATAATCAGCGTGCCGACACTTGCGGAAAGTCTTTGCGCATTCTGAAACGCCTTTTTCCACAGGCCATCAAACGCCGGCCCGGAATAATGGTACAGGGGCGGCCCCGAAACCAGGACCACATCAGGCTGCCAACCCAGAATGATGTCCAGGGCGTTGTCTTCCAACAGCTGAATGTCCGAAGCATGAACAAAGGTCTCTTCCCCGTCCTGAATCCGGCTCATCATCAACAGGTTCTCTCCCCCGTGCCGTTTGCCGTGGGGCACCGGAGAAGAAAATTCCAGGCCGTCCGTTTTCAGGCCTTCGGCATTTTTCAGCTCCCGCCCGATGGCCACGGCCAGATCGTTTCTTCTTTTCCGCTGGACCGGCGACGACTTTTCCGGCCCCCGGCTCCAGATTCGGCATCTGGTCAGGCGGTTGACAACCGTGTCCAATCCCAGCTGATAGGGGTTGGGATCTTGCAGGGGACAATGGTCACCATCAAAATGACTGATAATGACATCATCGGCCCCTCTTAGGGCGCGAATAATCTTTTCCCGCACGCCTGCCCCGAGGGCCACTTGAAAGGGATGCGGCAAAAGCCCATGCCGCGACCAGCCCAGGGCAATGCCCGGATCAATCAATATCTTTCTGTGCTTCAGTTCAATTAAACAGCAAAGACCGCGCACGCCCAGAGATTCGGCACCCAGAATTTCAATACGCATGTTTCATCTCCAGAAGAGACAGGGGCAAGCCTCGATTATTCTTCCCGCGCCACCTTCAACATATTTTCCGGACATCGAACAAGCAGCGCTTTTGATTTCCTGATAAATAACTTTCAACCACAGAGATAATATATCATAAACAGTATTTAAATGGATACAGAAGATCTTCCTTGATTATTATTCTGACACCGAAATCTCCTGTCTTTTTGCTTGACAAACCGGGTTCCAAATAATAGTTTAAAATATAATTATTTATTAAACTATTTAGCGGGATCGAATTGTGGAAGATGAACTGATCGAACATTTTACTATCTTAAAAAAGGCCAGTTACAACCTGATGGATAAGTTCCTGGCAGATACCCGCTCCCCCGGAACAGGACTCAAGTTTTCCCACATCAAAGCTGTCGCCGCATTTCACGAAGACAAAAGTTACACCGTTAAAGAACTTGCCGAAAACGGCATGATTAAACTGCCGAACATGAGTCTTATGATCGACGATCTGATGAAACACGGTTTCGCCAAAAAAAAAAGAGCTAAAACGGATCGCCGCAAAGTCGTTGTCACCCTAACCCCCAAAGGGAAAAGAATACGGGATAAATTTATTTCCAACCGGCGTAAAATTGTCTCTTCCATGCTTTTAAAACTGGACAGGAACAAACAGAAGGAACTGTTGAACAGCATTGATAAATTAGCAGCCATTCTGCAGGAAATAGCAAAGTAACCGGTTCGTAATTGTGCTGTTTATTTTAACCGGACCGGCTGGACAAAAACCTTTAAACATGAGGGAGATAATACAATGACAGAAGAGTACAGCTTTCCCGAGTATGGTGAGGAATTGCAGAAAATTATCGATATGTTTGGCGGTAAAAGGATGGAAACCTACAAGGGCAAAGACATTACCCCCTTGTGGGAGCTGAAGGGCGGACCGCTGCTGTGGAGTTATAAGCACCTCTATTCGGTACCCAAACTCGACAAAATAGCCGTTACCGTCCAGTCGTTCCGCGACAAACTGATGACCTATGCCACCATGATCTGGCCGGATGATGAACACGCGCTTCCGGTCTACTCTTCTTTCTGGGCCGAAAGTGCCAAGGGCAGCTACTTTATTATTGATTTTTACCCGACCGCCGACTGCATCTGTGATATACCCTACATGGAACAGTATCTGGAACCCCTCGAAGACATCTATGACCGCGGAAAAAAACTGTTCCCCGACATCTCGAACCGGGACCCCAACTGGTTCCGCGCCATGGTCTCCCCCTACTATATAAATGCCGACTTTCATCCCAGCACCCAAGAAAAGCAGGCCCAGCTGATGGAGATCACCCTTGAATATCTGAAAATCTATCACCGCCTGTGGCAAAAAGATAATCCTCGAGAGAAAACATATATGCAGCGGCTGAATGAACGCAAAGAAGCCATCCGCATGAATATGCGTGAAAAAGACCCGGGCGGATTCATGGTGGAGCAGGCCGTGGGCAAGGAACTGGCCGAGCTCAGCCTGTGGGCATTATTTTAATATGCTTTTTTACTGAAAAAACCATGTCATAATATGATATTAAAGACCGATGTTGTCGGCCGAATCACTAAAAAAGATTTTTGTTCTTTAGATCAGCCCGACGGCCTTAGCTTGATAATCCTTCATGAAAGGGAGCTGCCATGATTCAAGAAAAAGATTTAGCTGAAAAACTATCGGAAATACAGGAGCGCTATATCAATTTTATGCTGGACAGTCTCAAAGACTGGCGGCAATGGGCAGACGCATCACAAAGAATGGCGGACGGCAAGCCGGTATCAAAAGATGAAGTTCCGGAATTTTTTCACACGGAATACGAGTGGGCCAAAATCGTCCTGGACATGGAGGACCAGGGCGGCTTTAACTGGCAGGACCCGCGAATCGCGAAACTTTTTGCCGCCGCCGCCCAAACACCGTTTTACAAACTGTGGGGAGAGACCATCACCGAAGTATCCCGGGTCCTGGCACAACAGATAAACGCCAAAACATTGATTGAAATCGGCGCCGGCCGGGGAAACCTCACCCGGGATATGCTTGTAAAGCTGTCCCGGAACAATATGTCTGTTCCGCTGGTCGCAACGGATGCCAATGAAACCATACTGGAAAATATTGCCGAACTGCAGGATGATTTTCCTGAACAGTCCCTCCGGACTTGTTTATGGGATGTGAACCGTCCACCGGAAGATCTTCTGAAGAACCAAATCAAAAACCCTGCTGTTTTATACGAACGGGCATCCATCACCTATGCCACATACGGCAGTCTGGAAAATATGGCGCAGGTGGCCGACGTGATTGTCCTGGGAGACTATTTCAACTATACGGGAGAACTTTTTGCCTACGATACCATGTTTGATAAAATCGGTGTCAAGCCGCTCCTTTACAAAGATGTGGAACCGCTGCTGTTAAAACATTTCCCCAATCAGATTTTATTCGACCAGCAGGTTCATGAAAGCGTCGGGGTTCCGAACATCAGTTTGATTATTGCGTGGAAACGGTAGATCCTCTCACACTCCGTTGTTCAGCAAAATCCGCAGAAGCACCCCGGTAGAAAGAATCACGATTACACTTATTTGTGAATTTCCCCGACTTCGGATTCGTCCATAACGGTTAAAAAAACTGATTAAAGCGGAGCAAGTTGTAAATCACACCTGAACAAAAAGGGCAAAACCCGGTCAGCCGTCTTTGCCCTTTTATTGATTCCGCTGTGAAAGGAAACTAGCGGTTGTTCTCCATAAAGGTCTTCATGAAATCCACCAGAGTTTTCACCCCGTCCACCGGCATGGCATTGTAAATAGACGCCCGGCAGCCACCCACCGACCGGTGCCCTTTGAGACCGCTGAGCCCCGCTTTTCCGGCTTCATCAATAAATTTCTTCTCGAGATCCTCGCTGGGCAGCCGCCAGACCACGTTCATGGGCGACCGGCTGGCCTTGTCCACCGGATTGCTGTAGTAACCGTTGCTGTCCTCGATCATGCCGTAGAGCATGTCCGCCTTTTCATCCCTTCTTTTGATCAGCCCGTCAATACCGCCAATGGACTTGATCCAACGCAGCGTCAGGCAGGTCATCCAGACCACAAAAGACGGCGGCGTGTTATACAGCGAATTTTTCTCCGCGTGGAGGTCATATCTCAGGTAGGCCGGAAGGACTTTGTTCGCCTTTTGCAAAAGATCATCCTTCATGATGACCAAAGCCATCCCCGCTGGCGCCAGGTTTTTCTGGGAACCCGCGTAAACCATATCGATTTTTTCCCAGGGAAGTTTCCGGGACATGATTTCAGAAGACATGTCACAGATCAGCGGAACATTACCGGTCTCGGGAAATTGCGGAAACTGGATACCGCCGATAGTCTCATTGGAACAGATATGGACATAAGCCGCATCCGGGGTCAGGTTCAGTTCGTTTTGTGAGGGCATACGGCTATATTTTTCATCCGCACCGTCCCAGGGCACGTTCACTCTGCCGACCGCCTTGCCGTCATCATAGGCCTTCTTGGCCCAGGAGCCGGTCAGAATATAGTCCGCAACCATATCCGATTTCAGAAAAGCCAGGGGAATCATGCCGAACTGCAGCGTCGCACCCCCCTGGAGCAGCAGCACATGATAATCCGCCGGAACTTCCAGAACTTCCTTTACCAGGGACACGGTCTCCGAATGAACGGCATCATACTGTTTTCCACGGTGGCTCATTTCGATCAGCGACATTCCCGAATTTTCGTAATCAACCAGTTTATCAGAGGCCTCCTGAAGGGTTTCCAGCGGAAGGGTGGATGGACCTGCAGAAAAATTAAAGATTCGTGCCATTTTGTTCTCCTTTACAACCGATTAACGATTTATAGAATCAACCCATTTAGATATTTCTATAGGTTTATGAAAATTTATTTAATCGTATTAGTATATTATCTGCTTTTCAAAGTGTCAAGCAAACAGGAAAAACTCCTCTTTTTTCAGGTTTTTTTATACTTTGCTTTTTCGGTATTCAGCACTATAGTATATCTACTTGGCAATATCACATGACTACAAAACAAGAAAATTAAGAAAACAACCAATTTAAAAAAAAGGGCCCCCATGGAGTTTATGGTCTGCGCGCTCGGCACCCCGGAAGAGGAACCTTTTATTCCCCTGATCAAAAACCACGTGGACGGGGTGGAGCTCCAGAACTACGGTCTCAAGGGCGCCCTTTCCATTTCCGCCTGGAACGAAAAGCTGTCCCAGCACAAAAAAATCTCCGCCAAACTGCCGGGCCGGCTGGCCGTTCACGGCCCGTTTTTCGGCATGGACTATACCTGTCAGGACCATTTGATCCGGGCCGCGGTCAAGAAACGGATGGATATGACCTTTCAAATGGTCCGGGAACTCAGGCCCGACACGCTGGTCCTTCATGCCGGATGGTCGGAAGAACTGCGCCGTTTCAGCCTGGGAGACAAATGGATCGAGGAAAATGCCGGGTTCTGGAAACAGGAAATCCCGCGTTTTGCCGATATCGGGGTACGGATCGTACTGGAAAACGTGATGGAACACAGCCCGGACATGGGCATTGAACTGGTGGATACAGTCAGCCACGACCATCTCGGCCTGTGTCTGGATATCGGCCATGCTCACCTGGCATCAGACCTGGCGCCGGCCCGGTGGGTCAAACAGATGGGCGCCCGCTTAAAACATGTTCATCTGCACGACAACCACGGAAAAAGAGATGACCATCTGCCCGCAGGTGAAGGCTCTATCGATTTTGATACTTTTTTCGAGGCCCTGCACAAATGGGCGCCGGAGGTAACGGTTTCGCTTGAGGTCATCGCCGATCCGGAAACAGTGATCAAAAACGCCGTCTATATTACCGGGAAATATCGAGGGTCTGCTGTTTAAGCGGCGAAACCATGGAACAACCCCTTTTGCCAGCATCTTTCCCCTCCTCCTTTGATGGCAACACCTCATGGATATGAAAAAAAGCCAGTCCTTCCCAGCCGGAAATTGGAAAAGCACTGGATAAATAATTTTTAATCACCTGAACCCCTTCTGGCGGCGATGAATGAAAAAGATCCCCGTCTATCAGCAACCCTTCATGTCCCACCATAATCCCCTTGTCCCAGTTTGATCTCTTGATAAAAGCCACACCCACAGCATCCGGCAGCGGTTTCAGCAGTTCCGGTGAAAACCCCTCTCTTGGAAGGTAGTCCAGCACAAGCGCTTTTTTCCAGCCATCCAGCCGGCCTTTAAAAAAAGGCCTGTTATCAGCCGTCCGGTTCAATACCAGTGAAACCTGCTTTAATTTCGACCGGTCCTTCACATAGTCTGCGGTACAGGCTGAAAAATAGGGGTTCCCGGGATCCGTAATCCTGTCTGCAGTAAAGTGGTAACGGTTTTTGAAATCGACCTGCCCGTCCCGGTAGTGCAGAAACCGCATGTGCTGCCGCGCCTCTTTTAGTGAAGAACTGTTTAAAAAAGCAGTCAGGTAAAGCACCAGCAGGGTACAGTTGGTCTTTTTATAGGGAAACCAGTCCTGTTTTTCACAGGTTAAGGGGTCTGCACAGTAAGGCGAAGCCCCTTTGTACATATGGGCAAGAATTTTCAGACGCCCGGTTTTATCAGAACCGCTGCTTTTAAGCTTTGAAAGCACCCGATCCAGTTCAGCCGGGGAAAGATTGTAAATCCGTTTCTCCGAAGCCGAAGCCACGCCTGAAAACAGAATCAGCAGGCAGGCCACCCAACATATCTTGAAAACAGCTCCCGATTTCATGGAGAATTTATAACAAATTGGGCTGCTGCTGTCCACATGACAATATCCGGCCGCTGTCCGGAAATTCTAAAATGACTTTAAAATAATCTTTGAAACAAAAAGGCAATCATATTAAGATAGAAAATCGGCGGGTCCCCTTGACAATAAAGAAACAGCACTTATTTTTAAACAACTGAATGAGAGGACAGGACCGGTCTGCACAGGCGCAAAAGACAAGAAATACAAGCACACGGGAGGTTCAAAACAGTGACATCCGCCAAAAAAAAGGACTCGCATCCAAAAGACGAAGATATCGTTGAGTTGAGCCCGGAAGCCACAGGCAAAACAGCTCACAAAGAAGAACATAAGACCAAAGACCATCGCAAGTCAGCTCCATCGAAAAAGGAGCTTCTCGCACAGCTGGAAAATCTGGAAAAGGAAAAAGCCGATTTGTCAGACCGGCTGCTGAGAACGGTTGCGGAGTTTGACAATTACCGGAAAAGAGTCTCCCGGGAAAAAGAAGACCTGATCAAATTCGGAAATGAAAAATTTGCCCTGGACCTGCTGCCGGTGGTGGATAATTTTGAACGGTCCCTTGAGCAGGCCAGAAACGCCCGGGAAATAGAACCGGTCATAGAAGGTATCGAAATGATACTGAAACAGTTTACCACCACCCTGGAAAAATTTCATATCAAGCCGTTCGCGTCCATTGGTGAACCCTTCGACCCGGAAAAACATGAAGCCATGGCGCAGCAGGAACACGAAGAATATGATGAAAATACCGTTATCGAAGAATATCAGAAAGGATATTTTCTGAAAGAAAGACTTTTGAGACCGGCCCGGGTGATCGTTTCCAAACCACCGGAAGAAGAGTAGAAATATAAAAATGTCATAGTTCAAATTAAAAATGACAAATAAAGCTCAAAACTGTAATTCCAAACTCATTTATCTTTTTTTGACATTTGGCCTTTAACATTCATTTGACATTTGGATTTTGATATTTTGCCTTGTCATCTCAGGACCTTCCAAAATCGTCTTCGATCCGTTCGATATCATCTTCTCCAAAATAATCACCGGTCTGGACCTCGATAAAAATGACCGGATCCGAACCCGTATTTTCTATCCTGTGGGCAACCCCCCTTTTGATATCGACACATTGACCCGGGCCCAGGTCCAGCCGGTTCCGGTCCAGAGTGATATTCGCATTTCCCGCCAGAATAAACCAGTGTTCATCTCTTTTCTGATGACGCTGAAGACTCAGCCTTTTTCCGGAATGGACCACAATCCGTTTCACCTTGCAGTCCGAACCGTCATCCAAAACTTTATAGTATCCCCACGGACGGTAATCTTCTTCTTTCTGTTCTGACATATCGGCTCCCAAAAATCCTTTTTCTAAAAAAATAGACCAGTCTGCTTTTGGTGTCAAGGAAAGAAATAAGGTAAATCCTTGGATAAACGCCATTTTTCAGTCAGAACCGTTTTGACAGCCATTTTTTTCACCCTCCCCTCTTGACAATCCCTTATTCGGCATTAGATTCTTAATTATTTTACAACCCATCATAAAAAACAATAAAGCCTGAACGGACAGGCATAGAAAAACACATCAACATTAGTAATAGGGAGGAAGGCAAGATGAAGATAAGACCATTGCAGGACCGGATCATAGTCAAACGGGTAGAATCGGAAGAGAAGACCAAGGGGGGAATCATCATTCCGGATTCGGCAAAAGAGAAACCCATGGAAGGGGAAGTGCTGGCCGTGGGCAGCGGCAAGATTCTGGACAACGGCAAAA
>Ga0272441_10002765_pt1 | contig 34920 bp, 31 predicted proteins | sample SSMProp6N_FD_193582 | JGI IMG/M metagenome (GOLD analysis project Ga0272441, IMG submission 193582) | Marine sediment archaeal communities from Little Sippewissett salt marsh, Falmouth, MA, United States - SSM-Prop-6N | ecosystem: Environmental > Aquatic > Marine > Wetlands > Sediment ... | reverse complement strand
ATACCAGATGGTATGTATTGGCATTAAACCTTCCGGTACGTTATTCGAATAGTCTATTGACGTGAAAATGTGTAGAGATGGTTAAGAAGAATATTGCATAGATACTAACTTTCCCGATTTACAGGTATAAATCAAGGCCATTATTGTTCTGTAGCCACTTGCTGTTGTGGCGAATAACAGGATGCTGAACAATCGAGGTAGTGGTTCGCCACTACCGAAACCGCCGATACGTGATACGGGGGATTTCGCGACAAGATCCAGGTGGTGTGTACTCGACCGTCCCAGGAAAGGACATCGACTCATCGCTTCCATTTTGCAGCAAGCTCAAGCAGGTCCACAACATCGACAAAGTGGACCTTGCACCCATTGACCATCTTGGTCCCCTTGACTATCTTGTAACCCACCACAATGGCATTTGAAGGATGATAATAATCAATGAAAGACCGAAGGCTGCGTTCTATCCTCTTCTCTCCAGATGAGACCTTGACCTCGACAGGAACCACATCGGAGCCGAACTCCAGAACAAAATCCACCTCGGATTTCGATTTCGTCCTCCAGAACTTAGGCATCATACCGATCTTCAGAAGCTCGCTGAGAACATAGTTCTCAAAGCTACATCCATCGAAACTCTCATCAAAACGGTTCAATACGGCATTTCTGAGCCCGGTGTCAATGAAATATATCTTCGGTTGCTTGACTATTTCCTTTGTCTTGTTCGTGAAATAGGGGGTCACCTCAAAGATCAGATAACTCTTCTTGAGCGCATCGATGTACTTTATCACCGTCTGGAACGACAGGTTCAGGTCCGAACAGATACTGTTGTAAGACACAACACTTCCGCAGTTTAGCGCCAATAGCTTCACGAGCCTTTCAAGAGATGTCTGATCAGCGATGGAGAAGTTCCTGACCACATCCTTGAGTATCATCGTATCGTAAAGGTCCCGAAGCAGGATACTTTTGACCTCGATATCCTTTTCAAGGACCATCTTGGGATAGCCGCCATAGACCAGATGCTCCCAGATACTCCGGGCCAGAACCCGCTCCGTTGGTGCAACAGTCCCTTTGGAACGGAGAAATTCCGAAAGGGAGAACGGATACAGCCTGAGTGTGGATACCCTGCCGACCAGATAGGACAATATCTCCTCGCTCAATATCACCTCAGAGGATGAGGTTATCCACAATCTGTGACCGGTATCCGCCAGGTATTTCAGTTTCGACCCAGCATCGGTACAACACTGAACCTCATCAAGAACGGTAAGTTCATTTCCCGCAATATACTGCAGCTCAAAACTCTTCACATCCTCATCGAAAAGCTCTCGGATATCCGGATCGTCAAATAGAAGATAGGATGACTTGCGATCTTTCATGTGCTGCTTGAGAAAGGTGGTCTTCCCGGACTGCCTTGCACCAACAACTGCAACGATGTCTATCGCCTTCTCGACTTTTAAGAAGATATCCTTGATATCCCTCGAAACGTACATGGGTATAGCATAATCCACAATGCATATAACACCTACTATCATTTAAGTCGATATTAATAATAGTTAAACTATTGCTCACATTGGTTTAAAAATATCAATAATATTCCATTTCAGAGAAAGTATTTGGGCCGATTGTTCCAATACTGGGGCAATATTTCAATTATTTTTGCCGAGTCAACGTATACAATTCGGGTCCTCCCTTTTTACGTTCCCCCACCCCACCGTGCCGGGGAGGACCTTTTAATGGGCTATGTTCCACCCCCCGCCCCGGCTATCGCTTTTTACCATTTGTCAGGGAAAACTTCGTTTTCCCACGCGGGTTCACGCGTCCCACCCGCATCACCCGCATCACCCACATCATCAACATCTTTAGGATAATCCTCCCTATTTCACCTCACACCACCCATCGAATCTCGATTACGAAATCCGATGGTTTTCCAAAACGAACTGCGATGGTTGATCCACGGTCCGATTTAGAAAATATCCAAATGCAGAACGCATCCGTTTTTCACGGAACACTACAAATTGTTCCACCGATTGGTGGAAGTGGGATCGGTACCCGGGGATTTGCAGTCTCATAACTGTATAATGGATGAAACGACCACATCTTCTGCACAAACCCTTTTTAACCAACATCATCATGGACCTGGCCCGGTATTACTCATGGGCGCAACGGTTGTAGTGGGTCTACAGTGGGGCGACGAGGGAAAGGGCAAGATCACCGATATCCTTGCCGAAAATTCTGATATCATAGTTCGGTTCCAGGGCGGCAACAACGCCGGTCACACCATCATCGTGGGCAGCGAGGAGTTCAAGTTCCACCTCCTCCCATCTGGGATAATCCACCAGGACAAGGACGTGATCCTGGGCCACGGCGTGGTCGTGGATCCGGCGGTGCTGTGCAAGGAAATGGACGAGCTGACGGGCCGCGGGCTTTCCATAGACAAGCTCTGGGTAAGCGACCGGGCCAACGTCATCATGCCCTATCACAAGGTCCAGGACGGGCTGGAAGAAGAGTTCAAGGGAGCAGCAAAGATAGGCACCACCAAAAGGGGCATCGGACCGGCATACACAGACAAGGTGGGGCGGTTCGGCATCCGGATGGGCGACCTGGTGGACCCCGAGCTTTTCGAGGAGAAGGTCAAGTACCTGCTGCCTTTCAAGAAGACAGTTCTCAAGGCCATGGGCAGCCGGGAAGACATCTCCGTGGGATCCATCGTGGAAGAGTACCGGGACTTTGCCCGGCGGCTGAAGCCCCACGTGATAGAGTCCTCGGTCATGATAAACGACGCCCTGGACAACAACAAGAACGTCCTCTTCGAGGGCGCCCAGGGACTGCTTCTGGACATCGACTGCGGCACCTACCCGTATGTGACATCCTCCAACACAGTGGCGGGGGCCGCCTGCGTGGGAGGGGGTGTCGGACCCACCCGGATCGACCGGGTGGTGGGCATTGTCAAGGCCTACACCACCAGGGTGGGCAAGGGACCGTTCCCCACGGAACTGGAGGACCACACGGCAGAGCACCTATCCAAAATAGGCGCGGAGTTCGGCACCACGACCGGACGTTCGAGACGGGTGGGCTGGCTGGACCTGGTGGCCCTCAAACACGCAGTCCGACTCAACTCGGTCAGCGACCTGGTGATCACCAAGGTGGACGTCATGTCAGGGATAGACGAGATCAAGGTTTGCACCGAATACATGGAAAGCGGCACATCCAGGAACGTCTACCCCCACCACACCAGGATACTGGAACGGTGCGCTCCGGTCTACGACACACTGCCCGGCTGGGGCAAGATATCCAAAAAAGAGTGGGCGGACATCAGGGAAAATGGGCCCGGGGCCCTTCCCGAGAACCTCCGCTCGTACCTTGACTACATCAGCAGGCACCTGAAGGTGCCGGTCTCGATGGTATCATTCGGCCCCGACCGGGACGATACCATGGAACTCCACTAACGTGCAATACAGGATCGGCTCAGTACCGCCTCTCCGAACCGTCGGGTGAGTATCCCAGGTCATCTCCTTCGGAGGCGGGTCTATCCCTGCTCCTGCGCCGGTCATCGTTGCGGCGTCCGCCGCGCCGGTCGTTGCTCCTCCGGTCTCGGCCACCGTTGCGGCGGTCTCCTCCACGACGATCCCCGCCGCGACGGTCCCTGCCGCCGCTGCGACGATCCCGCCGGGGCTCTTCGTACCCCTCCGGGACCGGGAGCAGGGCCTTCATGGAAACGTCAACCTTGCCGCCGTCCACCTTGATGACCTTCACCTTGACAGTATCGCCCACCTGGACCCGGTCGGTGACCCTGTCCACATGGGTGTAATCCAGCTCGGATATGTGAAGCAACCCGTCGGTGCCGGGCACCAGGTTGACGAACGCTCCGAAGTTCATGATCTTGACAACGGTGGCCTCCTCGAATATCTCGCCCACTTCAATGGTGCGGGTGATATTGCGAACCCATTCCTCGGCCTGCTTTGCAGCCTCGGAATCCGTTGATGTGATAGTGACCTTGCCCGGGTCCTCCACGTCCACCTGACAACCGGTGGTGGCGGTGATCTCGCGGATCATCTTGCCGCCGGGTCCTATGACCTCGCCTATCTTGTCCTCGGGTATCATGAACTGGATTATCCTGGGGGCGTGGGGCGAAAGTTCCTCCCTGGGCGTGGGTATGGTCTTTTCGATTACGTCCAGTATCTGGTTGAGGGCCTCCCGGGTCTGGGGCATGGCCGCCTTTATGATGTCCATGGACAGCCCGTGGGTCTTGGTATCCATCTGGATGGCGGTGACACCGTCCCGGGTGGAGGTGACCTTCCAGTCCATTCCACCGGCACCGTCCTCCAGGTCCTGCAGATCGGTGAGCACCTTCCACTTCTTCAGATCGGGAGAGGATGCCAGTCCCATGGCGATCCCCGCCACGGGTTTTTTGAGGGGCACGCCGGCGTCCATGAGAGCCAGTGTGGACCCGCAGGTCGATCCCATGGATGACGAGCCGTTGGAGCTCATGACCTCCGACACCACCCGGACGGTGTAGGGGAATTCCTCCTCGGTGGGCAGTATCGGTTTGAGGGCCTTTTCTGCCAGGGCACCGTGCCCGATCTCCCGGCGACCGGCCCCCCGCATCATCTTCACCTCGCCCACGGAATAGGGCGGGAAATTGTAGTGATGGAAATACCGTTTCTCCATGTTCTCTTCCATGTTCTCAACGGAAAGGGTATCCGAAGGGGCCCCCAGGGTCACGATGGAGAGTATATGGGTCTCGCCGCGAACGAAGAACCCGGAACCGTGGGCCCGGGGCACCAGACCGACCTCGCCTTCCAGATTTCGAATGTCCGTCAGCTTGCGGCCGTCCACCCGGAGGTCCCTGTCAAGTATGGCCTGGGTGACCTGTTCTTCTATGAAATCGAAAAAGAAGGCACCCTGCAGTTTCTTCAAATGCGCCCTGGCATCATCCAGGGTGACCCCGTCCTTTACCATGGACGGAGCGATCTCGTTTACCAGCATCTCCTCCAGTTCCTTGAGTATCTTCTTCCTCTCTCCCTTGGAACCCTTGGGGGTGTTGAAGAGATACTTGTCAAGGTGGGGAAGGGCCATGTTCTTCATCTTATCGATGAGGGATTTTTCCTCGTCGGAATAGTTCACCCGCCAGATCAGCTCCTCGTCCTTGTACTTATCCTGGCCGAACTCCTTGCGGAGGGTGTCCATGAACTTTGCCATGGGCCCCATGGTCTCCATGGCCAGCTCGAAGGCCTGGACGATCACGTCATCGGGAAGCTCGTTGGCGTCGCATTCCACCATGGCGATGCGCTCGCCGTCTCCCAGGACCGTCAGGTTCAGGTCCGAATACTCCATCTCGTCCTGGGACGGGTTGATAATGAAATCGCCGTTTACCATTCCGATGCGGACTCCCGCCAGGGGCCCGTCGAAGGGCACCGGCGAGACGTGGAGGGCGGCGCAGGCCGCCAGCATGGCCACCACATCGGGTTTGACCGTCTCGTCAACCGAAAGGGGTGATAGTATCACCTGCACCTCGTTGCGCATGGCCTGCGGGAACAGGGGCCTTATACCGCGGTCTATCATCCTGCCTGTCAGAACTGCTTCCGTGGAGGGTCGCCCCTCCCGCTTGGTGAACCGGGGTCCCTTGATCTTGCCGGCGGCGTAGAACCGCTCCTCGTAATCGACCATCAACGGGAAGAAATCCATCCCTTCCCTGGCCCGGGACGACAGGTTCACGGTGCCCAGCACCATGGTATCGCCTATCCGCACCGTCACTGAAGACAGCGACTGCTGCGCCAGTTTTCCTGTCTCGAAGATAACTTCCGTTCCACCATACTCTGTTTTAAAAGTCTTCACTTGCATTTGTATCGCCTGTCTTGGAAGGCGGTCGCCTTCCGGTTTTTTTTTACCTTTTAAGGACGTTGGCCAATGGACAACTACTATAATAATCCCACGGGACCCGGAAATGATGGACTTTTCCACCAATTATCAATTATTGATCATTAACATTTGGGAATAACTCATCCATCTCCACCGACGGGAAAACTATTTATAGGGACGAAGTACTTAGTGCCACTAAGCACTTTGCAGCCCGTAGGGGCTTGCGATGGTAAGGTGACGAACATGGGAAAAACGTTGATAGCCATAAACGTGTCAATGATGATCATCCTGGCCGGCCTTCTGGTGGCTGGAGTGGTCAAGGGACAAGAGGATGAGATATCCCCGGTCTACTCCATGGTGGAGGTAAAACAGGGAACCGTTGGAGAGGGCGATTATGCAGAAGATACTAAAGACTGGAACGAGAACGAAGAGGGGGAAGCCATGGGCGATTACGTGGCCTGGCGACTGGCCGAGGATGCCTGGTTCTACATTGCCTACGGAACGGAAGAGGAGCCCAACGGGATCATGATCGCCTCCATGCAGCTTCGTTACCTGGGAGGCGCCACCCTGCACTCGGAAGCCCAGTCCATGACCATCGATCAGGTCGGGATACCTGTCGCATCGGTCTACGGCCAGAAGCTCATGGGGGTATTCGAGTTCGATGATGTGGGTTACCCAGAGATGTATCGTGTGGATGGGAACAACATGTTCTTCGAAGGCGACTGGGAGATCAAGCCCGACGGGGAAACCGTCGGCGCCAACAATTCCATCTGGGATTTCAAGAGAAAATCCGAGGGTTTTGATGACTTCGATGACAGTTTCACCAACATGGAACCGGCGGTAAAGTCCCTGAACCTGGAGGTGGGCTGGAACCTCAGCGAGTTCAGGGAGCTTGAAAATGAAAAGGAGAACGTCCGTTCCTGGGATGTCAGGCTCACAGCCACCGATGTTCCCTACAACGAGGTATGGGATGAGGAAGATGACGTGGAGGGAGAGATTCTGGAGAAGGTGGAGTTCACATTCCACGTGGACATCGTTGCTGAGGATACCAAGATAACGGGAATACCCTGGTACGAGGTCACTGTGGATGACATCGATGCGGAAAGCACGGGTGAGTATCCCCAGGTCAAGGAATCCAGGAAGGTGGACGATCGGGATTTTGAGGGAACTGCAATCAATGGCCAGTTCAAGTTCGACCATTACCTGAAGGGATGGGACTACAAGGAAGGCGCCCAGCGACCCATGCTCAGCCTGGAGGCCGTAACAGTATTCGGCACCTGGATCCCCGATCTTGTGGGGGACTGGTTCGACCAGGAGTTCATATCCAACGATATCAACAACTCCCTGGGTTTTGCCCAGTACGAGTACGAGAATGCCGAGACATTCATGGGAAGCTTTCTGGAAGGCGAGGAAAGGGATGGTTACCTGGACCCCGCATCACCGCCTCCCACAGAGGTCCAGATCATAGGCAAAGAGGGCATCACATTCAAGGACAACTGGCACAAGGTGGGCGAGTTCACCTGGGAGAGCGAGGTGGAGGTGGACGGTGAGGCGGATATCATGCACTTCCAGATCCATGCCGGGGATTCAATGGAAGGAAGGGACGAGGAGGATAACGGGGAATTCAAGGCACTCATAATAATGGGAGGGTACATCTATCCGGGCGGTGAGGAGATATTCCACGATCCCCTGATCTCGGTCTCGGCCCTACTTCTAGACATCGAGTCCAGCATAGATGCCATACCACTGGGGATGGTAATTCTCCAATCCTTCATCGGTATGATGGCGGTGACCACCGCCCTCTACATCCGACGGAAGAGAAAGGCCAACCGGGATTACTAAATACCCACCCTAACAATCCCCAGCTCAGATACCATGGCGAAAAAGGAGACCTGGTCCACCGAGATGAAGAAGGGTTCGATCCAGCTGTGCGTTTTGGCAATTGTGTCCCGGGAACCCATGTACGGATACAGGATAATCAAGACCCTCAAGGAGGAATCCGGTGGATACTTCGATCTCAAGGAAGGCACCCTGTACCCCATCCTGTACAGGCTTCAGGAGGCGAAGATGCTTCGTTCCGAGTGGCTTCAAAAGGATGATCGGCCTCCCAGGAACTATTACACCATCACCCCGGCAGGGCTGGAATCCTTGGAAAGGGCGGTTGCCGAATGGGACAAGATGGCCAAGGGGACCCGGGACATCCTCAATTCCAGGAAAAGAACCGGCAAGGGGAGTTGATTGACCTGAACAGCCCCCCACTGCAGGCGCAGGCTGGGAAACCACCTCATCATCATCCGCCCCCGCCCGCCGGCCCACGGCCATATGACCCGCCGGCCATCCGACATTACCTCAAGGAACTGAAGGGAAGGATGTTTTGGGCATCGGAGAGGAACAAGGGCCTTTTGCTGGCAGAGACCCGCTCCCACATGAACGATCTCATGGACGAGTTTGGTGGAGTCAACGATCAGACAGCCCTGGCGGCAGTGGAAAGGTTCGGACCTGCAGAGGAAGTGGCCAGGAGATATCTCCAGACCCACGGTTACGGTATCAGGTACTTCATCCTGGTCTTTGCAGTCGCCATGGTGATCGGACTCTTTTCGGTACCCATCTTCGTGCCCGTGTGCGGGCTAATCGCCCTGATAGCCTCCATCGGTTGTTTCATCTGGATAATTTGGGTGGCCACCAAGGCCGGCAAGTGGGCGGGGCTGACCGCCGGTCTGGGATGCGCCTTCTCACGGACGATATCCCTGGGTGCGATCTCATCATTCACCAGTGAGATGGGTGACAGTGAAGGACTTTCAGTAGTCGTGGCCGGGGAGTCGGCCTGCGGTCTGATCTTCGTATCACTCCTGATGATAATTACCGGATATCTGGCCGGCCATACCATAAAGAAGATCGAATCGGAACGGGCACCGGCCTGGGACGCCTAATCATCTTTTGTAATTATCTCGTCGGGCGCCCCGGCCAGGGCCACCAGTACCTCGGCCTCCATGAAATGGAGCTTTCCGGGGATCACCAGGGAATGGGGAGGGGCCCCGAACCTTTCATCCAGCAGCCGATCCACCCTGTCACAACGCATCACCGTGTCATCGGACCCCGCCCGGGCAACCACGCAGGCCCACTCCGATCCGGAAAAACCTCCCTTCCCCACCCGTTGTGCCGACTCCAGCAGTATCTCCAGCCCTTCGTTGGCTTCCATATAGTAATCCGTATCTGTATCGATATCCAGCAGGACCAGGGAATGTAACCCCATCTCCCGGTTCTTCATCATGAGCTCGAAGGGGCTGGTGGGAAAGTAGCTGCCCGACGGATGGACCAGGGTGACGGTGCGGCCGAACTTGTAATGCTGAAGACCCAGCAGGCCCGGAACAGCGGTCAATACCGAGGCATTGGGCACCACCTCCACCTCCATTCCTTCCTTTCTGGCCCGGAGCAGCAGATCGATATGGGTGGTGGCGGACATGGGGTCACCCCATACCAAAAACACGGCTGACTGATCGGGACCGATACGCTTGAGGAAACTGCCGTCCTCCACGGGTTCCCGTTTCATAACGGTGGGAACAACCCCCAGGACCGCTTCAAGATCAGCCATGGCCCGGGATGGCACCGACGTGTAACCCTCCAGCAGGACATGGTCCGCCTCCCGGACCCGGTCCAACCCCCTGAGGGTGATGTCCCTGGGACCGCCCAGCCCCAAACCTACAAATATCAACCTTTTCATGGTTCCGACCGCCATGATGCACAGGTGCTACAGGGTCCATCGCCACAAAGGCGAGATCGCCAGGAGGGTCCTCCTGGAGGCCAATGCCCTCGAGCGCGCCCTGGCCGTCGGATCGGACGATCACTACGTATATCTTCCGGTAACGGACGGGGCGGACGCCGTGGCATCGGACCTGCCGGATGGGGTGTTCACGGACAGGGACCTGGAGCCCGTAGACAGGCCCGTGGGGGACTACAGGCATCTGTTGGACCTGCCTGGAGGGCTTCAAGACCTTCTGCCATCGTCACTGGACATCATCGGACAGCTGGCCATCCTGCGGCTGCCGGATAAACTGCTGGGCCACGGCACCGACATCGCCCGGGCCATCCTTGCGGTCCACCCGTCACTGCGGTCCGTGGCAAACGACACGGGGGTGAAGGGGGAGTTCCGCCTCAGAACGCTTAAACACCTGGCCGGTGACCCCCTGGGCGACGTGGTCCATCGTGAACATGGGGTGAACTACCTTTTGGACCCCCGGAAGGCATACTTCTCACCCAGGCTCGCAACGGAACGCAGGAGGGTGGCGGATCAGGTGAGAAGCGGGGAGATCGTGTGGGACCTTTTCGCCGGGGTGGGACCGTTTTCCATACTCATGGCCAAACGAGCGCCGGCTGCCCAGATCCATGCAGTGGAGCTCAACTTGCAGGCATACGAATATCTCTTGCACAACATCAAAAGGAACGGGACCGGCAACGTGTCGGCAACCTGCGCCGATGCGGCCGAGGCCGTTACGAACCTGCCCGCGCCGGACCGGGTCATAATGAACCTGCCCAGGGATTCCTGGCGGTTCCTGCCCGGTGTGATCGAGAGGATGGACAGGGGCGGGACCGTGCACATCTACTCCATTCAACCCACGGATCAACGGGAAGAGAGAAAGACACACATAATCAACACCGCATCGGATATGGGAAAGACAGCGGAGGTGGTATTGATCCGACAGGTGAAGAGCACATCTCCTGCCATGGAGTTCGTGGGCTACGACATCGAGGTGAAGTGACATTAAACCATCTTCCCGGTGAATATTTATAACACTCCGTTCATGGGAAGAGGCCAATAAGCACGCGCATCCAGCAAGCGCACCCGCGGGGGGCTGTGAAGACCTTGACGAAAAGGACCGATACCGCAAAGGGGGCAAAGGACGATCTGGAAGTGATCAACCGGGATGCCAGGTACTATTACTGTCCCGTCTGCAACGTTCCCCTGGTAATCACCGAGACCAAACGACCCCATTCACTCAAATGCGACAACTGCGCAAAACACAAAAAGGAGACCTGGATTTACCTTCCAACCGCAAAGGGGGGAAAGACCCGTGCGTAAGAAAAAGGAAAACATGGAAGACATCACCACAGGTGAGCTGAAGAAGAGACGTTTCGGCCTCCGTATAGACGATGACGTGGAGGTCTACATCATCGCAGGTGACGTTCTTCGGGTGGTTACCGGGCGGGTTCTCTCCTACCGCAAGGATATCCAGATGGTGGACGACGAAGGACGGTTCCACAAGATATCCTACGACTGGGTGGCGGACCTGGTCATCCTGGGACACAACCGTCCCCACCCGTCGGTGGACCCGGAACTGGAGCGCAAGCCCAAGCCCCAGGAACCGGAAGAAGAGGATCTGCCCGTGGACAACGCATTCGCCTGATGGAACCATCCGTGGTTACACAGTCAACGTAAAGCGCAGGCCCGTTTGCGCTATTGGATAACTTTATCTATTTCCCGGCGGATAGCAACAGCGGTGTCCAAATGGGCTTCAGCTTCATGATAGAATCATACACTCCGCTGGTGGGGGAGGACGATCCCAGAAAAGTTACCAAGGATTTCCTCACCCAGATAGGTTATCTCACTTCCAAGAGCAAGAACGATTCGGCCTTCCGGCTCTTCTACGAATGTTTCTACCTTCGACCGGACAAGGTGTGGGAGATCGGGGAGCTCATGACCTATCTCGACACGTCCAAGATAACCCTCTACCGGCACCTCAACAAGCTGAAGAGCCTGGATCTGCTCGAGGAGATCAACGTGGATGATCAGGCCAGCGGCAAGGAGGGGGACGAAGATACCGGGGACGGGTCAAATCCCCGGGCCAGGGCCGGGCGGTCCAAGAAGGGTTACAAGATGAAGTACGGCAACTTCGCCACCGCCTGGAACTTCGTGGAGGCCAACGTGGAGATAGCCATGAGCAACTACCGCAAGACGGTGGACCATCTGCAGGCCCTTCACAAACAGGCGCTACAGGAATTCGAGTGAAAGGGCGGCAGTGGATGATAGACATACCCTCAGGAACCGTGGAGGAGAGGATAGTCAGACTCCTCCTGGCCCGCTACCCCATATCCACAATTGAGATCGCCAAGATACTCAAGATCCCCGAGCCCACGGTAAAAAAGACAATCCACGCATTTGCCGCCCGGGGCATAGTGACCCTGGACGTGCTGCCGGACACGGAGTACGTGAGGCTCAGCAGGATGGATTTCCGGTTCGTGGGCTCCAAGGCCACACAGAAAAAGGCCCTGAAACATTCCAGGACCAAGACCCGTCGAAGAAGAAAACAGACTGAGGATACCTCGGGAGGGATGATGTACCAATGAGACCGATCATCAGAAGTCTAGCAGCCGCGCTGGTTTTCACCTGCCTGATTGTGACGATGGGGCCCTTTTCCCTCCAGCCCACCGGTGCAAACCCGGTCATCCGCACGGACCACTCATCGAGCAACTTCTCCGGGGAACTGGAGATCGACGTCTCCCGCTGGGATGACAGCACCGATTCGATCCTTGCAAAGGTGAACTACAGCGTGTCTGTCCCCGTGGGGGTGGGCATCCCGCTGACACCTTTCAGCGTGGATTATCCCCCGGATTTCAAGACCGCCGTCACGGAAAACTTCACGTTGATTAAACAGGACAGCGGCATGATCAGGGTGGTCCACCCGTCCACTCACGTGGAATGGGAGCTCACCCCATCCGGAATGGTCACTTCCACATACAGGTCCACGAACATCACACTCATATCCAAACAGGTGGGGGATAGGCTGGACATATCCTTCAACGTGTCCACCGTGGAATACGAGCTGGACATCCATGTTCCCGAGACCGCCACGGACATCCTTCTTTGGACCCCACACGGCAGCATCCCCAACCCCACCATGAGGGAAACTGAGGATCTGGACGGCTACCAATTTGCCCGGTGGAAGGGATCCATCGATCCCATCACCACCAGCATGTTGGAAGTGGGGATCGAATACCATCAGGTGATTGGAAAAGCGATCGAAAGCGGCAAGGACACGGCAGGCAAGGATACAACCGGCAAGGACACGACCGAAACGGACACGACCGGCAAGGACACAACAGACACGGACACAACAGACACGGACACATTCACGCTGGCATTTCCGGTCATGTCGCACATGCCCATCCTGACCGGCCTGGACATGAACGTCACCGTAAACGATGGGATCGCCTTAAACGAGGCCACCATCCAGGATCTCGGTCTGGACACCACGCACACCGGCACCGGTGATGATGGCAATAAAACGATATCGTACATCGGGAACATTGATCTGCCACACTCACCGGAGCCCCGGGAGATCCACCTCAACTTCACGGTCCAGGCCCCCAAAGACCCATCGGATGATGATGGCGGCCAGGATGACCACAGCGGACCCATGGCGGTAATCGTTGCTGTGGGTGCAGTTGTGTGTATCACTGCCGTCATACTGATCAGGAAAAGGGCGAGTAAATAAATAGAGTCTTTACCTTTGAGGGTACAGCATCGAATCTCCAGGAGTTGCCGATGGTGGTGGAGAAGGAAGCAAAACCGTTCGGACCGAAGGACCTCTACAAGGCCATACTGCGTTACCATGACGCCGTATCCAGGGCAGTGGAGTACGGTCTGATAACCGCCGGCGACCCCCTGGAGCTGGAGGGTCTGCGCCAGCGTTTCTCCATAAGCGATAAAGAGCACCAGGCCCTCTTAAGCCAGATGGAAAAGGAGGACATCAACTACCAGCTCCACGCCTACGAACAGGTGCTGGAAACCGCCCTGGCGGATGACAAGATCACCGAAGACGAGGAGGCCATGCTCCAGAGCCTCCGCTCAACCTTCGACATCACCCCGGCCAAACACCAGGAGATGGAGAAACGGATCATAGCCGGGAAGGAAAACCCCGGAGAAGTGGCATATCGCAAGGCGCTGGCCATTGTATACGAGGACGGCCAACTTTCAAAAGAAGGGGAGGAATTTTTAGCAACCCAAAGGGAGAAACACGGGATATCCCAGGATATCCACGACAGGCTGGTGGCTGAGTACACCACAGCGGCATCGACCCCCGCACCCAAGGTTCCCGAGGGCACAAAGGTCCTCAAGCCCAAACTCATCAAAAAACATGTGCTCAAACCAAAGAAGGCACCTGTCGGTCTTGAGAAGATGGAGGAAGGGAAATACCCTCCTCAGGACCCTCATCCGACCCAGGGGCCCTCATCAGAACCTCAAATGCAGGCCGAAGAGGCATCAACAGACGCATCCGGAATGTCCGCCAACGACTGGATATCCAAGGGTGAGGACCTCTGGTGCAACATGGAAAGTGACGACTCGGTGGACCTGGTTGATGTGATGAACTGTTTCGACAAGGCAATCGATCTGGAACCGCTCAACGGCCTGGCCTGGTCCAACAAGGGGTTCGTCCTGAAGAACATGGGCAAGAGCGATCTGGCCATCAAATGCTACGACCGCGCCATCCGCATTGACGCCAGCAACAGCGTTTCGTGGTTCAACAAGGGGGTTCTCATGGGAGCCACCGGCAAGTACGAAGAGGCCATGGGATGTTTTGACCGTGTACTGGAGCTGGAGCCGGACCACCAGGGCGCCAGCGAGAACAAGGAACTTCTAAAGAAGCTCATGTCAAAGAACAAGATCAAATCCGCCGGGCAGTAGGTTGATTTCCATGCTGGGGGTCAAGGCATCGGTTCAAGATGTTCGGGAAATGGCCCTCCTGGGGGCGGACTTTCTGGAGACCATACTTTTTGCATCTGACATGAAGGACTGGAATACAACGGCAGGCGGATTCCGGGACGGATGGGAAGGTCCGTTCTCCGTTCATGCGCCGGAATACCATATCACCGGCAGGGGAAAGGACCTGGTGGACCCGGTGGCCCCTGACCCGGTCCGTCGAGAAGAGGCAAAAAACACCCTGGCGGGCACCATGGAACTGGCAAGAAAGCTGGACGCCATGTGCGTGCTTGTGCATCCCGGCGGCATCCGTCCATCCGGGTCCGACGACCCGCTGCCCGAAATGAACGACCTCCTGGAGACCTTCAACTCGCTTGAAAGATACGGCATCCCTCTTTACCTGGAGAACATGCCCTGGTTCTACTGGATGGACGATGGATTGCGGTTCGAGAGTTCCTTTTGCACCGAACCGGATGATCTCAAAGATGCCCTGGGCTCGGTTGACGGCATCCTGCTGGACACGTGCCACGCCCAGCTGGCCAGAAAGGAAGGCGACCCCGGTGTTCTTATGGACTTCTTGAAGCTGGAGGACCTAATTAGGTACGTCCACCTCTCCGATGCAATCCCGCCGGACGGAGAAGGGCTGCTGCCGGGAAAGGGCGTCGTTCCCTGGGACGATGTCATCGGGGGCATCCGGGCCACCGGTGCACCGGTGCTGCCGGAGATCATGGACGGCCACCGTAACGGGGGAGAGAAATTCGCCCTGGCCCTGGAATGGTTGAAGGAAAATGGAATGAACTGACACAAAGAATAAAGGACATGTTCCTACTTCACTGGCAGCGGGGCGGCGGTGCGGCGTACTCTCAAAAACGGCACTTACGAAGGAGGTGATTTTGTGGAAATGAAACCAAAGGTCGGCAAGAACTTCCCGGGTCCCAAGGCAAAGGAATTGATAAAGGCAGACACCCGGTGCATGGCAACCATAACAAAGGACAGCCCCATAGCGATCAAACGAGGTATGGGAGTATACGTGGACGACCTGGACGGCAACAGGTTTTTGGACTTCACCTCCGGAATAGGTGTGCTCAATGTGGGACATACCCACCCGGCGGTTGTCAAGGCCATCAAGGACCAGTCGGAGAAGTTTTTGCATTTCGTGGGTGGCGATTACTACTACCAGCCACAGGTTGACCTGGCCGAGCGATTGGCGAAACTGGCGCCCGGCCCAAGCTCCAAGAGGGTCTTCTTCACCAATTCGGGGACCGAGTCCGTGGAGGCCGCGATCAAGCTGTCGCTGTGGTCCACCAAACGCAAGCGGATCATCGGGTTCATAGGGGCATTTCACGGCAGGACCATGGGGTCGCTTTCCATCACCTGTTCAAAGAGCGTCCACAGGAACCGATACTTCCCCATGGTGCCGGGCGTCACCCACGTTCCCTACGCATACTGTTACAGGTGTCCCTACGGCATGGAGTACCCGGACTGCGGACTTCACTGCGCCAGGGTGATCGACGAGGTTTACCTGGACGCCGTGTCACCCGCCGAGGAGACCGCGGCCATGTTCGTGGAGCCCATGCAGGGAGAGGGAGGTTACATCCTTCCCCCGGATGACTTTCACAGGGAACTGTCCAGGATATGTAAACGCCACAAGATGCTCTACGTGGCCGATGAGATACAGTCCGGTTGCGGCAGGACGGGAAAGATGTTCGCCATCGAACACACCGGTGTGGCACCCGACGTGATCGCCATGGCCAAGGGACTGGGATCGGGCCTGCCGATCGGAGCCATAGTGTTCGACAAGAAACACGACTGGGGGGTCAAGGGCGCACATGCCAACACATTCGGCGGCAACCCTGTGTGTTGCGAGGCGGCCAAGGCCGGTCTTGAAGTGATCGAGAAGGATCGACTTCTTAAAAACACGGTCAGGATGGGAAAGATCATGTCCGAAAGGCTGCATGACATTTACGACAGGTACGACATCGTTGGAGACGTGCGTGGCAGGGGCCTGATGCAGGCGGCTGAACTTGTCAAGAGCAGACGCACCAAGAAACATGCAGTCAAGGAACGGGACAGGATAGCCGACCTCTGCTTAAAAAACGGCATGATCGCCCTGGGCTGCGGCAAATCCGCCATCCGATTCATTCCTCCCCTCATAATAGGTGAGGAAGACCTCAACCTGGGCATGGACATCTTCGAAGGGTCTGTCAAAGAGGTCGCCAAGGCCTGATCGGCACCGGTCCGAAACCCCCATATCCAATGGATAAATTGGCATCTCCCATCACGGAAATCTGGGCTCCCCGGGCCCCAAACGCATCAGTATCGTCGTTATAACCTTTACAAAAGGGATATATATAGCGTCTTCTTTATCACCGACTCCTGGCTCAACCCAAAGGGGGAACCATTTGACATCAATTGACGATAATAAAGACGAGAAAAGCGAGCAGGTCCAGGAAGAGGCCGTTGCCGAGGACGTTCCAGTGGAGCAGCCCTCGGAAGAGGCCCCTGCCGAGGATACTGCGGTGGAGATAACTCCCGAACCGGATACACCGGTCGAGGACGCTCCTGCCGAGGATGCTGCGGTGGAGAAAACGCCCGAACCGGAAACACCGGCCGAGGACGCTCCTGCCGAGGAAAAGACCGAGGCAAAGGAGGACAAACCATCCAAGAAGGATGAAAAGCCGTCCGAAAAAGAGGCAACGCCATCCAAGAAGGAGGCAACGCCCGAACCGGAGGTAAAGGAGGATAAACCCGCCAAGGAAACACCCAAAAAGAAGTCCAAGAAGAAGGAGGACAAGGCTCCGGATGAGGAGAAGAAGAAGTCTTCCAAGAAGGATGAAGAGGACGAGGACTTCCGCTATATCGTCCGTATAGCCCAGACCAACCTGGACGGTCACCAGACCGTGGAGTACGCCCTCACATCCATATCCGGCATCGGCCACAGACTGGCAATAATCATCACGGACAAGGCGGGCCTTTCCCGAAAAAAGAAGGTCGGTAAACTCACCGACAAGGAGATAGACAGGCTGGCCGACGCGGTGGATCAGGTAGGAGTAGAGTCCCCCTATTGGCTCCTCAACCGCCAGATGGATCCCGAGGAAGGCGCCGACGGCCACCTGATAAGCATGGAGATCGAGACCGCCATACGTGATGACATCAACATGTTGAAGAAGATCAGATGTTACAAGGGCATTCGCCACGAGACCGGCCAGAAGGTCAGGGGTCAGAAGACCCGGGCCAACGGCCGCTCGGGACTGACGGTGGGCGTCATGAAGAGCGCCGCCGCCAGGGCCCAGCAGAAAGCAGGGAAGTAGGGATGACCTATGGGTGACCCAAAACGATCCAGACGCCAGTTCACCCGGCCTTCCAAGAGGTGGGACGGTGAGCGGATAAAGAGCGAGAACGAGATTATCAAGAAATACGGGCTCAAGAGCAAAAAGGAGGTCTGGAAGGCCGACTCCGAGCTCCGGAGCATTCGACGTCAGGCCAGGACCCTCATGGGCAAGCTGCGCACGGGTGATCCCCAGGCCCAGCGGGAAGAAAAGGACATGCTCAACCGTCTCAACCGGGAAGGCATCATCGCCCCCAATGCGTCCATTGCGGACGTTCTTTTCATTTCCATGGAAGACCTCCTCGCCAGGAGGCTTCAGACCATGGTGATGATGAAAGGGTACGCTCACAACGCCAATCAGGCCCGGCAGTTCATCGTCCACGGCCACATATCTGTCAACGGACGCAGGATAACCATACCGGGTTACAAGGTTCCCGTAAGCGAGGAGGACGCCATCAGTTACAGCGCCAGGTCTCCCATGAACGATGAGGACCATCCCATGAGGCCAAGGCCTGAAGCTGCAGTTCCCGAACCCCTGGACGCCCCGGAAGAGACCAGAGGTGATCGGAAATGACCAAGTGGGCAGTTGCGCACATATACGCATCCTTCAATAACATCATAATCACCGTTACCGACACCACCGGCGCAGAGACGCTGGCCAAGTGTTCCGGCGGAATGGTGGTCAAACAGGCAAAGGACGAGAGCTCACCCCACGCCGCCATGAAGGCCGCCCACAGGGTGGCCGACAGCATCAAGGAAAAGGGAATAACCAACATACACGTCCAGGTCCGCGCCCCCGGGGGCAACGGGCCTACGTCACCCGGACCGGGTGCACAGGCAGCCATCAGAGCCTTCTCCAGGGCAGGCCTGCGCATCGGCCGCATTGAGGACGTCACCCCGGTGCCCCATGACGGCACCAAGAAACCCGGTGGACGCAGAGGGAGACGGGTCTAATGGAACTGGATATACTGGACGTGCAGGACAAGAAGATGACCATGGTGGTTTCAAAAACCACACCGGCAGTGCTCAACGCGCTGAGAAGGACCCTTCTGTCAAACATCCCCAAGATGGCCATCAACAACGTGGAGTTCCACATGGGTTCCATCATGGGCGACGACGAGAAGGAGTACGAGAGCAAGACACCCCTGTTCGACGAGATAATCGCCCACCGGCTCGGCCTTGTCCCCATCCCTTCCGACATACAGGCGTTCAAAAACCAGGAAGACTGCGACTGCGAGGGAGAGGGTTGTCCCCAGTGCACCATCATGTACACCCTCAACAAGAAGGGACCCTGCACAGTGTATTCCGGAGACCTGGAACCCCTGGGTGATGCATCATACTCGATCAGAGATCCTCTCATACCCATTGTCAAGCTGGATCGGGACCAGGCGGTGCTCATCTACGCCACCGCAGTTCAGGGCGACGCACGCAAACACGTCAAGTGGCAGGTCGTTTGCAGCGTCACCTGCAGGTACTATCCCATTATCACCGTCAACAGCAAGTTGTGCGATCAGGGCGGCACCTGCGTCAAGGCCTGTCCCCGGGATGTCCTCAAGCAGGACAAGAAAGGGAATATTGTGGTCGCCGATCCGAACAACTGCACCCTGTGCGAGGCCTGCAGTGATGCATGCACGCCCAATGGAAAGCCCGGGACCGAAAAGGCAATCAGCGTTGAAGGTGACCCGACGAAGTTCCTGTTCTCCTTCGAGACCGATGGGTCCAGGACCGCCAAGGAAACGCTGGTGATGGCCCTGGACATACTCGAAGGTAGGTTCAACGACTTCAGGGATCAGGTCTCCGCTGCCAGCGGCGAGTAGACGGGGTTTGAGCCAAGCTTAAAAATCCCCCTTAATATTCCCATTATTCAGTTCGAACTTCATTCGCAAAAACCGTCCTGCTCCCGTTGGCCTTCGGCCATCGGGAATCGCGGGCCTCCGACTTCGTCGGAAGCCCTGCACCTCGAGGGCAACCCTGTCCTCCGCTGGTCTAACGACCATCGGAGGGGCACGGGCAACCAACTTCGTTGGTCACCCTGCCTTTGGGTTGACCACCATCCGCAAGACAAGTAAATCGGCCACCCAAAAGCGGGGGTAGCCAAGCCAGGTCAACGGCGCTAGATTGAGGGTCTAGTCCTTAGTGGTCCTTGGGTTCAAATCCCAACCCCCGCACCACTTCTCTTTCTATTGTACCTATTTGATTAGTTGGGATTTAAACCCGTGTCCCTCCCCACACACCCCCACCCTCATTGTTCATCTGCATCTCTAATCAATTTACGATGACCAAAAAACTTGGGTTCAAATCCCAACCCCCGCACTTTTTCCTCTTGAATTCGAATCGTGTCAATTCAAAAGATGGGAAAAGTCGAGGTTGCGAACCTCCGATTGGTTCATATGAACCCCATACAAAAAAACGGAATTCCGATCGGTCGAGATTGTGGGTGTGTAATATCAAGTAGTTTGGATTTTATTGGATTCAGTGACATACAGAACCATCAGGTAAACGTGGGCCCCATGGTCTTTCACAGGCCACACGCCTGCATCATTTTCTCGTCATATGTCTGGAAGCAAAAATCCTTTCCAGATCGTCAATTCCCCAGAACATTCCACCGATCTCGTCTAGGAACGTTGTGCATCCCTTTGTAGGCTTTACCCTGGATATCAACATGTAAATGTTCTTTCTCTTTTCATTTCGCCATCGCACGTTCTTCGATCTTTCCACCAGTTTTTCCACAACGCTGCGTCCAGCGGGTCTTTTAGACCATTTCACCTCGCAGAAAACCATCTCATTCCTCTTTGAAGAAAAAGCCACCAGATCGATCTCGTCCTCCCCAAACCACCATGATCCCACACGGTCCCAGGTGGTTGAATTATCGATGCACCATTTGCCGAATGCCTGGTGTGCCACGGATTCGAACACCCTACCAAGATAAGAATCCATGTCACCGTCGATGAGTTCCAGAACACCACAGACGTTCTCCCCCTCGATCATCGAGGCATTAGGATGGATATAGCGAAAGTAGAAGTTGAAGAAGTTATCACCGATGAAGTACCGCCCCCTTCTGCTTCTGGTCTCGTTCTCGGTTACCGGTACCTTCCGGTCGACCAGACCGGTCTCCATGAGATTTCTGATGTAAGGGGAAAGATCTGATTTCCCCATGTCCAGGGATTTTCTTATCTCTCCCGTCGTGTTCTTTCCGGATGCTATCTCTTTCATTATCGATTTGTAGGTCGATGGGTTCGGAAACTCTTGTTTGAGCAACAGGTCCGATTCCATATACATAAAAGAATTAGGGTTCAGGAATATGTTTTCAAGGTTATTTTGGAACGGTTTATCGGTGGTGAAATTGATAAGGTAGAGCGGAACGCCACCGCAGCAACCGTACACTCTCATCCTGTTCTCGAATGTGGTTTTCGGAAAGAATTGACTCAAATGGGAAAAATCAAGGGGCTTCAGCCTGAGCTGACCCGTTCTTCGACCGTATAGCGGAGAGCGGTAACTGAGCACCTTGCTTTCCATCATCCTAACAGATGATCCGCATAGTATCAGCTTGGTGTCCGTACCCATTAGATATTTGTCCACGATCCTCTGGAATATCGACGGTATCGCCCTGTTGGCAACGATCAAATAGGGGAACTCGTCTATTATTATGGTGATGCCTTTTTTTGAAAGGTACCTGAACATGACCTCCCAGTCCAGTTCCAGGTCTTTGATGGTCTGATCATCCAGTTCCCTTGACGCATCCTCACGAAACATTTTCAGGTTTGTCCGTTCCGCAGCCTCAGTCGCCAGGAAGTAGACCGATCGTCCTTTGGTCGCCTCGAGTATAAGTCTGGTCTTGCCGACCCTTCTCCGTCCCCACACGGGAATTAGCCGGAAGTCCTTCGAACCCAGTTCCTTTTTAAGGTAGCCGAGCTCGTTTTCCCGGTTGATGAACTTAGCATAACGCATATTAGCATAATTGCCATTATGCTCAATAAACCTTTCGTCATTCGAGATATCGTCATCCGTTCGCGATGGATATTCAGTCTGATTGTACGATCGCATTCATCTCACCCTTTCCGTCATCCGTTGGGGGTTACCAATAATCATTCACCAGGGGTGAGCGAAAGTGGTATTGCAACGGCAACAACTAAAGCAGGATGGAATGGAGTTGTTGTCACCTCTACTTTTTAGTAAGAACATTACAACGGACGAACACACAAAAAAAGGGTAAACGAAAGTGGCATCGGCTTCCTGAAAACCTCCTCCCAAACAAAACAGTGGTATCCCGAACCCGTGTTCGAACCGGGGAAAGTAAGGTTCAGTGTGACGTTCAGGAGCAAAGCAGACCACATTGGTCCCGGTCCAAATGGGGACCGAGTACGGACCAAGTAGAAATTCTCAATCAATGCATAGAAGAACGGACGTTGAAAGAATTGTTGGGAATGTTTGGCCGGATCAATCGTTCAAAATACCGAACAACCTGATCACCACTGATAAAAGTAGGATATCTTGAAATGACGATACCCGATAAACCTAAGAGCCGTCTCCAGCAATATGTAGACAGAGACGTGTCGAAGGGAACTGGACAGGTTGAAAAAAGAGATGCGGGTAACGACCGATGGGGCATTTCAGATAAGTTCTAGCCTGTTCATCTTTCAATCACCCGAATCATCGGACCCGGATCGTTTCCTCAACCACAGCATCACCAACACCAGGACCAACACGCCAAAGAACGCAACCAAGACTGTACCGTTTCCGCCCATGATCCCGGACCCATCCTGCTCAGTGACCACGATCTCGTACACGCTTCCCTGGTTGAAATCCACGTGGATGGTGCCCCGGAGGTTCCCGGACTTGGCGGTGATGTTGTACGTTCCCGTGGAGAAATGTGAATGGGTGTAGTGGCCTGATGTATCGGTCCATCCCTCTGAAAGATACCCGTCTGCACAGTTCTCGAAGGCTATACGGGCGTTATCCACCGGTTGTCCGTTTTCGTCAACCACCATGATGTTCATGGGTTCGAGAAAACCGAAGGTGGTCCAGGGCCGGGCGATCATGTCCTTGAGATTGTCAAAGGCGTAGTCAGGGTTGGCGGCAGCATGTTCGGCAGCGATGAAGTCCCGGCCGCAGGAGTGACCGTAGCGGGCCCAGACCTCGAAGTTGCTGGCCATGGACAGATTGGTGGTCTTCCCGTCCAGCGAACCATGGGGGTAACCCGACGCGTTCTCCACGTGACCGCACAGGGTCCAGGAACAGGGATTGATCGCTCCCTCCACCGTATCGTAATGGTCACCCAGGGTACGCTTGGCGATGTCGATATCTATCTGACCGCTATATTTTTCGGCTATCTGGGCCAGCCGGTGGTATCGTGGGTAACAGGAATGGTCCCACCCCTCGCTCTCTCCCATCTCGTTGCGGACCTCAGGGTCCCAGGGATAGTTACACGAGCCCAAGAACCCGCTCTGGGTCCGGGCCACCTCGTACTCGTAGGCCCCCAGCTCCACTATGGCCACCTCGTTGGTCTTGGTATCCGCCACCATGTAATCGCCGCAGTAGGCGCCGTTGGAATCGGTGATCATGATATCGGTGAACTCGTCAACGGAGGACGAGTACTGCACTGCCTGTCGGATGCGGATGAACGCCGGGGTGTTCCCCCAGCGGTACGGTCCCTCTCCCAAGGTGGTCTCACCCACCACCAGACCGGCTGAGTTGAGATACCACTCGGTACCGCTCCAGATCATCCCCGCCTGGAGTTCCATGAGAATGCGGTTGCCGCTCTGGGGGACTATATCGGCGAAAACACCGTGTGACGGCGGCAGGTGATATGGCATCCAGAGGCTCTGACCGATGACAAAGCCCCCGTCCCGGGTCACATCCCCCGTGGCCACGAAACCCGAACAGTGATGGGGCATTTCCTCCCGGGCCTGCATGTCCCTGAAGGGCCACCACCACAGAGGGTTACCCGGCGGGCTGGATCGCCACCAGATGTCCCACATGGCGTTGTAGGCCATGATATCGTTGCGGTCGATGGTTGCGCCGTCGGGATTTCTGACACCGGTCTCCTGACATCCTTTCACGATCCCGTCCACCTCGTCACGGTACTCCTGTGGCATGTAGGGCCAGTAAGAGGCGCCCTGAAGCCGGCACATGTCCCAGCCCATGCCGAAACGCATCTCGGTGAGGAAAGCGTAGGATTCGATGCCCCGCTGGATCTTCTCACCCAGCAGCAGGCCGTGGTTGTAACCTATCTCCGACGGGCTGCCCTCCAGGTGGATGTAATCGAAACCCTGCTTGGTGGTGCGGTACCAGTTCTCCCCGGACTCTTCCACAACATTGGAAAGATAGCCGTCTGTCTTCAGCTCGTCCAGACGCTCAAAAACATCCCGGGCATGGTCCGGGTTCGGGTCGGTGGGAGGCTGGGTCAGGGGAGGGATTGAATCCGTTTCCTGGGAAAGCGCAGGCACCAGCATGGTCAGGATCATCAAAATCAACATCAAGATGCTGATGCTGATCGAAACGCCTCGATCGTTCCCTATCCTGCATCGCCGGTTCATTGACCTGCCATTCCGTAAAGCGTTATTTCAATGTTTCCGGACATTCTTCAAAACCTCCCCGGTACTGGGTGGGCTTTATTGTAAAAAAGTACTGGGGACATCTCCAATGACGTACCTGGACGACGGTCCGGCTGAAGAGTTAAATTGGTGCAACGGCATCACCCGCCGGGGTATTTTTGATGAAGGTGATCCTGGCAGGGTACAACCTGGACAGTTCTACGATAGATGGGCTATCCGGCCTGGCAAGGGAGGTCAGTGAGGGGTGCGGATCATCCCGGGACCTATCGGTTCTGTGCGAGCAGGCCAACGAGTTGGCGGATGAGCCCATCACACCCGAGACCGTGGCCACGGCGTACGCCCGCATATCCAGGGACCCTGACCCGGTTGACCGGCTCCGCAAGAAGGCCCGCTCGGACATTGCAGCCACCCGCCGTTCCGCCCAGACCATCGTGTTCGGGATGAACCACCAATCCGTGGCCGAGCACGCTGTTTTCAACTTCGACATAATAGACATATCCCGGCTGGCTGTGGAATCGCTCCAGTGGCACCGGCTCTGTTCATACACCGAAAAATCCCAGCGGTACCAGAAGCTTCAAGGGGATTTCGTCACCCCCGGGGGGTTTACCGGTGAGGACCGGGAGCTGTTTGAAAAGACGATCGCCCTCCAAAACCAGCTGTATCACAAATCGTTCCCCGTGCTCCATGAATATCAGAAGGAAAAGAACCCGGAAATGATGGAGACCCGGTTCGGCCCCCGGACGGTGGAGGGATGGGCCAAGGAGGATGCCCGGTACTGCGTCAGCCTGGCCACCCATTCACAGATGGGGTTCACCACCAACGCCCGCAACCTGGAATACATAATAAGATGCGCCAGGGCCAGCCCCCTGGCAGAGGTCCGGGAACTGGGGGACCGCTTCTTCAGTGAGGCTTCTAAAGTGGCCCCGTCGCTTATCCTTCTCACCGACCCCGACGAGTACAAAAAACAGTTCAACCGTCCGCTGGTGGACGACCATTTCACCAAAACGGACCCCAACATCCGAAGCAAGGTGTCAGAGGTTTTTTCACGACATGAAGACTCGACCGGGGAGGACCTTCCCGGGGAAGGCGATTGCCGGCTGGTCTCCTGGGATAAGGATATGGACCTTAAGGTGACAGCCTCGGTGCTGGCCGCCCGGTCGGGAGAGGACGCCGGCAGGTGCCTGGCTGTTGCCCGTAAGATAATGGATGGTCCGGACGACCAGTGCATTATCCGGGAACTGCTCAGGCATTCCAACCCCTGGGAAAGCGCCACCAGGGAACTGGAAACGGGCACCTTCCTTTTCGAGGTGGTTTTGTCTGCCGGGTGTTTCGGCCAGATGAAGCGTCACCGCATGAGCACCCAGCTGGTCCAGCCCTACGACCCAACGTTGGGATACACAATCCCTCCATCGGTGGAGGATACGGGTCTGGCCGAGGATTTCAACAAGGTGTACGACGCATCAACCGAGGCCTACGAAAGGCTCAGGGAGAACCATCCCCAGGATGCCCAGTACGTCCTCACCAACGGCCACCGCAGAAGGATGCTGCTGGCGGCGTCCCCCAGGGAACTCTACCACATGTCCAGGCTCCGCGAGGACCCCCACGCCCAGTGGGATATCCAAAACATCACACGGAGCATCCTCAAACTTGCCAGGGATGCCGCCCCGCGCAGCATGATACTGGCCTGGGGCAAGGACGCGTTTGTGGAAAAGAAAAAGGAGATGTTCCCGGAGAGCTGATCATTAGAAAAGTTAAACACTCCGAGGGTCTTGTAACCCCCTGCGGTCGTATAGATCGTGATCCGGTGTGATTGGAGAGGTTCAAGTGAGCGATAAACCAAGATTAGGCCCGACGATCCTGGTGATCGGGATAGTTCTCATCATTATCGGGCTGGCCTTCGGCCTGTCGGAAGGATCGGCGGATTACACGGATGACGAGTTCGACGAGATGCTGGATGATGGCGAGTTCAACCGTAAATACGATGAAGGGGACACCTTCACCAGCTCGGGAACCGTTTTAGACAGCCCGTTCCAAGACGACATCAACACCCTGATCGAGAACGGGGAGATCGAGGGGGAGGAACTTCAGGAAGGTGACACCGTCATCATCACCTGGAAGATGATGAGCATATTCGACATTGCCGAGATGCTGGATGAAAATGATCTGGAAGGTGAACTGGGCAGTATTGCAGAGGGCGTCAACGATGCAAAGGACATGATGAATGCCCTGGATATGAGTGAGGAAGACATGGAGGACATGGCCGAGGACGACGGGACCAGCCTGATCATTCCCTGGCCGGTAGAAGTGGAAAAAACCCACGGAACTTCCGTTTGCTGCGGTTTGAGCATCATGGGGATCATAGTATTCGTGATCGGGATATTCGTTTTCATGAAGGATAGAAAGAGAGAGAATATGCAGCATGCCCATGCTCCGGCCCATTACCAGTACCCCCAGCAGCAGCCGTATTACCAGTACCCCCAGCAGCAACCGTATTACCAACATCCACAGCAGCAGCCCTACTACCAGTATCCCCAGCAGCAGCCCTATTACCAGTATCCCCAGCAGCAGCCGTATTACCAACATCCACAGCAGCAGCCCTATTACCAGTATCCCCAGCAGCAGCCGTATTACCAACATCCACAGCAGGGGCACTACCAGCAACCGCAGCAGCAACCTCCCCGCACCCATAACGATCATGCCCCCAAAGACACAGACTAGGAACCCAAAAGGGTTGAATAGAGTAACTTGAAATACGAGTGGCACGGATGCCCGGACCCATCGGATGGTAGGAAATGACCAGAATACTTCTTTGCGGTTTCGGTCCCTTTGCCGATGTGGAGGTCAACCCCACCCAGCTTCTCATGGAACGGTTCAGGAAAAACCCGCCCACGGTTTTGGGACTTGAGCTTCACACCATGGTGCTGGACACGGAATACGAGGGCTGCGAATGGCAGGTCCAGGACGCCATCAGATCATTCAACCCCCACGGGGTGATATCCTTCGGGGTGAACAAGAACTCCGATCGGATACAACTGGAACGGATCGCCGTTAACATGGACGATTCATCGGTCCCCGACAATTCCGGCACCCTGCGACGGGGCAGGCGGATCAACGACGGGGGGGATGCGGGATACTGGTCAAGCCTTCCCCTGGAAAAGATACACGACCGGCTGACGGGATCGGGAATCGGGGTGGAGTTCTCCAACCACGCGGGCACCTACATCTGCAACCACGTTTTCTATTACGTTCATCACCTGATCCGACAGTACGAGATGGACTGCATTTCTGGATTCATCCATCTGCCGCCATTGACCGACCATATCAGGGAGAGCTGGGGAGCAAAACGGGGCATGGACATGGATACCATGTTTGCAGGCGCCCGCCTGTGCGTGGAGGTTACCGTGGAGTCGTTGGGAGATCGGGACTGAGACACGAATTCAAATTGCCCTGACCTCCACCACGTCAGATCCCCTCTCATCGTCACGGGAGGAGCCGCCCCTTCCCCGCAGGAACATCAGCGCGATCACCATGAAGATTGCAACCAGGACGATTATTATCAACGGGCCCTGGATATCGTCATCTTTTTTGCTTCCTGGAACGTAATCCGTCCCGTCTTCATCCCCGGCATCATCGTCATCCGGGGACGTGTCATCGCCTGAAGTGTCATCATCGTCACCGGAGGGAGCCTCTAACACCACCAGGGAGCTTCCATTGATGTTCACGGTGCCGAAACCGTCCGATGCCGTGAAGGCAAAGTCGTGTTCACCGGCGGCAAGCTGGGTGGTGACCTCGAATATCTCTCCGTTAGAGAACACGCCGTCCACCTCCTCGACGGTCCCCACGTTGCCGGGGGTCATCAGGTACTGATCGTCGTCCACCACCAGACGCACGTATCGGGGTTCATCATCATCCGCGTCGGTGTAGACCACGTTGAATGTGAAGGTGGTGGTGGCATCTCCGGTTACAGGAAGTACAGTTCCGGTTGTAAGTTCGGGCAGGTTGTTGTCGGGAGGCGCCTCGCCCTCCTCCAGGCAGAACACCTTCCCGTCAACGGTGGCCACGTAAAGGTTGTCATCCACCCACACGGCGGATGAATATATCTCCGCATCTGAGAGGTGTATCTTCCACACCTGTGACCCGGTGCTGGAATCAAGACAGTACAGATCGCCTGCAAAGTTCCCCACCACCAAACGGTCATTCATCAGAAGCGGCGTGGCCCATATCTGTTCGCCGGTCTCGAAGGTCCAGTCCGCCGACACCCCCTTGTCGAACCCGGGGTTGGATCCGTCTATGCAGTGCACCGTCCCGCCCATGTCCGCCAGGTAGACCCGGTCGTTGTGGGGGACCGCGGTGCTGATTATCTGACCGCTGGTGGTGTAGTGCCAGTCTTCGGAGAGCGGAGAAAGTTCTCCCTCCGAATCCAGCGGGATCGCATACAGGTTGTACCGGGGACGGTTCTGCATGTAGTTACCGTAACCTATGTAAACGGTCCCGTCGTGGATGGCCGGGGATGCCATGGTGACGTCTGTCATGGGAAAGGTCCACTCCAAAGTGGTGGTCCCAGACCCGCCCCGGGCGTCCAAGCACATCACCTCGCCTGGGGTGCTCCATGTGCCGACCACCAGTTTGTTCCCCTCTATTGCCGGTGACGAGAGAATGCTGGCCTGTTCGCCCCGGCCGGATGTGAACCGCCAGATCACATCGGTGGTGCCGTCGCCGTTCCCGGAAGCGTCCAGGCAGTGGAGGTTGGCGGGCACCGGCTTATCATCATCCTCCTCATAGAAATCCGTGCCGAAATAGACCCGCCCCCCTGACACCACGGGACTGGAACACACTCCGTAAGTGGCCGGGGGAGCCTCTCCGTCCACCAGCCGTTTTGACCAGATGACCGATCCGTCATCCGGATCAAGACATATGGCGCAATAATCGGAGGAACCGAAGTACAGTCTCCCACCATCCACGCAGGCTGTGGAGACCAGTCCGTATTCGGTCTGAGGGTTGGAGGGAGCCGAATATGTCCATTCCAGGCCGCCGTCATCGGTATCCAGACAGAACATGATGTCCTCCCCTGCACCGATGTAAAGTTTACCGTTGTCTATGGTCGGCGTGGCATGTAGCCCGCCCGTGTCACTCTCGCCCAGCAGCTGCCTTGACCACTTCACCTTCATCTGATCGGGAATGGATTCGGAGCCAACGTTTACCCGCCGGGGGTTGCCCAAGAACATCTCCCAGTCGTCCCCGGCCACGCTCACCGCTGTCAGGGCAGGGGCCAATACAATCAATCCGACCAGCAGGCACCTGGACAAATCTCTCGTTCGGGCCATGGTGGATGATTGAAGCTCACGGATAAAAAACCATGGGGGAGACCAAATCTGAGTGGATCAGAGGCAGATCATCCCGGTCCATTTTTATAAAACCCCAACGATTCGGTTGGCATGGCGGTAGTGGAGTCGGATAACCTGACCAAGTCATTTGGCAACCTCAGGGCCCTGGACGGGGTATCCTTTTCAGTGGAAAAGGGGGAGTTTTACGGTCTTTTGGGCCCCAACGGAGCCGGGAAGACCACCCTCACCAGGATCATGACCGGCCAGCTTGCCCCGGATACGGGCAGTGCCCGGGTGCTGGGGGTATCCTGCCTAGACAGCATTGCCGTGAAGAGGCAGGTGGGCATCGTGCCCGAGGCGGACACACCGCCCACGTTCCTTACGGCCCAGGAGTTTTTGGAACTGGTGTGCAGGATCAGAAAAACGGGCAACATAGAGGCCCGGGTGGGAAAGTGGCTCCGGTTCTTCCGGATCACCGACCGGGCGGACGTGCTGTGCAGGGACCTGTCCAAGGGACAGCGGCAGAAGGTCATGCTGGCAGCGGCGTTCATCACCGATCCGAAACTGCTTCTGCTGGACGAGCCCTTCATCAATCTTGACCCCATCTACCAGAAGAAGGTCAGAAAGTACCTCCAGGACGTGGTGGGCAGGGGCCGCACCGTGTTCATGTGCACCCATATCCTGGACATGGCGGAGCGGTTGTGTTCCCGGGTGGCCGTGATAAACCACGGGAAGATCGTGGCCAAGGGAACCATCGACGAGATCCGCAGCAAGAAGGGGGAAAGGCTGGAAGACGTGTTCATGCGACTGGTGGAGGACGAGTGAGGTGGGAGCTGACCGATACCTGTTCCTTGCCATGTTCAAGGAGGACTGGCGGCTGCAGAAGGCCTTCGTGGGGTCCATCGGCTCCGCCTTCTTTCCCGTAATGATATTTCTCTTCTCCCTGGTTCTGTCCATCACGTCCCCGATGCTGCTGAAGAACGTGTCCATGGACAGGATACTGCTGATACTCCATCTCATGGGATTCCTCTACGGCATGGGAGTGGGCGCCCTGGCCCAGGTGGGTGAACAGGTGATGAATCGTCGACTGGGGCAGGTGAACATGCTCCTGGGACTTCCCGCCCTTCATCCCCTGATCTTCCGCAGGGTGATGGCCCTGTTCTTCTACAAGGACGCTGTGTTTTACATATTCTACTCGATTTTGCCCCTGGTGGGGGGGATAGCCGTGGCCGCCCCCTTCACCGACATATCCCTCTCTTCCGTGGGAGTGCTGGGGATAACCGTGTTTTTGGCCTTCATGATCGGCATGTCCCTGAGCTTTCTCATATCCGCCGTGGCCACCCGGTCCCGCCCGGCGGCGGGGCTTCTCGCCTTCTCCATTGTGGGCCTGGCGCTGCTGGTGAACCCCATGGAAGTGCTGGAGGCGGGACAACTGCTTTGGCCCCTGGGATTCTGGACCGACCGGTCGCTGATCATGCTGGGAGGGTCCGTTATTGTGGCCCTGGGCCTGTCGGTTGCGGCCATACTGACCATGAAAGAAAGGGTGACCGTTCCCGAGGAAAGGCACCACAGCGTTCTGCTGAGAACGGAAGACAAATTCGCATTCACCGGCGATAGGAAGGTGCTGGTGGCCAAGGAATTTCTGGAGCTCCGCCGCAGCGGTACCCTGGGCCCGGTGCTCACGGGATTTCTGGGACCGCTGCTGGCCATCTACATCATGGTCTGGATATTCCAAAGCGCGCTGGGATTCGATCTCACCTTCAACGTGCTGTTTTTTGGCGGAATGGTGGGCTTTTTGGGGGTGATGACATACTCGTGGCTGACACTGGTGGAGCCCAACGAGTTCCTCAACGTCCAGCCCGTGGGAATGCACCAGGTGATAGGGGCCAAGCTGGTGCTCTACTTCATATTCACCTATTCCGTATCCATTGTGTACCTGGTGATAATCGCCGTGATGCAGGAGGAGACCGCCCTGCTTCCCGTGGCGGTGTTGACCGCCCTGGCCACCACAACCTACGTGGCGGCCATAACAGGATACCTCACGGGTCTGAAGACCAACACCATGCTCTTCGACGCCAGGGTGCTGAGCAGGTTCACCGGAGCGCTGATCCCCCCTCTCATCATCATAATGATAGCATCGTTTCTCACCGAGAAGGCGCCCACCGCGGCCCTGGCAATCGTGGTGTTAATATCGCTGGTGCTCATACTGGTCGCACGACATCTGCTCTCCAGGATGGGAGAGAGGTGGAGAACGGAACCATTCGGGATGTGAACTCATGTCAAGGTCTGCCCAAAAGAACATGGATATCACCATCAGATGCATCACCCTGCTGCGGGATTTCGGATACGATGTCTATCCCCACTCCAGGGGTGGCAAGGAATACGATAAACTGGAGATGAAGAGCGGCGAGAAGTTCTGGGACGTGGGGGTGCACTCCACCGATGAACCCAAGAAGACCTCCCTGGTGGGATCGCCTGCTGTGGTGGGGGTTTACAACGGAACGGTCCAGTACGTGGTGGAGATCCGCTGCGGACATGTCGACGGGGAAAAGAAGACGGACCTCTCCCATCTGGTTTCGGGCAAGGAAGCCACGGTTTTTAAGAAGATGGTGGAAAAGGGACAGTCCGTCAATATCAAGGGCCCCCTGGTGGAAGATGGTAAAGAGTCCAAGGGATCGCTTAACCTGACCTACGGCACGGTCCCCGATACCAGATTCCTAATTGTTGCGGACCTTAAGGGAGCCGGGGAAAATTTCCCCGATGATTTCGAAAAGGCCCGGACGGCACTTGCCAGGTTTGGAGATAAGGTAATCCTTCTGGATCACGACGCGGGATACCGGGATATCGTGGGACTGGAGAAGTATCTCATCGACGAGGCCGCCAACGAGTACCTAAACAAGATAGGCGGCGGTTTCGGCGCCAAGATAATTGCAAAAAAGTAACATCGCCGCTCAAACATGAAATCCAAAAAAAAGGATGCAACCCTCCCGATCAATAGGATAGGGGGAGCGTCCCACGGCGAACACTGGAGCATGGTATACCGGGGCATTCATCCCCTGGACCAGCTCATCAAGTTCAGCATCCAGATGGCCAGGGACCGCCGGGATCTCCGGGTGATATCCAGGGACTGGAACGGTCCCAATGTCCAAACGGGCAGGACCTCCTCCAACACCACCAGGTGCCTGATATCCCAAATAGGCCACATAACCTCGTATACCCTCTCGGTCAACGATCACCTGTGGGCATCCTACCCGTACTCGCCCGGATCTTCGTCCCACGATATCATCATAACTGAGGTATTCCGATGGGAGAACCTGGTGGAAGGACAGGTGGCCTGCCGCGTCTGCGGTACAGAACTGGTGTTCTTCGACACCCATTTCTTCATCCATCAGGGAAAACTGCCCAGCAGGACAAGCGGGGTGTTCGGCGCATTCGGGGTCAGGGTGAAAAAGGTGGAGAAGACCCCCGCCACCGGGGGAGCCATGGTTCGGGCGGTGAACGGGGAGGGTTACCGGGACATATACCGGATAATGATGCCCGTGGAGGAGATTGCGGAACTGGAGATATTCGGAGCCAGGGCCTACCAGTTCGAGGGGACCATGCTCAATGCCAAGGGGCAGCTGAGGGTACCTGTGATAGCGCTGGCCGAATCCATCGAAGGCGATGTTCCCGGTGTGGGAGATTGGCTCTCAGCAACCATCTGGCTCCAGGGCCTGGTCCAGGAAATGGGGGTGGAGTTCGAATCCCGGGGAGGTGATACATCTGAAGGGTGAAAAAACCGGAAGTATCCGGCTCATCAGCCCTCCCGGGTCCCACCAAAAGAAGGGATGCTCGAACAAGATCACCTACCGAACGGTTCCCGGATACGACCTGACATCGACATGGGTCACGGTGCTCCCCGCCGGCACATCACCCCGATCGGCCATCACCGAACATATGCAGCGGGCCGGGGAGATTGGCCAGCTTCGCCGAAAGCAGGGCGAAATCGATACCATCGAGTTCCCCATGGACGGGTTCAGATGCGTATACCACAAAACCTCAAGCGACCGGGCCTGGGCGTTCCCCCTTCCAGAGCATGCTTCCCGCCATTCCGCTGACGTGGTTTCCGTGGAGAGGTGGAAAGAAGGCGGGGGAGGGTACCTGGTCTGTAACATCTCCGGGATGCCCGTTTGTGCATTCGATGTCATGGCCCCGGCACACAGAAAGAAGATGGTCACACCGACCGAGCTGGAGTTCTCCGCTCTGGCATACTCCCTGCGGGTAAGCGATTGCCTTGACCTGAGGGCGGGTGACGAGCGGGAAGGGGTGTTTGTCCCGGCATCCATGTATTTCCGGGGCGAGAATGCCCCGGACTGCTACGCTGCTGTCATGCCGGTGATGAAGAAGAGAGGTATCGATCTGGCGGGAAGGGCTGCTTGGGTGCTGTGGGGCCCGCTGTTCTTCAGCAACAGCCCTTTCATGTTACCGGTCACGGTTTTGGAGTCCAACATTTCCGGGGATGTCCCCCGGGTCGGGGAGTCGGTTTTCTTTGTTGCCTGGCTCCAGTGCGCCCCCCCGCGGGGTTGATCGGTTTCCGCCGGGAATTTTCGCAATCCGGTGGAACAATTGGGCCGGGTGGAAACATTTAACCCCCGGAAGGACTATCGAAATGTGAAATGGGATGATAGATTGGTCAGGGATTTCAATACAGATTCAAATGGCGAACCTTTCGATGATACCATGGTTGAAATGGTCTGGACCAAGGCCAAGACCGTGGAAGGACACGACCCTTCCATGATGAGAAGGGATGCCTGCGGGGTGTTCATCGAGAGGAAGAAGTACGGACACAAGATAGGCACCGGCTGGGAGATCGATCACGTGGTGCCCGTATCCAAGGGCGGCGGTGACAATATGGAAAACCTCCAGCCACTTCAATGGGAGAACAACCGACATAAGGGCAACCAGCATCCGGACTGGAAGTGCAAGATAAGCTTCTGATGACAATTTGCATTCTGTAAGCCGAAAATCCTGCAGGCCGTGAGCTCACCCATCACAGGTGCAGGGGGAAAATCAACATCCACCCATCACAGGTGCAACGGGAACATCAACATCCACCCATCACAGGTGCAACGGGAACATCAACATCCACCCATCACAGGTGCAACGGGAACATCAACATCCACCCATCAC
>Ga0272441_10002764_pt1 | contig 34920 bp, 30 predicted proteins | sample SSMProp6N_FD_193582 | JGI IMG/M metagenome (GOLD analysis project Ga0272441, IMG submission 193582) | Marine sediment archaeal communities from Little Sippewissett salt marsh, Falmouth, MA, United States - SSM-Prop-6N | ecosystem: Environmental > Aquatic > Marine > Wetlands > Sediment ... | reverse complement strand
CGAACACGTGGTTATTGGTCGCCGCAGGCGAACAATGAGGGTGGGTTGGGGAAAGGGGGCCGAGGGTTCGAATTCCCCAAGCTTTAGGTACAATACTAAGAGAAACGGGAATGATGAAATTCGAACCCGTGATCTATTGATCACCGAAGGTGAGCAATAGGGGCGGGGGGTGGAATGGGGGATCAGGGTTCGATTCCCCCAACATTTAGGTACAATAATAAGAGAAATGGGCCTTTCGGCAACGAACCTCCGGTTCGTTTCCTCGATCCTTCGGATTCTTTCAGAATCCTCACGAAGATGGGATTCGAACCCGTGCCTAAGCATCATCGTAAATGGATTGAGTAGCAGATGAGGCGTGGTCAGGGTTCGATTCCCCCAACAGTTAGGAACAATAATAAGAGAAATGGGCCAGATGGGATTCGAACCCGTGACCTCTCGGTTATCAGCCGAGTGCTCCACCAAACTAAGCTACTGGCCCATTGGGATTTTTGGGCAACAGGTTCCCTCGATTTTAAGATTGTGGTTATCGGGACGTCACCATCACAGACTTGCCAAAGGCATCCAGCAATCTCGACTTCAGCTCTTCTAAACAGTCGTCCACCGCTTCCTTGCAGCCGCTCAACCGCAGTATCACCACCCGGTCGGGTTGCGGGTACGACCCCAACTTTACATCGGGATGGTTATCACTGCATGTTTTCAGTAAATCCATCATGGACCGCTCGGTGGCGCTCACCGGTAAATCCACGAACACCTGAGCGTCCCTGCACTCTGGCAAGCGTTTGTCCAGTATCTCCGAGTCCAGCACGTGTTTGAACTCCCTGGGGACACCTGGCAGGACAAACAAGGTCGACCCGTTGCGGACTATCTCCAACGCGGGAGCGGAACCCTCCCGGTTGATCAGGGGTTCGGCACATTCGGGTATGGTGGCCATCTTGATTACCCCGGGATCCGTATCTATTGTGTCCCTATCCAGATCGGGATTCCGCAAGCTCAGGTACTGGTACATTAGCGAGGCGGCCTTCGGAGAATAGGAAAGCTCCACCCCGAGTCCCCTGGCAACGCCTTCAAATGTGACGTCATCATGGGTGGGACCGATCCCGCCCATGATAAAAACAGTATCCGTTTTTTGATCCAGAAGTTGCCTCAACGTGGAGGCAATCTCGTCCACATCGTCGGGTATCACCACGATCCGGGACACCCGATGACCCGATCGGACAAGACGTTGAACCAACCAGGGCGAATTGCTGTCCACGGTGTGACCGGACAGTATCTCGTCACCGATCACCACTATGACCACGGTCATGTCCAGTAATCATTAACCGGGAAAATCAATTTTGTGGCCCGTGATCCCCGGGAAGCTCCATATCCTTGAGACCTTCATCAGTTACGGACCTTACCCTAAGCTCTGCTTCTTTGAGGGAAACTGAGACCCTGCGAACCAGGGCGACTCCCTCCTCGAAACGTTCCAGTGCACAATCCAGGTCAAGATCGCCCCTTTCCATATCCTTCACGATGGTCTCCAGTTCTTTCAAATCCTCGTCGATTTTAAATTTTGTCATTTATCATCCTTCCCAAGGTTTTGATGTTTGTTGATCTTCAATACTTCTGTATCCAGACTGCCATCGGACAGCCGGACCGATATTCGGTCACCAGCACCTATTTTTTCCACGGTTTTTATCAACCGACCGTCCGCCGATGATGCCACGGCGTACCCCCGATCCATCACCGACAGGGGAGACAGGGCATTGAGCATGCCGGACAGCCGCTCCACGGAGTCCCGTCTGATCTGAAGTGAACGATCCATGGAAGCCCACAGGGATTCGGTGCACCTGTCCAACATGAGCTGCCGGGTCTCCACGGAATGGGCAAGGGAGCGGGAGGCACGATCCACCAGTTGCCACATGTCCCTGGATATCGTTTTCGTATCTGGGGCCAAGATCTCCGCCGCCGCCGTGGGTGTGGCCGCCCGCACATCCGCTGCCAGGTCCGCAAGGGTGGTGTCGGTCTCGTGACCTATTCCGGTTATCACGGGCCAGGGGGATGTCCGTATGGCCCTCACCACATCCTCGTTGCTGAAACCGAACAGGTCCTCAAACGACCCGCCGCCCCGGGCCAGGATCACGGCGTCCAGGGGTCCGACGTCCCGAAGCCTTTCCATGGCCATAACCACGCTCTGCGGGCAGGCCTCCCCCTGGACCACAGCGGGACTGAGCACCAGTTCACAGACTGGGTACCTTCTGCCAAAAACCCGGACGATATCCCGAAACGCGGCGCCGGCGGGAGAGCTCACCACCCCCACCCGAACGGGGTAACGGGGCAGGGGACGCTTGATCTCCGGTCTGAAAAGCCCTTCCCGTTCAAGCTCGGTCTTCCTTCGGACGAACTCGGCATACAGATCACCTGTCCCGGAGGGTAAAACCGCGTCAACCTTGAAATTGTACTGACCCCTGGGCTCGTACAGGTCCAGGCTGCCGTGGATCATCAGCCCGGCCCCGTCCGCCACGTGCCTGGATGACCGGTTCGATGCGTGGGAGAACATGACACAGGGCAGGGTGGCTCCCTGGTCTTTTAGCGTGAAGTAGAGGTGCCCCCGCTGGGACGGTCGTGGGTCCGAAACCTCGCCCCGGACCCATACCCCCCGGAAACGGTCATCACCTGTCAGTTTCTTCCTGATCATCCCGGTGAACTGGCTTACTGTGTGGATGGCCGGTCCGTTGGGTGAACCAAAATTATCCTGCACGCTTTCCATCGGGACATCAGATGGTGTTTATGGGTAATAAACAGAGGGTGGGGTTGGGTGAAAGTGGGTTTCGGAGATTTAAAGTCCGTCCATGTCCATCCCTGACCCGATGACGGATATCCAAATCCCAAAAAAAGAGGACCTGGACGCTGCCTGGGAACGGATACGTCCCCACGTTCATCGGACACCAATTGTGAAATGCAGTAGTCTTGAGTCCCGTCTCAAACGGCCACTTCACCTCAAGGCCGAGAACCTGCAGAAGACCGGGTCCTTCAAGATAAGGGGAGCCCTCAACCACGTACTGTCACTTGATGATGACGATGTTTCCAAAGGGGTTGTGACCTACTCATCGGGCAACCACGCCCAGGCCGTGGCGTTGGCTGCACGCATCAGGGGAGTACCGGCCACCATAGTCATGCCACCCAGCGCCCCCGGTGTCAAGCGGGAGGCCACGGAAGGGTACGGCGCCCGGGTTATACTGGAAGGAGAGACCGCGTCGGAGAGGAAGGCCGTGGCCCGGGCGTTCTCCCGGGAGACCGGTGCGGCCATTGTTCCGCCCTACGACGATTTTCAGGTGGTCTGCGGCCAGGCATCGGTTGCCAGGGAGATCGTGGAGGACTGTCCACAGGTGCATACTGTGTACGTCCCGGTGGGAGGAGGAGGTCTTATCGCTGGCACCTGCCTGGCGGTGCACCATTACGGCAGCGGTATCCGGATAGTGGGAGTGGAACCGGAACAGGCGGATGCCATGAACAGGTCCCTCAACGCCGATCAGGTTGAGATATCCCAGCCCGGTGAGACCATAGCCGACGGGCTCAAACCCGATTTTCCGGGCAGGATCAACTTCGAGATAGTGAAACGGTACGTGGAACGGATCATCCTGGTCACCGAAGGGGAGATTAAGGATGCCATGGAACTTCTCATAACCCGAACCAAACTGCTGGTGGAACCATCGGGAGCCGCGGCCTTTGCCGGCGCCCTTTTTTGGGGGTCGGCAGACGATGGGGAGACCGCCTGTGTCATATCCGGGGGGAATGTCGACATCCGCCGGATCGGAGAAATTCTTCAGTGACCCGCCGGGCCGCCTCCCTGAGCCAGATGGCGCTTTGTATGGGATCCGTATCATCAATTTCACGGCCGAGGGTCACGCAAAATCCCGGATCATTGTCGGTTCGGACCCTTCCGCACAGGGCCGCCACAGGAACGCTGAGGGATCTGCCCGCTTCCAAGACAGCCACCGTTACCTTTCCTCCCAGGCTCTGATCGTCCAGAGACCCTTCTCCGGTTATGATAAGATCGGCGTCCCGGGCCAGGTTTAAAAACCCTCCCTTTTCCAATATCCATTTTGCCCCCATGACCAGTTCTGCACCTACCAGGGCATGAAGGCCCAGGGACACACCGCCCGCCGCTCCCCCGCAGGGAAGATCGGCCAGCCGGTTTTCGGTGTGCTTCTCAAGGACATCCACCCAGTTGGCCATCCCCCTCTCCAGGGCCTCCACCTCCGATCGGGACGCCCCTTTCTGGGGAGCGAACATCTGGGCTGCGCCCCGCTGTCCCAGGGGTGGGCTGTCCACATCGGCCAGGACCCTTATAGTCACATCATCCAGTTCATTTGCCGATCTGGAACGGCATATCCGGCGCAGGGACGACAGCGACCCACCCCCTTCACCCACGTGGTTGCCGGACCCGTCCAGGAAGGTGTAACCCAGGGCCCGCAGGGCACCCGTTCCCCCGTCCACCGTCACCGTTCCTCCCGCACAAACCAGCAGCTCCCTGGCACCCATTTTCAGGCATTTTCGCATCAACTCTCCCGTTCCCCGGCTGGTGGTGCGCATTATGTCCATCTCTTCATCGCCTTGAAGGGCGCTCCAGCCCGATGCTCGGGACATCTCGATCATTCCCGTGCGCCCGGCAAGGTCAAAGGACGCCACCACCCGTTTTCCCGCGGGCCCGGTTATGTGGGCCCGGTGGGATTGCGCGCTGAGCATGGCCGATAACACATCCAGGCTGCCTTCACCACCGTCGGCCATGGGAAAACTGATCACCCGGGCATCAGGACACCCATCCCTGATCCCCAGGGCCAGGTGCGAGCACACCTCACAGGAGCCCATGCAGCCTCTGAACGAATCGGGGGCCAGGATCACCTTCACGTTGTTCTCTCCTTTCCATTCCGGAAACGGGCGATTGATATTGGAACGGGAAATGCCAAAAAAAGGTATCCATGTTCCACCCGACTTTTCATCGTCCTCCCATTGGGATGGACGGTTTATGAAGCCTTCGGGGGATTGATGAAGAACGCTGTGTAATGAACCACCAGACCGGAGGGCAAACTGGTATCATCCGTCACGATATCGTCACAATCCGGATTGGTCATGTCAACCCATCGAAGCTCGACCGTGTCGCCCTCTTTCAGGTGCAGGGTGTTTGGCCTGATATCATCGTGATCGTCAAGTTTCGTGGGAGATATGTCCCTGGTCAGCAACTCTTCATGGTACCACAGATGGGTTTTTTGAAAAAACCCGACAAAGCTGCATCCCTCTTCTTTTGATACGACCAATCCGTTCATTACGACCATGTCGTTTAGGGCGCAGTGTTTCACCAGCAGCGAGTTGTATCTCTCGTATGGTGCGGGGGCGTTGTCCTCTATGGTTCGAACCAACCCTTCCACTGCGGATCGTGCCCTGTTTTCCTCCCTGACATGAACGAAGGTTTCCACCTTGGAAGTACCGGGGATCGGATGGCGCTGGATAGTGAATCCTTCATGGGGATATGCAACAAGTGAGGTGCAGATACCGTCCACCCTGTCCAGTTGCCCCAGTCGTTGTGGGTTGACAACCCCCCAGGGATGGACCGGACGTTTCAGGTCCATCACCTGCAGGTTTTCGTCCTCTATGTAAAGGGTCAGGATATTGGTAAATATCTCGATATGGTAGGGTCTGCCGTTCAGCTGGGACGGCAGGACAACATCGCTTCCCTCACCGCCCACCGTCAAGCTGGCATCACCGTTCACCTCGGACATGTCTGCCATGGATCCAACCAGACATTCCAGCAGGTCGGCACCCTCCATCGATCTGTTTTGGTCGCGTTGGTAATGGATGGCGCCCAGCACCGTGGACATGAGGATCAGGGTGAGCACGGCCATGGTGACCTTCCTGTGGGTGAAATCAAGCATCTTTACCTCTCCAGGTGTGCCAGGACATTGGGTTTAAAAGATTTTCTGGGAGCGCAAGATATATCCTTGGGGCTATCCTGACCGGGAACGTGAAGATTTATTTCGAATCCTACGGCTGCACCATGAACAGGGGCGAGGCCGCCGAACTGGAGGAGATGGCCCGTTGCTCCGATCACAGGGTGGTGAGCGATCCCGGAGATGCGGATTTGGCAATTCTGGTTACCTGCTGTGTCATCCAGGCCACCGAAAACCGGATGTGGAAGAGGCTTCGGGTTCTGGAGAAGAAGGCCTCAATGGTGGTGCTGGCCGGATGCCTGGCGGCTGTTGCTTTGGACCGATTGAAGAGTGATCATTCCGAAGTTAAGGTCATCCCTCCCGATCGGTACCGGGAATTTGACGACCTTTTTGGCCCGTCCAACGGGTCCGAACATGTGCCCAAGGCAGATCCCAGGGACATATCCGCCGCGTTACCCGTGTCATCGGGATGTGTGGGAAACTGTTCGTACTGCATAACCCGTCTGGCCCGTGGGAGGTTAAGAAGCCGAGGACCCGAGCAGCTGCGGACCAGGATGGAGAGACTTCTGGGTTTGGGGTACCGGGAAATACGGATCACCTCCCAGGACCTGGGGGCCTGGGGACGGGATCTGGGCATGGGTCTTGAAGACCTGATGGAAGAACTGCTTGAAGTGGAGGGTGATCACATGATCAGGCTGGGCATGATGAACCCGGACCTGCTGGAAAGCCGTCTGGATGAGATGATCCATGTATGGAACCACCCCCGGGTCTACAGTTTCGTTCACCTGCCCCTCCAGTCGGGAAGTGACCCACTGCTGGCCCGGATGGGCCGTCGGTACACTGCAGAGAGTTACCTGAACATAATTGACAGGCTTAAAGACGGTGTTTCGGACCTGACCATTTCCACGGATGTGATCATCGGTTTTCCCGCTGAGAGTGACCGGGATTATCAGGCCACCCTGGAGATGATCGAGAACATCCAACCCCACATCCTGAACATCACCCGGTTCTCCCCCAGGCAAGGCACACCGGCCGCCGACATGGACGGGCAGGTGGTGGACAGGATCAAAAAAGACCGATCCAGAAAACTGACCCGGCTGCACCGGTCCATGTCCGCATCATTGCTGGAGAGGATGATGGGCAAAATGGAGAAGGTGTTGGTCTGTGAACGTGGAAAGGAGGGTACCACCATGTCCCGGACCCGCAGCTACCTGCCAGTGGTGCTGGAAGGCGAGCTGGAAACGGGAAAATGGACAGAAGCCAGAATAGTAGAAAACCGGGGAAGTTACCTGATGGGCGAGGCTGTCTGAGAGGGTGGATCATATCCTCGATATGAGGAGATAGGCAACCACCAACGCGCCTATGATCAGCAGGCCCACCCACAGGTTGATAATGAAAATGGCCAACACCGCGCAGCCGGCTATCAGCACACCGACGAATATGAAGAACAATGCCCTTTTCTTCTCCAGGTCGAACAGGTATGCAACCAGTGACCCTGTCCATGCCCCGGTCACCGGCAGTGGAATGGCCACGAAAAGCACCAGGGCGAACTCCTTGTATTTCTCCACCTTGGACCCCGCCTTGCGCCTGGTGCGCTCGAATATCCAGTCGAAGAACCGTTGGAATACCCTGAACCGACGCAGCCCTTTTTCCACAGCAGGAAAGAACCACAGAAGGATCGGTATGGGTATCATGTTGCCGATTATTGACCAGAACATGGCGCTCTTCCAGCCCATGTCCAGTATCTCCAGTCCAAAGGGTATGGCACCCCTGAGCTCCACTATTGGTATCATGGCCACAAAAAGCACCATGAACCAGTGGGGTATCCAGGAAGGAAGCAGTTGGGCGATCACCTCTGCATAGGACATTCAGCACCTCCGTACCCCGCGGCCGAACCCAGGTCTCACCGCCAGTTCCCCGTCCTCCACTGCCACCTCACCGCGGCAGATTACCATGGTGGGGAATACAGCTTCCATTCCCTCGTAAGGTGTCCATCCGCACCGGGAATGGAGATTCCCCGGATCGATCTTTTTCAATGTCCTGATGTCCACCACCTGAAGATCGGCGTCCATGCCCTCCCGAATCTCGCCCTTGGCGAGCCCGAACCGACCCGCGGGGTTGGCAGCCAGCAGTTCCACCAGCCTCGGCAGGGGCAGTCTCTTTTTTGCAACCTGGGCCAGCATAAGAGGTCCCATGGTCTCCACCCCTGGCAATCCCGATGGTGCCAGGGAAAAATCGTCATCCTTTTCAACTTCGGTGTGAGGCGCGTGGTCGGATCCCATGGTATCTATCCTTCCGGAAAGTACCGCTTCCCACAGGGCGATCCTGTGCGATCGGTGCCGCAGGGGGGGGTTGACCTTACCGTAGGACTCCACCTCCAGGGACACTGTGTTGTCAAGAAGCAGATGGTGTGGGGTCACCTCCACGGTGCCTTTCCACTCACCCAGGGCATCCAGCCCTTCTTTGGATGAGAGATGGCACAGATGAAGCCACCGGGTGTCCATGGAAAGAAGCTTGCCGATGGCGCGGACCTCCGCCTCAGGGGGTCGAAGCCTGGCATGGTCTTTCAGGTCCTCGGGTCTCCGGCCTTCCCGTTCCAGCACATCCTGATCCTCGCCGTGGAGGGCCACCGGTACGCCATTTTGAGCAGCCATGGAAACGGTTCGGGCGATCGTCTCCATGTCCCGGACCAGCAAGGGGCCCGTGGTGGCGCCCAGGTATAGCTTGTATCCCACGGCGCTATCCGGAATGTCGGAGGGTTGGGAATTCCCCTGAACCCCCATGTAAAGTCCGAAATCGCAAAGGGATTTGGCCCGGGCAAGTTCGTGTTTTGCCTCGAATCCGGACAGGTTGAGTGTGGGCGGGTTGGTATTGGGCATGTCCAGGACCGTGGTCACGCCGCCGAAAACCGCAGCGGTGGTCCCGGTGCGGAAGTCTTCCTTCTTCTCCCCACCGGGTTCCCGCATGTGAACGTGGGAGTCCACGAACGCCGGGATAATTATGCCATTGCTGATGCAGATGCGTTCATCGCCGGGAACGTGTCTTGCCACCCGGGATATCATGCCGTTCTCTATTCCGATCGCGGCATCCTGGATTTCGCCGCCGAGCAGCAACCGGCCTTCAACAACCAGGTCCAGAAAAGCACTCTCCAGATCACTTGAGGGGCTTTGCCACAACCTCTCCGTTGGGCGTCTTTTCCATGTACACGCTGGCGGAGAAACTGTATACCTTTATGGAACGGTCGATCCAGCAATCAGGTTTCATCCCCGCCTTCATGCAGGTGTGAGAAAGGAAGGTGTCGATGTCCCATCCCTGTTCAACTGGCACCTGGGGCAGAAGAAGTCCCCTGAAGGGACCCTTTTCCATTATCAGCCCGTCCCGTCCCACTTCAATGAGCTCTAAGAGCTCCGTGGGCTTTTTGACCTTGAGATGTTTCGGCGGGGTCAGCATGCTAACCTCCACGGTGACATGGCTGAGCTCCACCTTGCGCATGGGCGGGAATCGAGGATCCCGGGTGCTGGCGGACCTGGCGGCGTCCTGGATGGCGTCGATGAGGGGGAATGTCGGCTCAGGAAACCCGATACACCCTCGAAGCTCTTTCCGTGGGTATGTGTTGAGGGTCACGAACACCCCGGATTTTTTTTCAAAATGGGGGGGGAACTTGAAACGGGGAATGTCCTTGCCAGAAAGGTGTGACTCCAGGGTCCTGCGGGCAATGGAGACGGCCAGTTCACCATCCTTGAGAGAAAACATCTCAATCCTAACCGGCGAGAGATTATGGTGACTTAAAATTTATCCCTTTCGCCTGTTGGGTGTATTCTGGATGATTTGGAATGCTTTCGGTTGATTTCGGATGATTTGGGATGCTTTCGGTGTTTTCTGGATGATTTGGGATGTTTTCGGTGTTTTCTGGATGATTTGGGATGTTTTCGGTGTTTTCTGGATGATTTGGTATGCTTTCGGTGTTTTCTGGATGATTTGGGATGTTTTCGGTGTTTTCTGGATGATTTGGAATGCTTTCGGTGTTTTCGGTGTATTCTGGATGATTTGGGATATTTCGGGATTTCGAAACCTTTTTTATACAAACAAGGTTACCAGCTGTCGTGGCAAAGAAAAGAAGACAGAAGGACGAACAGCGGGACGATGAGGAATACCAGTTCCCGGAGTTCGACGAGAAGGAGTTCATTCAAGAGGAGATGCTCACCGCCAAGGCGACCTTCATTGCCGCCGGTGTGTCCCTCCTGTTTGTGATGATTTCCTTTTTCATAACCGAATGGAACTGGAGACTTGCCTTTGCGGTGGGACTGGGCGGCATAGGCGCCATCTTCTTTGTGGTGCGCATGTTCGGCATCGAGTTCGACGACCTTCCCAAGAAGAACTGGGTGGGAGTCGGGGCTGTGTACTTCTTCACCTGGCTGGCCGTCTGGATCATCCTGTCCAGCCCCCCGATCACAGACAATTCCGAACCACTTTTCTGGAATGCTCCCGAGTTCTACCAGGCCAACGAGGGGGACGGGAACAACACCACCATTGAGTGGACGACGGTGGGCGCCAACCGGTTGGTATCCGGTGACAGCTACATGACCAAGATGCGGGTTCGTGTGGTGGACAACCAGGCGGTGGATGAGGATTCGGTTATCATGGATATCAGTGGACGATCGGTTCCTCTTACGAGGATCGAGGTGGATGAGGATGATCGGGATGTTGTCTACTACGAGATGAACATATCCAACGAGTTCGGATACATAAACGGCACCCATTCATACACCCTCCGGGCCATGGATATAGAGGGCAACCGCGCCTCTTATTCGGGAACCTTTTCCTACCTGTGATCGTTGGGGATCAATTTTTTACCTGCACAATTTTTTACCTGCACAATTTCTTGCCCGCCGGTGTCACAGGGTCGGGTCGAGCCGTTCTGTCATTGGGTCCAGGTATCTTCCCAGGGGGGCGTCTTTTTTAAAAACCGGGCCAGTATATGAGCCCTCTCATCCCGCCACAATTCCTCGTCAGCCTGGACACTTCCACTTTTGAAGTAAGGGGCGAAAAAAGGGTCATGGGGGTCCCGGTCTGCCATGAATGAGCGGATCAGGTCCCGGGCGGGAATATTTCCCTTCCTGTCCACATGCCACCGCCCGTTCTTCAAATAGGGTTCAGAGGCGGCCTGGGGATCGTTTTTCCACCTGCTCAGGAACCGTTGCTGGTGGGAATGGCCCTCGGGGGGACCTTCGTGGGTGATCACCAAGGGGGTGTTGAGATTTTCAAGCTCGAAAAGGACCAGCAACTCCCCGTCCGCGCTGAAGGTGGAATCCAGGGGAGGTATGAGATTTTTTTTCAGCATCCGCCCCACCGTATTGGACAGACGCCTGAGTTGGCCGTACAGGTTGTCCTCCAGCATATCCGGGGTGGGCCAGGAGATGCCCATGATGTGAAGTTTCCTCTCATTGAGGACCTCTTCGAAACGTTGAAGGGAAACAGGTTTGGGCTCATTGGGAAAGAAGAAGCTCTCCCGTGGGTTCTCCAGGTACTCCCGGGCGGCCCGGATGAAGATGTTCAGGCTATCGTTGGACACCGGTGAGGCCACGTTACGGCTGCGGTCCACCGGGTCTATGAAGACCATGGGCTCGGAAAAATCGGCTACGGAACCCTTACCGGGAATGTCCAGGTGGACACCCTCCCGCCAGCCGGACGCGGCCTCCAGCACTTCTCGAAAGGAGCCTAACCGGATTACAAGAAGCTCCGTCAGGTAACCGGAAAACCCCTGGACACGTATCTCCGCTCCGTACACTCCCACCCCCTTCATGAACTGTTTGAGGAACCTGACCTCGTCTTTCTGGTCGGATCCGAGGTGATCAACCACGAATCTGGTATGATGAGGGGTGCGGTCCACGGCTGTAATGAGGTGTTCGGGATCCTCCACATCGTAGCAGGGCACCAGGTCAACGTCGTATCCCCCGTAATTTCCTTTGATGTACGGGTGCTGGGCATAGGCCTCCTGACCATCGGGCAGCACTGATCTGACCAGATCCAGCCCGTCCTTTTTGAAATCCTTTCTGGGATGGTCAACGGGAAAGCAGAAGAACAGATCCAGATCGGGTCTTGACAGATAGGTATCCTTGGCAAGTGACCCCACGGTCACCACATTGACATGCAAACCGGACTGTTCGACCCTCTCCCGTGAAAGGGCCAGAAGGGCATCCAGCACCGAGTTCACGGCCTGGCGAGCCTCCCGGTCAGGCACGATCCTGGATCGGACGCTTTCCTCAAAGCTGCCCAAGACGGGCCACCTCCAGATCAGAATAGACGGGTCCCCCGGGCGTCAGAACGCTTCTTTTCAGTTTCAATTCCATCACGGTCTGACCACCGAGTTCCCAGGGGTCATTTCTTGCCAGCATGTCCTTGAGACCACCGATATTTTGGGCTGAACGGACCCGGGCCAGGGTTAAGTGGGGTCGGAAACCCTTTCTGTCGGTTTTCAGACCCAGCCGGGCGATCTCACCGCCAAGCTCACGGGATATGTCGGTCAATGATCCCGCCCCTTCCATGCCCACCCACACCACCTTTATGTAGCTGTTGGAAGGAAATGCCCCCAGTCCTCTGAGGGAAAGTTCCGCGGGCCGGTATTTGGAGGCGATCTTCGTCAATATTTCCTTGAGGAGCGGTATCTTCCCCTCGTCCACATCTCCCAGAAATTGAAGTGTTACGTGGAGGTTCTCTGGAGGGACAATCCTCAAATCAGCCCCGCTACTGGACAATATTTCTTGCATCTCCATCAGCTTTTCAGTGGGGTCCATATCAACTGAAATGAAAACTCGTATAGCCAGCGGCCCAGGCCTCCCTCGATCGGAACTCATTTTTCGGATATGAGCTCAAGGGTGGTCAACCTGGCCTTGTGGGCATAGTCCCGTGACTTTTCCAAGTCCTCGGCACGAAGGTTGACCTTGGCAAAATTGAGCTCGGAACGGGCATCCTTGGCGTTCATTCCCAATCCGATGGCCTTGGATATCAGGTCCTGGGTCATATCCAGGTGCTGCTGGATGGACTGTTCTTCTGCATCCGGGGGATGGGAAAGGTCCTCCAGCTCCGCCATGGGAAATTCCTGCTCGGATGCCTTGTTCATTATAATCTCCAGCTCCTCCATTGCCTTGTTGGAAAATTCATCCACCAGGTCGTAATCATCCTTCTCCAGGGATTCTACGGCCCTTTTTAGGAAATCTTCGGCGGCGGAAACGTCCTTGTTGAGGGACTTGACATTCTCCACCATGAGACGGGAGGATTCCAGTATTGCCTTGGCGGTGGTCACCATGGCATTGGACATATCATCCTGGGGCGTTTCCTGTCCGTTGGCTGGGATGGGTTCGATATCAGTTGGTGTGAAGGTGCCGTCCGGGCCTGATCCGTCTTCCGATCCGGTCTGGCCATCTTCATCGGGTTTCCCTTCTGCCGGGCCGTCCGTTCTTTTCGATGGGTCACCGTCCCCTTCATGCTGGTCCTCGCCTTCGGTATCGTCCCCTTTCAACAGGGTCTTGGCCTGCTTGAGAAGGTCCTTTGCCTTGTCCAGTTTTGCATCCTGTTTAATCGTTTGTGCCTTGTATTCATCCATCATGGACGGGCCCTTTTCCCTGGTGTAGGTCCCTTGTATACCGAAATCCATGTACTTGCCGGTCCCGTAGGGACCCTGGGTTTTGGAAGGTTCCTCAGGAGGTTCATCATCCTGGGAAGGTGGTTTTTCAATCGCTGTGGCCTCAATCAGGCTTCGGATCTCCGTGCCCGATGGGAACACCTTGTGATACTTACCGTCCTTGAAAAACTCCTTCATGTTCTCCATGAGCCCCTCGAATGGGGTCACATCCGACCCGTCCATCTCAGCGGCATGGATCATGCCATCCACCTCACGGATCTCCTCCCGGGCCCTTTCCATCATCTCGTCACGATGTTTTTGAATATCATCGAGGGCCTCGTTTATGCAATCGAGGGCGTCCAGGTATTTCTCCTCGGTCATGGACACCTTGACCTTCTCAAAAAGTATATCGGCGTTCTTTGTGTCCAGTTCCTCTTCTGCGGCGGTCTTGATCTCATCTTGAAGGGTTTGAAGCTTGGTCTCTGCCTGAGACTGGACCATGGGGGCACTGATCTCATCGAACTCGGCAATACCCCGCCGGGCCTTGATGTAGGCGTCTTCAAAACGGTTCTCCACCAGATTTGACTGGATATCCTCGAAACGGCTCCTGAACTTGGATTCCATGTCCGGAGGCATGGGCACGCTCTCGATCCTCATCTGGAACTCGTTTTGAAGCCTGGGAGCGTTCTTCGAGTAATGGGAAAGCGAAAGCTGGGCCAGGTCGCGCTCCACTTTCTTGGCGTTGACCATGGCCTTCATGTAACTGCGTTTTTTTTCTAAATTGGCCACCTTGGCCATCTTCTCATCAAGAAGCTCCACCGGAACCCCGTTCTCCCGGGCCCTGTTCAACAGGTCGACTGTTTTGCGGGTGACCAGTCCCACGGCTTCCTGGTGATAACGGCTCTTGCTGGTCTTGCGGATTTCCTTTTGGATGCCTTGGGATATGTCGTAGGCTTCCCGGTACTGGGCGTTCTTAAAACGGTCCCGGGCACCCTCCAATCGTTTGTCCATGTCCAGGGACATCCTGTCCCGGGCGGCCTTGCCCCGGTCAATTATTATCTGGGTGATCTCGATGGCCAGGCTGGCGTTTTGAATGCGGGCCTCCTCGCTTAACTTTTTTTTTGATTTAGGTGGTTTGTTTGAGGAAGCTTCCGGTTGGTCGGTTTCAGCTTTTTTCACCTTGGACCTGACAGGGGTCTTCAACGCGTCGGGTTTCTTGGGCACTTCTTGCGGCGATGCCACATCGGAGGATCGGGTTTCCAGGGATATTCTGATCCGATCCAGCAGTTCAAGCACCTCCTGGTACCTGCCCTCCTTGAACATGGGTTCGCATCCCTTGAAATCGGTTTTCTCCCCGGTGACATCCACCCCGGAACGGCCCACGTTAACAAGCAGCGATCGGGTCATCTTCAGTTCGTAGATGCACCTGTCCCGAAGGAAGTTGCGTTCCAGGGAGGACGCTGTCTCCCATGCCTCCTTGGCCATCAAATCAGCTTGATGATAGTCGCCCTCGGCCATGAACCGTTGCGCCTCGTCCAGAAGGTTCTGTGCGGAACTCACGTCCACCTCCCTCTCTTCCGTGGAACGGATGATGATGGCCGCTCCCGCGATGGATTCCTGGGCCCTTTCCTGAAGGTCCTCCTCACCCCCAGAAGGTGGTGCGGAGGCCTCCTCGGTCTCCTTTTCAGGCAACCGGGCCAGGTCGGCCAGTATGGACTTGATCTTGGACATGCCCATTTCCTTGTCCTGTTCTTTAAGCTTCATGATGGCGGACTGGGTCATGGTGGAGAGCTCGCTGGGTTCTACGCCTGCATCCTTGATTGTCTTTTTCTGGTTCTTGATCCATTCGCCCAACCGGCCCAGGGCGGTGGTGATGGCGGGCATCCGCGTCTTGACGGCTCCTTCCGGGTTTTTTTCGTAGCACTCGAAATATTGTCTGAGTGCCTTTCCCGGTTCACCGCTGGACAGGTATGTATCGCCTATCCCCAGGATCGCCTTTTCGTGGTTCGGATCCTTTTCGAGTAACTTACGGTACTCCTCCTGTGCCTTGTCAAAATCCTTGAGGTACTTGTGACAGTTGGCCTTCTCCAGTATCAGTCTCTCGTCATTGGGGAATATCTGCAGCGCTTCGGTATAAACGGATATTGCCTGGGCATGTTCGTTGGAAAGCTCGAAACACTGCCCGTACTCCAACCAATAATCGTGATGGTCCTTTTGGCGCTGGATCAGTTCCTTGTAGGCCTTGCAGGCCTTTGGGAATTCCCCCAGCTCAGAGAGAAGCCTGGCCTTTTCCAGCCATATGTCCGCCCGCTCGGGCTGGTCCTCGATGGCCTTTTCAAAGGAGCTCAGGGCATCCAGGTAGTTACCTTCCTTCTTTAAAGCCAGCCCATTTTCGAAGTGTTCGTTCTTCACCTCCTCCTGCGGATGCTGCGGTTCCTCCACCGCTGACGGATCCACGGACCCGCCATCTACCGTTGTTTCGATCGGGGAAGGCGGGTCACTTTCAGGTGCGATCTCCTCCGGTGTATCGGTGATTTGTTCCCGCCTCTCTTCCGGTTGATGCTGCACCGGCTGAGGCTGCTCCGGTTGATGCTGCACCGGCTGAGGCTGCTCCGGTTGATGCTGCTGCGGTGTGGTCTCCTCCCGGGTCGATATCAGATTGTCCGGTGGGGGCAGATCTGAAAAACCTGATGGTCCATCCTCTGCCTGTTTTGGCTGCTGCTGTTCGGGGACTTTTCCCCCGGCGTCGGGTGCAAAGGATGATATAAGGTCCATGGCGGCATCGTCGATCGATCTATCCGGACCCTTTCGGGTCCCAGACCCTTCGCCCCTCATGATGGCGGCATGGCCTCCCATCTGCAAACAGTCCACGCATATCTCTTCCGTGGGCGGTATTTCCTTTCCACATATGGCGCAGACCTTCTTTCGTTTGATTGTGACTTCCGAGGGTTTGAACTTGAGGGCCTTGGTGTACCATTCCCTGGCCAGGTCTTTCTTGCCCATCTTTTCGTAAGCATCGGCTATGTTGAACCAGGCCCGGCGTTCTGCCGGGTTGATCTCGGTTACTATCTCGAAGTTCTCCACCGCCTTGGCAGCGTTTCCCATGGCAAGGTTCACAACGCCCTTGCGGAACCAGGCCTCGGCCATCTCCGTGTCCATCACCGTGGCCTTCTCGTAGGCCTCCAGGGCCTCTGCGAGTCGGCCCAGTTCCTCCAGGATGACCCCTCTCTGATAATGATGGGTCGGGGACTCGCCAATTGTCTCTATCTCCGACTCCAATGTCTTGAGCCGGTCCAGGTAAATGGTCTTGTCCTCCTCCTGCTTAGCTTCCTCATCAACTGTGTTGAAAGGTGTGTTACATATGGGGCACTGATCATCTTCAATGTCCACCATGTTCTTACAATTCGGGCAGGGTTCGAGAGGACTCACGGAGGCCAGCTATTACACTTAAGTGTAATGAATGTTTTTGCTTTTATATATTAGAACGTGAGGTGCATTCTCGGTTGTCTCTGTCGGCCACAAGCCATTGTCCGGGTTTCCCACTAACTCCAGGTGCGGAAGATCCTTAAAATCCATTCTATCCATTTACACATCTGCCCAAGAAATACCGCAGGGATATTCGGTTCGCCGGGTTTTCATGGACGGTATTGGGTGTGTGCGATCCGTGTGTGTGGAAGCACCGCCGTTTGAGAATCCTGTCCATTCCCGTTTCCATCCCCGTTTCCATCCCCGTTTCCATCCCCGTTTCCATCCCCGTTTCCATCCCCGTTTCATAAGAAATGTTTTTATTCCTTGTGGCCGATAGGATCGGCGGTGTAGCGCATGGTTCTGGGCTACGTGTTAGTTACAACTGCTCCGGGGAAGGAACACGACGTATTCAACATTATCAGCAATGTTGATCAGGTAGTGGATATCCACCTTCTTTTCGGAGAGTACGATATAATTGTCAAGATAGAGGCGGATGATTTCGATGCGGTTGGTCAGATCGTGGTGGAGCACATCCGGACGATCGAGGGTGTCATCGACACCAAGACCATGACGGGTATCGATTTTCGCTGATAACTACTGATCTGGTGGTCGGACCTTGGACGAAAGGCCTGATCCTCATTCCAGCCCGAGCAGGGCTCATGTGATATTTCAAGGCAAGGTACAGGGTGTGTTCTTTCGTGCAAGCACCCAGAGAAAGGCTCTTTCGCTGGGGGTTCAGGGGTGGGTGCGAAACCTTCCCAACGGAACTGTTGAATCGGTGATGGAGGGCTCCCAAAAACGTATCGAGGCCCTGATCCACTGGTGTTGTCACGAGATGTCGCTATCCAGGGTAGACTATAAAGAGGTCGAGTGGGAGGAGCCCACTGGGGAGTTCACCGATTTCTTCATCCGTTGAAAGGCGGGCCGTCACTCCGTTTCCTCTTCTTCCCCATCATCAATATCCAGCGAGAAAAGACCGACGATCTCCGACTCCGGGATATCCTCATCTTCGGGTTTGAGTATCCTTTCCTTGATATCGTCCTTGACGGTGATGCCACCCGCCTTGCTGATCTTTTCTCCCTTATTTGGAAAGTCTGAAAACAACGCATCCTTGATCTGGGCGCTGGACATTTCGGGTTCCTCCGCCTCGGGTATCTCCCTGGGGATTTCTTCCCACATTACCTTGAGCAGTGACACCGGGGGCAGAGCAGGGGGCGAATCCCACCAGAACCATCGCCCGCAGCTACCGCATCTTGCCCAGCCGTCCAGCACAAACCGTACCCTTGGGCTGGAACAGTGAACACAGGTGCCGTGGGCAGGAAGCGGAAGGGTGGTGTTCCTTCTTTTTATGCTTTCCCAGGTGAAGGCCGCCTTGCAGTTACGGCATTTCCCCTTTCCGACAGGATTGAACACCAGGCCCCGAGCGTTGCAGTGGATGCAGGAGAAGGGGTCGGAGAAGAATGGATCCCAGAATGGTTTTCCCTTGACGAACCGGGCGCCCGCGTACAGCGTGAACGTTTGCTGGCAATCGGGGCAGGACACCGTACCATTTGCCTCATAGGTCAGATCACGGGAGTAACAGTTGGGGCATATCTCGGGTTTGAATCCTTCTTCATCAGAGTTCCTCGGCGGTGGGCTCCATGAAAACTCCCTGCCGCAGCTGGTACAGCTGCCGATTCCTGTTGGATGCATTTGAACTTTTTTCGAATTGCATTGGGAACACATCACAATGTTCTGCTGGTCCACCGGGATACCCAACTGGTCCATGATTATCAGGTCGGCATGCCTTCGGGTTGAATCGTTGAAGATGGTCTCGGTGATGGCTCCCCGGGCGAGATTGGTCTTAAGAAGGTCGTACCTCTCCCTGCGGTTGAGCACCTTCACTGGTTCTACCATGAGCGACAGCAGCATAACGCCTTGCCAGACGTGCCTTGACAGAATATTGCGCACCATCTCGATTGCCCCGGACCGCTTCGGAGAAGCAAGTTGGATGTACTTATCTTTTTTTCGACATAAAAGACGATTTGGCGGGATATCCCATGGACCTCCCTCCCCTCCCTTTAATATTGCCGGGAACAAAGTAATAAGCAAAGGAGGTGAAAACACATGTTTTCCAATGCAGAGAAGTTAAGGCTCCACTCCGAGGTGAGCGAGCTGGATAGAAGGACAGCAGAGACCCTCTTCTTTTTCGGAGAAAAGGCCTACCAGGAGGGCAAGTACAGAAGAGCACTGGACCTGATAGAAAGGGCAGTTCTTATGGACCCTCAGCTGAGGGAGGCCTACCGGTTGAGAAAGAAGCTGGTCCGGATGTGCACATGAAAAAAAAAAAGACACATGAAAAAACGGGGAATCCCGCGGACCTCCCACGGTTCGGTTAAGTATCCCCCAAACGAATATTGTCAACGTGGAGTAATCACCCATGACCAAGGACGAGACACCACCTGAGCCAAGCAGTGTCGAAAGCCAGCTTGACATGGAGACAGCAGACGCTCTGTACTATTTCGGCGTGATGGCCTACAGGAGGGGAGATTACGACAGCGCCGTGGACCTTCTTGACAAGGCCGTTCGTCTCAACCATGACCTTACAGAAGCCCTTGATACATTAAACCGCATACTCAACGTCTGTACATGATCGATTGGTTTTCGCAGCCCCCATAATATCTCGGCGGGAGAAAAAAAAAGGTGGGGAATGGGAAGGAAAAAAAAAGATGGCCCGGGGGTCATAAATCCCCCGGGCCTGATCCTGTTTTACATTCCGAAGTCCATTCCACCCATTCCACCCATTCCACCCATGCCGCCCATGTCGTCGGCATCGGATTTCTTCTCGGGTATATCAGCCACCAGGGCTTCCGTGGTCAGAAGCATCCCGGCAATGGACGCGGCGTTCTGAAGCGCGCTCCGGGTAACCTTGGTGGGATCTATGATCCCTGATTTGAACAGGTTCTCGTACTTGTCCAGCTTGGCATTGTAACCCAGCTTTCCGTCGGACTCGTTTTTGAGGTATTCAACCACCACGGAACCGTCCCTGCCAGCGTTGGTGGCTATCTGCCGGACGGGTTCCTCGATGGCCCTCTTGACTATGGCGACACCCACCTGTTCATCATGGTCCTTGAGCTTCAGGTCATCCAATACCTTGATGGACCGCAGGAGTGCCAGACCGCCGCCGGGGACAACGCCCTCTTCCATGGCGGCCCTGGTGGCCTGCAGGGCATCGTCGACCCTGGCCTTCTTCTCCTTGAGCTCGGTCTCGGTGGCGGCGCCTATCTTGAGCACTGCAACACCGCCGGAGAGCTTGGCCAGGCGCTTTTCCAGGTCCTTGCGATCGTAGGAGGTCTCGGCATTCTCGATCTGTTTCTCCAGGAGCTTCCTCCTCTCGTTGATCATGCCCTTGTCGCCGCCCCCTTCTATGATCACCGTCTTCTTGTCGGTGACCTTGATCCTCTTGGCCCGTCCCAGGTGGCTCATCTCCACGTTCTCCAGACGCATGCCCTTGTCCTCTGAGATCACGGTGCCTCCGGTGAGGATGGCTATATCCTCGAGCATCTCTTTCTGTTCCTTTCCAAATCCCGGTAGCTTCACGGCCACGCAGCGCAGTACGCCGCGAATGATGTTGAGCACGATTGTGGCCAGGGCCTCGCCCTCCACGTCATCGGCGATGATGAGCAGGGGCCTGTTCTCCTTGGCCGCACTCTCCAGAACGTTCACCAGGTCCTTCATGGTTCCGATGCGCTTGTCGTAGAGAAGGATGTAGGGATCGTCCAGCACCGCTTCCTTGGAATCCTTGTCGGTGAGCATGTAGGGTGAAACGTATCCCTTGTCGAACTCCAGACCCTCCACCACGTTGAGTGAGGTCTCCATGGACTTGGCGTCCTCCACGGTGATGACACCGGTCTTGCCTACCTTCTCGAAAGCGTCCGCAATGAGCTTGCCGATGTACTCGTCGTTGTTGGCGGATATGGTGGCCACCTGGGTGATCTTGGTCTTGTCCTTTACCTCCTGGCTCTGGGACTGGACCGTTTCCACTATCTTGGCGGTGGCCTGATCTATGCCGCGCTTGATCCCCATGGGATTTGCTCCGGCGGTGACGTTCTTGAAACCCTCGCGGATGATCCCCTGGGCCAGCAAGGCCCCGGTGGTGGTACCGTCACCTGCAACATCCTGTGTCTTGGTGGCGACCTCCTTGATGAGCTGGACGCCCATGTCCTCGAAAGGGTCCTCCACCTTGAGTTCCTTGGCGATGGTGACCCCGTCGTTGATTATGGTTGGCGAGCCGAAGCTCTTCTGGAGCACCACGTTCCTTCCCTTTGGTCCCAGGGTGACCTTGACGGTATTTGCCGCCTTGTTCACACCCCTGAGCACCGACTGTCTGGCCTGTTCTCCGAATATGATCTGCTTTGCAGCCATTGTTTTTCCCTCCTGAAAGTCATTTTCACATTATGGTGGCCAGGATCTTCTCGCCGGCGATCAGCAGGTGTTTTTCACCGTCGATCTCGATGTCGGTTCCGGAGTAGCTCTCGTAGACAACCCGGTCTCCCGGTTTCACCTTGATCTTCTCTTCATCATCCCCCACGGCGATGACCATTCCCTCGAAGGCCTTCTCCTTGGCCTGCTCCGGGATGTAGAGTCCACCCGCCGTTCGCTCTTCTTTTTTGTCCTCTATCTTGAGGAGCACCCTGTCGTGCAGTGGCTTGATTTCCATGTTACTTCCCTCCTATGTAAAGTTACGTTGCCCAAACTATACAACCGGGGGTTGTTTAGTGGACCATGTATTTTAGACCTTCTATATGAAGGTTTCCCCCGGTGGCGATAACGGGGACTGCGTTAATAGAGTTTTTGCCGGCATGGCGGGGTTGAAGCATGGCGGGGTTGAAGTATGGCGGGGTTGAAGTCCAACCTGAACCCATCAAAACGACGGGATAATCGAGTCGGCCAAAAACATAATAAACATCTCCCCATCTTCTCGGAAGCGATGAGCGCTAATCGTTCCATGTTCACGGCCGCCTTGTTGCTAATGGGTATACTGTGCCTCTTTCCCATGAACGCCCAGGGCATGATCGCCACGGGCGAGGTCCACATACATCAGGACAGCGTGACGGTGGGGGACGGGTCGGGAGAGGTTCCCGTGGTGCTCACCGGATATGTCAATGTTACCGCATTCGGCCTTTCCACAATGTTCCAGAACGCCAACGTGACGCTGGATGCCGCCTGCACCCATGACCTGGAGGCCGTCATATCACCCAAAAACATCCAGTTCGATCCGGAGATCAACCCCCTGCGTCCCCCTTTCATGATAAACTTCACCGTGACCGTGATGACCGAGAAGGTGGAGGATGCCAACGAACCGGCGGTGGTCACCGTCAGCGGTTCGGTCAAACCGGCTCCCGGTGCCGCTCCCTTTCCCATCCAGTCGGACACCGCGGAGATAGTGCTTTCCCGGTCCCACGGTATCTCCATGTCACAGGTGGAGGTCCCCACAATTCCCCGGGGATCCGATGGAAAGGTCAGTGCCAGTCTCAGCGCCACCGGTAACACCGATGAGCACGTGATGTTCATTGTGGAGGTCACCGAAGACATGGAGCGCGAAGGCATAACCGCCAAGAACCCTTCTCCCGTGACAGTTCCCCTGGACGGATCCTCCACGGTAAGCGTCCCCATCAGCATACCGTCCGGGGCAAGACTGGGAGCCTACAATCTGATGCTTGAAGTGATCTCCGATCATGAAGAGATCGATGGGCAGAGTATCAGGTTGACCTTCAACGTGGGCATGGGGGATCATGCCCCGTCCGACGATGATGGTCCGGACGAAACGGACGACGGCGGGGACGAAGGCGATGCGGATGGCGACGATGTTGGTGACGACAGCGACGGAGATGAAGAGGCGGAGGACGATCCCGATGTCACCGAATCATCTGATTCCGACGAACGTTTCTTCCAGGGCTTTTTTGGCAACCCGCTGGTGCTTCTGGGTATTTTGATCTTCATCGTCCTGATACTCTTGGCATTCTGGATAACCTACAGGACAGATTCCAAGGTCTGAGCGCAAAACCGCGTTCCAGTCGGCCTTGCAAAGTCTTTAATGGAATGGGTCTGGTAGGGTTGAACGATACGATGAAGTTCACATTTCTGGGTGGAGCCGAGGAAGTTGGACGGGTTGGCCTTTACGTCGAGGACGGTGCCGATCCCTTCCTGATGGATTACGGTTTCACCCCTTCAGACCCGCCCCAGTACCCCATGGAATCACCCAGGGTACGGAACCTGATACTCACCCACGCCCATCTGGACCATTCCGGACTGGTTCCCTGCATCACCGGCAAGTACGGCGCCCGGCTGGTTGGTACCCGCACCACCCTGGAAACATCGGAGGTGCTTCTAAGAGACAGTCTCAAGATCGCCCAGGAAGACGGGCTGGATATTCAGTATTCCAAAGAGGACCTGGGCAACGTCCGTAACTATTTCGAGCCGGTGCGCTTCGGCAGGAGCGTGGACCTGGGCAGCCGTTTCTGCACCCTGCACAACGCCGGGCACATACCCGGTTCTGCCATGGTCAGGGTGGATGGGGATGACGGTTTCCTATTCACCGGGGACATGAACACCTGCGACAGCATGCTCATGGAGGGCTGCAGCCCCATGGACGCTTCAACCGTGTTCGTGGAGGGGACCTATTCGGGAAAGGAACACGAGCCCCGGAACGTGGTGGCCAGGCGGTTCCTGGACACGGTGGACGAGGTGGTGTCCCGGGGCGGCAAGGCCATCGTGCCCACCTTTGCGGTGGGACGGTTCCAGGAGGTCATCATGCTCCTTTGTGACATGGGCTTCGACGTCTGGGCCGATGGCATGGGTCGCGGTATAACCCGTCTATATCTTGACGATCCCAAGGCATTGAGGGACCCGGACAGGTTGAAGAGGGCGCTCTCCCAGGTTACCGAGGTTAGGAATCCCACCGCCCGTTCCCGGGGAATCGATAGGGGTGAGGTTTTTGTCACCACATCCGGCATGCTGGAGGGTGGACCGGTTCTGGAGTACATATTCAAGCTCCGCTCCAACCCCAAGAATGCCATCCTGCTCACCGGTTACCAGGTGGAGGGGACCAACGGTGACATGCTGCTGAAGAAGGGCATGATCCACAGCCGTGGGGTAAATGCAAAGGTGGAGAACCGGGTGGAGTTCTTCGACCTTTCCGCCCACGCCGGTCACACGGAACTTGCCGGGTTCGTTCGGGACTGCAACGCCGAGAACGTGGTCATCTACCATTCGGATGATAGGCAGCCCCTGGCGGATGAACTTTCGGAGTTCAACGTGATCTTGCCCCAAAACGGGAAGACCTTCGAGCTGTGATAGGAACCGATAACTGGCGGTTTATGGTTTCAATCACAAAACCTGGTCTTTCGAGGTGATAGTTCGACAAACGTCCTATAAACTTTATATATGATCCCGGGAGATCGTTTACATAACAGAAGACTGAAAACTCCCGGTTTGGTGATCATGATCCTGAGGAAAACAGCCGCATTCGCTACCATCGTCATGGTGCTGTTGATGATCCCGTCGGCCGTTTCTGCTCAGGTCCAGCCGGTCTATATCGAGGATATCCAGGACAGCGGGGTGGATGAGGACGGGGACGGGCTTTACGAGTGGCTCGTTTTGACGGTGGAACTGGATTTTGAAGTGGCCGGCAGTTACTACGTGGTGGGCAGCATGGCCGACCGGGTGCTTCTGACCGAGGGACAGTCCTTCAAACACTTCGACCATGGTATCACCACGGTGGAACTGCGTTTCGACGGGGAGGATCTTTTCAAGGGGATGCGCAGCGGTCCCTACCAGGTGGAGGTTCAGGTCATCGGTGTGGACCAGGAACTGATCAACAGGGAGCACACCACCCAGTACTACGATTTCACCCAGTTCGAGCACCAGGTGGCGGACACCGATGAAAGCCCGTCGTTTTCCCAGGTCAGGCTGGACGCGGACGATTCACTGCTGTTCGAAACGACAAACCTCACCACCAAGGTTTCCATACACTCCCCGGAAATAACCTATTTCTACAAGGATGGGACCGAAGATCAGGCCTCATTTAAAGTGACCTTCCCAACGTTGGTTGCTTACGCCAACAAGGACGCCGAGGACCTGGGCTTCAACCCGGAGGTGGACCAGCTGGTCATGGAGGCGGACCTCTTTGAGTGCAACTGGGATTTTATCGGTATAATAAGCGCCCGTTTCGATTTCTCCGTGGAGACCACGGCGGTTTTGGAGCATGGGGGGGACAGTTACCCCGTGGGCGTGAATCTCATATTCCCCTCCACTGGTTTTAAAGAGGACGACCGGTACAAGTTCGATCTTGAACTGGAGTTCTCTCAGCCGCTCCCGGTGGAAGTGACCCACGTGGGGGTCCTTCACCGGCTCACCGATGTGACCGGTGGCCACTCTTTCAACTGGGGTAAGGACGACCAGGGGAACATGCAGGTGGAGTTCGCCCGGGACGAGGACGGGATGGTCAGGGGAACTTACGGTTGGGAACGGGCTGCCCAGGCCTACCCGCCCGAGACAGGTGAGGATGTATGGGTGGAACACTCGTATTCAGAGGACGGCGATAGCCTGGACCTTTACCTCAGCTATCCCTACGAACCCGGCGTGGCCCGTATCTACCACGATCCCGTGATAGGGATTAACCCTGCGGCTTTCTCGGCCTTCATAAACACCGTGGCGGTGCTCACCCATAACCCGCTATTCTATTTGGTGTCCATGGCCATTGCCGGCGTGGTCATTGCGGGATCCCTGGTGGCCCAGAAACGGCGTGTCCGCAAGGAAGAGTACTAATAGGCGTTAGTGACGCTCCTTTCCTTACCTGTTAAATATTGAGCAGGGCCTAGGCGGACGGGAGGTGAGTCACCATGGAACTCCAGTTCTATTACGATCTACAGGACATTCTCATAGCTGTCATCACGGTTTTCTCCCTGGCCCTGGCCGCCGTGGGACTCTATTCCTACAGCCGAACAAGGAACACCAAACTGGTGGTGGTGAGCGCCGCGTTCGTGCTGTTTTTCATAAAGGGGGCGATTTTGAGCTATTCCCTCTATTCCGGGACGCTGGACTCGGACACCCTTCCAGGAGCCTTTGTCAAGCCCTTCGATCTGATGCTGTGTTTCGACCTGGCCATCCTGGTGACCCTGTACCTGGCCATATTCAAGAGGTAGATACGGTAGGAGTAGCAGGGGTGTTGCATGGGTCCCAGGCGTAAAAACGACGCTCTCGAGCTGGACACCCGCAAGATGATCTACGAGTTCATATCCTCCACCCCCGGCACCCATTTTCGGGAGATCCACCGGCAGACAGGCATCCCCACCGGTGTTATCGAGTACCACATCCGGTACCTTCAGGACCGGGAGATGATCACCGTCCGCAAGGAGGGACGGTACAACCGATACTACGTGGTGGGAGCCGTGGGGGCGGCGGACAAGCGGGTGCTGTCGCTACTGCGCCAGGAGATACCCCGCAAGATAGTGATGCATCTTCTGCTCAACCCGGGGGCGTCCCACGGTGAGATCAAGGAGGTCATGCCGGTGTCGGCATCGACGCTGACCTTCCATCTGAAGAAGCTATTGGCCGAGGGCATTGTGAACGAGGAGCGGGAGGGGCGGAGCAAGCATTACCACATAGTGGACGAGGAGGCGGTGTCCAGGGCGCTGCTGGTCCACAAGAAGAGCTTCTCGGACTCCATGGTGGACGGCTTTGCCAGGGCCTGGGAGGATCTTCATCCATAATTGTTGAGGGGTTCACTTCAATTAAGAGGATTAAAAAATAATATCAATACAATATTCAACGACGATAATCTAGTAGTATTATGATATTTTACTGAGAACTTTTTTTTTTTATCTATCGTCATCTGACCCGCTCCGGTTGATTCCGTTGAGAACCTTCTCACCCCTCTTTGTAATAACGTACCGCTGATTACGGCTTCTCGGCTTTTCGGGGATGGTGTATTCGATTAATCCCTCATCGAGCAGGTATTTCAATGCCGTGGTCAAGGCGCTGGAGCGTTTCTTGTGCCCCAACTCAGGGACAAGCTCGGAGGACCTTTTCGGTGAGGTACATGAACGAAGGATGTCCTGCATCAACTGACTGTCCGTAACTTGTGCCTTAACTTGTGCCTTAACTTGTGCCTTAACTTGTGCCCCATCGGACGTTTCCCCCGCTCCGGCCTTTTTGCTTCTGGGGAAGATCACCCCAACAGAACCGGTTCTCTCTTTAAAAACGGGTTCCGGATATCCGTTTTTAACGCACAGCGAAACCATGTCCTTTGTACCTGTCCCCCACTGTTCCACCAGACCCCGTTTGTAGAGGACATTCGAGATCGTCGGATTGCGCAGAACGGAATCGTGATCCACCTTCAGCTCGTCAATAGTGATTCCAACGGGTAGTTTGCCGATGCTCCACACTTCGAGCCTGTCGTTATAGACGGCCAGAAACACGGCGCCGCCTTCATTGGAGTAATCCCGGTGGCAAAAGGCGTTCACCAAGGCCTCGCGGACGGCGTCGAAGTGATATTCTCTCCGGTCCACCCGCTCGAACCTCCCCGGTTCGATGTGACCGGCAAGCGACACGTGCCTGTCAAGGAAGACCCGGGCCTCTTCAAGGAGCACGAAGATGTTTCCCTGAATCTTCCGGTTATCTATGAACTTGCTTTTATCCGTGCCCTTGAACCTGGCCATCCGGATTTCACACTGGGGATAATCCATGTTCATCTCCCTGGCAAAGAGCACAACCGCCGCGTTGGTCAGATCGCCGTTTAACCGCAGACTGGTCCGTTTTACAAAATCCCGGGGGTCTGACGATGTGCTCTCCGGGAGCCGTCCCTTCTCGATTCCTAGACGAACGGTCCGGGCGATCTCCTCCGGGTCTAGGTCGGCAAGATCGTAACCCTCCGACAACTGCCTTTCCCAGCGGTGCTCCGAACTGCTCTCTATCAAAAGCTCTTGGTACCTGTCCCTGCCCATGGGGGTCTTCATGGTTTCCAGCCTTTCGTAAGCCCGGCCCTCGTAGGCATAGGGTCGTTTCCCCTCCTCCGGCTCGGCCCTTATCAAGATGACCTCCCTGCTGGAATCCCTGATTGAAACCCTCTCGGTGGCAACCTTTGGATTGGGCTCGATCCTGCGGACCGCCATGGCGATATCGTTCATTGTTTCCTTACCCACGTCCTGCCCGACGGGCTTTCCATCCGGCGAGACACCGAACACCACCGTCCCGCCCCTGCCGTTGAGGAACGCACAGAGGGCCTTCATGGCCTCACCGAGCTGACCCGTGGATCTTTTAAACTCCAGGGTTTCGGACTCACCGGACCGTATCAGATCTTCCAGATCATTCATGTTCATTCAGAAACACCCCATATCCATGGACACATCCCATACGGACCCGAACGCGTCCTATCTTTATAAAAACGGGTCCTTGTCCCGAAAATTTAAAATTGGCATGTTTTCAAACTCCTATAGTATTTACGATATTTGAGCACGATACACTGCTTCCGGAACCTTTCTTGGACCATCGAGTCGATCCCTTCCGAGGGGATATCAACTCCCTTTAAAAATGCCCGAAACACCCAGTTCTCGTCCTCCCTTTCCCGGGCCAGCATTTCAATAATTGCAGGGTCGGTTTCCAAGGAATCACTTACATTTTTTCAGGGTTTCTGTATTGGACTGTTGGCACACAATACTATGTTCTGGTTCATCGACCGGTACCATCTTTCCATTAGTCCCTGTTAGGAAAATTCGTTTTCACGAACTCATCGACTTTCTTTAGCCACTTGGTGTCCTTGCACCCTTTCTTCCACTCGTCCAGGGTTGTCGTGATGAACTCGTTTGGCTCGTCCGGGGCCCAGTCGCTGAATTCGGAGGTCGCTTCATTTTTGTATTTATCAAGGCCCTTTATAATCCCCATACAATAATTGCCCGCCTCATCATACATCTTCAACTTCAGGTATTTTTTCAGCTCGTCGATGTATGGGTCCACAACCTCCTCAAACATATGGTATGCCAGTTCATAGGGATCAACGTAACCGTCCCTTGTTGGCCCGGAGTTGTCCCACACGTCCTCGACACGCAGAAGTTCAAGATCTTCAAATATGTCCTCAGCGATCCCGTCGAGGTCCACATCGTTGACGAACCGGGCCGCTATCTCCTCGATGCGTTTTTTGATCTTCGGATCCTCTTTGGAAAGGATATGGAGTATCTCGAATGCGTGATTCTCCCGGGCCTCGTCAATTATCTGTTTGGGGACCGATTTCCGTCCCGGTTTTTCGTTTGAGGCTTTATTCTTAGTCATGTTTATGCCACATGGTATAGAAAATGAGGTTATTGTAATATTTTCTTGCTGTGTAACTGAAACACGGGAGGGGGGTAGGTCCCCCTGCTAAACGGGCCTGTTACACAGAGATTCTACAGACTGTCTACACAATTATCACCCGCAGTGTTACAGAGTTACTACACACAGAGAAATACACAGTGATATACACAGAGATATTACAGTGAACCAGACTATGTTATTATCATGTGAAAACTCTGTGAGTATTATCAGTGTATATATTTCTGTATGTTCTGTGTATATTACGGTTGAAACTGTGTTATTTGGCCTGTTTAAGGGCCTGGTTGAACTGCCGTTCCCGGCCCACATAGAGCGCGTCGGAGACCTCACTGATATTCCGGAAGAAATTGGCCCGGCTGAGGGCCTTGAGGTCCACATCTGGCTTGCCTTTACCCTTCCCCTTCTTCATAAGACCCATGTCATTGTTCAAATCAGTTAGGCGTTATAAAAGGGTTATCTACGGTGCTTGAACCCGGGCAAATGGCCAGGATTCACGGCCAGGTTTTCAACATGTCGAACATCCGTATCTGGGATACCAAGCAACTCTCACGGTTGGGAAGGAATCTGATGAGCAACCCCCATATTTGGGAGCCCAACTGCGTGCGTTGGGGATGGGAATCACCGAGGTTGGAAGGGGGATGTCGAGGTGGATGGTTCCCAGATATGGGAGGTTACGGCAACGAACCCTGGTTCGTTATCTCATCCTTCGGATTTCAAAGAAATCCTCACGATGGGGGAGGTTGGGACGCGGGCGAAATTTGAACGGTATAATATACGGACCGTATCTTCTTTAATAGTGAATAATTCACTAGATTGAACTCATAAATCAATTCTTCACGAGGTTGGATCGAACCCCATTCATTGGTGCGGTTTTACCATAAAATCTATTTAAGCAAGGCTCTGTAACTCAATATATAGGCTGATTGAGGTAAAATAATGTACCATTCGCTAATTTTTAAGAGAAGGAATTGGTTTTCATTTTTTATAATATCACTTCTTATGAGTTCATGGCTCTTCATCCTTCCTGGACAGCCATATGAAGTAGAGGCTGCTGAACCAATAACGATTAGTGGAGTGATATCAGAAAACACCACATGGACCAGAACAGAGAGCCCTTACCTAGTAACGGGCAACATCCTAATCGAAGAGAACGTCGTGCTGAAGATCAAACCCGGTACGGTGGTTCATTTCGATGGCTCGGGACGTCATTACATCCAGGTGGAAGGGATAATGATCGCCGAGGGGACCTCTGAAGACCGGATCACCTTTAAATCGAATAAGGAAAATCCCGGAAAGGAAGACTGGGATTCAATATCCATTCGCGCAAAATCGGGCAACCAATCAACTTTTAAATATTGCATTTTCCAGCATGCCGGGTGGGCTGTGAACGTATTGAGTCCTCTTGAACAGTTCCCCATTTTTCAACACAACATCATCGATGGTTGCTACAATGGATTGCGTCTGGAGAGCACCTCTGATCTTAACCCGATAGATGTGGTTCACAATACAAGGATCACATCGAACAAGTTCTCGAACACCTTTAACTGGGGGTTTCTTTTCGATATCAAACTCGGTAATTATCAATTTCTAAATATCGAAGTCGATAACAATACGATTCCAACTAAAGGAACCAGTCTGGACGCAAGAACCGAAAATACAAACTTGACAATTACGGACAATATCTTCAGCGATACGAATGAATTTGATTACGGTGTTTATCTTTCAATTGGTAGTGGTATTAATAATAAGGTTTATTTTTCTAGAAATATTATTACAGAAAACGATATCGGAATAAAATTAGGTGATGGAAATAGTATACTGGGTATTGAGAATAATACGATTATTAAAAATAATATTGGTATATATCTCCATGATACATATGACCGCTCGAAAGTCCATTTTATAAATAATATAATAACCGGCAATAACGATTATAATGTTGAGAATTCCGCACCCTTGGCTGAGGGTGATTGGGATTTCAGATACAACTGGTGGGGATCAACCGATAAGGCGACTATCGAAAAGAAGATCATGCACTACTATGATGATTTCAAATATAGCAAAATCCTTTTCGAACCTTTCTTGGTCGAACCTTCACCCGATGCTCCTGATCCAACACCTTACTTGAACAAGCAGCCTGACGTTCCATCTAAACCTATAGGTCCGAGTTCGGGATTCATCGGAGAGTCCCTAACTTTTTCTACCAACACGATTGATCCAGATGGTGACCAAATCAAGTATGGGTGGGATTGGGATGGTGATGGCTCTGTTGATGAGTGGTCTGATCTAATTGTGTCTGGAACTCCGGATGATAGATCCCATTTTTGGACATCCCAAGGGACCTACGATATTGCTGTGAAATCGATAGATGAATTAAATGAAGAATCCGGATGGTCGGATTCGCTCACAGTAACAATATCCCAAGAAGAAATTGAAATGGAAGGGAGTGGTACAGCTGAAGACCCATATAAAATATCAAATGTAAATCAACTCCAATCGATACAAAACGATCTTGATGCTTATTATGTGATCACAAACGATATCGACGCATCGTTCACATCTACTTGGAATTCAGGTAAAGGTTTCAAGCCTATTGCATTTGATACCGATACGGGTTCTGATGGTTTTCAGGGATCAAAATTCACTGGAAACATCGATGGACAGAACAATAAAATTTCGAATATCTTCATAGACTTTTCGTCTGAATATAATAATGGAAAATATATTGGTTTGTTCGGGTCAATTGGAAAGGGGGGGAAGGTAAGCAATATCGACCTGGTTGATGTCTCCATTAAAGGCGATGAGAGAGTTGGTGGTATTGTTGGATGGAATGATGGTGGAGAGATAATCGATTGCTCAGTTTCAGGTGCCCTCGATGGATATATTGCTACAGGTGGAATAACAGGTTATAGTGATGATCAAGGGACTATCTCAAAATGCTCCGCATCTGTATATGTGACAGGTAGTGGTTCCCTTGGTGGAATTGTGGGATTAAACGAGGCAACCGTTACTGAATGTACTTCTAAGGGTACAATTGGTGTTACAGGCGATCATCATGGAGGAATCGTAGGTTTCAATAGAGGAACGGTCTCAGACTCTTCAGCAGAGTGTACGATTAATGGGACAAATCATAATGGTGGCATTGTAGGTAACAATGAAGGAACGATCTCCTCCAGTCATGCAATAAGTATTGTGAGTGGAAAAACCCACTATAATGGTGGATTTGTCGGAGAGAACCAAGGTACGATCACCAATTGCTATTCAATCACTGAGATTGCGGCCGAGTATAGCGTAGGTGGATTCATTGGGTTGAATCAAGGGACTGTTGAAAGCTGCTTCTCTTCTGGTATTGTGACTGGGTCTGGTAGTGTGGGTGGATTTATTGGAGAGAATAATGCAAATAGCGATAAAATCACCAATAGTTATTCAACATGCAGTGTAAATGGAGAGATGAACATTGGAGGATTCATTGGCAGCAATAGCGGTGAAGTCACATATTGCTATTCCAGTGGAATGGTAAGCGGGGATAGCATAGTTGGAGGTTTCACAGGTGGAAATGGTGGTGGAACAGTCACAAAATGTCTATGGAATACAGAAACATCTGGCTTATCCGAAAGTTCAGCTGGCACGGGAAAAACAACCACTGAGATGAAAACGAAAAGCACCTATACAAATGAAGGATGGGACTTCAATACGATCTGGAATATAAACGAAGGGGAGTCATTTGCATTTCTACAATGGGATGATCGTGAGGCCAAACCTGGGGTTCTCTATCCACCTATGGCAGCCATTAACAGAATTATTCCAAGACCTGCATTTGAAAATGAGAATGTTTACTTGGAGGGCTTTGGTACCGATACTGACGGTATCATTGTAGGTTATGAATGGACCTCTTCAATTGACGGTCTTATTGCAACTACTGCCAGTGTCACTGTAAACAATCTTACCGTTGGGAACCATACACTCTCTTTCAGAGTTCGGGACAATGATGGTCTCTGGTCAGATCCAATCACAGCAGAAATGGAGATAAAAGCAATAGATGTTGATAATAAACCTCCGACGGCAATTATCGAATCAATTTCTCCGAATCCTGCAAAAAAGGGAGAAGAAATATCCTTCAGCGGGATTGGGAACGACGAAGATGGTTCAATTACCAGTTACGTCTGGACATCATCATTAGATGGCATTTTCCTTGAATCCACATCAGGTTCAGTATCTACATTGTCAGTGGGCAATCATAACATAATATTCACCGTCCAGGATGACTCAGGAGCATGGTCGGTGGATGTCGAGGAGTTATTGACGATCTATGAAGAGGACCTGATCCCTCCTGTGGCGATAATAACAGATATTTCACCTAATCCAGCAAATGAAGGAGAGGAAGTTACATTTTCAGGAAGCGGTTCAGATGAAGATGGTTCGGTTGTGTCCTACAGATGGCATTCATCCATTGATGGGGTTATCCTAGAATCCGAAACCGGATCTCTTGATGATTTGTCTGTTGGAAATCATACCATTACATTCAGAGTGCAGGATGATACGGATATTTGGTCTGCTGAGGTCTCAGCTTTCTTGACCATCTTAAATGATACCGATACTATTGATCCAGACGATGATGACGACGATGGACCTTCGGATGGTCCTGATGATGGAACGGCGGGAAGTAGTACAGGAACTGGAGTAAACTATGGCCGTATTGGTGTTGTTGTTACTTCATTGGTTCTCATAATTGGGGTCCTTCTCATCTTCATGACTGAAGCTGGTCGCTTTGGAATGTATGGTTTCTTTGGAGGTCTCACAAATCGTGAAGAGAAACTCAAGGACAATGATACCCGTTGGAGGATAATGGGCTATATCATGGATAGTCCTGGGAGCAACTATACAAAGATCAAGAACGCACTAAATCTTCCAAACGGGACCCTGGCTTATCATCTACGGTTTTTAGAGAAGAAAGAAAAGATAAACTCAAAGAATGAAGGGAAGCTGAAAAAGTTTTATCCAGCTTCGATGAAGGTACCTCGGTCAAAGATGGACAATCTGAACAAAACTCAAAAGAATATTCTAACCCAGATCGAAGAAAAACCAGGAATGACCCAATCCCAGTTTGCAAAGAAATTGGGAATAGATCGGTCGAATGCTTCAAAGAATCTGAAGGGGTTGGAGGAAGAAGAACTTATACGGTCCGTGAGGGTAAAGAAAGCAAAGCGGTACTATCCTATTATCAGTGATGAATAAAGCAATATTTGAAAATTATAATTTAAGGACACATACGATTTAAAAATATAATTCCTGATCTCCAATTTTTTTTCAATTGGGTCCAGGTGGCATCATTACTGGAGTTTTTACATATATTGTATTATTTTTTCCTAATACATCCACCTTTATTGGAACTTGAGTGATATTATAAAACAAATGATGAATTGAATTAAAACTGCCTCTTCTCCACTTTTAGGAGACATTTTCCCTCATTAATCCACATGCCTGTTTGATCTTCAGCATGAAATAATCCAGATCCCAAAAGCCGTAGGCTCTTCGTTTTATCACACCTATTTTGTTGTT